>WNFO01001000.1_pt1 | contig 23683 bp, 22 predicted proteins | sample 5400251 | NCBI WGS metagenome assembly WNFO01 (sample SAMN13153354, study PRJNA577476) | soil metagenome | isolation source: 100 cm saprolite under Madrone tree | place: USA:California | collected 2016-06-14
GGCGGAATGGGCACAATTCAGAATGGTTTGGCCAAGCAGCAGGCCCAGCGTTCCCGTATTCCCGATCTAGCCGCAGCTCATTCGTCGGGAGATTCGGAAACGTGAAGGGATATTGATCGATGAAGAGGATTTAGCGAAAGCCATACACGGCATGTTGTCTGAGGATGCGCTGCGAGAAAATGGGGCCGATGAAAAGAGGCGCAAGAGACAGCGTCTATCGAAGAAGATGGAGCCTGATGTTCCATCCGACGACGCTCAAGAAACTCTACTTCCCCAAACCGTGGGCGAAAATTAGCGTCCCTGCCGCAGAAGCCGCCAACCCCATTTTCGCCCGGTCGCTCGAACAGCAATAACGACGAATCTGACACAAAGCAGTATGAGAAATCCTGATTTCAACAGGGGCTCTCTCTTGACTGCTTTCTGGGGAAAGCAAATCTAGAACCCCGCTAAAGTCGCTGTGCTCTTGCCTACGGTCCGCGCCACGGGCCGTCAAAAGTGTCCCCCCCCCACCCACCCCTCAGAGCGCACTCGGTACGGGGAATCCCAGGGAAGCCGCTTGCTTGCCAAGTTCTTGCCAATTGGCGGTCGGTACGGCAGCCCCGCCGCCGCTGCTCAGTATTCCGCTGCCCAAGGTCTGAAGGCATGGCGCCGCAATGAGAGGCGCCTGAGGCTCCGGCAGGCTCGGCACAGTGGCGTCCGGCTGGCTGAAATTTAGAGCGTAGGCAAGGTTATTCACATCAGTGCTGGCGTCCCGTGGAGTCAGAGGCGCGAGCCCCCAACGCCACTCAATCAACTTCAAAACGGAAGTGTGATCGAACACCACCGTGCTTACCCTCGAATCCGCCGGATTCCCCCGGCTGAATGGTGACGCAACGACCGTAGGCACGCGACATCCGAGCAGCGCTTTGCCGTTCACAAGGTCGGTATCTACACTGTTGGCAGCAGTGGCGCGCGGCGGGGCGACGTGCTCAAAGAAGCCGCCCCATTCGTCAAAATTTACGATGAACACGGTGCTCGCCCATTGCGGTCCTCTTGCCACAGCCTGGAAAGTTTCGTAAAGGAAGAGATCTCCTTTGCGGATATCGGCGTGAGGATGGTCGTCGTTGCCCGTACCGTCATCCAGGATGGTGTATCTCGGGTCAATAAAAGACACCGCCGGCAATGTTCCAGTACTCGCCGCCAAGAGAAATTCCTCGTACAGACGCGAGATGCCGAGATATTTCACGCCCCATAGCGCCAAGAACGGCACGTTCGAGAAGTAATAGCGAGCACTCACTCCAGCGCTGGCGAGGCGGTCCCAAATCGTCGGCAGTGAAGTGAAGCTGGTGCTATCGTCGAGGCGGTCCGTTTGAGCGGCATGCAAAAATAGCCGGTTCGGAAATGTCGGCCCAAGGATCGCGGCGAAATAACGGTCGCAAGCGGTATAGTTGCGGGCTAATGCGGCATAAAACGGAATATCCCGTTCGCCGTAGTAGCCGATGGAAAAGACGTCGTTACTACCTGCGCGGAGAAAACCGTCCATCAATCCCTGGTCATACTCGGCGCGAGCGCCTTCGTAGGAATGATCTGGATCCGCATGGGGACAACCCGTGTAGTCACCTGAGAGCGCGTGAGTCGCGTGGCTCACGCCTGCGCTGTCCACGAACGTCAAGCCAGCTTGCTGGCCATCCGCATTGGGCAGCCATCCGAGAAAATGGTCGAAACTTCGATTCTCCATCGTCACCACGACGATGTGTTCGATGCCGGAATTCCTCGGGCTCGGTAGATTAGGCAAATTCAGGAGAACATCTTGCGCAAACAATCTCTTGCTCGCGGGCCACGATGCGCCAACCAACGCAGCTCCCGAAACGAATGTAGCGCTTTTCAACAACTCGCGACGATTTACCTTCATGATGTCACTCCCTGACCAAGACAGAAAAAGTGGGGCTGCAACGTGTAGGGCGGAGTCTTAAGACAGTGCTCCACAAGAGAGTTCTTGCCCCCATGGAACCGCAAATCCAAAAAAGGCAAAGTGTCGCTAATCTACTGGATGATTACAGAGCAAATGATACCGGACTGGGCGGAAGCCACCACGATGTCGATGCTTGGTCCCTTGACGTGCAGCGCATTGACGGTGATCGATCCGCTAGTTCCGCTCGGCGAGCTGGTCTGCTCGTTGACGATGAGGCTGATGCCGCCTGGCAACGAGATGGCGAGGTTGGGGTTGGATAGCGAGGTTGGGGTTGGATACGAGGATGGATTGGCCCGCGGCGACCAAGCCGACGAGCTCAGCATTCCCGGTGACGGCGGCCTGTCCATTGCTGCAAGTAGCGCTGGTGTTCGATTTCACGACATCGGCAGCAACCAGACCACCCAACAGACTTAGGCTGGCGACCGAAGATTGCGACTGACTGCTGGTGCCACTGCCAGACGTGGTACTTTTCAGCGCGTCAGCCGAGGCCAAGCCCAAGACATTGACGCTCGCTACAGACGTACTCAGATTCCCGCCGCTAGCCGCGAGCGGTCCGGTATCTGAGAGGTCCAGCGAGATCCCCAGCGCTTTCGCCCGCAAAGCCACGGCTTCACCGCTGAATGTGATGGTAGCCTGCGCAAAGCTGGCGACAGGGCCGAAAACCAAAATCGTCATGAGACAGATCGCAATCGTCGAGTTTTTCTTCGTGATCATTTGCACTTTCTCCTCTTTTCCAGTTGAAGTTCCAGTCGCCGACTCGCGCGCCGCTCGAGGAAGCGGCAATCGGTCGGGCAGTTGACGGTCAGAACCTGAGGCCTGCTCCTCGCCTTCCGGCGATTCGCGTGCGCTTTCCTGTTGCGCTGGAGAAACCGGTGAGCGGCGTCGGGTGTCAAACCAGCCTGTCTGCTTTGACTCCGAGACGTTAGGCTGCGGGTAAGTTGCGTGCAATTAGGTCTTTCCTTGGGTTGCGGCACAGCAATTCCCGATGGCGCATGGAGGCCAACACCCTAATCCGGATTTGGTTTGCTCTTTACCTGCGTCCTCCAAGACGCACGATATGAGTTACGTATCTTGCGAAGCGCTCCTGGGTTTGCCGCGATCGCGGTAGCCCAGGCCATGAAGTTCGTAGGTCCAAAAAAGCACGCGCAACGAAAGACGTCAACTTCTTCTTAACCAGGCATGCGTAGAATCTGCGTAGATACCTCTTGACCGATGCGTAGATTCTTGCGTAGAATGTGCGTAGATTATGGGCTACATTCACGAAGCTGACGGGTGGCCACATTTCGCTTGGCAAGTGGACCGTCTGGTTGCACCTCTGTCTACCGTGCGATACCAGCAAGGTTTGCTTCTTGGAAAAATGCGCGCACTAGGTATCCAACTTCAAAAAGAAGCAACGCTTGCCGCTCTCACCGAGGAGACAGTCAAATCATCTGCGATTGAGGGAGCCGCACTCAATCCAGAGAGCGTACGCTCATCGCTCGCACGCCACATGGGTCTGAGCGTCGCTGGGGCCCCTCCGGCGGACCGCCACATTGAGGGAATCGTCGAAATGATGCTGGACGCCACCGAGAAGTATACGGCGCCGCTCACGGACGAGAGGCTATTCGGCTGGCATGGAGCACTGTTTCCGAGCGGGCGTAGTGGGATTCACAAAATCCGAACCGGAGCTTGGCGTGAGGGTGGAATGCAGGTTGTTTCCGGTGCGGAAGGAAACGAGAAATTTCATTTTGAGGCCCCGGTCGCTGAACGTGTCGGACCAGAAATGGTGCCATTCCTCGCTTGGTTCAACAGTGGCGAGGAATTCGAGCCACTCATCAAAGCTGGGATAGCACATCTTTACTTCGTCACGATTCATCCATTCGCTGATGGCAATGGAAGAATCGCACGTGCCATCACGGAAATGTCCTTAGCTCGAGTGGAAAACAGCTCACAGCGCTTCTACAGCATGTCTTCCCAAATTCGCGAAGAGCGACGGAGTTACTACCAGATTCTTGAGAATACGCAGAAAGGCGGAATGGACGTAACCGATTGGCTGACTTGGTTTCTCAGCTGCCTGGGTCGCGCCATTGAAAAAGCAAAAATGCTGACAGGCAGCGTCTTGGAAAAGGAAGCATTTTGGCGACGACTCAAGCAAGAATCAATCGTGGTCAGCGACCGACAGAAAAAAATAGTCAACCTGTTGCTCGATGGTTTTGAGGGGAAACTGACAACCGGGAAGTGGGCGAAACTCACAAAGAGTTCGCACGATACAGCCCTGCGGGACATCCAAGATTTAATCGGCAAAGGTATTCTCAAACAGGAAAAGGAAGGAGGGAGAAGCACGGCCTACTCGCTTGTGGCCTCCAGAGAGGTACTGTCGTGACGACCTGTGAAAGGTTAGCTAACCAAGGTCTGGTTGATTAGCAACGAGAGCGACCTCGGCTCGAGGCTTTCCCCTCTCGATTTCAACAACCTCATGAAAAGCGAATATCTATCTATGTCATCGTTATGGCACACAAGTTCACCAAGACTGTCCGTAACTTATTGAAAAGAAGTGGGTGACCAGGTACGGACGATTACAGGCCATCGAACGGTCCCTCTCACTCCTTCTCACTCCTGCAACCGTTGCGGTCAGACTCAAGTCGGCGTAGGATTGCGCTATCTTTTCTCCTCGCAGGAACTTCCCAGCCCGTACCCGAGGTGCAATAGAAGGAGGGTCCCACCATGCCTATCACCAAGGAGTTCACCATCCGACTGGAAGACCGGCCCGGAACGCTTGGCAAGCTCTGCCAGGCCCTCGCCGAAGAGGACATCAATATTCTCGCGTATCAACAGTTCCCTCACGAGAAGGGCAAGGGTTCCGTCCGTCTCGTGGTGGACAATCCAGGTAAGACCAGGGCGACTCTGGAGCGGCAACGCAACGATTACACTGAGACCGAGGTCGCGAGGGTGATGCTAGAAAATCGTCCTGGGGAACTCGCTCGCGTCGCGGCTCGGCTCGGAGATAAGGGAATCAACATCAACTATGGCTACTCCGGAGCCGAACCGGGGGCCAACGCGCCTTTCCTGATTCTCGGAGTAGCGGACGCCAACAAAACGCTAAAGCTTCTCGAACAGGCCGCCGCTGCGGGTGGAACGAACTAATTCAACCCTCGTTGGGGTCTGACCATACCACGTGGATTTTTCTCAACGTGGGCACCCTGGCAATTCAGTCGTGCGCCAACCTTGAGAGGGAATCGTGAACGACCCCATCCTTCTGGGGTGCATCCCAAGGGTTTTCCTCGTCGCAATCCCTGTGGGTGCACCCCGCATCCACGGTAAGCTGCTCAAACTCGGCATCAACACCGGGGGAGAGCGGTGTTTTTTTGCCGCAGAAATTCAAGTCGGAAAATTTCCTAAGGCGCTTCGTGTGGAAGAGGGCCCCCCGTCCCGGACGTGCAACGAGAGGATCAAGCTTATGAATCTTCCAGCAGTGCGGCAGCCTCGGACTGACTCAGAACGCCTTTGCGAACTAGAGAGTAGATCAGCCTAACGGCCAAAAGATGGTCCCGCTGGTCAGTTTTCTCGGCTGGAAGCGGTGCCGTAGGTGAAGACCTGGATGGAGCAACGCCTTCGTTCAACCAGCCTGCTAGCATGGACCGTTGTTCCGGTCTCATTTCCCCAAAGAGCAAGCCCATCCCCGACCCTGTATGCGATGAGGCAGTGCTTGCTCGCGCGTCGAAGATCTCGTTGTTCTTGTGGATTCTCAGCTGAAGAGTTGTGCCAATAGGAAAGGGATTCAACGTGTCGACGTAGCACCCCCGCAGGCTCAGATCGGAAGTCCGCGCTGAAATCCGAGCCCCCGTCTGGGCGTCAACCACCACTGCTGGCGCCACGAACGCATGGCGGGGTGCGTTACGCTGTTCCCGAGCCTCCGTATTCTTCTTCCCGGGAGGCTGGGCGAGATCGCCGCAGGTCGCCAAGTGCCTCGGCGCTCGGAGAACGACGGCCACTCCATAGCGACCATCGAGTCGACGATCAATACGAACGACCTGGCCAAAGTCTTTCCAGTTGTCTGAGCCGGTAATGGGCCCGTGGGCAGGCGCAACCCACAGGCGCATCCCTTTGTAGTACCGGTCGAGTGAGGTGAGGAAATAGAGGGCCCCGCGGGAGACGTTCTCGGTGGTTCGGAGTTCCTCGAAATCCCCGTCACCGAAATCAGCGGGGCGCACACGCACCTCAAGGGAGACGGGAACCCTTCGATTCCGTCTGCGGTTCTCAGCGCGGGCCGATGTCGCGCTGGCTGTCGTTACCTCTTCGATGGGCATAGGAATTCTGTCTCGCCTAGGGTCTACCCTCTGGCGAAGCTAAGGCTATCTGAGATTTTCCCGGGTCCCCATAGAACGATAGTACCGGTCTAGGAGTACGCACTCCGTCAAGGGGATGTCGAAAGGATGTTGCCCCATTCGTACTTCGCACGGAGCAAGCTCTTCTCCAACAAAACAATTCCCATCAGCTAGGGAACTTGAGAGACTGACGCTCTGTAGGGGTTATTCCGTGAGGCCAGCGCCAGTCCGCTCCTGCGAGGTGATAGCTGCATGGAATCTGACAGCGGCAAATTCGCCAAAGAATCTAGTGTGCGTTACCGGCGGTATTCGGTCCGCCACCCTTTCGCAGCCGAGGCGGAGATGCTGGAATTGGAATCCGGGAGTCGCTTGAGCGGGAGGACCTCGGATCTTTCTCTTGGAGGATGTTTCGTGTGTTTGCGTCGCACTCTGGAGATCGGCGCCCGCGTCCGCGGAACTTTCACGCACGAAGGCCAGAAACTAAAGATGCTCGCAGTGGTCCGGGTGGTGAAACCGCAGGTGGGAATGGGCCTCGAATTTCTGGACATTGATCAGGAATCCAACCGAACCCTGCTCGCTTGGATCAATAATCTCTGCCAATCGCGCTGAGACTTCGGTCTTATTCCGGAGGTGTGCACCACATGACTCGGGAGCTTCCTCGTCAGAAGCGCCAGTGCCCGCGCATCTCATTGCCGAAGGGCATGTATGTGGCCTGGCATGGTGGCGATCTGCAACTTTTTTCGCGTGTCCGGACGCTAGGCATGCGAGGACTGTTCATTTCCGTCCCTAACCCACCTCCCGTGGGCACGAAACTGAGACTTGCGTTTGAAGTGCCTGGCGGGAACGTGCAGGCCGAGGCGACGGTGCGAAATATTGTCCGCGACGAGGGAATGGGTGTCGAGTTTACGAAATTACGGTTGAAAGACCGCATGTTGCTGGAAATGTTGCTTAAGCGATTGTTGCGGTGAAACCAGGCTGTGCGGCACAAGCCGCTTGGAATCAATCGCCGTTGAGTGTCAATGATGTCAGTTTTGACCGTGTCGGCAGGAATTGCGTCACACCGGCGGCACAATTGCCAGCACCAATATTGCTGCAGCTTGGCATGCTCGGCTTAGCGTCGAGACTTTTCGCTTGGCGAATCGGCTTGAAATTGCGCCCTCTGGTCCAGCGGCTGTTCCGCAGCAGAAGGCGGAGTCTCTGTCGTTTCGTACTTTTCTCTAAGCGCTCTGCGCTCGGCGAATCATCTTGAGCACTTCCTCATTCGTGTTTTTGAACTGCACATCTATGCCGGGATGACCAAGCGCGAAAACACGGAAAATTTCGTCCGCAAACGCTTGCCCAATTTGATTGACATTTTGAAAATCGAGGACCACCGTTCGGAATCGGTCGATGCGCAGCAAAATGCGTTTCGCCTGCGAACGCGAAATCAAATCGTTCGGGTTTTGCTCCGCCATTTTCACAGGCACGACTGTTTTGCTGAATGCATAGTCGTTTTCTGGCGATGCGTATTCATCAACAATCTCCTTGCGGGACCTGGCGGATGTGTTTGTCAATTTCATCCAGACCGCCGTGCCCTTCGGGTTTTTCAACGGCGACACGGAGGTGAAGTACACGCCGCCCGAGGAAATGTCGAAGGCATCGAGCATTTTCGAGGTGAAAAAGATGCCTTCCCCTGTGTGGTGTGCGGGATCCGTTGTGAACTTGCCTTTGGCCAGTTCCAGCGCTGAATACCTTGCGCTAGAGAACTTCATCGCACGTTGAATCTTCTTAAATATGCCCACGCCGTTGTCGATGATGGCAATTTCGACGTTAACGGCGGTGCGCTTCAACGGCACGGTGATACGTGTGCCGGAAGAGTGGTCCACGGCGTTGTTGAACATTTCAGTGAAACAGTACCGCCAAATATCCAAAGCGTTGTCAGGCAAATCTGAAATCTGCGGGAGCACATCACGCTCCCAAACATCGGACTCGCTTTGCTTACGGGCATAGTGCTTTTGCCAAGTCTTTTTCGGGGCAAGAAAGAATCGAGTTCGCCGAGTCTTTCCTTGTCGAACCAAATCGGAATCGGCCAGCAAACGTTGTACATGGAGATTGACAGCCTGACGTGTCAGACCGAACTGCTGTGCGGTCAGTGAGGTAATATCGTGAGCATGTTCGTCAACCCGCGCCAAGATAAACTGGCGAATCTCTTGCCCTCGGGCGTCAGTCGGCGTTCTCATAGATTCCGACCTCTTCTCTGCTTCTGTCCCCTTAGGCAGGAAGCGACCCAGATATTGTCAAGTTTATGTTAGTGATTGTCAAGCCATGGCCGGGCGCAACCGGGCTGGCCAGGCCGATTCCGCACCCCACTCCCCTTCAGCATCGACGTCAGCGTCGAGCGCCTCCGCTATCTCCATTCCGGAATCTGGCCCGGGGTCAGAGACCGAGCATCTAAATATAAGGCGCTTCAACGCCTGCCCGTCGAAAAATTCCATGGCCATGCTGGACGGACGGACCGTGGTTCGCCGATTTCATGCATGGTGCAAATCAGAGGTTGAGGCCATACAATACAACGCAGCGCTTCGAAGAGGATTCTAACCGCTTAGGATGGCTATGGTCATGGCAGGGTTAACTAACTCGGTCAAAGGTTCGCTGGCGGGACGTACCTTCAGCCGCTTTCTGCGCTTTGGTATTCTCCGCGGACTGCGTTCCATCGAGATTGACCCGGAACAGTTCCGGCGTCAGCTGGCAAGCAAGCACGGCTTGTGGGTTCCCGACTTTCGGCGAATGAAAGATGTGCCCACCGAGCGCCTGGACGCCATTGCTACGTCGCTGATTCACGATGCCGAACGCCTGGCGCTTGCCGAAGGCGCGGGATTCGGCCTCGGTGGCATGATCACTTTCTTGCCGGATGCCAGCCTGCTCACGGTAATCACCCTGCGGCTCATCCAGCGCCTCTCTCTCGTTTACGGGTTTGAAGCTCAGGGCCGCGACCAAAGGATTGAAATGTGGAAGGCCGCCGCGGCCGCCTCCGGCATCGACTACGGCAAGGATTTAGCCGAAAAACAGATTCTCGAAAAAGTTATCCCCCGCATCGCAGAACGCTTGGCCGCGAAGATTGGCGCCGAAACGGCGGAAAAATGGGCTGGACGTTTGATTCCTCTGGCCAGCTCGGCCATTGGCGGCGCGCTGAACTTTTCGTTTGTGAGAGGCTGGGGCCGGCGCGTGCAACGCCATCTTCGTGCCAAGCACCTGGAAGCGAAAACTTCCACGTTTGCTGCTGTTGAGGCCGCCTTCATCTAACGACCGCAAGATTGCCGCCTCTGGAGCCCCCAGGGTTCTGCCATGACCTTCTTCCCGTTTGCTAGGTGCCGATTGAGTACCCTCCGTCCATCTCCATTCTCCGCGCTTCTTTTGTTGGCTGGGTTGGTAAGCCTTCCTTCCGCCCTTTATCCCCAAGAGCAGGAAAAAGAGCAAGTGAAGGGAGTACTCGCGGAGCCTGCCGACGCCGCCGAGCTGCGTGAACAAATCGCCATGGTCCGAAAGCTCGAAGCGGTCGTTCCGGACCGTGGCGCGGTCCTCTATTTTCTTTCCACCGCAGAACAACACCTGGGAGAAACCCGCGAAGCGCTTTCTCTTCTCAAGGAATGCCTGGCGCTGCGGGAGGGTTTTGATCCGTCTGGCGATCCAGCGTTCCTGGGACTCAGGGGCTCGAAGGAATTTGACGAGTTGGCAGAAAAAGTCCGTCGCGATTTTCCGCCGGTCGCTGCGGCTCGATTTGCATTCGTGACCGAAGAGAAAGACCTCATCCCCGAGGGGCTGGCGTACGACCAGAAGCACAATCTTTATTATCTCGGCAGCCTGAACCGCAAAAAGATCGTGAAGATTGACTCTGAAGGGAGAGTCTCCGATTTTGTGCCCGGGGATCGTTACGGACTGTTGCCGGTTTTGGGGATACGGCTGGACCCGGTGGATGGCACGGTATGGGCGGATACGTTTGAAGACGCCGGACGGACGGAACTTCTCCATTTCGATTCCACGGGTAAATTGCTGGGGCGCTACTCGCCGAAGGACAGTGCCAAGCACGGATTCAACGACCTGGTGTTGCGAAAGAATGGAGAAGTGATTTCAACCGACAGCTTGAACAATCAGGTCTTGCGCTTTGATCCCCGGTCGCAGACGTTCGCTCCACTCGCCGTGTACCGCCCGCTTCTGTGTCCCAATGGCATCGCGCTCGCGGACGACGACCAAACCGTGTTTGTGGCGGATGCCGTGGGAATCGTGAAGATAGACCTGCCGAGCGGCGAGAGTCGCGACGTCGATCCCGGCCCACGCAACACCCTGGCCGGCGCCGACGGGCTGTACTGGCAGAAAGGCAGCCTGATCGCGGTCCAGAACGGCATCGGGTCGCCGCGCGTGGCGGCCTTCAAGCTCTCGAAAGACGGAAACCGGGTGACCCAGACGAGCGTGCTCGAGAATCACACGCAGTTCACGGTCCTGCCGACGACCGGGGCTATCCACGGAAATGATTTCTATTTCATTGCCAACAGCCAGATCGACAACCGGAACGGCGACAAAGTCATGGACGTGACCAAGCTGGCGGCGGTTAGAATCGCCGTGGTGCGGTTGCCGTGAGCGTTTCTTTTATATACATCTTCGGAGCAACGAAGTGGAAATTTGCGCTTGGCGGCATTAGAGTAGAGAGATGGCGATAGCCAAGCGGTTGAGGCGGGAGGCCAATATGCCTAGTAAAGTAAGGGGATTCTTGAGCGTCGCGGTGCTCTTCGGCTTGGCGCTGGGGCTCGGGCAGGCCGCTCCCCAAGGCGCGAATTCGCCGCCGTCCACAGCCGACGAGCCTGTGCCTGCCTATCATGCGCAAGTCCCCGTGGGTGCGCTTCCCGCGACCATGAACCCCGACCTTTTCCCTGATCCCGTGGTTCAAAATGCGTACGCCATCGCCGCCAAGATCAAAAAGACGCTCTATCAGCAGCCCTGCTATTGCCATTGCGACCGCGGCCAGGGTCACGCCAGCTTGCTCGATTGCTTCGCCAGCAAACACGGCGCGGGATGCAACATTTGCATCAACGAAGATTTCTACAGCTATGAACAGTCCCGCAAAGGCAAGACCAGCGCGCAGATTCGGGCCGGCATCATCAAAGGCGCCTGGCAATCGGTGGACCTTACCAAATACCAACAACCCTTGCCTGCCAAGTGAGCCGCACGAGCTCCTCCATGGTCCGGGCCGAAGAAGCTTCTTGTCACCGTACGGGGGAAGTCCGTAAACTGGGTTCACCCAGCCAAAATAGGAGGAAGAATGCGTTTTCGCGTGAAGATGGGTGTGTCGGTACTGACCATGGCCCTGCTGTTTGGTTGGGCGGGAGTCCCGGCCGGGGCCCAAGACAAGCAACACGTCGTCACTCTTAGCGAGTTGAACAAGGACGCCGCGCGGCCGGCCCAGACGCGCCAGGCCAACGAAGAAGCCGTTCGAACCCTGCTTTCTTCCGCTACCGCCAAAGAAGCGCTGAAATCCTCGCACCTCGACTATCAGAGAGTCGATCAGGCCGTCGGACAATTGAACGATGAAGATCTTGCCAAGCTCGCTGAACGCTCCCGCCAAGCGCAGCGCGATTTTGCAGCGGGACGCATCTCCGATCGCGACTTGTTGTGGATCATCGTGATCGCCCTGGCCATCATCGTCCTGGCCATCGCGCTTCGCTGAGTCTTGCTTTACGAGAATGAATCGCCTCGCTTGCGCCATGCTCCTGTTTCTGGGGTGTTCGATTCGTTCTTCATCCCAGGAAACAGCAGGAGTGTGGCTCGATGTGCCCTACGTGAAACAAAGCGAAGATGGCTGCGGGTCTGCCGCGATCTCCATGATCCTGCAATACTGGAATGCCCATGGCGCACCAGTCGATGGGCAGCGGGCCGACTCCGCCGCCATCCAAAAACTGCTTTATTCGCCGAAAGCCCGGGGCATTCATGCTTCCGACATGCAAAGTTATCTCCAGGCGTCGGGCTTCCGCGTGTTTCCTCTCAACGGAGATTGGAAAGACCTTCTCGAGCAACTAAAACAGGGCCGGCCGCTGATCGCCAGCGTGCAGCCAGGTAGCGCCAGAACCCCGCTACACTATGTGGTGATAACCGGCATCGATTGGCAAAGCGGGGCGGTCTTCCTCAACGATCCTCGGCGCGGCAAGCTTCTCCGGATGGAGCGCGCGGATTTCGAAAAGGAATGGCGGCCGAACCGCAATTGGATGCTGTTGGTTCTCCCAAAGGCCGTGTGATCCGATTTCTAGCCGCGGTATTGATCCTCTCTTCGCCGGTGTTCCCCCAGAGTCCGGCAGCCCGCCAGATGGCGGCACAACGCGCCTTGGATGCCGGCGACTGGGCGGAGGCCGCCACGCTTGCCCGAGGCCCGGCCAATCAATCCCCAGAACTTGATTTCCTGGCGGGGCTAGCCCTCGCGCGCCTGGAAAAATGGAGCGAATCGAAACTGGCCTTCGAGGCAGGATTCGAGAAGGCTCCCCGGGATCCGCGGTTCTTGGTTGAGCTTGCAGGCCTGGCATACAAGCAAAAGGATTTTCGAACCGCAAAGCAGCACCTGGGGAAGGCCCTCGGCCTGAACCCACAAGACGCCTACTCGCGCGAGTTTCTCGCCACGATTTATTTCCTCGAAGACAACCTGGAAGCCGCCCTGAAGTATTGGAATGCCGAAGACCAACCGCGGCTGCGGAGTGTGGACTTCACGCCGTCGCTGCGGCTGGCGGCATCCCTCCGGAACCGCGCGCTGGCGTTTAACGCTCCGCAAGTCCTGACCACGGATGCGCTGCTCGCGACCCAATCACGGCTGGACCATTTGGGTGTTTTTTCGAATCAGCGGATCGAACTCCATCCGGGCGAGTCTGGGAATTACGACCTGACACTGCACCTAGCGGAGAGAAACGGCTGGGGCCATTCGAAGGTAGAAGGCTTCGTTTCGCTCTTGAGCGGCTTGCCCTACGCTACGGTCTATCCGGAGTTCTACAATCTCGGCCACCAGGCGGTGAACTTAACCTCGCTCGCACGATGGGATCCGGAAAAACGCCGTGTCTCTCTCGCGCTTGCGCTGCCCTTGTTCGGCGATCCCCGCCTGCGCTTGCGGCTGTACACCGATGCCCGCAACGAAAATTGGAATTTGACCGAAACTTTTCTTGGCGCGGGCACGCCGCTCGCGGACCTGAACATGCGCCGTGCCGCAATGGGAGTGGAAGCGCATGCCCTGGTGAATGGCCGCTGGAGCTGGAGCGCCGGCGCGGAGATCGCCAATCGGAATTTTCGAAATCTTAGCGGTCACACTTCGGCCGCCGAGCGCACCTTCTTCACCAGCGCTACCTCGGTTGCCGGATGGTTGGGCGTCCAGCGAACCCTCGTGCGCGTGCCGGAGCGTCGCTTCACTCTCGATTCCTCGGCCGAGGCCAAGGCTGGCCGGGAGTATAGCGAGGAGCTCGGACCGTTCGCCACGCTCCGCGGATCGCTTCGCGCGCATTGGTTGCCGCGTGCCCAGGGTGATGACTATGAGATCGAAGCTAAGATTCGCGCAGGCGCAACCGCCGGCCACGCGACGCTCGATGAACTGTTCGAATTGGGCATCGAACGCGACAATGACCTCTGGCTTCGTGGTCACGCGGGAACTCTGGACCGCCGTAAGGGCGCTGCTCCACTCGGGCGGCGATTTTTTCTTGCCAATTGGGAGGTGGACAAGACCATCTATCAAAACGGTTTCTTGCGCGTCACATTTGGCCCATTCCTCGACAACGGCGCGGTGGCCGATTCCTCAGGCCTTTTCGGATCATCGCGCTGGCTGTGGGATACCGGCGCGCAATCGAAGGTCCGGGTCCTCGGAAACCTGACCATCGTTCTATGTTATGGAAGGGACTTGCGCGGCGGACGCAACGTCTTCTACGGTACGGTTTTAAAGTGATGCTCTGGATCGCGGATTTGAAGGCCGCAGTAACGCGACTGCCGTTCCCTCCGTCTCACACCCAGATCGCCTGGCAGCCGGGGTCAGAAACCACTCTAAACTGCCGCGGTTCGAAACCTAACTAGCCGAGGGCTAATCCAACGAGGTAGGCAATGTCAAACCGATTTTTTTCGATTGCTGGCGTCCTGGCGGTGGTTGTTCTTCTAGCACTCGCTCTGGCGAGCGCCGGGGTGCGCGCGTCGGCCGGAGAGGCGGATAAGGCAAATTCGTGGGGCTTCGATTCCGCGAATCTCGATAAGACCTGCAAGCCTTGCGACGACTTCTACCAGTTCGCCATGGGCGGGTGGATGAAGACCAACCTGATTCCGCCGGAATATTCTAGCTGGAGCACCTTCACAGAACTGGCGGACAAGAACCAGCAGAACCTGCGGCAGATTCTCGATGACGCAGTGAACGCCAAGGCTCAACCGGGAGGAAACGAACAGAAGATCGGCGATTTCTATGCCAGCTGTATGGACACCACGGCGATCGAGGCCGCCGGAACCAAGCCGCTGGAGCCCGAAATGGAGCAGATTGCTGAAATCAAGACGGTGGCGGACCTCCAAGCGGAGACGGAGCGGCTGCAGACGAGAGGCGTGAGCGCGCTCTTTCGCTTCGGCTCGAATCAAGATGCCAAGGACAGCACGCGCGTGATCGGAGGCGCGTTCCAGGGCGGCCTCGGCTTGCCGGAGCGCGAATACTACCTGAAGGAAGACGACCATTCGAAGCAGCTTCGCGAGGCCTACCAGAAGCATGTCGCCAAGATGTTCGCTTTGCTCGGTGATCCCCGAGACCAATCGGAGGCGGAAGCGGCCGCCATTTTGAAGATCGAAACCGCGCTGGCAACCGCTTCGATGAAAAATACCGACTTGCGCGATCCGGACAAGACCTATCACAAGATGATGCTCGCGGATCTGCAGGCACTCACGCCGAATTTCTCCTGGGAAGCCTATTTCAAGGCCGCGGGACATCCGGAACTGAAGGAAATCAACCTCGGCCAGCCGGACTTTTTTAAGGCTCTCGACACGCAATTGACCTCTACGGCCATGGAGGACTGGAAAAATTACCTGCGTTGGCACCTCGTGGAGGCCGCCGCCCCTGGGCTTTCTGAAAAGTTCGTCGCCGAGGATTTTGAGTTCCGCGGCAGGACGCTGACGGGCGCGAAGGAAATCCAGCCGCGCTGGAAGCGCTGCGTACAGGCCACCGACCGCGTGCTCGGCGAGGCCCTCGGGCAAGTCTATGTGCAGAAGTATTTTCCGCCGGAGGCCAAGGCCCGTGCTCTCGAGATGGTGCACAACCTGGTTGCCGCGCTGCGCGATGATTTACAGACCCTGCCCTGGATGGGACCGGACACTCGCGCCGAAGCCACTCGGAAGCTCGAAGCTTTCGCCGTGAAAATCGGCTACACGGACAAGTGGCGCGATTACTCGGCGCTCCAAATCGACCGCAAATCCTACGCCGAAAATCAATTGCGCGGCGCGGAATTCGAATTCGCGCGCCGGCTGAACAAGATCGGCAAGCCGGTGGACCGCACGGAATGGGGAATGACGCCTCCGACGGTGAACGCCTACAACAACAGCAGCATGAATGAAATCGTTTTCCCCGCAGGCATTCTGCAGCCGCCCTTCTACGATCCGCAGGCCGATGACGCAGTGAACTACGGCGGAATGGGAGCGGTCATCGGCCATGAAATCACCCATGGTTTTGACGATCACGGCAGTAAGTTCGATTCCCGCGGCAACTTGAAAGATTGGTGGAGCCCGGAAGACCTGAAAAATTTCAAGTCGCGCGCCGCCTGCGTCTCCGATCAATTCGACGCCTACGTCGTGGACGGCGATCTACACGAGAATGGCAAGCTGGTTCTAGGGGAAAGCATCGCCGACCTGGGCGGACTGACGATCGCTTACGCGGCCTATCAGAAAGCACTTCAGGGCAAGCCGCGGCCTCCGGAAAAAGACGGCTTTAGCCCCGAGCAGCGCTTCTTCCTGGGTTGGGCGCAAGTCTGGGGCGCCAACGAGCGGATCGAATACGCACGGTTGATGGCCAACACCAACCCGCATCCCCTGCCCAGGTTCCGCGGCAACGGACCGCTTTCGAATATGGCGGAGTTTCGCAAGGCCTTCGGTTGCAAAAAGGGCGAGCCGATGGTGCGCGAGCCAGCCTGCAAAATTTGGTAGCCGAGCGCGGCCCAAGCAGTAATTCTGAAATGAGACTTCGACGGAGACCTGTCCCTTTGAGGCTCTTCACCGATTTGGGTACAGCGATCTCGAGACGATACCCGGCCGCCTGGACGATGGAATGCGATCCCACTGGCACGGGACAGCATCCCAACCACTTCGTCACACCGCGACTCCACACATGGAGATCAGATATCCGATAAGCAGCGCGTGTATCGCGGGTTACGAGAGGTCCTGGCTGCTACCGTTCTGTTCCGAAGCATAGGCCGACACCGACATTTGCTGTGGCGATTGTCAAGCTCAAGACATAGAAGAAAATCCAGGCCAGTGCTCCGGCCAGCGCGAGCCCGTTCGAGGAAGCATCTTTTGCGACTTCCATTAGGAATATGGCCATCGACGCCAGTAGCCCCACCAATAAGTACAGTCTCGTGAGAGCAGCCGAACTGCGCCGTCCGAACCAGGTCGAGAACCGCAACTGCATCATGCCAGCGAAGCCTGCGATGGTCCCAAGCGCTATGAGTACTCCGGCTTGTCTTGCGGCCAATAAAAATTCCTCCGCGCGAGAAGACAGATGCGGTGCAACCAGGGGTCTCAAAAGCCCAAAATTGAAGCACAACACAACCAGCGCAAGGCTGTAGTACGCGCCTACGAGTGAGCCTAGCATCCTGTTGTGAGACAGAAAACGCGATTCCCCATCTTCCATTTCCCAATTGTCGCTCGGAAACGCCAGGGTGCGTTCCTCTGGACGCCTAGTGCTCATTAACTAAGTGGCGACACGAGGCTCTAGGATGCGCGGCGCTTGGCGAGAATCCGCATCGACCTGGAAATGGGTTAGCCGCCCGAGGGGTCGGCAAACCCGATACGCCCGGTTGATTGCGCGTTTACCAGACATCACGCTGGTGAAAGATTGTGTTCGTTGGTTAATTGTTGCCGTCCGGTGACATGTGGGCTGTACTCGAGTCGGCGAGCAGCCCCATTTCAGCGGGCCCCGTTCTAGGAATGATCCTTGCACTCCTCCGGGCCATCTACGACTTTCACAAGCATCAGCGCGACAGGAAATCCTGATCGGTGAGCATTACCCCAAAAACGGATGGCGGCGGGCGCGGTTCTTGGCTGACCTGCATTGTCCGGCGCGAGCGGAACAGTGAAGTCCAGCGGATCCGGGAAGGGCTCCGAAAAGGAGCAATGTGAAGAAAAACAGAATTCCAAACTCTTCTGACTGAGGGTAGAATCCCCGAGCAGGAGGGAGGTTACAGTGAAAAAAATGTCCCCAGTTGTCGTATGTCTCGTGTTGTTATTCGGTCCAAGCCTGTCAGTCGTGGCGCAATCAGCGGAAACAATCGGCGCTGGCCCAGCCAATCAGGGCTGCACCACCACATCGAATAATCCTTGCTTCGCGTCAATTTTTGACGGCACAACGAGCCAAGGGTTTGCCGATATTTACCTGGTCAGGAAAGCAGACGGAAGTTTCACGAATGGCACGATCCTCCGGTACATCAACGACACTTTCCAGTGGGCTGCCAACAACTTCACTGGGACCGGGACGGGTTATGTACTTCTGCCTGGCGGAACAGCGACAAGCACCGAGTGGAACACTACCTACGACGGAGATTACTCCGTGGGGCTCTCTGATGGCTCTACGGTCAGTGGGCACGTGCACATCGTGATCATCAAACACTACTACCAGACCGGTGGCAACCGACGCGTATTCATCACCACCTATCGCGTGGACAGTGGGACGTTCACCGAGAACATCACGCCAGCTCCAGCCCCCTAGCTTCAACTCGGGAGCACCTGCGGGTGCTTCTGGGTGGTGGCTATGATTCGTAAACCAGAGATTTCCATCAGTCTCAACGGATATGACGGCACGCGACAGGTCGAGACAATCCAGCCGAAATAAATACCTGAGAAGATAGGCCTAGTCGAATTGATCGAGGCGAGGCAGGCGCGCTTAAGGTGTAGCGCAAGTCCAGGCGTGTCTCATGCCATTCGGTGAAGGGCGAGGTAATTTCACCCTATGGCATTCGAACCCTTGAAGCTCAGAAGTGGAAAACGATTCCGCCTGCAAGTTGAAAATTGTTCTGCGATTGCTTAAAGAAGCCGGTGTGCACGTAGTCGCCTTCCAAGCGGAAAGAGAGGCGCGGGTTCCAGCGGTAATCCGCTCCGCCGCCGCCCTTGATGACATAGGAGCCGCGGCTTTGTCCCGCAATCTGAGGCCGTTCTTGAGCGCCACCAAAAATTACGTGCAGCCAGGGTTCCCACTGTTTCCTGCGAAAGGCGATCTTCGGGCCAGCGCCGTACGTTCCAATCTTCACGTGTTCGTTTGAGAAAACCGTAGGAGCAAAGACGGCGGTGATGTTTCCTTCGACCCCGAACCAGTCGTTCGTGAAGTACACCACCGAAGTGTTGATGCCGGTGGCGTTGGAAGTGAAGGCCGAGGATCGGAAGCGCAACCAGCTCGCGGCGATGCCCAGCTCCCAGCGGTAGTCGTCGCGGCCGCCGTAGAGAAACTTTGGTCGCGGTGACGGCGAAGCTGGCTCGGCGTCTTCTAGCGGCAAGGCCAGGACGGTCGTGACCGCCGGCCGAGCGAACGGGTTCAGAAGGTCACTCGGCAGCGCGGCCTTTAGGGCGGAACTCGCCGCGAAGCCCGGAGCGACGTTGCCCCCATCACTATTCAATGTGGGCGCGCTTAGCTGTGCTCGCGCAACACCCACGCTCCCCAGCAGCAGAATTGCCAAAGCAAATCGCCTCTTCATGTTGCTCCCCTTTAGAGGGCTGGCCCCCGGCATGGATTCAGCCACGTAGGTACGGTAAACAACACCATGGCCCTTTGTCCATGCTCTTTCGCGGAAATGAGACAAAAGAGAAAATGGTGGACCGGCCCACTGCCGAGAAAGCTGCGGCAGTCCGCGGACGTTAACGACCATGTCTCAAATAATCGTCGGTCTTGTTCAGCCAGTCTTCGCGCGGGGGATCGAAGACGTCCAGGTCCACGGTGTCTTCGAGCGCCCAGGCCTCGTGGGGCATGTGCGGGGGGATGCACAGCACTTCGCCGGCGCGCACCACCAGCTCCTGGCCGTCGATGGCAAATTTCAGCGCGCCTTCGAGAATGTAGGTGACCTGCTCGTTGTGATGGTGATGCAACGGCACGTGCGCGCCTTTTTTGAGTAGCACGCGCGCCAGCATGATTTTGTCGCCGACCAGCATTTCGCGGTCGATGAGGGGATTCAATTGTTCGCGCTCCACGTTTTTCCACGCCACGTGCTTCATTTCTTCTCTCCATACAGCTTGGCGGCATTGTCGTGTAGGTACAGCCGCGCCAGCTCCAGGGCCTTTTCTTCGCTGCAGGCGCCTTCGGCGACAAGTTCTGCCAGGGCCGCGGCCAGCGCCGTCCGGGCCGAGCGTGCTGCCAGCCAGAAGGTCTCTTCCGCACCGACCGCATCGTTGAAGGGAAAGGCGTCCGAACCAAACATGATTTTCTCGGGGAACAGCGAAATCCACTGTTTGAGAATGTTCTTCAACTCCGAGGGATAAACGTAGTAGCCCACGAGCGAGGAATCGGTGTACACGTTCTTGGCCGCCGTCAGCCAGATCATATCCAGAGTGTAGGGATAGCCGCCATGAATCAGTACGAAATTCACGTTGCGGTAGCGCGGGTCGCGCACCACGTTTTCCAGATTCAGCGGATGGCCATTCTGCAGGCTGAAGTAGTCGCCGATGCCCACCGCGCTGTGAAAATGCACCGGGAGTTTCAGCTTTCCCGCCTGGTCGATCAGCACGCGAAACACGTAATCCTGGAAAGTAATGTAGTCCTCGTCGGATGGCACGCCACCGCCGCGGAACTGGGTATAAATCGCTTCCGCTCTTTCACGCGGGGGATCGCGAAAGTACAGGGTGCGGAAATAAGCGGCCTCGAATTTCATGGCCACGCCACCCCTTTTCTGGTTGTCGGCGAGCGTTTGGCGAACGAAGGCCTCGTAGCCGGCCAGATCGGCGGGCAGGCCGAGAACATTTTCCTGTTTTTCGTAACGCTCTAGCACTTTTTCCTGCAGCGGAAGGTATACCGCCAGATCGCCGTTCTTGGCGATCAGCCCGTGGTTGTCGAAGGGAAAAAGGAAGGAATCGACAAAGAACACCCAATGAAACCGCCGGGGATCGAGATACGGGGCCAACGCCACGCGATTGGCCAGGCAAGTCTCGATGTTCATTTTGTCCAGAATGCCGTTCCAGTAAGCCGTGCCGCCCGCCGCTTCCGCGGCCTTCTTCTTATCGATCAGCCACTTGGCGTGCTCCGGCTGGAAATCAAGATAGGGGTAGCCAAAGAGCGCTTTTGCCGCGGCCACAAATTCCGGATTGGTGTCGCGGAGGCGCAGCACCGTGCTTTCCTCGGGAGGCGAAGTCATGGCGTCCATGTCGGAGTCGTCCGGAAATGTTGCATGCGAGTGGTTGTCGTAGATAGGGATCAGCTCGATGCGCTTCTGGAGGCGGGCATAAACTTTCTGCACGTCGCCGTCGGGGAGCGGTCTCGCTTGCGCGTATGCGGCCACGGCCCCGGCGAGGGTCATGAGCAGTGCGGCGCCAAAGTAAATCCAATGCTTCATCTTTCCCGGTCAGCTCCCCGAAAACAATCACCAATCAGCGGGAAACCGCGGCGCGCCAGTGAAACGAAACGCGCTGGATACGTTCCAAAGCTTCCAGGAGCAGTCTCCTGGCACTGGCCAGCGAGAAGCGCAGATAGTTCTTGCCGCCCGGACCAAATGCCGCTCCGGCGATTCCCGCTACGCCGGCTTCCTCGAGCAATAGCCTCTGCACCTCGTCGGCGGAGAGTCCCGTATCTTCGATATTCACCCACGCGTAGAAAGCGCCGTCCGGCGCCTGGCAGCGAAATCCGGGGATGTGATTGAGCCCGGTGACGAACTGGTCGCGTCGTTTGCGATACTCCGCGACCATGGCCTCCACGGCGCTGGTCGAATCGCGCAGCGCTTCGATGGCCGCCACTTGGGTGAATTCCGCGGCGCACGTGAAGGTGTTCAGCACCAGCAGGTCCATGGCATCGATTACCTCGACGGGCGCCACCGCGTACCCCAGTCGCCAGCCGGTCATGGCAAAGCTTTTCGAGAATCCATCAATGATTACGGTGCGATCCGCCATGCCGGGGAGCGACCAAATGGAGTGGTATTCCCCGCTGAACAGAATACGCGCGTAGATCTCGTCGGAAAGGACCCACAGATCATGCTTCCTGGCCAGCACAGCGAGCTTCTCCATAGCCGCATCGCTGAAAACCGTTCCCGTGGGATTATTCGGTGAATTGAAGATCAACATGGTGGTGCGCGGCGTGACCTTCTCGGCGATCTCATCCACGTCAGGCTGGAACTTGTTTTTCTCCTCCAGCCCAAAAGCAACCGGCGTCGCACCCAGCCCGCGAGTGAACGACGGATAAATCGGAAAGCTCGGATCGGGAAGAAGCACTTCGTCGCCGGGCTCGACGAGCGCCATCATGGCCAGCGAGAGCGCCATCTTGCAGCCCGGGGCCACCAGGACCTGCTCACCGGTCGCCGCTACGCCGCGCGTGCGCTTCAAATAATCGGCAATCGCTTCGGCGAGAGCCGGTAGGCCGCGCGTGGAGCAGTAACGGTCGCGCCCCGCGGCTACGGCACCGCGCAACGCATCCACGACCGGCGCCGCGGGATGAAAATCCGGTTCGCCGAGTTCCAGATGAATGATGGAACGCCCTTGGCGCTCCAGTTCCTTGGCACGTGAATACACCGCCAGCGCGCCTTCGCCGTGCAGCTGAGAAACCCGCGATGCGATCCGTGTCATGGCAATTTCCGGACGGGAATCTTATCACTTCGCGGCGAAAAACGGCGGCAGCTGAATACTCCGACTAGAAGGAGTACCGCAGCGAGAACTGAATCAGCCGCGGGGTCCCTACGGTCGAGAAAATCTTTCCGAATGGCCCATCCGAAGTGGGATTCCCGGAACTGTCGTGGGTAATGGTTTCCACGTCGTTGATCGAAGGATTCGCGAAGTTGACGTGATTCCAGATGTTAAAGAAGTCGGTGGTGAACCGCAGGCTCTGTCGCTCGGTGATCTTGATATTCTTGATCAAAGAGAAGTCCCAGTTCTGCTGAAACGGGCCACGGTAGATGTTCCGGCCCAGGTTCCCGAAGGCGGTGGTGCAGGCCAAGGCCGGGTCGGCCAGGCAGCCGGCCGGGTCGGCTACCGGCGCGGTTGTAAAGTTAGCGAGCTGGAGATAACCGTTCAGCCGGGAATGAATGTCACCCGTCGTCGTTCCGCGACCGATTGATCCTCCCGAGGCGAGCTGCGCGCCGAGCGTCGCCGAAGCCAGCCCGGGTCCGAGATAGGCCGTGCCGGCGACCGAGTCGGTGACCGAGAACGGAGCGCCTGACTGGAAAATAGTGATGCCGCTTAGACTCCAGCCCCCCAGCAATCGTTCCTTTGCTCCGCTGGCGCCTTGGTAAAACGGCAAGTCGTAGCGATAGCTCACCGCGAAACGGTGAGTCCGGTCGAAGTCGGATAAGCCGCGGGAAAACTTCAGGTCGGTCTCATCATTGAACGCCGTGTTCAGCGCGGTATTGCCGCTGGAGGTCGCGTCGCTGGACTTCGACCAGGTGTAGGCCGCCTGAAAATAGCCTGCCACCCAGCGCCGCGAAAGGGTGGTCTGCAGCGAGTGATAGTGTGAATAGGCATCGTTGGCAAAAATCTGGAAGCCGCCGTAGCCATTGAGCCCCTCGAGATTTGATCGCGCAACTCCATTGCCAGTGGTGCTCTCGGTGATTACGAACGGCGTTCCGTCCTCCGCGGTGACCGTCAGCGGATGCGCTGCGGTGGCGAGCTTGGCCTGAATGCTGGTGCGCGTCTCCCGCAGGTGAACCGCGTGGGTTCCGACGTATCCGGCCTCGAAAACCCAGTTTTTTCCGAGCGCCCGCTGGATCGTCAGGTTCCACTGTTGGGTGTCCGGAGCCTGGAAATCACGCGGCACCGTCAGCACAAACAGAAACTGCGATGGGACCAGCCCGGCACTGCCCGCAGCGCAGGCATAGTTCGGAAATTGCCGGGTGTCCCCGCCTGGAAAATTCTGCAGCGCTCCCAGGCACGGCACGAAATTGGGATCGAGCACCCCCGCTTGTGGCAGCGCGTTCACGCCGGTGAGGAAAAAGTTGGACAAGCTCCCGGGGGCGCCCCCTCCGAAGGCAATCGGCAGATACGGCGCTTGGAACGATAGCTGGTCCACCGTGCCGACGTCCTCGCG
>WNFO01004646.1_pt1 | contig 23678 bp, 23 predicted proteins | sample 5400251 | NCBI WGS metagenome assembly WNFO01 (sample SAMN13153354, study PRJNA577476) | soil metagenome | isolation source: 100 cm saprolite under Madrone tree | place: USA:California | collected 2016-06-14
CTGCAAGCGTGTCCGCGAGTATTAGAAGGTCGCCGATCTTTACCCAGTTGTCGGCGGGCGCATCGGTAATGCGGTACAGGCCGTAAGCGATTTTTGATGAGAAGCTGATGGCGCGATTGCCTGGTAGTGTCCAAGGCGTGGTGGTCCAGATGACGATACTCGTTTTTTCGTCATGGCCGGGCTCGTCCCGGCCATCCACGTCTGTCTTCTTGAGTAAGTCGTGGATGCCCGGGTCCCGCCCGGGCATGACGGCGGTATTTTTTGCACGGTCATCGACATCGATGAGGGGAAACTTCACCCACACCGTATCGCTCGTATAGTCCTCGTATTCCACCTCGGCTTCCGCCAGCGCGGTTTTTTCCACCACGCTCCACATCACCGGCTTGGAGCCGCGATAGAGCGTGCCGTTGGCGGCGAATTTCATCAGCTCGCGCGCGATCTGGGCTTCGGCGAAATAATCCATCGTCGCGTAGGGATGATCCCAGTCGCCGATGATGCCGAGCCGCTTGAATTCCTCGCGCTGCACATTGAGCCAATGCCCGGCATAGGCGCGGCATTCTTTCCGGAACGCCACCATGGCCGCGGAATCCCGAAAATCCGGCTTCGGCCTGCCCTTGGAGCGATAGTTCTCTTCCTCGATCTTCCATTCGATCGGCAGGCCGTGGCAGTCCCAGCCCGGCACGTAGTTGGAATCGAAGCCGAGCATCTGCTGGCTCTTGGTCACCACGTCCTTGAGGATCTTGTTCAGCGAATGCCCGATATGGATGTTGCCGTTGGCGTAGGGCGGGCCGTCATGCAGGATGAATTTCGCCCGGCCGGCGGCACTCTGGCGCAGTCGGCCGTAGAGGCCGATCTCGTTCCAGCGCGCCAGGATTTCCGGCTCGCGCTGCGGCAGGCCGGCGCGCATCGGGAATTCCGTCTGCGGCAGGTACAGGGTTTTGGAATAATCGGTGGCGTCGGATTTTTGCGGCTTGTCGGACATGAATGCTCTGGCTGGCTGGATTGGCGCTGAACGCGATCGATCGCGGATGAATGAGGGCGGTCCCGGTCTTGCGCTGAGCCGAAGCTCAGGCGGAAGCCGGGCCGCTAATGCTGACGATGGTGCGCCGCGCAAACATGCGGCTTTCCATAGCAGCCGGGGCCTGAATCGCAAAGCCCCGCCGCGGATATGGCTTCATCCGGACGACGGCTCGCTGTGACGCGGCCGGGCCGGATTTCCGGCGACGATCATGCCGGCGCCGACATCCCGCGTGACCACGCTGCCGGCCCCGATCACCGCGCCGTCGCCAATGGTCACGCCGGGCAGGATAATGGCGCCGCCCCCGATCCAGACATCGCTGCCGATCCGCACCGGACGCCCGAATTCGACGCCGCTGCGCCGGGTCTTGGCGTCGCGGGGATGGTCGGCGGCGTAGATTTGCGCGGCGGGTCCGATCTGCGTTCGATCGCCGATGGTCACTTCGACGACATCAAGGATGACGCAATTGAAGTTCAGGAAAACCTCATCGCCGAGACGGATGTTGTAGCCGAAGTCGCAGAAAAACGGTGGGCGGATCACAGCGCCGGCGCCGACATGACCGAGACGTTCGGACAGCAGCGCGTGGCGCTCGGATACCGGAAACGCCAGCGCCGCGTTGTAGCGCACCAGCCAGGCTTTGTTCGCCGCCTGATCGGCGGCTATTTCAGCGTCGCCGGGACGATAAAGTTCGCCCGCGAGCATCTTCTGCTTCTCGGTTCTGGTCACTCGATCGCTCCCAGCTTTGGAAACACACCCGGTGCGGCGGCTAGCGCCGCCCGTGCTTTGGCGCTGTCATCATCCATCTGCCGCACCAGCGCGTCGATGGAGTCGAACTTCAGTTCGTCGCGAATGATGGCGATGAAGGCGACATCGAGCGCGGCCCCGTAAAGATCGCCCTTGAAATCGAACAGGAAAATCTCCAGCAGCGGCGCGCCATTGTCGAAGGTCGGGCGGCGGCCGAAGCTGGCGACGCCGTCGAGTCGTTCGGCACCGCGGCCGACCCGCACCGCATAGATGCCGTGCTTGAGGCCGCAGTTCTTGTCGAGGCGGATATTGGCGGTCGGATAGCCGAGCTCGCGGCCGCGTTTCTCGCCATGGATCACCTCGCCGGTAACGAACCACGGGCCGCCGAGCATCGCGGTGGCGTCCTCGATCTGCCCCTCCGCGAGCGCCATGCGTATCGCGCTGGAGGACACCGGCCGTTCCTCGATGTCGACGTGGGCCTGCACATCGACCTCGATGCCGAGCCGGGGTGCTTCACTGACCAGGAGGCTCGGCGAGCCGACCCGGCCCTTGCCGAAATGAAAGTCGTAGCCGACCGCAATGCCGCTGATCCCGAGCCGCTGGATCAGGTCATGGTGAATGAAATCCTGCGCCGAGGTTCCGGCCCGGGCCTTGTCGAAGGTCATGATGACGGCGCCCGCGAGCCCGGTTCCAGCCAGCAGCCGCAGCTTTCCGGCCTCGTCGGTAAGCCGGAACTGGGGGCTGTTCGGGCTGAAAAAGCTGCGCGGGTGCGGTTCGAACGTCACCGCCAGCGCCGGCTGGCCGTGGGCGCGCCCCATCTGCAGGGCAGCCGTAATAACAGCGCGGTGGCCGAGGTGGACGCCATCGAAATTACCCATGGCGACCACGGCTCCCTTGGGGATAGCGGCCGAGGGCGTGGTGTCGCGGATAACGGTAAAACGGGGCGTCATTGTTCGGGGTTCTTCAACTCAGGGATCGGGTGGGGGCGGGGACCGTGACTTGGCGGCCCCGATGAAGTCAAGCGGGGCCCAAGCCGGCCCCTTGTCGGGGGCCGTGTCCGATTTTCAGGCGGCGGCCGGTTAACGGACTGTTTAACGGAAAATACCAGTAAGATATTGTTATCGAGGCGGAAATAGCGAACGGCGATATTGGCCCGATCACGCAGGCCATTCAGAACGTGCTGCGCGGACCGAGCGCTCCTGTCATCGTTAAACGCATTGCCGCGCCAACATCAGCGAGGTTTTAGAGCCCGACGATGTTGCAGATGAAGATAATGAAGAGATCGAGGTGCTCGACGCTGCGCCGCAGCCAGCCCGCAAGCCTGCCGCCCGCAAGACGGCTTACCGATGGTTGAAATGGCCTTTAAATATCGACGACTTCGCCCAACCTCTGCGGTCCTTGAAGGCGAAACAGTTGTTTGGCTCAACGGAGAAAGGCACTTACACGATCAACCACTTGGGCTTGCAACGCGTCGCTGAGATCACACAACGGTCGGTGAATGATCGAGCTCGCAGAGGTTGTTAGTCGGGTTGACCGCTTTGACGCGATGCCGCCGCGTGAGAGGATACAGATATTCGCTTGGTATCTTCATACACAAAGGTCAATGGGTTTTTCGACAAGGAAGCAATTAAGAACTGCTATAATCAGCTTCACTTGATTGTCCCTGATCTCGGTGTATCTGCCTAGGTGCTCTTCCTCCACTGAGACCAGCGTTTGCCCTTTCCTCTTTCTCAGGGGTGCATCCGCCGGTCTTCCTTGTCCGCGCCGCGCATCACGATCCTGAGCGCCTCATCCGGGACAGTCCCTTGCAACGCCTTCATTTCGTGGGGAATTGCGCAACGTCAGCGCCCGTGATGCCGCTGATGTGACTGATCGTGAAGCCGCTACTTATTGGGGCGGCGCGGCTGAGCCCTACATGAACAGGCATAGCAGTTCGATTGGAGAAAAAGCGATGCGTTCTATTTTGGCCTTGAGCCTTTTGGTCACCCTGTGTGGCTCTGCCAACGCGGCTACGATGTATCACGCACACCGGCGGCACGCCATTGTTCATCCCACCCAGGGCTTGATCTCCTCAGATCCCGCTTCGGGTTTTGCCTACGCACCGCTTGGGCCGCCGATCCGCTACCAGCCGGGACCGTACAATGACCAGCCAAGTCCGTATGAAAATCGTTTCAAGAACTGGGGTGGGTAACACGCCTAAGGTAACCCCGGATCGTTTTAGCGCGGCGCGGACGGCGACGCGAGCAGCTGAGTTGATGAGGCGAATCGAACCAGAGCCGGTGCACGATCGAAAGCAATCAAGGAGTCTCGCCCATGCGTCGCCACGTTTCCCTCGCCGTTCTGGCAACTATTTCCGCCCTGACCGCAGTCGGATCAATATCGGCTGCTGCTGCTGAGGCCATACAGGATCGCTACTGCTTGCAAGGGCGCCAATGGGGCTATCCCGGCAATTGCCAGTTCTCCAGCTACCCCCAATGCATGGCCACCGCGAGCGGTACCACCGCCTATTGCGGGATCAATCCCGGGTACGCGTTCGCGCGCCAGCAGCGCGGCGCCTATCGGGACCGATACTGAGTGGCAGTGAAGCAATATCGCATCAAGTAGCAGTAGCGACGGAATAACGGACATCGCGCCCGGCCCGCGCTTTCTACGAGATGACATTGGTGGGCGGCTGACACACTGGCGTTGGCCTTCGCGGGTCTCGCAGCGGCTGCCGCATCGCCGACAATACGGGCGAGGTTGACGCCCAAGGGATCGCCCGCTCAGATCAGGTCCGCTTTACCCGATAACGGACTTCCGCGGCTGCGCCTAGGATGTCCGTTTTTGTGCCATTGGACTAGCCGACATCGCTGGGTTTCGGGCCCAACGTCTGCTTTGCCCCTTACAAGGCCGAAACTCTACTGGCCCCACCAGATTGGGCTTCAAGAACCTAAATAATTTTTTACGTCGATGCTCTGCCATCGCGTTCGCATTTGCGCTGTTTCGCGCAAGCGTGATGTTCACTCGGCGAGCTTTCTCAGATGCAATGCCTACATAGCTCTTGTCTAGAAAAATCCGCAGGAAGCGTTCTCAACGCAGGAAGCGTTCTCAACAGAGCAGCAGCGATCGCTAGCGCAAATTCTCGGCACAGAACAACAATACGGAGAACGACTATGACCACATTCAAAACGCTGATCGCGGCAGCGCTAGTGTCGATGAGCACGGTAGCCTCTGCAAGCGCGCAGTCGCCGAACTGGGTGCCCGCGTACCCGGGTTCTTTTCAGGCGCAATACCCGGACCGGGATGTCCTGAATGGAGGCGCGCTGACACCTGCAGGCAGAATGGGCCTGGAATTGCCTGGCGGTGCGAGCCCTCCTGTCTTTGGGACAAATAACGCTTATGCGGCAACAGGTCGTGCTGCTGCCTCGTCCTGCGCCCAACTCTATCATTCCTACGATCCCGCAACGGGCACCGTCCTCGGCTACGATGGTCGTCGCCATGTCTGTAAGTGATGCGAGTAGGAAAGTGAGCCACAATTTGACAGGATGCGACCGCCACACGGCGGCGCATCCTGCTGTGACAGTGTGATTGATGACTTGCATTGGTCCTGGCGTATCTCCAGCCTGCGAAAGGCAAGAAGCCTCGCAAGGCCGCTGCCGGTCAAAAGGCTGCTGCCGATCAGCGACAAGCGTACCGCCAAGGAGGACTAGGAGCCGCCTCTTGCGTGGGGTAAAGATCGAAAGCAATCAAGGAGTCTCGCCCATGCGTCGCCATATTTCCCTCGCCGTTCTGGCAACTATTTCCGCCCTGACCGCAGTCGGATCAATATCGGCTGCGGCTGCTGAGGCCACACAGGATCGCTACTGCTTGCAAGGGTGCCAATGGGGCCATCCCGGCAACTGCCAGTTCTCCAGCTACGCCCAATGCATGGCCACCGCGAGCGGTACTGACGCTTATTGCGGGATCAATCCCCAGTACGCGTTCGCGCGCCAGCAGCGCGACGCCTATCGCTCAGATCAGGTCCGCGTTACCCTCGATAACGGACTTCCGCGGGACAAGTAGCAGTAGCGACGAAATAACGGACATCGCGCCCGGCCCGCGCTTTCGACGGGATGACATTGGTGGGCGGCTGACACACAGGCGGGCGTAGTAAACACACCGTGAGATGTGGGATCAGCAGGTGGGGATAGTCAGCGATCGCGCTTGCGAATTCCGACAATCCGATGATAGTCCGATGCGCCGAGAATGTGCTCGCGTTGTCGTCGGTTGGAGTATGAGCATTCAATGCTTGCGGCTCGGAGCTTTGCGCATTCCTGGTTCGGCATTCTAGCAGCGATCACCTTGGTCGGGTGCGCAAGTAATCCACCGGAAGAAGTAAACAGACCAACTGTTCAAACGTACGCTCAAGATTACCAAGGTCTCTTTCAACGCGTATCGACCACCGCCAAGCGGTGTTTCGCCTCGAAGGCTGGCCTTTACCGGTCCGGCGCGGTCGATGCGGATCTTTACTCCGAGATCGGATACGGCCAGTTGACGCTAACCGTGAATGGCACTGGCAGCTCCAACTACTTTGTCTCCGTCCGAATCGAAAAGCAGCCCACTGGCTCCAAGCTTACAATGATCTCCGATAATATGGGGGCAAGCCAGCGCTACAGAGAATTAGTATCGGGGTGGGCGAATGGCGACCAAAACTGTCCGGCTGTTTAGCTTTCATGCGCGACCGCCAACAGCAGGCCCGCGCGGCACGATTTTCGCCTCACCGAGCGCCCCGACCTAACCTCCAGCCATGCGTTTTTCGGCGCAGTCATCAAGACTCCGAGGCGCCGAATTCCCTCAGGTTGCTGCGCTCGCGCCGCCACCGGCCACGCCGCCGCACCGCCGACAAGCGTGATGAACTCGCGCCGCTTCATTAATTATCCCGCCCCCGATGCTCCAACCAGAGCGTAGGTAATTTTCGGCACAAGTCCGAGCGGCCTGATGTCTGCGTTGGATCAAAGCGCCGCTTTGACCGTTGGCTGGTAACTTCCGGTCTCGTCCCATCAACGGACACATTGAGATCGGGGTGGCACGTCTCAAACGTGCACAAAAGCCAACGCCATGCTGGCCGCGTGTTCTCACCAAGAACGGAAACTTGATCGACTCTTTTTATAACGTGTCCGCGAGCGCGACCTCCTTGCGGCCGCGTCGCTGGTCGAGCACGACAATCGCGACGCCGCTCCCGGCGATGAGAGCAATGCCGGTAAGGGCCAGATCGTTCGGCAACTCGCTCCAGATGACCAAGCCCGACACCACGCCCCACAGCGCAAAGCAGTAAAAGAAGGGCGCAACCGAGGCGGTCCGGCCGAGCCGATAGGCGAGCAGGAGCCCAGCATGCCCCAAGGCAAGGAACAACCCAGCGAGGCCGAGAAACGTAAGATGGCGACCGGTTGGAGCCGCCCAGGTCTCTATACCGAGCGACATCGCCCCCGCCACCACCATCACCATGAGCATGGTCGCAAAGATCACCACTGTCACCGGAATGAGGGTGGGCACGCCACGCCCGATGAGATCACGCGCCGCGGCCAATAGCGCGGCCCCAAAAGCAAGCAGTGCAGCGGGCGAAACCCCGCTGGCTCCAGGCTGCGCTACCATCAGGGCACCCGCGAAGCCCACAAGCGCCAAAGCGAGACGCGCTGGGCCGATCCTCTCGCGCAGAAAAATGGCCGCTCCGAGTATGAGAATTAACGGTGCCGTCTGGAGTATGGCGATCACATCGGCAATCGGCATGCGGGCGAGTGCCGCGACGTAGCAGAGCGTGGTCAACGTCTCTCCAGCCGCCCGTAGCAGCACGCGCAAGTTGAGGAGCCCAGAAATAGCGCCCCACTCCGCCCGCAGGGCAACCAGGACCGCGCAGGCGAAACTCGCCGCGATGCTACGCAGGAAAAGCACCTCGAAGGGCGGTAGATCCTCGATGACAATCTTCATGAAGCTATCGCCGACCACAAAGGCGGCGGTTGCGGCCAGCATCGCGATGATACCGCCAAGATCTGAAGCTTTTTTGCGCATCGGACTTTGGTGAGCGAGAATTATTTGAACGTCAAGCCGTAGAAGTCACGCACGCGGCCATCCTCGTGATTTTGAATGCGGTCCATCGCATCTCTGCCGAAGCCCAGTCCGGTAACGGTCGAGCAACGGGTTCTGCGCAGATCATGCGGCGTGACTTTGTTCTCGACCCCGAGCGCCTGGCAGATATCGCGCATCGCCCCGTCCAGTTTGTCGATTGCGTTGCCGGCTTCGTTGGTAAACGCAAACCCCGGTTCGGGTTCGATTTCTGCGATGATGTCCAGCACCGGTTTGGGCAACCACACCCGATGATCCTTAGCGTTCTTGGTGCCGGGCCAAATTTCCCCAATCAGATGTCCCGGCATTTCCCACCAGCCATCCTTGATGTGTTCGGTCCGCATGTGGCTGACTTCTCCGGCCGTTGACCGGTCAACAGGATGGTCATCGACGCTCTGCTGCGCATTAGCCCCACGCTGTCAAATTTTTTCCAGAACAATGGCAGCTCGCTATCCGACAATATCCGGGTGCGCTTCCGGGTTTGGTTGCGTTCGATATTGTGACAGGGGTTGATCTTGACGCCGCCGATCTCTTTCCGGATCGCCCAGGAAAAAATTGCCGACGCGCTGGCCATAACCTGATTGGCGGTGACCTTAGCGGTGATGTCGGCCATCAGTGCATTGGCATCACCCCGGGATTTTTCAGCCGCCAGCAGCTTGCCCCAAGACGGCAGCACATAGCGCTTGATCAGTTTGCCGGTCGCTTTCCATGATTTGTTTTTCGTCTCGGCATATTTCCGATAGCGGGTTGCCAAGTCTTCGAAGGTCCCGGCGTGTCGGGATGCCTTACGTTCAGCAGCGGGGTCCTTACCCTGTGCGATTTGATACGTCACCGCGTTGGCCAGCTTACGGGCCTCAGCAACTCTAATCGCTAATGCATTGCTAAGGTGATACCATCGGGTCCGGCCATGACGGTTATAGACGACGATGAAGGATCGATGGCCGGTCGGTTGCACCTGTACGACCAAGCCGGGTTGTACGGTGTCCCACACCAGGAACGCTTTCGACCGGGGTTGCAAGTCACTAACCAAACGGTCGTTCAGACGGTGCTTGTTCGGCACTGGACGTAGTTTTGCAATCGGTGATCGTTGTAGCATCTGGTCCTCCCGCCCCTAGCGTTCGCCTAGGAGCCGACGCGATTTGCCCTTAACGGTCCCAAATGATCCCGAACGTCGAAGTTGTTAAAAACCGTTGGGACACAGGGGTTTTTGTGCTTTTTGTGGTCCCATTATATTACCCTTAACGACGTCGTGGAGGCCCAAAAATTAACGGGCTGTTTAACGGCTGATGCTAGTCCTTGAGGCGCGGACTGCGGGGCGTTTCAGCCCCGGCAGGCTAGTTGATAGTTTTGCGTTTAGTGCGGGGAGCCAAGAATGGCGGTTGATTTGTCGATGTCGGTGTTGGTGGTGGATGACTACAACACCATGATTCGCATTATCAGAAATCTTCTGAAGCAGCTCGGCTTCGAGCATATCGACGATGCCAGCGACGGATCGGCGGCGCTGAACAAGATGCGCGGCAAGAAATACGGGCTGGTGATCTCCGATTGGAATATGGAGCCGATGACCGGCTACGATTTGCTCAGGGAAGTCCGTGCCGACCCCAATCTCGCGACTACGCCGTTCATCATGATCACGGCGGAATCCAAGACCGAGAACGTGATCGCCGCCAAGAAGGCCGGCGTGAACAACTATATCGTCAAGCCGTTCAATGCGGCCACGCTGAAGACCAAGATCGATGCGGTGTTTCCCGACGTGGTGAACGCGTAAGGCGCTGTTTCTACACCTGCCCCCCCACTTGCGGGGTGAAGTCGGGCCGCAATCAGCACGGTCCAGGCGTCGTCCCGGCGAACGCCGGGACCCATAACCACATGCGTTGCTTGTTGCGGAAGGCATCTGCCACAGTCTTGAAACGAGACGCCACGGCGTATGGGTCCCGGCGTTCGCCGGGACGACGTATATAAATCGCCGTGAACCTCCTACCACTTTAGCTCCCGGGTCAGCGCCCGCGGCGGATGGCCGAACAGCTCCTTCACCGAGGCGGGGTCCAGTTGATCGATGCCTTCGAAGTCCTCGGCGTGGATGCCGCGGGTTACGAACAGGCAATCGATCCCGAAGCCGTGGGCGCCGGCCAGATCCGTCCGCACCGAATCCCCGATCGCCAGAACGCGGTTGAGCGGAATCGCATGGCCATGGCGCTCGGCGGCAAGCGCCACTCGCGCGCCTGCATCATCATCGCGCGATAGTCTTCGGCGGATTCGGTTTCGTCGTCGAACAGGCCAGTGCAGACGATGTAATCGGCCTGCTCCAGCGGCGCGAGCACCGGATCGAGGCCACGGTAGATCGAATTGTCGCGCTCCGGGCCGAGCCAGAACATCTTCCGGCCGGGGTGGTCGGCGACGAAATGCCGGGCCAGATCGCCTGAACTGACGATGGCATCATAGGTCTCGTCCGCGACGCCGAGCTTGCGCAATTGCCGCTGCACCGAATCCGCAGGGCGCGGCGCGTTGGTAATAAGGATCACCGTGCCGCCCCGGGCGCGAAAGTTATGGAGGGCCTCGCAGGCTTCCGGAAATGCAACAAGACCGTTGTGAACCACGCCCCAGATATCGCTGAGCACGACATCGATACCGTCCACGAGATTGCGCAGCTTCTCGGCAAAGCGGAGAGTTGTCATCGCGTGGGTGGCCGGTTAGCCCGGCGGCCCGGCAGCGCGTCGCGCCAGTGCTGCGTTACCGGTGGTCCTTGGAGGACCAAGTCCGGGATCTTCGACGGAAGCGATCTTGCCAGAGCCATTGGTGTCCTGCGCCTTGCCCGGAGAGGCTGCCGCGGTAGCAGATGCCCCCTCAGGCCGCAACGGCCGGGGTGGTGCAAACAGGAACCCCTGGCCGAACCGCACGTCATAGTCGAGCAGATCGACCACGGCGCGTTCGCCTTCGATCCGTTCGGCGATCAGGTCGATGCCGAAGCGGCCGAGCAGATCGGAAAGGTCGGATGGATGAATATCGGACGCCGAGGTTTGCCTCTGGTCGAGCAGCAGCGAGGCGGGCACCTTGATGAAGCGGACGCCGCGGTCGGCAAGTTCGCGCGGCTCGATCCGAAGATCGGTGACATGATCGACGGAGAAGCGGTAGCCGCGTTGCGCCAGGGCCGCCAGATGTTCGGTCTCGATCGGGCCCAGATTGCGAAACGTTGCCTGCTTGAATTCGAGCACCAGCGATGGCGCCAGTGCGCGATTGGCTTCGAGGAAATCGAGGCACTGGGCGAAGGTGGTGGGATTGCCGAGCGTCGCCGCGGCGACGTTGCAAAACACCCCGACATCCTTGTTGCGCACCATCAGCCGGCGCAGCACCTGCACGCAGCGCAGCATCACCATGTGGTCGATTCGTCCGATCAGCCCGGCAGCTTCCGCAACGCCGATGAAATCGTCGGCGGAGAGGATCTGATCCTTGTCGTCGCGCAGCCGCGTCACCGCCTCATAGAAGCGGACCTTGCGCTGCGGCAAGGTCACCATCGGCTGCAGATAGATATCGATCCGATTTTCCTCCATCGCGTTTTTCACGGCGGTGAGGATTTGCGCCTGGCTGCGCGAGGGAGCGGGGCCCTCGACGATTTTCACCGGCGCTGCCGCAACCACCACGACGCTTTTCTCTTCAACGGCGGCAGCGGGCGGCTCTTTCGGTGGGGCATCTTCCGGCTTGGGGGCTGGCGGCGCCGCCGGCGGCACGCCCGATGACAGCATGTCTTCATGACCGGCGACGGAGACCGCGAGTTCCTTGACCAGCACGCCGAGTTCATTGATCTCGCCGACGATCGCCTGGATGCGGTCGGCGCCCGCGGAATTTGCCGACACCACCCGGCTTTCGACGGCGGCGAGCCGGCGCCCGAACTCGGCGACTTGACGCGCGAGGTCCGCGGTGCCGCGCGACAAATCCGCGATCTGGCCGCCGACGTCGGTGCGGTCGCGCAGCCGCATCGACACGGCATTGTAGAGAATCAGGAAGGTCAGCGCGGTGAGCGCCACGATCGCGGATTCGGTTCCGCTGATGCCCGCCATCGAATACAGGACCAGACCGAGCGACGCTGCGACCAGCACCATGCAGATGGCGATGAAAATTGTGGAAATGCGGATCATGTTGCGCGCAAGGCCCTCAAGTCGCCTGGTCCCGTGGGCTTGCGAGAAACGCGAAAGCTGTTCGCAGCAGGCTGTTGCGCTTCCCCAAGCGGTGCAACCTTAGCATTAATGTTGATTCGCGAAGCTAGTGTTGTTTTGGCACGGCTGGAACCGCTGGTCCCAACGTGTCGGCCATGACGGCGCCGCGGGCACCAAGCGGCTTTGGATGGCCGACGGTTGTATCCCGCGCGGTCTGGTGTTCGATTTCCGAATTCAGTTCGGCGCCGAACAGCACGATGATGGCCGACATCCACATCCACATCATCAACCCGATGGCAGCACCCAGCGAGCCGTAGGTTGCGTTGTAATTCCCGAAGTTCGACGGATACCACGACAACAACGAGGAACCGGCGATCCAGAGCAGGCTGGCTGCCAGCGTGCCCGCGCTCAGCCATTGCCACCGCGCCGCCCGCCGGCTCGGTCCGAACCGGTAGAGGACGCCGAGCGCCGCCAGCAAAATCGCAAACAATAGCGGCCATCGCGCGAGGCTGACGATGGACCGGCTTGCCGGCGCCAGGCCGAGGTGATCGAGCGCCAAAGGAAACGCCACCACCGGCCCACGGAATCTGAAGGGGGTTACTGGATAACCGTCCGTGTCCGGACTGCGATATCTCGTCCGCGAAATTGTCGCGGTGCCCGATCGCCAAATTCGCGGGCGGAGCGTCGGATTTTCGGCGCGGGTTCGACTGAAAATAGCGCTGCGCGGTCAGGACCAGGATCGTTGTGGCCGCGATCAAAAGCAGCTGATCGGATGGCGGGGATTGCCGGCCGGACATCAGGCTTCCGTTCGCGGCGCCTGCTGCCGTCGTCTGGTGGCCGCCCAGCCCAGCAACGTTGCCGCCAAAATCAGCCCGGCACTGATCTCCCGGTTGTTCCGCGCCGGCCGGCGTTGCGTTTTCATCCGTCGGCGGCTGGCGCGCGTCGCCGAGGGAGTCATCAAAATTCCCGCAGCGGCATCCCGCACCGCCTCGATCTGATCCGACGCGACCGGATTTGCCTTCAGCGCGACGCGCAGGCGGCTGGTCAGGCTCGGAAAATGCGGCGGCCGGCGCTTGAGTTGGCTCGACGCCACGGCGGCGCAGATCGCGGCAATCAGCAGCAGCAACGCAGACACGGCGCCGAACGCCCAAAACAGCCCGTAATTGATTTCGATCCAGCGAAACAGCGCCGTGATGCCGACAAGGCAGGCTGCGATCAGGAAAATGCCGGCGGCGGCGAACAGCCCGGCAGCGGTGGCGTAGGATGCGACGGTACCGGTCGCCTGGTTGGTCCGATCGCGCAGATACGATCGCGTCGCCAATTTAATCTGGCTGAGTTTGAGTGCCAGCCCGGTGCGCAGCAAGCTCGATGGCGCGAGCATATCCGAAATTCCTCCACGGCAGAGACGGAAAGCGTCCCCGCCGTGGTTGAACGTCGAGTGGTTTCGAATGTTCCGTGGTTGCCGGTGAGTGTCGTGCCCCGGATGCAGCGCAGCGCTCTTGCGGTGCGCTGCGGATCCGGGGTCCATGCTGCACAATGTAATTGTAGGTCCCGGCTCTGCGGAGCAGCGCGAACAGCGCTGCACCGCGTCCGGGACACGAAGCGGCGTGGCGCCTTACGCGACCGCGCGGATCACCTTGGCGACCTTTTCGATGATCTCGCCGATCTGGTCTTCCGTGACGATCAGCGGCGGCGTCAGCGCCAGCGTATCGCCGGCGACGCGCAGCATCAGGTCGTTGTCGTGGAAGGCGCTGTTGAGCCCGTCGAAACCGCGCTTGCCGGGCAAGTCCGGGCGCGGCGCGAGGTCGATGCCTGCCGTGAGACCCACCGTGCGGATGTCCACCACGTTCGGTTCGCCCTTCAGCGACATCACGGCGTCGGCGAATTTGGGCTCGAGCTTGCGCGCGCGCTCGAACAGCTTTTCGTCGCGGTAGATATCCAGTGTCGCAAGCGCTGCGGCGCAGGCCAAGGGATGCGCCGAATAGGTATAGCCGTGAGTAAGTTCGACGACGTGCTCCGGGCCGGTCATGAAGGCGTCGTGGATGGTGTCGCGTACCAACACGCCGCCCATCGGCGCCGCGCCATTGGTGATACCCTTGGCAAAGGTGAGCATGTCGGGCAGCACGCCATAACGTTCGGCGGCGAAGGCAAAACCAAGCCGGCCGTAACCGGTGATGACTTCGTCGAAAATCAGGAGAATGCCGTGCTTCTGGGTGATCTCGCGCAGCCGCTTGAGATAGCCCTTCGGCGCCGGCAGCACGCCGGTCGATCCCGCCATCGGCTCGACGATCACCGCGGCAATGGTGGAGGCGCCGTGCAGGTTGACCAGGCGCTCCAGTTCGTCGGCGAAATGCGCGCCGTATTCCGGCTCGCCCTTGCTGAAGGCCTGCTTCTCACGGTCGTAGGTGTGGGGAAGATGATCGACGCCGGCCAGCAGCGTTCCGAACATCTTGCGGTTGTTGACGATGCCGCCGACCGCGGTGCCGCCGAAGCCGACGCCGTGATAACCGCGCTCGCGGCCGATCAACCGGCTGCGGGTGCCCTGGCCCTGGATCTGATGATAGGCCAGCGCGATCTTGAGCGCGGTATCGGCGGCTTCCGATCCGGAATTGCAAAAGAAAACGTGATCGAGCCCGGCGGGCGCAAGGTCGGCGATGCGGCTGGCGAGCTCGAAGGCCTGGGGAATGCCGAACTGAAACGGCGGCGCGTAATCCAGCGCCTCGGCCTGTTTGGCGATCGCCGCCGAAATCTGGCTGCGGCCGTGGCCGGCATTGCAGCACCACATCCCGGCTGCGGCATCGATGATCTTGCGCCCGTCGACGGTGATGTAATGCATGTCCTTGGCGCCGGCGAGCAACCGCGGCGCCTTTTTGAAGGCGCGGTTGGCGGTGAACGGCATCCAGTGCGCGGCGAGGTCGTTGGGCACATTGACGGCGGCGGGAAGTGGGCTCTTGTCCAGCATCGGGGCCTCTTTGAGTTTTCGGATATCGCGAATTTTTTGGTTATGGCGGCGTTCGCCCAAAGCTATCAGCTTCGTTGCGAAACGGGAACGCCACGACCGGCTATATTTATGGTCAGTCGGATGGTTTGAGGGCGCTCAGGGGGACATCAAGGGCATAGATCTAGCCCGGGAGGACTAAATCGGCGGCGCCGATCCAGAACACCTCGCCCGCGGACTCCTCGGTATCGAGCCACAGCAGCGGCAATTGCGGAAATGCGGCTTCGAGCATGTCGCGGCCACGGCCGATCTCGCACAGCAGCCCGCCCTCGGGCGTCAGATGCCTGCCGGTCTCTTGCAGTATGCGGCGGATAATATCGAGTCCGTCAGCGCCGCCGTCGAAGGCAAGTTTCGGCTCGGCGCGGCATTCGCGCGGCAGCTCCGCCATGCCCTGTGCATCGACATAGGGCGGATTGGACATAATCAGGTCGTAGCGCTTGTCGCCAACGGGCTGGAACAGATCACCCCGATGCAACGTCACCCTGTCGGCAAGCGCGTAATCGGCAACATTGCGGGCGGCGACATCGAGGGCGTCGCGGGACACGTCCACCGCATCGATTGCGGCATTCGGGAAGGCGCGCGCGGCAAGGATGGCAAGGCAGCCCGAGCCGGTGCAGAGGTCCAGCACGCTCTCGATGCCTAGGGAATCGTCGATCAGCGAGCTGTCGTCGTCGTCGCCCTTGCCGCTGAAATGGGAGTCCAGCAGCTCCCCGATGAAGGAGCGTGGCACGATCACGCGCTCGTCGACATAGAAGGGCAGGCGGCGCATGTAGATCTTGTTGACCAGATAGGCCGCCGGTTTCCGCGTGGTGATGCGGCGGCCGATCACATCGAGAATCTTTTTGGCTTCCGCTGACGTGACGCGGGCGGTCGCGAACATCTCGAACTGGTCGGGATGAAGATGCAATGTTTCGCAGACGAGGAACGCAGCCTCGGCCACCGGATCGGTGGTGCCATGCGCGAACACCAGTCCGGCTTCGATGAAGCGGCTCACCGCATAGCGGACGAAATCAAGCAGCGTCAGCAATTCGCCGGGTGCGACCTTGGGAAATTTCGAAGCGGCGCGACCGCGCTTGGCAGCCGGCTTCGCGCGCCTCGCCATCAGGATTTGGTCCAGCGCGCGGCGTCGTCGTCGTCGCCATGATGCGCATCGACCCAATTGGTTCCGGCCGCACTTTCCTTGCGCTTCCAGAACGGCGCGTTGGCTTTCAGATAATCCATCAAAAACTCCGCCGCCTGAAACGCCGCCTGCCGGTGCTGCGATGCCGTCAGCACCAGCACGATATTTTCGCCGGGGGCGATGCGGCCGACGCGATGAACCACGGTCAGCCCCGTCAATGGCCAGCGCGACATCGCGGTCTCGGCGTGCCGCGCAATTTCAGCCTCCGCCATCCCGGGATAATGTTCGAGCGTCAGCGCCGCGATGGTCTCGGAGCCTTCGCGGCCCCGGCAAATGCCGCTGAAACTCACGACGGCACCGATATCGGTGCGCCCTTGCGTGAGCGCGGATATCTCCTGCGCGATGTCGAAATCGGCTTGCTGAATACGGATGGTCACAGCGGCGGTCATGAGAGCATCGCAATGCTGGTGAAACGGCTCTTAATTTTATTGGAGCATGATCTTTTCGGAAAACCGGTTCCCACTTTTCCGGATCATGCTCTAACCGCCGGTCATCGGCGGGAAGAAGGCAATCTCGCGGGCGCCGGCAATCATGGTATCCGATTTGACGTGGGCGTGGTCGATCGCGGCGCGAATCACCCGCGGCGTCTCGAAGGCGTGGGCGTATGTCTCGCCGCGCCCCGCCAGCCACCGAATCAGATCGTCCACGGTGCGAACACTTGCCGGCGGCTCGACCGTTTCCTCCGACTTGCCGACCCGTTCGCGCACCCAGGCGAAATACTTGACCTTCATCCCTCATCCTCCTTGATGAGGTGATGGATGCCGGCGCGGAAATAGTCCCAGCCGGTATAGATGGTGAAAATCGCGGAGATCCACAGCAGCAGCAGGCCGGTCTGGGTGGTGATCGGGATCACCTGATCGCCGGCCTCGCCGGCCAGCAAAAACCCGATCGCGACCAGCTGAACCGTGGTCTTCCATTTGGCGAGCTTGGTCACGGGCACGCTGACCCGCAGCGCGGCGAGATATTCGCGTAACCCCGACACCAGGATTTCGCGGCACAGGATCACGATGGCGGCCCACAGCGTCCACCCGTGAATGATGCCGTCCGCGGCCAGCATCAGCAGGCAGGAGGCCACCAGGAGCTTGTCGGCGATCGGATCCAGCATCCGGCCGAACGCCGAATGCTGGTCCCAGATTCGCGCATAGTAGCCATCGAGAAAGTCAGTGACTCCCGCGGCGACGAACACCGCCAACGCGACCCAGCGCAGCCACAGCGGGCCGTCCATGATGGCCTGCGCATAGATGCAACCGACCACCACCGGGATGGCGGCGATCCGCGCGTAGGTCAGGATATTGGGCAGGGACAGCGAGCTCTTTGCCGACCCTCTTGTGGTTGCGATGTTCATCTGTGTTACCAATACCGCTGAAGCATGAAGGTCAACCGTACGGCGCAGTTGATCTGTTGGAGATGACGCAAATTTAACGTAAAACCCGCCTTCAGCGCCCCGAATCCGCCGGTGCGCGATCCTGTCGCGGGGGTCTCCTTAACGAACGAACTTCGGATTCGAAAGAACACCTGAGATCTATGATTCGGGGTTGGTTTCGGTTCCAACGTTCTCCAGAACAAGCAGCGACTGAGAAGAGAGCTTCTGAACCACGACATTTAGCCCGGCTGGGCGTGGAAGAACTCGAAAATCTTGCGTGCGCTTTCCGCGCTGACGCCAGGAACCTTGCCGAGATCGGCGATCGACGCCCGCTCGATCTCCTTCAACGTCCCGAAATGATGCAGCAAAGCACGTTTGCGTGACGGGCCGATGCCGGGGATCTCCTGCAGCCCGGCTTCGCGAATGTCCTTTTTGCGCAGCTTGCGGTGCGAGCCGATCACGAAGCGATGCGCCTCGTCGCGGAGCCGCTGAATGAAGTACAGCACCGGATCGCGCGGCTCGAGCTTGAGCGGCTCGCGGTCCGGCATGAACAGGGTCTCGCGGCCGGCGTCGCGGTCTGGCCCTTTTGCCACGGCCAGCAGCGCGACCTCGGTCAATCCAAGTCCCTCGAAAATCTCCCTGACCGCGTTGAGCTGGCCGCGGCCGCCGTCGATGACGACGAGGTCGGGCCATTGCGGAAACGAATCATCGTCGGCTTTGGATTTGGCGCCGTCGCCCTCCGCCGGCGGCGTCAGCAGCCGCTTGAAGCGCCGCTGCAGCACCTCGCGCATCATCGCGTAATCGTCGCCCGGCGTCAGGCCTTCGGACTTGATGTTGAACTTCCGATACTGGTTCTTGATGAAGCCGTCCGGTCCCGCCACGATCATGGCGCCCACCGCGTTGGTGCCCTGGATGTGGCTGTTGTCGTAGACCTCGATCCGCTGCGGTGGATGCGGCAGTCCGAGCGTGGTGACGAGCCCGGCCAGCAGCCGGCCTTGCGTCGCGGTATCGGCCAGTTTGCGGCCGAGCGCCTCGCGCGCATTGGTCAGCGCGTGCACGATCAGTTCCTTCTTTTCGCCGCGCCGGGGCGTGGAGACTTCCACCTTGAAGCCCGCCTTGATGGAGAGCGCATCGGCCAAAAGCTCGGCTTCCTCGATCGCGTGCGACAGCAGGACCAGCCTGGGCGGCGGCTTGTCGTCGTAGAACTGCGCGAGGAACGAGGCCAGCACCTCTTCCGGGGTGAATGATTTCTCCGCGCGGGGAAAATAGGCGCGGTTGCCCCAATTCTGTCCGGTGCGAAAGAAGAAGACCTCGACACAGGAATAGCCGCCTTCCTGATGGATCGCGAACACGTCGGCTTCCTCCACGGTGCGCGGATTGATGCCCTGCTGCGACTGGATCGCGGACAGCGCCGCAAGGCGGTCGCGGTAAAGTGCCGCGGTTTCAAACGCGAGCTCGGCCGAGGCCTTTTCCATTTCGCCGGCCAGCTCCTGCTTCACCAGGCGGCTGCGGCCGGAAAGGAAATCCTTCGCCTCGCGCACCAGTTCGGTATAGCCGGGAAAATCGATCTCGCCGGTGCAAGGCCCCGAACAGCGCCGGATTTGATAGAGCAGGCAAGGCCGCGTGCGGCTCTCAAAAAACGCATCGGTGCAGGAGCGCACCAGAAAGGCGCGCTGCAGCGCGGTGATGGTGCGATTGACCGCGCCCGCCGAGGCGAACGGCCCGAAATATTGCCCGGGACGTGATTGCGCGCCGCGGTGTTTGAGAATCTGCGGCGCCCAATGATCGCCCGTGATCAGGATGTAGGGAAACGACTTGTCGTCGCGCAATTGCACGTTGAAGCGTGGCCGCAACTGCTTGATCAGATTGGCCTCGAGCAGCAGCGCCTCGGTTTCGGTCGAGGTGGATATGATCTCGACCGTCACGGTCGCCGCGATCATGCGCAGGATGCGCGCCGGCTGAGGCGCTGCGACCCGGGCGTAGGAAGCAAGGCGCTTGCGGACATTTTTCGCCTTGCCGACATAGAGCACGTCGCTCGCCGCATTGAGCATGCGATAGACGCCGGGCGAGGTCGGGGCATGGCGTACCGCGTGTTCGATCGCGGCGTGACCGACCGCCAGCGGGCCTTCCGATATCGCCTCGGTGGCCTCCTCGGCGACATCCGGCAGCCGCGCCTCGTCCTCCTCCTCGGCGCTGGCCGTGGCGGGATCGATATCCCCGGAGGAGGGCTCCTGCGGGGGCACATCCGGTGGGGCACCGGACTGCGAAATCGGCGGGCGGAGCGCCTTGGGGGGATCGGGGGAGTCGCTCGTCATGGGCCTAAACTAAGCGCGGAAATCGTGCATCGCCAGCATCAAGCCTGGTTCGGAATCGATCGGCTGCGCTGGAGCGGGCCGGGGCGAATAAGTGCGCGAACACTCGCTGGTAACACATTGTTAAGAATACGAAATGACCGGTTGGGGGTTTTAACAACCCTTTAACTTAAAACTCTCGATAAACCTTATCAGAAAAAGGTGCAGTTCCGTAACCATGTGGTGTGGGTTCGGGTTGCGCGCAGCGGCCATCTGCGCACGAACCGGCCTGCGGTCACGGCAGTGGAGAGTACGATGAGCAAAATTGCCTTCGCCGTTGTGGCATTGACGGCCGCGGGTTTCGCCGGTTCGGCGCAGGCTGCCGATTACGGATTGCCGCGCTACGGGGGCGGGGCGCCAGCCCCAGCCTACTACCCCAACGTCCAGCCGCGGCTCGCAGATTGCTGGTTGGGCCCCTACCTCGGCGGCAATATCGGCTACGCTTGGGGCTCCGTCGATAACAATCCGACCAAGCCGTCTGGTTTTGTGGGTGGTGTCCAGGCCGGATACAACTGGAGATTGAATCCGTCATGGGTGTTCGGCGTCGAAGGCGACATCCAGGCTACCGGCGCCGACCAAACATTTGCGCCCTGGAAGTTTTCGAATCCATGGTTCGGCACGCTGCGCGGCCGGATCGGCTATACATTCGACAACAACATTTTGTTCTATGGCACCGGCGGTCTGGCGTTCGGCGAATTGCGCGGCGAGACATTCGGCCTGTCGGAATCCCACAGCAATGCGGGCTGGACCGCGGGTGTCGGCGCCGAGTTCGGCTTCGCCCCGGGCTGGACCGCCAAGGTCGAATATCTCTACGTCGATCTGTCGAGCAACAACTTCACCATCACCGGCCTACCCAACGGTTACCATTTCGGAACGCTGCGCGCCGGCATCAACTATCACTTCTAAGTGCAACAAGAAGAACATCCTGTCACAACCTCCCGGCCGTTCGCGGCCGGGATTTTTTTATGCAACCACCAGATTGACCGCCTTGGGGCCTTTGCCCTTCTTGTCCGGTTCGACCTCGAAGGTGATGCGCTGACCTTCGGTCAGATCCTTCAATCCCGCCCGTTCCACCGCGGTGATATGCACGAACACGTCGCGGCCGCCGTCATCGGGCTTGATGAAGCCATAGCCACGTTCTCCGTTGAAGAACTTGACCGTCCCAGTCATGGCCATCGGGAAAACTCCTCTCCCGTCTTGCTCCGCCGCTACGCCATCGGCGTATCGGCCGACCGGACATTCGCTGCCGGAAAGCTTGGCCACTTGAGCGGGTAAGGCAACTCGCCGATCCGCCTTTAAAATATTTGAGGCCTTGTCACTCCGCCGCTACCATTCGCGGAAGCGGAACGTAAAGCCAGTCCTAATGGCTTCAAGCATAATACGGTTCCGTGCAAATTGCCTACGTTCAAATGGTAATTTTCCCGGAGTTCGTGCGGGGAGGCTTCGGCTCCCAAGGCTTGGGCGTCTCAAGCCTGAACCGGCCGGCGCCGCCCTGACCGAGTGGCTTTTCCAGTTCGGGGAGGATTGCCTTTAGTTCGCCTGCCAGCGTCCACGGCGGGTTGACGATCAGCAGACCCGCCGAGTTCAGGGCGGCGCCGGCGGCCTGCGGCGCGACGCTGAATTCCAGGCGCAGATATTTTCCCGGGGGCGCGGCGGTGCCGACCACCTCGGCGACATGCCGCGCGAGGTTGTCGCTGGCACGGCGGCTCTTCACCGGATACCACAGCAAATAGCTGCCAGTGGGCCATTTCGATCAGCACCAGGCCGCGCCGCTCGTTCGGCGGCACGAAGGCCGGCAACGCCACCCAGCCATCGAGGTCGACGACGCGCGCCTGGGTGTCGCGCCGCAGTGCGTCGATCAGGCGCTTGCGCGCTTTCGGCTCGACTTCGCAGGCGGTGAGGCGATCCTGCGGCCGCAGCAGCGCCCGCGCGATCAGCGGCGATCCGGGATAGGCCTTGAGTTCGCGCTGCGGGTTGAAGGCCCTGACGATGTCGAGATAGGGCGCGACCAGCGGCAGAGTGGTTTCCGAAAATCGCGCCTGCATCACCCGGGCGACGCCGGTGAGCCATTCGCCGCCGCGGAGCGCCTCATCGCTGGTAAGATCGTAGACCCCCGCGCCGGCATGGGTGTCGATGACGCGAAACGGAGCCTGCTTGTCCTGCAGATAGGTGAGAATGCGCACCAGCACGATGTGCTTGATGACGTCGGCAAAGCCGCCGGCGTGGAAGGCGTGACGGTAGTTCATGCCGCCAGCAGTACGCCACGCGAGCCGATTGAGCAAAGCGGTGCCGAGTCACGTGTCCCGGACGCGGTGCAGCGTCCTTCACGCTGCTCCGCAGAGCCGGGACCCACATGTTTGCAGGCGGTGATGTGGGCCCCGGATCAGCAGCGCACTACGCCGCAAGCCATAGCGCGTCGAAGACGCGCGTGAACGCGCTGACGGCATTGCGCAGCATCCGGGGAACGTGCTGCCACGTTCAGCCGCCCCGGACCGGTGGCATCTCCACCTGGTCGCGCCGGCAGGCGCGGCGATCGATTTCCTCGCAGGCGCGGAATTGCAGATCCTTGCCCATGCAGATCCGCACCTCGCTGAGCCGGGTCTTGTCGCAGGTCACCGCGATCGCAGCGCTGCTCAACCCCGGATTGGCCTTGATGAAGGCGTCCTCGATCTCGGCCGGCGCAACGGTCTTCGGCTCCGACAATTGGAGATATTCTTCGGGTATTTTGACGGCGGAGCGCGCCTTGCGGATGGTCTCGAAGTAGGCCCGCGCGCCCAGTCCCGAACAGGTGCCGTGCTTGTCCCACTCGGCAAAGATCAGCCCGGGCGCCGGCATCAGATCCAGCATCGACGACATGATACTGCGATCGAGCCGGGGCGATGGCCGCTGGCAATAATCCGGAAAGCCGTGCTCGTATTGGGGCCACAACCCGTGCACCACGAAGGAAAACGGCCGCCCGCCGCACTGGATCTGTGAACGTCCGCTGCCGCCGCGCTCCGATGCCGCCTCGCAGAACGAAGGCGACCATGACAGCGACAGCACGTAGAAATCGAACTCGCCGGGGTAGAAATCGAACTCGCCGGGAGCATTCTGCCGGCGATCCTGCGCCGATACGGTCCCGGCGCCAGCCAGCGCCGCGAATGCAAGCAGGCCAAGCGAGATCGACGATCGTAAAATCCAGGCTTTCAAAACCCAAGCCTTCAAAACCCAAACCTTCAAAACCCAAGCCTTCAAAGCCCAAGCCTTCAAAGCCCAAGCCTTCAAAACCCAAACCCCCGGAAAATCAGACATGCCTAACGCCCCCTCATACCCAGACTGCATACCCAAACTGTCTGGCAGCCTAGCAGGGGGTTAGAACATTTCAAGAACAAAATAGGAAAATCGAAAACAGCCGAGCGCGGAGGCCGGGCGGCGCGAAACTAGCCTTGGATAAAGAAACCGGGCTCGGAAATCAGGGCCGGGCGGCCTTGCAGCCGGGACTATAGGCCCAGTTGCGATCGAGCCCGGTCACGCACCATTCGACACCCTGGCCGAAGCCGGCAAAACCGCCGTCCTCGATGATCGAATAATGCACGGTGCGCAGTTTGCCGTCGTTCAGCATGACGTCGGCGCTGCAGTAGCGGCGCGGAATATTGTCGGACTGCCAGGGCCGGAATGCCGTTTCATGGACCCGGCCATAGGCCGTGATCTGCAGCGCGGAATTCCAGAACTTGCTTTCCTTCTCCTCGAACTGCGAGGTGATGGTCCCGAGCGCGGCTTCGCACTCCTTCACGCGCCCGTCATAGCGTGGGCCGA
>WNFO01007535.1_pt1 | contig 23678 bp, 28 predicted proteins | sample 5400251 | NCBI WGS metagenome assembly WNFO01 (sample SAMN13153354, study PRJNA577476) | soil metagenome | isolation source: 100 cm saprolite under Madrone tree | place: USA:California | collected 2016-06-14
GATCCTTAAAGCTTGAAGTCCAAGCGTGGGTTTGCCGCATGCACGGCGTCGCGTCGTAAAGAAGACAGTCAAATAAGTTAAGAAATGGTTGACCATCTGAGGGGAGAATCCATATTCGCACGCAAAGGAAGTGACACGCTCTGCGTGCAACCGCCGGGAGTATTAGGCAGCTCATGAAGGCATGCCCCGTAAGGAAGCGAAGGCTAGGGTCAGCCCTTGGCAAAGCCGACCATCAAGTGGGCTCCGTAGAACTTCGGCATACGCGTGGGGTGCGCTCAGAGGCACGCCAGCAATCAATCTAAGCTGTAATAGCAGGTTTGCGTGAGATGGGCGCCATGTCTGCAGGGTTGAGGAGAGGGGGTGTCTGAAACCGGTGTATTGCGTCTACCGGACCGACGAGCTCTACTGTAATTCTCTCATCTCTGATGTCATCGTTCCGAGCCCTCGAAAAGGCGATCCTATCCAAAGAACAACTCGCCGCATTCCAGTCCTCAAAAACCTATGTCAAAGTAACGTCCTACATCGAGGTGCTCAACAACAAAGTAGTTGGGCGTAAGCTGACGGAGGAGTATACGCAGTCGGAGGTACGCCCAGTTCGCTTTGGCCCTTGCATTTTTCGCCGTTTCACCAGGCGGGTTTGCTCATCGCTCAGGGGAATTTTTGTGCTATTTATTAGGGGGTCGCGGCGCTGCTCGATGTGCTGAATCGCGTGGAGGCGCTGGCGCAGGAGACGCCACCTGTGGATAACGAGGTTTCGAGGTTTGGGAATCCTGCGTTTAGGACTTTTTACGATAAAGTGCAAGAGGTGCGTGAAACGACGGGTTTCTTTCAGAGGATCGTTTGTTGATGTTGTGTGGTTTTCGGTTTCTCACCTGTGTAGGCTGCACCGCAATTTCATGAGCAGGTGTTGCAAGTTCGACCTGCGGAAGCTATTACCGAGGTGTCAGGATATTTTTGTGAGTCGTGGGGGAACCGGGCGCGCATTGACTACGGGAGCGGGATGGAGCTCAACTTTCTTTGTTGGCTGTGCGTCTTCAATCCAGACTCTTTCGTGCCGTTGTCTGATCCGTGGATGTAGGATATGTCTTGAAGAGTTGGGAGTCGTTCAGGAGAGCGATCACGCGGCGTTGGTGCTTAGGGTGTTTTGGAGGTTAGTTTCTCTGTCAATGCTTCTACTTTGGCCCTTACGTTTGAACGCCGGTTTTTCAAGGTACATTCAGGTGATGCGCACTCTGCAGTCTACGTATTGGTTGGAGCCAGCTGGTTCGCATGGGGTATGGGGATTGGATGACTATCATTTTCTTCCATTTCTATTTGGGTCGGCACAACTACGCGGTAGGTATTCATACCGCCCTGCTATAGGTCCTACTGATATGTTGTCCCAGGACATAAATACCTTCGGCCAAAATCAATACACGATAATGAGGTCGTGGAGGAGTTTTCGAAGGACTACATGTACTTTGCGTGCATTCGGTTCATCAACTCGGTACGCGGGGGCTCTTTACTTCACGGTTGAATTTACATGCATTCTAAGATTAAAACTGCGTCGTTGCGATGGCACTCTCCAATGCTGGACGATATTTCAGCCGTACGTCTGTCTGTCTTGTCCCGGCTAAGGGATGACTTTGATTATTAACCCCGTCAACAGGTAAAGACCTGGGATAAGGTCAACGAAGGAATGATCAAGATGTATCGCGCAGAAGTGCTGGGGAAGTTGCCAGTTATACAACACTTCCTGTTTGGTTCAATTCTGGCTTACGAGGGACCTGTCTTGCCGCTTCCGGCGGGTAATCAAGATGACGAACATCACGGCCATGCGCACTTACATGCTGATCCTTCAGAGGCGCACGCTGGTTGGCATGACGCATGTGGCATCCCCGTGCCGTCGGCCTTTGCAGCTGCAGCTGAGGCGCAGAAGAGGGAAGCAGGGGCGAGGCTGGCGGGAACTCGACCGGTTCCGTTTGATTAATTGATTAATTGTGTATCAGGGTAGCAATAGTAGGCTTTGCCGAGGGGTGGCAAGGGGTCTCCCGGGAGTTGCCGTGTGACGAGGTTCGCCTCGCCCCGACCGACAAATTGTTTTGACCATCATCTCACCTCCTCCCCCATCTCACCACCCCTTACGACGACGAGTAAAAAACGAGGCTGAGCCGCGAGTCTGACAACGACAACGATTCTCCGCGACTCTTCCAAACTTTCGCTCTGTCAAGTCGTCCTCACACGCGGCTGCTATGAAGAGGCAGTCAACCACCCACCACCAGAGGCTCGAAGCCGTAAACGCCTTGACCACTCTCTCACCCCTTTCCGACGATGCCATCGTCTCGTGTATTCGTGAGAGATTCCTCTCAGATACCATTTATACGGGCATCAGCCGCTCTGCCCTCGTCGCCATCAATCCGCACAAGTTCGTGGCCAGCAACGCCGACTCTGTTCTTCACAAGTACGCCGCTGAGCATCGCAGCATATCCGATGACAAGGAGCCCCTTCCACCACACATATTTCAACTTGCCAACGATGCATACTACCACATGCGGCGGACCACCCAAGATCAGAGCATCATTCTGACGTGAGTACCCTTTCCCTTCTCCGCCTGCGGCTCAAACGTTGACACGGTCCGACGTCATCCGACATTTTGACAGTGGCGAGACGGGGAGTGGGAAATCGGAGAGTCGTAGGCTCGCAATCAAGACCCTTCTCGAGTTGAGTGTCAGCAACCCTGGCAAGAAAGGGTCCAAGCTCGCGCATCAGATTCCCGCCACCGAGTTCGTTCTCGAATCGTTTGGAAATGCCCGCACACTTTTCAACCCAAATGCGTCCCGCTTTGGCAAATATACTGAGCTCCAGTTCACCGAGCGCGGGCGCTTATGCGGCATCAAGACGCTCGATTACTATCTCGAACGCAACCGCGTAGCAGGTGCCCCCTCCGGCGAGCGGAACTTCCACATATTTTACTATCTTTTTGCCGGTGCGGCTGCGGAAGAACGACAGCACATGCAACTTCTTGAAAAAACGACGTTCCGGTATCTTGGCCACCGCGGTATCCCCGGTGGTCGTCAGAATATGCGTGATGACGACGCACTACGGTTTGAACAGCTGAAGGTCGCTCTCAAAAACGTTGGCTTCTCCAAGCGCCATGTTGCCCAGACCTGTCAGTTAATAGCGGCCATTCTCCACCTCGGCAACCTCGAGTTCGCCATTGACCGGGGACGTGACGTCGATGCCGCCGTTGTTCGTAACCAGGATGTTTTGGCCCTGGTCGCCGATTTCTTGGGTGTTACTCCATCAGCATTGGAGACTGCGCTTTCGTACAAGACCAAGCTCGTTAAGAAGGAACTCTGTACAGTCTTCCTTGATCCGGATGGCGCAGCCGACAACCGTGACGACCTTGCAAAGACACTCTACTCTCTGTTGTTCTCATGGCTTAACGAACACATCAATGAACGCTTCTGTCGGGACGACTTCGTTACCTTCATTGGCCTTTTCGACCTTCCCGGACCCCAGAACCTCACGTCCCGACCTAATTCCCTCGATCAATTTGCCATCAACTTTGCCAACGAACGCCTCCATAACTTCGTTCAGAAGAAGCTCTTCGAGAGCCATGTCGCCGAGTACAACAGCGAGGGCATCTCCCGTTTTGTTCCTCAGATTCCCTACTTCGATAATTCAGAATGCTTGCGACTTCTGCAGAATCAGCCTGGTGGGCTCATCCACATTATGGACGATCAAGCGCGACGCGCACCGAAGAAGACGGATCACACGATGGTCGAAGCATTTGGAAAACGTTGGGGAAATCACACCTCTTTCAAGGTCGGCGCAGTGGACCGCTCAGGCTTTCCAACATTCACTATCAACCACTTCAACGGACCTGTTACTTATTCAGCCGAGGGGTTCCTTGACCGAAACCTTGACTCACTCAGCCCTGATTTCGTCTCGTTACTTCGAGGCAACACCAACGGTTACGAGGCAGCAGCTGGAGGGGAGGGTTCCGGTTCCATCAACCCATTCGTCCGCGGACTGTTTTCGGGCAAAGCAATTGCAACGCAGATGCACCCACGTAATGAGGAGACCATTGTTGCGGCACAGCAGCCCGTCAAGCCCATGCGTAATCCCTCGACTCGACGGAAGAACACGGTCAGGCGTGCTCCAACTTTGGGTGACGTAGAAGAAAAGGAGCGTGACGATGATGACGCGGCCCCGACGACTCTGAACAATTCAAGTCCATGTGTCGCAGGCGAATTCCGGAGCGCTCTTGAGACGCTGTTTGAGACCCTCGAAGAGACGCAGACGTGGTATGTCTTCTGTGTGAACCCGAATGACTCGCAGCTGCCGAATCAGCTCGAGGGTCGCTCGGTCAAGGGCCAGATCCGTAGCCTGGGCTTGACAGAAATCGCACGGCGGTGCGTGAACGTGTTCGAGGTTGGGATGACACCCCGCGAATTCTGCGATCGGTATCGGGAGAAGCTTGCAGGAGTGGGGATTACGGAAGGCGAATCAAGGGAGCAAATTGAGCGGGCCAGGAAGGTACTGGGCCTTAAAGATAATGACCTTGTCCTTGGTCAATACAAGGTAAGCTTTTGTGAACCATATTGTACTTTACGTAAGCTCACGATTCTATCCCCATGCAATCGTAGGTCTTCTTATCGCATGCAGCCTTTCACCATCTTGAAGATTTCTTACGCTCACAAGATAAGGAAGAGGTCAAGCGTAATCGCATGCGAGAAGCTGAACTCGAGGGCGGCCTTGATGTGCGCGGGGCGGCCGACCCCTACGCCCCATATCGAGATCCGGACGGCGAGCAGGATCCTCAGACTCCTTATTTGAGTGGCCAAGGCGATACTTTTAACCAATCCAACCAAGCTCTTCCTCTTGTCGCCAACGCGTCACCTTTCCAGCGCGCCGACATGTACGAGTATGAACGTCAGTCGCTTCACAGCGAGGAGTTCGATGGACGTAGCAGGCTGACAAGTGCTCGTGACGATACGATGTCACTCGGGACTGAATCTTATGCGCCATCGCGTAACATGTTCCAGAATGTGGACAAGAAGGCGCTGCTTGAGAAGGAAGCACTCCCAGGCGAGATCCACGAAGGAGAGGTAGCGGAGGTACTCAAGGAGACGTCTGCGCGGCGGCGATGGGTTGCACTGTGCTGGCTACTCACCTGGTGGGTGCCGACGCCGTTCCTGCGGTGGTTCGGGCGCATGAAACGCATGGATGTGCGGCAGGCGTGGCGTGAAAAGCTCGCACTGAATATGATCATTTGGCTCACCTGTGCCTGTGCGGTCTTCGTCATCGCCATCTTGGGCAACCTCATCTGTCCCACGGAACACGTCTTTTCAACGAGCGAGCTGAAGGCTCATAGCGTGGAGAACCAACCAAGCAACGTTTATGTGGCCATTCGAGGGGAGGTATTCGATCTCACACAGGTTGCTCAGATGCATCTGCGGATTGTACCCGTCGTACCGTCGAAGTCAGTTCTGAAGTACGGAGGTACAATAGCAGACGATCTTTTCCCGGTCCAGGTGATTTGTCTACTAGTATCTCCCTGTTCGCTTAGCTGACGTCAACACAGGTCAGCGCACTTTGCAACGGTGTTTCCGGAAGCGTCAGCCCATATGTCATTCTCAACTTCGACAACAACACCGATCCCAACGCACAGTACCATGATTTCCGAGTCTTCACAAATGATTCGCGGCCAGACTGGTACTTTGAGAGTATGACAATTATGCGCTGGAACAATCGTAGGGGCTTTATCGGCTATACGCCGAAGGAAATCCGTAATATGGCCAGTTCTGGGCGATCTGTCGGCATCTACAGGGGTCTTGTGTACGATGTTACGAATTACCTGAGGTTCCCGCCAGCAGCAAGGGCACCGTACGGTCAACAAGCCCCTCAGGTTGACGTGAACTTCATGGATGGCAACGTTCTGGACATTTTCAAGTTCAACTCAGGCCGTGACATCACGAAAGAACTCGATGGTCTTAATGTCGACTCAAACGTCCTCTCCGCGCAGAAAGTATGCCTTCGGAATCTTTTTACAATCGGCAAGGTCGACAATCGTAACTCGCCACAATGCTTGTTCTCGACGTACATTCTCCTTGCTCTCTCGGTTCTCATGGTCTGCGTCATTGGGTTCAAGTTTCTGGCGTCCGTCAACTTCAGTGCGCCGCGTAAGCCCGAGGCACACGACAAATTCGTCATCTGTCAGGTTCCGTGTTACACAGAAGGCGATGCCTCCCTCCGGAAGACCATTGATTCACTTGCTCAACTGAAGTACGACGACAAACGCAAGCTGCTTGTCGTCATTTGCGATGGTATGATCGTCGGTTCCGGAAACGACAAGCCCACACCACGGATTGTGCTCGACATTCTGGGAGCGGACCCTAACCAGGATCCAGAGCCGCTCAGCTTCCAGTCGTTGGGCGAAGGTGCGAAGCAACATAACATGGGCAAGGTTTACTCTGGGCTGTACGAAACAAACGGACATGTTGTCCCGTACATGGTCCTCGTGAAGGTTGGCAAGCCGAGCGAGCGCTCCAGGCCTGGAAATCGTGGCAAACGAGATTCGCAGATCATGCTTATGAGCTTCCTAAACAAAGTAAGGCCCTTTGTTAAGCTCAACTCGAGTTGAAGTTAACAGCTCGCGCAGGTTCATTTCGATGCTCCGATGAGTCCAATGGAACTGGAAATGTATCATCAGATCAAGAATGTCATCGGTGTCAACCCCACCTTCTACGAGTTCTTGTTTACCGTTGATGCCGATACAGTTGTGGACTCTATGTCTGTGAACAGGCTGATTTCTGCGTAAGTGTCATTAGCCTGTCTGGCCTGGGCGTCAATTTTTGTTTCTAACAATGGTTCAGGATGATCCACGATAAGAAGCTCGTTGCTGTTTGCGGTGAAACAGGCTTGGCTAACGCCAAACAGTCCATTATCACCATGATGCAAGTCTACGAGTACTTTATCTCGCATCACCTGGCGAAGGCATTTGAGAGTCTGTTTGGGTCTGTCACCTGTCTTCCTGGTTGTTTCTCGCTCTATCGTCTGCGCACGCCCGATAACCACAAACCTCTGCTCATCGCCAACCAACTAGTGATAGACTACGCTGAAAATCGGGTTGATACACTCCACATGAAGAATCTTTTGCACCTCGGTGAAGATCGCTACTTAACCACACTCCTCCTCAAGCACTTCTCGAACTTCAAAACTCAGTTTGTCCGAGATGCACATGCATATACCGTTGCGCCGGATGACTGGAAGGTGCTTCTCTCGCAACGTCGTCGCTGGATTAACTCTACAGTACACAACCTCGGCGAGTTAATGTTCCTCGATAGGCTCTGTGGTTTCTGTTGTTTCTCGATGCGTTTCATCGTCATGATCGATCTCTTGTCTACCATTATCCAACCCGTTTCGGTTGCATACGTACGCATTTATTTCTCGTATTTGTTGTATCGGGTACTAAAATCTTCACAGATCGTCTACCTGGTTGTTCTGACGGCGGGAGAACATAAGGCCATACCCACACTCTCCTTGATATTGATTGCAGCGATCTACGGTCTCCAAGCGTTTGTCTTCATCATGCGTCGCAAGTGGGACATGGTCGGTTGGATGATCTTCTACATCATCGCAATACCTGCGTTCTCTTTCTTCCTGCCGTTGTACTCGTTCTGGAGGATGGACGATTTCTCATGGGGTCAGACACGTATCGTCATGGGTGAGGCTGGTAAGAAGATGATCGTCCATGTACGTGCCTTTCTCTCTTTCGAGCGCGGATTAGGAACTCGCGTTTTGTTCTCAGGATGAAGGCAAGTTTGACCCTCGCTCGATTCCGTTGAAGTCTTGGAACGAATACGTGAGTCTGGCTGTTTGTCAATTTCGTCGTTTCTTAAAGATGATGCCCTTCAGGAAAACGAGCTTTGGGACAAGGAGTCGAACCACAGCATAGGATCCTGGGTGCCTCCGACGAAACTGAAGAATGAGGGCTATCCAGAATCTCGTACCTCGGTTTACGGTCGTGAGACACACTACGAACCCCGCAGCTTCTCTCCATCCCCATCCCAAATGGGCCATGCCTATGCTTCCCCACCTGGATACCAATCCGGACGGAATACCCCAGCCTTGGACGGAAACCAGATGCATCAGCCACTCTCGCGTCCGCCGACAAATTATCTAGATGTCGCAATACCCACAACACGGTCTGACGCAGCAGGTGAATTTAGTGCGCCGGGGCCATCGGATGTGGAGATCGACCGTGCGGTACAGACAATTTTACGCGACGCGGACCTCAATTCCGTTACGAAGCGTGAGATCAGACGGAGACTGGAGGAACATTTTGGTGTGAATCTGGCGTCACGAAAGGCATCTATTAACGCTGCGATTGATAGGGGACTTCTGAGCCATGCATAAATATGTCGCTGTCTTACAGACTTGTGTTTACGGACTTGAAAAGCCTCGGACTTTGATCTACTCGTTTACCCCACCCTCGTTTTGAACTCCAATTCGTCATGTATGCCTTCCTTCACTATAGTCGAAGACTTTTTCTTGTTCACTCGCACAACTAATTTCGGACTACCATGCATTACATCCTGTGCTCTGATAATCGCATCACATATACTCTGATTATAAATGATATTATTATAAATCCAGACTGCTTGCAACTATGCGAGTACAATATTGGAAGGTCCTGGAGGCGCTCCGGAGAGGAAGGCGGAGATCGATGAGTCCGATGAATCCAAACCTTCCCAGATCACTCCGGGGTTCGCGCGTTCCGTCTAGGATGTAAACATACCGGCGAAGATGACGAGTAGTCTTGAGATCGGTCCCAGGAAGAATGAACGGAAACATCATTGTGTTACGTTACGGTACTGTAAAGCTCAACTGGTTGTTAGGTACCGTAGAAGGTGCGGACATACATCGTACTACGTAGCGAGGCGGGAAAAGCATGCTCATAAACTTAACAACGTATCAGATATACAAACGTGCATCATTGGCTTGAGAGAACTATTGTTGAGTCCCCCAAGTCCTAGTTTTGTAAAATTCTCTACAGGTAAAATCTCTCACCCGTTAAGGACGGGATCACTGTGATCCGAGTAATGGCCGCGCAGCCCCGCCTCCGTCAATTCTTGCAAGGTTTTGAAGGAGCCGCTCTATATTCCCCATACGAGTAGTGAGGTCTCCAATGTGGTCAGTAAGGTCATCGAACCGCGTTTGCATGCTATCGAGACGGCTTTCTATCGACATGAGCCGTTGCTCGGTAGCGGAAGCATCTTCATCATCCTTCTCCGGCGCCAGGCAGCGAATGAGATGGTGCTCCTCGGTATGCTTACCGGAGCAGCGCATGAGTTCGGGTACGCCTTCCGTATCACATGCATTGCAGATGAAGAGGTTATCTTTTGGTGTATAGGATGGGATATCAGCGACGGGTGACTCGCTTGATCCTTTTCAAGTTCAGACTGACCTTCGCAAAAAATGCAATACCAGAAAGGGAAGGAGAGCGAGCCATTGCATTTGCCGCATGTGGGCAAGCTTTGGTCCTGGGCTTGACCCTGTCGTACATCTCGTGAGGCTTCACCCTCTACCTCGGCTCCACCTTTAGTATCGTCCGGAGGGTTGAGTTCGTCGTCTGGTTGATCACTCTTAGCCGGCGCCTCTGTCGAGGTTGGTCCACAACTTGAAGATTTTCGCTCACGCGGCCGTGACTACGTGTCAGCACAGTGGTGCGAACTTTAACCAGTCTGTGGTTTGGTTCATGTGCCTTCGCGATGTCTTCGCGGTGTGTTACACGCGCAGCAACGCACTGCGGTGCGCAACAAAGATCCAGGGTGTTGTAAAGCTCCGTACCCTTAATGTCGCAATCTAGACAAAACAGCCGAGGGCCACCGATACGGCCACGACATGAATCACACTCAGCATTCCTACGATTCGGATTAGCATCAGGAGACAGGGCCTGAAGCACTCAGCACTTACTCATGGACCCAAGTATGTGCACGTATGTGATCAACCTTGGAATCATAGAAGAAAGCATCGGTCGGTATCAACCTCCGTGCAATTACACGGAGCGTCTCAAGCTCCTCGTCGTTGAGCGGCGTCCCGAACCACCGTGTACGAACCAATAGGGAAACTACCGCCTTGCAGTCATCTCGACGCTGGGAGAAGTACGACCACGACCAATGGTTGCGCTGTATGTCATTTCGCACAGCAGCGATAGCAAATCTCCACAATGCGCGAGGCTTGTCATCCGAAAGTTCTTTGATGCTGGGATATACACCGAGGTAACGGGCTGGAATCCGGCGGAATTCCATTTTGCCCATAGGGCTTTCGAGGTCAGCCGCCAGACCCCAGACGCCGGTCAAAGCATCGCGTTCTGGGTCGAAGCGCCCGTTGAAAAACATGGGAACCCAGAGTACAGATGAGAATGTCATCTTGAATTTGATTTGCATGACGTCATCTTCGCCCTTAGACCAAGACCCAGTAATTTTTTGCCGTCCTTTGAGAGACCAGACATCCGCCTTGAAGTCACGCTCGCCCTCTGCAGGCACCAGAACGAACGCCATCATTGCATTCGCTCTCCAATGGACTCCGTCATCATTGTAAAAATGGCCATTCCAGGTCCCCAAACTGCAGGACATTCGAATATCAGAACGCGCCAGGCATGCAAATAGAAGCAGAGATCGTACATGTCTTTCATCGGTGAATCAACGTCACGACAGATTGGGACATGGTCAGTTGAATGTCCATCATACACCGAGTAATCCAAGCATAGCTCGTCCTTGTACTCGTGGTTTAAAATATCTCCAGGTTGGATATTTTGGTCCTCGTCCTCGTCATTGTATGGTGTAATTTGAGGATTGAGACCACGAATATAGTCCATGGACCATAGAGCATTTTCATTATGGTAGTATTTGAACTGCATGATGACAAGCAGGTTAGAGGGTAGATAGACTCGGAGAACAATAAATAACCCACAATCCCAAAAGCGAAACTTTGGAACTGTTTCTCGGGATCGAGTTTCTGCTGAGTGAAGTTGTCTATAAATCAGGTTAACATAACAAGCCACAGCGGATGACAAAAATAACACACTGGTGAGGCCCTGAACACGGTACACGACGGCTTGATAGATGTATATAATGCCTTGCGCGCCCTCCAGAAGTTCGCGCATATTCAAAATTTTGGTGCGCATGATTCGCATTATCTCATAATGGCGCTTCATGAGCAAGTACAACAACGGAAATAGGGTCTGCAATACAAATGAGTCCAGAGGTGTGAGGTGCACGGCCAAATCCTGACCTTTTCGATGCGACCCACTCCTGTAATGAGTGGAACGGTATCAACCCCGTCAATAACGTAGTTTACCGCTCGTAAGTTGTTTCCCAGTCGAGTCTCCACCGCTTCAAGATACGATTTAAATCTTTTCGAATCGTCTGGCCCCGAAGACTGCAAAGAAGACTGCGAAAGCACCGCGGCGGTGAGTGGATGAACAATCTCCCAAACAAATCCAAAGTATCTATCAACAGCCTCCCGATTCGGAGGGAGCACCACACTGCGCACACCTTCCATCTTTGCGAACAAGTCTTCCATCTTTTGGGTATAGTCGAAAAGCGACCACTTAAATCCTGCAAGCATTCAGTAGAGCGTAAGATAGAGAAAAGCATTCGGCTCACCGACTGCCCAGAAGGCTAACCAATGGGCCAGGCTTGGACTTATGAGATGGTATATGCGAGGAATAACAAGAGACCTACCTCCAGTCGGCTGGCCGAGAACTCGTAAAACGATTCACCTCGGCGATAGTGATGAACCCCGATGCGTCATCATCAATTGCCTCTAAAATGGGTTGCACCCACATAACATCGATGTATTTGATTGCCCACGCATCCGGGTTCGTAGAGTCATCGACTGCGCTAGTGCTTATATCCGGGACGCCTTTGGTTTCCGAGGCAATCTTCTCCAAGTAATGGTCCTGAAGGGCAAGCACAAAGTGTCGGGCTTTAACATTCCCTCGCCAGGCCTTCAAAGGTCATCAGCCTCGAGCACTTAATAGAAAGATATTTTCATATACCATTTCTACCCAGAGCTCATGAATCAACTATGGAGAACAGCAGGTGGTGGTTATAGACGGAGCAAAGGAGCGAGCAAAAACACCTACCCGGTCGCGGACACGTTCATGAGCTTTACCTTTCACCTCTTGAATCACCCGGTCACTCCCTCGCTGGAACACGAGCGTTAGTTCATCGATGATCTGGTTTTTCTGTGCTTCGAACTTGCGGGAGAACACGACCCAATTCTTCTCCGTGGCAGCGTTGGGGTCTTCCAAGATGTCCTCTCTGAGACAGTCAACCGTGACCCCCAGATTGGCATCGCCCGGTTTAGCCTGACGCGTGCGATGCTCCTCGATGCTGGGTGAACCCGATACTTTACTCGCGGTTTTCTCAAGATCAAGCAACATCTTGTCGTTGTTCCGGAGAGCATTTACGCCACCTTTCGCTTTTACGAGGTCCGAGAGTTGCTTTTGCTCGGGGCTGACTAATTGCTCGAACAATGCCTTCACAGAATCCATCCTGACACCACGAAATCAGCGCGTAGCGAGAACAAAAATGTAGGTATTCGAACTGTGCTTTAATTTCTTTAGTTGCGTTCTCAATGGCGTCAAGCTTTACATTGGCCTTGTCGACGCCCTGGCTCGTGTGCCTTGTCAATTCGAACTCGAACTCCTGACGCCGCGTGGCCAACAGTTCCGCGAAGACGAGCAACTTCGCATCCCAGAGTGAACACAGCAATACCTTGGCAAGAGGCCTCTTCTTCATATAGGCATCGCATACATTCGAACACGCTTTGATGTCATCCGCAGTTTGTTCGACGAGTGGTTTCAAACGATCCTCGACGTTTGTGCCATCGGGTGCGATGAGATTGTCATTCTCCATGCTGTTGAGGCTGCGGGATGTCAGTATGTTCGGTTGGATAGATGAGTTCACGCACAGGAGCAAAGAACCCATCATGTTCTTCATACCAATATGCAGCGAAACAACCTTCTTATCATTGTCGCGACGCGTTTGCTCCATGGTGTACACCGTCTTGAATGCTAGGACAGCCACTACTTTCCCAGTTACATCGCATTGACGCGTGTCATTGGGTCAACTCACCGCCGATGAATGGGTGCACGGTCTTCAATTCGTCGAGGGCATTCAAGAGTACGGGCATACCCTCGGAAAACGTAATGAATCCATCATTTATGGCCTTGCCAATGTCAGACTGTGCAACAGCTGAGACAGTTGATGTAATGACAGGCATGAACAGCTGAGCGGTATTTTGTATTGCATCGACAGTTTCGCCTAGATGCCAGTATCAAATTAACGCAGAAAAAAAGTCTTAAGGAGTAAGCACACACCAGTTGTATGAAGCTCCTGAGTCGTTTTGGCAATCTTTGAGTCATTCTTGACGGCGTCCCACGCTTCGGCAAGCTTGTCTTGCACAGAGCTACTACGAACGTGTGTGACTTCAGGGGAAGATACCGTGGGTGGGTTAGTCAGTAAGATACTCTGCGGGGACGGAAGAGGCTTTTCAGAGAGCGTTTCACGCTTTCCGCCCTGGCCTAGTGGAGATTCAGCTTTGGGTGTCAAGGGAGGCGTGGATGACTGCCGGGATATGCTAAAATGACCGGTCAATGCTCGCTTCCTCCAAGAGCGTGAAATGATGGGTGTCGGTTCGCTTGACGGAGGATGATCATCAGTGGGAAGGGTGTTCCCTGTATCTGTGGCGGCAGGAGGCACAAGGCTTGCGTGACTGCGCTTCTTCAACAAATGACTTGGAGAGAATGGCATGGGTACGATGCGAAATACGATGCGAAAAATCCTCTCGCGGAAAACAGGGATTCGGTATCAGGCGGCAATAGCGCCGGGCGGGTGGTGAGCGGAAGCTAAGAGCGAGGTTGTGAGTTGGGGAAGAGGGACTACTATACTGTTGACAAAGATAGTTGTCATATCTAACCTGGGACCTCTGAGTCGGGGCGCTAAGTCACGTAAGGCACACACAGCGCCGAGAAACGTCCTCGAAGAGACACTAGTCCGCAGAAGGAAAGATGCCGTACAGATGATGGCAGTGGAGCGCGGAGCGTCTACACCCAGGAACAAACCCATGCATTGATGCTATCAACATGCCGATGGACACCAATATGCGTGCTAGTTACGACTGAAAGTTAGCAGACTATGAAGCCCGTCTATCGGGTTGAACATGGGAACATGGGATTCAACTGTAGGCAGTTGAGATTGTGGACTGATGAGCCGTACTGAATTTGAATTACTCTTTTGAATTACTCTTGCCAGCGAATATCCCCATCGGCATGGTATTACTGTACAGTACGGCGCCCTAATCCACTCGTTTGTCATTGTTTCCCGCGTGGTCCCGGTTTTTCCTATAAACCGTTGCAATGGCGATGGTCAATCCTAAGGTTTGATTGAGACGATAAATTCTCGTAACCTGATGTTCCAGCAGCATAGGGTAAGTTGCAAGAAGAGTTAGATTTGGACTTTGTCGTTATAACTAAATAATGTTGACGTGAACTTAAAGCGCACAAAAGGTTCCGAATCAAGAATCCTTATTCATCGTGACGTCCTACCAAGCGCCCTACTACAGTATACAGTAGTCCTGGAAAAGTTGAAATGTCAGCGCGTCTGTTTCAGGTCGATTTCGCTCTCATTGACCACATCATATGAAAACCCCTTAGCTGGTGGTCACGGATGACTCGAACAGGCCATGTCCATCTTGACACGCTCCAGTACGTGTCAGTCCATCACTGTCACCATCATCATAGGAGCAACGAACAGGCAGCCATTGCGACGGATCGGACATCCGAAACAAGCCTACTTCGTTATTGGACGGAACAAAATAATGAAAGTGCTGCGGAGGGGTGCACGATAGATTCTGGTTTCACTCTGTAAATAATCCCGAATTTTGAATCCAGCGACGGGCTTCCATAAACCTGGAAGACTTCGTTACAAAGACCATATAAGAACTCAAGTTGTGGCCTCAGTTCGGTCGGCATCCATGCTGTAATGAAATGGTAGTGGTAGCCGTAATACGCATGAGGTAAGAACACGAAGCCAAATTACTGACGGGTCGTGTACAAAACAACCTTGGATTGTGATGATCACGATGATGGGTCGATGCACCTAACCTTGTTACTCAGCACAAGCGAGATATGTCTGCAAGCTGGGTTGTCTTGATGGCCATATGTTGAGATACTATATACACTGTCAGGTCCACCCAGGATTGTCACCATGGAACATGGCAGGAGACCTCGGGTAGCTCTAGTAGTCGAGGATCGAATTCGCGTGATGTTGTTCGATAACCTAGCAACTTTGTCATCTAACAGGCAGGGTTAATGTATTGGGCACATATAAAGTGCACTAGAACGCACCGAAAACATCAAGTCTCCAATTCGAGTCGGAAACAGATGGGCCACTCTTAACCAAGTCCCATACTTCAGCAAGCCTGCCTGGTGCAGGTGCCGGCGCCGGAGTCATTTCTCGGTGAAGATCCAAGGGCGGATTGCCCCGGACTCGGAGGATGCTAAGACCAGGTAGAGGCAATCTACGTACTTCGGCATCGGGCGTAAGGGTTTCAGCCGTAGACTTCAAAGAGGTGTAGGCATCGGCAATGAGCTATAGCGATCATCGGTAGACGATGTCTTCCAATCACTTGTTCAGTAGCGTTTAGTCGTGCCCGGGATAGTTCAGTTCATACCAGAAGGGCGAGTAGGGTCTAACTAGCCGAATTTTCTCAACAAATATGTGAGAGACGTAGGCCGGATGTAAAGGGGCTAAAACATGAGGCTTGACTGACGTCTGTTAGAGCGGTATGCTCTGAAGCAAGGTGGATCCCTCCTGGATGTATAAATGAAGACTAGCGATTAGATTAGATAAATGTGGGAAATTTGTGGTTCCTCTTTCCTACCCGGGCCGGATCTCCAGGGCAGGGCACGATCTCGTGACTTTGATGGCACATGATTGGCTCTTTCACTCAATGTCGGTGGAACAGCAGAGTACGCCAGTTATACCTCCGTAAAATACTGTACAAGGTGAAACTACCTCAAGCGACATAAACCACAAGTAGAATGTTCACGACCAACTTATCCAACACGCCTCCCGTCACAAGCGGCACGCGCTCCTTCGAGATGGTCCCCGACATGCTCCCGGATGTATCTTTGTCAGCTAACAGCACAATGTCTGCGTCTGCAAGTGGGACTGCACCACTCTGCTCAACGCGGTGCCGGAGGTTAATGATGTGGTCATCCCCTTCCACATAGGGTGAAGCTCCGTACCCTACACTCACCGGACGGCGGCCAGGGCTGCCGTATGAGCTGCCATCCATCACCTCTGGCCCGCACTCGACAGAGCGATCGACAGGCCAAATGTATCCACCAGCTGTCCAACGTAGCTCAGGGTTGAGCTTGTACAGCTTGATAGCGTGGTAGAGAATGGAGTCGCCACCCTTTAGCTATGATGAGAAATCATAGGTCAGGTGCGCCACATAGTTCTCGGTTTCGTACTCACGTAAGGCACTAGTGACTCAGCGAGTACGTCTGCGGGGTTAACGCCATAGTCGCCCGTAAGATAAAAGGCGATCGTGCGTCCACGCAGAATGTTGAAGATCGGAGCCAAATTGTCCAAGAAATAGTCATTTGGCGTGATGAGTGGGTCGGGTACCACGCCAGCCGGGCCAAAACTCTTGAGGTGCACGGCGTATGAGAGCGACATACGGCAGCCTTTCTGCACCGGTTCAACCTCTGCCGTGCAGTCCGACATATAGGCGATCCATTCCATATGCCCGCTCTTCCCACCACGCCCCTCAAAGTGTTCATCTCCACCTTCTGGAGGATGCACTACGAACGCACCACCACGGAAGCGCACTGGAAGTGTCACGATCACCGTCGCGACACGCAAATCGCCAGCAAGTGCTTGTACGTCCATGCTTGCGCCAGTTGGGATTATTTCCAATTTGTCACGAACGGTTTGGAGGTAATGTCCGCCAGGCAACGTGGGGAAGAGCGAGTTGCGCACCGCCTCGAGGATGGGATGATTAGCAAGTTCGAGCGAGGTTGTCAAGGGAAGATTCGTCGGATAGAAGAGCGAGTCATTCTCCGAGTCCTCCCTTACTTGCGGATGAGGTCGGCAAGCCGCAATCAGGACATCGAGAGCAGGAGGCGTGTCATAATCGACGTCGATCGGGAAATCGAGGGAGTGCGTAATTCCACTCTGTCGAGCGCTTATCAGCCGTGGGGAGGATCGGAACCGCTTGGAAAGCCTATTACCTTTGTACGGAAGAATAACGTGAGAGTGGCAGGATCTACGGGTATGCGCCCAGAGACAGCAAAGGGCCGTGCTTTGACCGCGATAACGTTTGCAATGCTAGATTGTAGAAGAGCCTCATTCGCGTAGTCGGAGACTGCACGGCGAAGGGGTGGTCGAGGTTGCCCCCGGGGACTCGTTATATGTTCTATCTCAAAATCCGCATTCGCACTCGGGCTCTGGAAGGGTACCGGTTGTTCGTACAGACTGCGCCCAACAAATGCAGGTGAGATGGCGGGAGATGGCACCCTTGCCACAACTGAAGGAGCGAAAGTAGGAGCGAGAGTTGGGGGGATTGTTGAATGCATCATTCTGGTGGATAGGACAGGGTGCAGGGTAGAAAAGACTTGGAGCACGGGAGGTGTATCATGATTTGGACGGCATACGCCGGATGACAAGCACTTATCTGATTGCGCGCTTCACACTTCCAAGCCAGTGCTGGCACTGAACTTGCAAAAGCGCGGGTCTCGTGTACGGACTATGGGGATAAAATCCCGGGGAACGTGGGGTGATGTCTATGGCATCTGCATGTGCCGGCCGATATCAGGACAACACGCCGAAACCTCATGTCATACATGATTGCCTTCCGCCGTTGGTCCATCATTCGAACCACATGACATCGTGACCACATCTAGATTGAGATGTAGTACTGCTGGCGAAGGTGTTGTCCTGATGGCACCTGTTCTGGTGGGAGTACACGTGTTTTGGAAGGTCAATGTGTTATGCTGGATGTTATTATTAAGTTCCATTACCGCCCAGAGCTTTGAATTTGAGCCGTAAGGTGTCCGCGTCATGTACTATGTCATCTTGACCACATTGAAGACTAGGAGGTCAAAGTGGACATCATGCATGACCCTTGCGAATAAAAAAAAAAGGTATGGCCTTACTAGTGCAGACAGGCCTTAATTCGGCTGTCGGACGCACAATCCAATCTTCTGCGCAGCGGCCAGCGAGAATCAGCTGCGATACTTGCGGGGATATCGACACGTAGTCATTTCAGGGCTGCCAGCGACCATTTTCATTTGGAAGGAACCAGGAGACTGGTTTAGAATGTGCCCGTGGGTGGGCCAACACGTTGCAAAGATTCGACTTTGGTCCGGGTCAGAACCGAACCCGTACTACCTACGTGACCGAACCTCGGCTACTCCCGGTCCAGCATCTACAGTGTCATCTTCAAGTCCCGCCCTGATCGTTATACCCCCGTACACCTTTGCAATCTTGGTGCTGATTTCGTCATGTTCCACCTGGCGGCGAGGAAACCCTGTGTCGTGTCCATGTGCGCGGAGACATAAATGCTTACAACGTCCAAGGATGGCGGCAAGTTTCGTTTTTACAGCTTTCGCGGCCTGTTGGAACTCACCATGATGACGGGCCCGTCCCCGTTCCGAGCACGTCCACCTATAATTCGTCTGCGTCTAGCGCTCGCATTCACAGCCGAGAAGCTCACATGGGACGATGGCCGCCCAACCAGACAACGATACAATACCTGGATGTCTACTGACAGCGAGACAAAGTGGGCCACATGCCATGGAAGGAGCGGGATCTATATGGTACGGGATTCTTAGTGCTCGCGTTGGGGTTTCAGCAATTCCGGTGGGTATATGGAAGCTACATTCCACGCTGCTTTCCAATGTGCGCTCGCTCAGAGTCACTCTCATGTAAGTGTCAATATCTTCGCTTTTGGATGGAGTGGCGACGACGAGGCACGTGCACGGGACGCGCGTTGTGTGTCAATGTTGTCATAGGGCGAAAGCCTGGCAGAAGCCGCTTGACTTTAACGTATACGCTTTGCGCGTGCAGATGGCCGCGGAGAAGCTTGCTGGGGTGCGTCCGAGTCTGGGCATTTATCGATCCTGAGTGATTATCCGAGAATGACTTCCTTATGTGCAATATGCAAGTAGTAGTTTCTCAGCGAATAGCCGCTATCAGCCGTCTGCCGATGGCCTATGCCCAACCTTGAGAGTTCCGCTCTCCACTATGATGTGTGTGTATCCGCTAAGACTCATGTTCTTTTATTTAATCACTGCTGATCCGAGGCCGAACATGGAATCTCGGGCTCAAATCGGGTTATCGTACGGCACATTCTAAAAGTACGAAATGGTAACTTTTGTACCCGATTGATGCAGAAGCTGGAAACGACGCATGCCGACGGACACCCCAAAATGTTTTTTCTTCGCATCGAATAAATAGAATGACGAGAACGTCGTGAATGTCTTTTGCAACGCCCATGCTCCAAGCCGGGGTCCTCGCAGTCCTTCTTTTACTCCTCGTTTTATTGCGACGACATCGCTTGCCACCAGGTCCGTCTGGGAATGTCGCTGGAGAGTTTACAAATGTAACCATGCCCGAGGTGTTTGAAAAGTGGAGGCGAAAGTATGGTGCGTAGCATGGTAATCCAGGTGCCCCGGACCTATTTTTAGTCTGATATCTGTGTTTAGGTCAGATATTCTCATTCAAGCTCGGGATGAGAACTGTCATAGGTACAGTAAACAAATTTTACTTTGTTGCCTGAACTTTATGATGCCAAAGTCCTGAATGACATCAATGCCACTACTGATCTGCTTGAAAAGAGGGGAGAGATCTATTCAAGTAGACCAAGATTCGTGGTGGCGTACGTGGCATGGAATGTCGATCTATGTCAATCCTTTGACATATTTTAGGAACGAAATCTTGTCTTCCGGAAGACGTGGTGTCAGTTTTCCGTACGGTGATTACTGGAGAAGATGGCGCAAGGTAAAAAACTTGTTATCAACTCGGGTACGACTGATAAACTCATTACACCGACTTCGGATATTTTGTTGGAGTAGCTTATGCATATGGCGATGAATAGGAACGCTGCGTTGCATTACCGCGAGCAACAGACACTCGAGGCCACTATCCTTTTACGAGACCTGCTTGCAGGTGCTGACAGGGAACAACAAGCCCTTGAGCGGTGAGAGTACACGCTTTCATATACGTCACACCACGAAGACTGGCATTTAGATTTGTAACCTCTATTGCCCTTGGTGTAGCGTACGGCCGTCGCATTCTTGACTTGAAAGACGAGATGGTCATGTTTAACCAAAAATCTGTCTTTGGTGAGCATTATCGAGCCGTTTATTGGATAGCCTGACGTTGTAATCGTTAGAGTTTCAACGGTGAGTCCGAGTTTGAGATGCCTTATTATAACACGAATTTTACCGCGGAATAGAGCCAGGTTAGCACATACCTTACAGGTTACGTTCAGCTCGCTTATCATTCCCCGAAAATCAGCACTCCAGGCAAGTACATCGTGGACACTGTAGGTGATGATATGGGTTATGATTCCTACCACGGCTTACATCAGAGCTTAGTGGCCGTCACTTCTTTGGCTTCCCGTATGAACTCCTTTGCTACCCCATAATTTAGACACCAATTTCTCCGCCTTAGCGATCACTGCAATGGTTCCGCCCTGCGCTTGAAGTCGTCGAGAAGATTTCCATAAAAAACATCGAAACTTACATGACCTTTTTCAACGGTGCTAAACGACGTAGCGAAGCCGGTATCGCAAAGAATTGCATGGCTACCTACTGCCTATCGCAGGGCGGTAATCAGGGGATGGCGGACATTGACGTCGCTTATGCACTGTCCACGCCGTTCAACGCGGGCGTTGAGACCGTACGTCGGTAACGGTTCTGCTTCGGCACTTCGAATTGAGCGAGCAGTGTCCACAGACGCTATCGGTTATCAAATGGGGCCTCGGTGCGCTTAGTGCCAAGTTAAATGAATTGTCTGCCATCTAATAATTATCCCGACAGTTGCTGCAATCTGCTTCCCCGACGTTCTCAAGAAGATCCAGGCAGAACTCGACAGCGTCGTCGGACGCGATCATATGCCAACGTTTGACGACTGGCGTTCGTTACCATTTTTGCGCGCATTCATAAAAGAAGTGACTAGGCGCGTTCTCTTGTCTTACCTGAGTCCGCTTCTATGTTGACAGCAATGATTGCGCGTACAAGGTGGCGTCCTGTACTTCCACTAGGTATACCGCATGCAACAACCAGGGCCGATGTATATGATGTATATAATATCCCAAAGGGTGCAACTGTATACGTTAACATTGAGTATGTTTTGACCTCTTCTTTTAACCAAGCTCCGTTCGTCCCATCTGACACCGTGATCTCACAGTGTTCTTGTTAAGGATCCAAGTTTGTTTGATGATCCGGAGACGTTCAACCCTTCTCGATTCCTAACCCCACACGAGCCAGCAGGAAACTGGAATGGCAAAGTCGAAAGCGACTTTACGATTCCTTTCGGGTTCGGGCGACGCGTCTGCCCCGGCATACACGTGGCGCTTCAATCGACTTTCATCTCTTTGGCACGGTAAGTCCCAGCCTCTCAGGATCAACACTAACCCATCTTTTTTTCTTATGCATATTACTCGCATTTTACTTATCGTAAATTTTGTGTGTGTGGCAGGATTTTCTGGGCGTTCGACGTATTTGCCCCGGCAGAAGGCAGTGGCATCGACCACACGAAAACGATACACCGCGGGATAACGCGCGAACCTGCACAGTTCCAATTCCGTGTGCGCGCACGACATCCCGACGTGGAGCGTATCATCGAGTCAGAGAGTGCTTATGCCGACCTCCGCCTCAAGGAATGGGAGTATTGATAGTTAATTAGTCGATGACCTGAGAGCGTTTGACTATGCTGTTTTGTACAAATATTCGTCTGTATTTGTGGCGTTCTGTTTCTGAATTTCTCTGATTTTTGCTAGTTACTTAGCAGAATCCAGAGAAATCCAGAAACATGTCCGTATACAGTATACAGTATATTGCATGAGCCGCCGGCGTGCCGTCGTTGTCTACTGTACCCGCCCCTCTTTTCGGCATCGTTGTTTTAGTACTGTTAGTCTTGGTTGGTCATGAACCCGTAAAATCTAATTGATCTATGATCTACGGTATACGCGCAGAGGACGTTCGGGGCACTGTCGTAACCCGCTTTTGCTACTCAGGTACTAAATGGTCACGTGGTACCATGGATTGAGATAAGTACAGCGCATACTTCGGATTCGACCATAGGCTCCCCTGAGATATATGCATTTGAGGACATGATAATTGTGTGTAAGTAAGGAAACGAGAACGTCGGCGGTGTACTCTACAATATGACAAAATACGATAAGACACTCGTCCAACGTGAAGATTTTATTTTAGCCTGCTTCAATATTTAAAGTTCATGGTATCACGGTTGTCCGCTGCCAACCGAGCATATTCTAAACATAATCGAAAGACGTACGCTGTGTGGTGTGGAAACGATGGGTGGGTCAGCGCGCCAATCTGGATCATATAATATGGTTAGGCTCACCCTCCATATCGACCTGACGACCGATGGTATTTTTCCAGTGCTTTCCTGCACGCGCAATCCGTCGTAAGCGCATATCGCCCTCGAGCGGTGTGCGCTGCCGCCGTGAGAGGTGTTGCACGGTGGAGTTTACAAGAGCGAGCGCGTCTGGTGTACCACCTGAAAAGAAGGCATGGATATTGTAAATCTCGGTATACGACGTCGACAGCGGGATGTAGTGAAGCCTAGACACCACGACAATGGTTCAGGGGATACGAAGAACATGCATAAAAGTGAGGCACACCATGGCTGTATCCAGTCGGAGAAAAACTCCTCGTACACACTCGATTTAATGACCGCACTGTCAGATCCCAGGAAAGCGAAGAATTTGCCAGAGTAGCTCATTCCGTCCAAGTCGAGTATGTACTTATGTGACCAGTAGTCGCTCAGGACTGCAGCGTCGTCGAAGCGATGGTCTAGAACCTGTTGGTCCAGGCCACCAGGATAATGGTCATAGTCAACAGAGCTGACGAAGGCGACGTCCATGATCTCTTGATTAAGGGAAGCAATAGGTACCGAGGCATACACGTAGTTCGTGGAGGTCGGCGGGTCAGCAAAGACGATTGTGCGATTAAAATCAGGGGTACTGCTTGCCATCTTGACAAAGCTGAGAAAATGTTAGATATTTCTAATTAAGGATGGAAAGAGTTACCGATGTCGTTGGTAGTGCGGCGAGAAGCCGCTCGGCGCACTACCGCCGCCTGTGGTGGCTCCACGGAAAAAGATCTTATCGTCCTTCTTTTCCCAGGGTGTCTCCATGCTATCCAATCGCTTGAGCTCCAGGTTCACATCATCCCATGCGTAGGTGTAACGCCGTGTTGTCCCGTAGTAATAATGACTTGGGATCTTGATGTCACCAAAGCCCAAACCTTTGGCAGGCGAGAGAATTGGATAGAGAATGGGAACAGTCCGCCAGTCAGAGAAGAAATGGCCCTGTAACGTATGAGCAGCCGGGGCGTCACAAAACGAAAATTTTCTGGC
>WNFO01001194.1_pt1 | contig 23668 bp, 26 predicted proteins | sample 5400251 | NCBI WGS metagenome assembly WNFO01 (sample SAMN13153354, study PRJNA577476) | soil metagenome | isolation source: 100 cm saprolite under Madrone tree | place: USA:California | collected 2016-06-14
TGGAACGGTTCCCCGAAAAGCAGGGCAAAACTTCGGTGATTTATCTGGGATCGTCTTTTGAGATCCAGCCACCGCTGGCGTAGCAGGCAATTTTTGAGAAGCCTTCCTTTCTTTTTGTTGGCCGCCGGGGCGGTTACAAGAATTTCTTTTTTTTATTGCGCGCCATTGCCAAGGCCAGCAAAACGAATTCGCGCGTCCGTTTACGGGTAGTCGGTGCGCCATTGAATACCGAAGAGCGCTGGCAGATACAACTCCTGGGAATCAGCGACCGTGTCGAAGCGGTGACTTATCCCGATGAGCAACAACTCATGAGCCTCTACCGTTCCAGCGTGGCGCTGGTTTACCCTTCATTGCACGAAGGCTTCGGCATGCCGCCGCTGGAAGCAATGGCCTGCCGGACATTGGCCATCACGTCCAACACCACTAGCTTGCCGGAAGTGATGGGCGATGCCGGCATCATGCTGGATCCAACGCGGGAAGCGGACTGGGTTGAATGTCTCTTAAAAATCGCCAAAGGAGGCGGAGATCGGGATTCGATGATTGAACGCGGCCTGGAGCGTGTGCGTAAGTTTTCGTGGAAAAGCACCGTCGATCAACATTTGGAAATTTATGGCCGTTTGGTGTCGTGACGCCTGCTGTTTCTCAAGAATCAAACTGCTTCGCCGAATTCATCCAAAGATTGGAAGGCGTTCACATAACTCATAGATTCAATTTTCTGCCGTGAACGTTAAAACTGCTACCAAGCGACTCCCCAAGGCACCGTTCCGAGCATTAGGAATGGATCTTGTGCGGTGGCGTCCGCCAAAGCCTCAGCCTGTCTTTCCGCCGGAAGAATTCGAAATGGTTGCGGCTTTTGGCTCACAGTACAAGCCCGAGGATCATTGGCTCGCTACCTCGGGCATCAAGACCGTGCTGGATGTGGGTGCCCACCTGGGAGAGTTCGCCCAACGGATCCGTATGATGCTTCCCAACGCAGAACTGGTCTGCTTTGAGCCGCTCGAGGAACCGTTCACTAAGCTGACAGAACGGTTAAGAGGACAGCCAAACTTCCGCGCCATTCGCTGTGCACTTGGTGAAAAGGCCGGGCAACATGAGATCCATCACAATGAATACGCTCCAAGTTCATCTCTGTTGGCAATGGCCGAACTACCCAAGCAGTCATTCACGTTGGCGGTCAAAGAAAAAACTGAAATGGTCGAAGTCCGTAGGCTTTCAGATGTGGTTCGGGAACTAAACTTGCGTGACCCGCTGCTGCTCAAGTTGGACGTGCAGGGCTTTGAAGACAAAGTCATTGCCGGAGGCGAAGACGTGGTCGCGCGGGCAAAGATCATAATTATTGAAGTCAGCTTTCAGCCGCTTTACGAGGGAGGTCCGTTGTTCGACGACGTCTACCGGCTTCTGAAGGAACATGGCTTCACTTACCACGGAAACTTCGAACAGTTGTTTAGTCCAAAGGATGGTCGCGTTCTTCAGGCTGATGCGATCTTCTGCCGTCAATTGCGGCATCGATTCTCATGTCCAAAGTTGACAAAATGAGATGCTGATTTTGGGCCGGAATTGATGAGACTTCTGATTCTTTGTAGTCATTATCCGACGCGCCGCTCGCCAGAAAGCACTGACACTTGCTGCTCTGCGAACAGTTGTCTGCTAGACCCCGGCGGGCGTGGGTCATCTGCATGCACGAATGGGACGCTGCCCGGGCGTGCGCGCTTTGGCTTCGCAAACTTTCATAGTTTATGATACCACTCGTTTCCATCTGTCTGCCGTCTCTGAATACGCGTCAGTTTCTCGAAGAGCGGATGGAGACGATTTTTAGCCAGACGGTGACGGACTGGGAGTTGATTGTTTGCGACAGCTATTCCGATGATAAGTCGTGGGAGTTCTTCCAGAGATTCAAGGGAGACAAGCGAGTCCGCCTCTTTCAGGTACCCAGAGAGGGTCTCTACGCAGGATGGAATGAATGTTTGCGACGGGTCAGGGGAGATTACGTGCACATCGCCCCTAGCGACGACACGATGCAACCCACTCTGTTGGAATGTCTGCTGGTGCCTCTGGGTCGGTTGCCCGAAGTAGACATTGCGCTCTGCGATTACGACGAAATCAACGAACACGGTCAACCGATTGCGCGTGGTCGACGGTTTTCTGATGACATACTGGGCGAATGGATCCACATACCGTCAGTACGCAGCGGACAAACGGAGTTTCTCTTGCACATGTGCAGCATTACGTTGTGGATGACAATGAACAGCCTTGTGTTTCGCCGAAGATTGTTGGGGCGCGTCGGCCACTTTGCGACCAAGTTTGGTTCGTTTGGTGACGTAGATTGGACGCTGCGATCCTCACTAGCCACCGATATCGCATGGGTGCCGCAGTCACTGGCCGGCTTTCGTCGCTACAAAGGCCAAGCGACGCCGCAGATATGGGGGCCCGCCCAATGGAATTTGCTCGGCCGACTTCAACGGAGCGTCTTGCGCGACGAGTCCGCTGGCATCCCTGCTCTCTGGAAAACGATGCCGCACTGGGAAAAGCACCTGCTGGCTCACTGCCGGTGGAATTACCTCTGGTCTCTCAGACTGAATCGACAGGATGCCCTGCGTAATCCCCGAGAATTCCTGGCACACTGCTGGGATGGAGCACGGCAAGAGCCTCGCTGGCTACTGGGCCGGGTGCTGCAAGTTCTAGGGGTTTCGGGGGAAGATGAATTCGATCCGGTTTCCCATGCGCGCGAAGTGATCAAATTTTTCAAGGCATCTTGGCCACCGAAAGGAGTCGAGAACAGATGGTAACCGATAGCGACAACAGGATGCGGCTTGCGCCTGTCTCGGAGGGCATGCATCGACCGCTCTGGTCGGTGATGATTCCCACATTTCATTGCGCGGTTTTTGCATCAGACGCTGGAGAGTGTGTTATCGCGGGATCCCGGCCCGGACCTCATGCAAATCGAGGTCATCGACGTGCTCGATGCAGGACGACTCGGAATCGGTAGTGCGGGCGGCGGGGGAGCGGGTGCATTTTTCTGGCAACCCGAAAAATGTCGGTCATACGCGTAATTTTGAAAACTTGTCTTCAACGTGCGCGTGGGTACCTGGTGCATTTGCTTCATGGCGACGACGCAGTGCGACATGTTTTCGGAGGAGTTGATCGACCGCTCCAAGACGGCTCAACCATTCGGAGAGAATCTCCAATTGCTCCTTCGCAGGTGTTTTCACATGTGATCTTTGCCTTGACACCTCTTCAATACGGTAGAGCGCTTCATTTGTAACCGATCAAAACGACAATGGACCGCGTGAGGCTTCCTGGGACCGATATTGAGATTTCTGCGCTATGCCTCGGAGTGGCTGAGATCGGTGTCCGACAGACGCAGGCCGGCGCCTATAGACTAAAACGTAGTCTAAACAATGGGCTGCAGGAGTTTTCCATTTTGCGGAGAAGGGTAACAGTGTAGCTCTCCTCCCTACAATGGAAAAATGTAACGATTAAAGACTATATTCATGTTATCAATTAACTTATCTGGCCATCTGGCCGTGGTTACCGGTGGAACCGGCCAGCTGGGGCGGGTAATGGTGCGCACTATGGCTGCCTGCGGAGCGGGCGTTGTGATCCATTATCACCAGAATTTTGAGATGGCGCGCCAACTGCTGGGCGAGGTACGGGCAGCCGGCTTGCCGGGGATGGTTGTGCAGGCTGATGTGACCGCCGGGTGATCGCAATCAACACCGAGTGCGCTATGCAGAACTTCTCCAACCAGTCGGCTTATGTCGCGGGCAAGCGCGGTATGGATGGCGTGCTGCGTGTACTGGCCAGAGAAGTGGGTCAGCATCAGGTGACGGTCAACCAGGTTGCTCCGGGCTGGATGATGAGCGAGGCAGCTTCATCACGCGGGAACGATGAATGGTACATCCAACAAGTGCCGCTAAAGCGGCGCGGTACCGCCCAGGATGTGGCCAACCTCGTCGCGTTCCTCGCCTCGGACTTGGCGGGGTTTATTTCCGGGCAGTATATCTCGGTTTCGGGCGCAAACGTGATGCCGACCATATAATCGTGTGCTGGCGTTTCTGCGCTCAGATCCCTTTAAGGTCGTCCCCATTATCGGGTCCGGCACGGCAGCGCACCTGGCTGGCAGCATCGAGGCTTTGGATTTCGTCTTGTCGAATGCTGATTGGAGGACTCTACGTGAGGTCACCAGTCATACTCCCCGGATGGTTTAGTCGGCATTTGTGGAAAGGGCATTGAACAACACGTCGAACTCTCAAAGGGAAGCCTTCAAACTTAAGTTCGCTGCCGGTCTTCTGAATCCCTTCAGCGGAATGAATGTGTCGGTCCGGCTAGGCCAGCTCGCTTTGAATATCCTCTCTCGCTGGTCCATCAAACCTCTACCGCCAAAACCCCAATCCGGCTTGTGTTATTTGACCGTTGCCGCCCGCACTCATTGGTTGTTGCTGCGAGAAAGCATGTTTTCACTTTACAAGTCGTGGAAAAAACTGCCCGCGATCACGGTTGTTTCGGACGGGAGCTGGTCGGCGGCGGATTTTTATCCGGTGTTTTCGTGGTGGCCAGGCAGAATCAATGTTGTTTCCCGCGAAGAAATCATCGCTCAAGCGACCGCTGCCGGAGAGCGCGAGCTATCACAGTATGCGGAAGCGAGTGGTTGGGGATTAAAGATTGCATCCATTGTTCTGTTAGCGCGCCGGGAACCGGTGCTGTTTGTAGATGCAGACATTCTTTGGTTCAACGACCCGGCCGATCTGCTCGGTCCCACTGATTTTTGGGGTAAGCCCCGCGGTGTGCGGGAAAGTAACTGCTATCAGCACCGCGATTTGGCGCTGCGCTTCTGTCCCAAGGTATTGGAGTCGCCATTTGTCAACGGTGGCATACTCGCTTTGCATGGGGAGTTTCTCACACCGGAGGTTTTACGCGCGATGGTGCATGAGGCGCTTAGTGACCCCATCGACGGCGCATTCGAACAGACCATTATTGCGACGGCTGTGCACAGAGGAGCGGGTCTGATGCCAGGCACCATGAGCTTGGTCGAGTTCGATGACATCAACAGATTCTGTCAGCGCAACATGCGAACGGAGGGATATTATTCCCGGCATTATGTGAACTGGATGCGGCATCTGCTTTACCGTGATGCTTTGAGATTACGCTGGCGGTCAGCTTTAACTCGGAACTACTTTCCTTCTGCCAATTAACATTTGGCTGGGTTACACAATATGCGCACCTTTGACGCAAATGACGCAGTGCGCCTAATGGATGTTCATTCCGCAGATTCGACCGGCAACGTTCCGGGTCTGACAACGCCGCGCGATAAACGGATTCGCGTTTTTTACCTGAGCTATAATCCACCGGTTCCAAGCTGGGGCACGGCGATGTCTTTTTATCGTCATTTCGTCGAGCGCAACGATTTTGAGATATTTGTCGCTACCGATAGCGCTGACGTGCAGCAGTATGAGGTGCCATATCGATTTTTGCGGTTCGACGCACCAAAGTGGCTCAAGAGAATGCAGCACACGCGGCTGTACAGGTGGTTTTGGCAGTATAATCACTCGATCGCCGGCTACTTTGTTCCGGACCAGGTATGGCAGGCGGCACGACTTTTTAGGCCCGACCTGGTATTTACCATTGCCGGTAGCTGGAACTGGACAGCACGAGTGGCGCAGCGCGTTGCGCGACGATTGCGGGTGCCGCTAGCCACCAGCTTCAACGACTGGTTTGATTTCGGAGTTCTGATGCACCCATCCTTTCGAGGGTCGATCGAAAGAGCCTTTCGCAGATTTTATCGCGATTGTGATCTGGCATTCTGTACCTCGGAAGGGATGCTTGAGGAATTAGGTCCACACCATAATGCACACATACTGTACCCAGTTGGCACAATGATGCCGGAGATCGATCGCGAGTTCGTTCCATTCATTTCCAATCGCAGGCCAGCCACGGTGTTGTTTGCAGGATCACTTTCGGCTTGGTATGGACCGATGCTTGAGCGGCTTGTGCGAGCAAGTTCCGACTCTCAATTACGTTTCGAAATTTTCGGCAGCCACGCCCACGCCACTTGGAGCCGAAGCTTTGACACCTTTGCACGAACAGCTGGTGTGTACCGAGGCCAGGTCTCTTTTGACCGCCTTAAGACTCATGCTCAAGATGCCGATTTGCTGTTGTTACCGATGGGTTTTGGTGACGAGTGCGCCCAAACCGAGCGGACCAGCTTCAAGACAAAGTTTCTTGATTACCTCACATTTCAAAAGCCGATTATCATCTGGGGACCGGAGTATTGTTCGGCGGTTCGTGCTGCCCGCGAATTTGATGCGGGAGAATGTTGTACTTCACCCGACGCAGCAGGTTGTATTGCTACTCTTCTGGACGTAGCGCATAGTTCAGAACGTCAGAAACAGCTTGTCGCAAATGCCCGCCGAATGTATCAGAGTCGGTTCGAACCCAGCCGAATCCATGCCGTGTTACTCAAAGAGTGCGAAAATTTAGTACGGCGGCAACGTCGCTGAAGGTTTTGAAAACGATGCGCGTCGAATTCGCAGGATCTTCCCAAGTCCCTGCGAAAGAACAAGTGATCGAATGCGAATCGGGATAATTTCCACCATTGGCGATTGCTCGTGGGCCGGTAGTGAAGAGATGTGGAAGTTATTCGCGACAGAAGCACTGCGCCGTGGGCATTCCGTCGCCGCGATGTTACAAACGCCAATCGCGCAATCTGACGAGCTTACTGAATTTCGCGCGCTTGGTGGCGTGGTGTTCGCATACAACCCCCTGAATCGCTACACCTCGCGCACCGTGCGCATGGGCTATTCCCGGTTTCGGCGATTGGAACAGTGGAATCCTGACATCGTATGCACTTCCGGCCATCCCGCCCTTCCATATCGAAATGGAGATCTCTACAGACTTCTAAATGCCCATCGCGGTCCTCGAGTGTTCATCATACAAGGGAACGCTGATTGGTTTATCAGCGGTCAAGCCGACCGCGACGCATTGCGAGCGCTTTATCGCTCGGCCCGGCGAATCATCTGCGTCTCGCGCGACAATGCGGAGCTATTGCAGAGGCAACTGACATCAAGTCTGCCTATTACGATTTTACCGAACCCGATCAGAACGCGGTTAGGGCGCCCATTACCCTGGCCTATCGATTCAGACCAACTGCGATTTGCAACAGTTGGTCGTTACGAGACGTTTAGTAAATGCCAGGATGGCGTCCTTCAGGCGCTCGCCACCCCTGAGTGGAAGGAGCGCAACTGGCGACTCGATCTTTTCGGCAGTGGATCAGACGGAAGGTATATACAGGACGTGATCCGTTACTTTGACCTTGGCGATCGGGTGACCCTGTGTGGTTTTGAACGCGACTTCATCAAAATATGGATGGATCATCATATCCACATCCTGATTTCTCGCGCCGAAGGGCTGGCGCTTGCACTGATAGAGTCGATGTTCTGTGGCCGACCTGCGGTGGTTACGCGCACAGGTGGAAATCATGAGCTACTGAGAGATAATAAAGATGGCTTCGTGAGCGGCGGTGAAGATCCGGAGATCATCCGTGAAACATTGGAGCGAGCTTGGAGCAATCACCAGAGATGGGCGGAAATGGGAGAAGCCGCTTTCCAGCGAGCCAATGAATGGATACCCAGCGATCTAGCGGCTCGTTTGTTTGAGATCATTTGTGATTCGGAATGCTGATGCAAAACGGCATCTATGCGCGATCCGTGTTCACGTTGGTAAGCGCTGCAATAGAAGATAACCACGCGAGTACCGTGCACGCTGCTGTGAAACTGCCGGAATGTTGAGCCAGGTGTGAAAATCGCTCATTTTACTTCTGAGGTAACTGGTGGGGCGGTGTGACTGCCCAACGTCTGCATGATGCGTTGCGGCGGCAGGGATTGGAGAGTCATCTCTACTATGAAAGGGGTTGCCATTGGTAGCAGGGTGCCAAGGAGCCCTACATCGCCGAACCATTCAGGACAGTTTCTAAAGTAGATATCGGGTTTAGCCAAGGTTTGAAGGTTTTCATTTCATCCTGCGAGACCAGTGAGTCGGTTTACGGACGCGAATTAAAGCGTATGGCGGGACTGTGTACGTCGTTGCAATCGGTGTTTGTGGACCGGCCTGAAGATGCGGATTTGATCCTTGTCGTCGACATCGATGAAGCGGGGGTATTTGCCAACTTGCGTCGCAATCAAGTTTGGCGGCGGTTTCCAGAAAAATCGTTTGGAATTTATGAAGGTGACAATCCGCCGCGTTTTTTGCACGGACTTTACAGCTCCGTTCGCCGGTCCTGGATGCGCCCAGGGCGATTCCAATCCTGCGCTTATCCAATGCACCAGATTTGCTTTCCGAACCAAGTTCCCGCTGTTTCAACGGTCAGCGTGCCTGCGAAAGACCTGCTTTTTTTCTATGCCGGACGACTTAGCCATCCAGTCCGCAAACGCCTGATGAAGCTGCGCTTTCCTGAAGGCGATGTTGTCATGGAGGACACTTCGACCTACAATCATTTTCAAACGGATGAGATAAATCAGCAGGCGGCAAAGGCTCGTTATTGGCAGCTTGCGCAGCGCGCGAAATTCGGACTATGCCCGCGCGGTGCTGGAACTTCCAGTGTGCGTTTGTTCGAGCTGATGGAGGCAGGCATTAGTCCCGTGATCATCGCGGATGACTGGGTTCTGCCAATCGGTCCCAAGTGGGAGGAGTTCGCGCTGTTTGTCCCGGAAAGAGAGATTGCTTCTCTCTACAAGGCTGTCCAGGAACATGAAAATGAATGGATTGAAAGGGGGCACAAAGCCCGACAAGCGTATGAAACGTGGTTTGCGCCACAGGTGTATTGGCGCTTTTTGATTCAGTCTATTCAGGTCATCCAGAAACATCAGCGCGTGCCGGAAACCATCTATGCCCGAATGTTGCCATGGATGACGCTGAGCGAACGAACCCGGCAGGCACGAATCCGTACTATGATTTGGATTAAGGGAATGGTCAGGAAGTCTTGAAGCGGTAGGAGTTGAATCCAGTAGAGTTCTTGAGAAGCGGGTAGCTCGACCGTCATGAAAGTTGTCCACTTAACCACGGAACTTACCGGCGGAGCGGGGTTGGCTGCCCTCCGCTTGCACACCATGCTTAAGGAAAATGGTGTGGATTCGGAGCTGGTGTATGGATACGGCTGCTCTTCCGTGGCCGCTACACGCCGTTTTCTCCCGCGGGCTTCCGCAGTCGTCAAATACCTTGATCGCATTCTCGACCAGTTGGTTTGGCGGTCGCGCCGACCCGGGGCGGGACTGTTCACGCGCACTCGTCGCCTCGCTCGGGCTGGTCTTCGTGAGGCCTTGGCTGGCGCTGAGGTCGTTCATTTACATTGGGTCGCCAAATGGCTCGATGTGCCCGCGCTTTTTTCGGCTATTCCTCCATCCACGCGAGTCGTCATGACTCTACATGACACGAGCTTCCTGGCTGGTGGGTGTCACCAAACGGATGAGTGCATCGCCTTTCACAATCACTGTGGCCATTGTCCCAAGCTCCGCTTTGCGGGCCACTGGGACCTTTCGGCCAGCGGCTTCCGGCAACGCAAGAACGCCTACCAGAGCCGAACGATTCTCGCCGTTCCTACGAGTCAGTGGATGGCGAACCACGCTCGGCCAGCCGCGCTGTTGCAAAACGCACGGGTTGCTGAACCGATTTATCCTGGCATCAATACATTTGCCTTCCGCCCTTTACATCGCCCAACCTGCCGGGATTTGCTCGGCATTCCAGCCGACCTCTTTGTCGTTTGCGCCGGCAGTGCCGAACTGGGTAACACCGGCAAGGGCATGGGTCTGCTCCTCGCAGCGCTCGCGGCGCTGCCGGAGTCGCTCAGGAATCGAAGCGCCCTCCTCACATACGGCTCCGGGGTGCTGCCAGGCGAGCTCGGCGGCATAAAAACCTATCACACCGGTTATTTGACCTCCGAACGTCTTCTTTCCATCGTCTATTCGGCCGCAGATGTGTTTTGCACACCGTCGCAAATGGAGACTTTTGGCATGACTGCCGCAGAGGCCGCCGCCTGCGGCTTACCTGTCGTTGCGTTTGCCACGGGCGGCCTTCCTGAGATCGTCGAGTCCGGTGTCAACGGCTGGCTGGTGCCGACGGCATCAGTTGAAGGACTGTCGCACGCCTTGCGTGTCGCCGCGCTTGATCCTGCAGTCCGGACTCGCTTCGGAGCGGAGGGACGGAGACGGGCCGAGCGCCTTTTCGACATCCGCCTGACGGCAAGCCGTTACCAGGCGCTTTACCAGTCGCTGAAGTGAACACACCATGAAACGTGTCCTCATCCGTCCGTCGCAGTGGAACTATGACAAACTGCAAAACCGGATGTTTGACAAGGGTTATTGTTATCAAGGGCTCTACAAGAATGCCTTTTGCCGTTGGCGCGAACTGGCGAAAGCCCAAGGCATCGCGTTGGACACTTGGGACATGCACCCTTTGGAATCGGCGGACGTGCTTTGGTTCCTGGATTTACCCGCTCATCGCGCGGACGTCCGGGAAGCCCGCGAACGCGCACCGCATGCGGTCCTGGTCTTGCAGATCTTCGAGTCGCCCGCCTTGGGCCCTCATTTCTTCCACCCGCGAAACCACCGGAAGTTCGACGTGATCCTCACCTATGATGCCAGACGGTGTGACGACAAACGGTATCGTTCGTATCGCCTGCCCAACACCCCGTCATCACCGGATACCAACCCGCCCTTCGCCGGGCGGCGCGTCTGTTGCATGATCAATACCAACCGGCTGGAAGGTTATCTCACACAGCGCCAATTGGGCCTTCAAGGACTTCCGGTTGTGGGCAAAATTCTGGGAGGGTGGCATCTCGGGCTGAGGGGACTGCTCCAACCGGCCCATGGTGAGCTGTATTCCGCCCGCCGTCGCCTTGCTCGCGCGGCAGACCGGATGGATCCGCCCATCCTCGACATTTACGGCCCGGGCTGGAATGGCGAACCGCTTTCTTGGTTTCCTTGGTACCCGAATGCACCCTACCGCAGCCGCGTTCAGGGAAAACTCACGGCGGAGAAAAAACGCGTCGTCGAACAATATCGGTTCGGCATCGCCTACGAGAATTTTGAGGGCGATCGCGGTTGGATCGGTGAAAAAATCTTCGACTGCTTATTCGCTGGAACCGTGCCGGTCTATCGTGGAGATGCGGATATTCACTGCCACCTTCCGCGCAACTGCATGGTGCATGGCTTGGATTTCAAAAATGAACGGGAGTTACTCCTTTATCTGGCCAATTGTCCGGAATCCGAATGGCGGGCCATGCGCGAGGCCGGCCAGCAGTTCCTGGCTTCCGGCGCGTTCAAGCCATTCAGTGACGAAGCTTTTGCCGAACGAATGATGGATGTTCTCAAGGAGGTGTTGGGCGAAAACATCGTCGCGCGGGGCGGATGAAAACGTGCGCCGATTTCGGTTTTGTGACCGGCTGCCATGCCGGAGACAAGTTCATGGTCCAGGCGACTCTGGCCAGTATGAGGCATTTTTGTCCTGAAATTCCTATTTGTCTGGTGGTGGACGGGAGTTTTGATGTTTCGGACTTGGAGAAAGAGTACGACTTGGTTGTGTTGCGTGTTCCAGAATTGCCGTCGCAACAAATGCGTACCCTCATGAGCGGAAATGGCCGCGCTAAACTTGCCGCGATGTGGGAGGGCCCGTTTGAATTTTACGTTTGGCTGGATTCGGATGCGATTGTGTGGGGAGACTTTACTCCGCAGGTCCGGACCGACGTCGATTTTCAAATCTTTTGGAGCGAGATTTCCGTCCCGGCAGATGTGACCGAAATTCCGCCGTGGCTGCCGCATTTTTTCTTCGACCCGGTCAAGCTGCGCCGGTTTGATCCAGATTTTGAATGGCGCGGAAAGGCATACTTCTCGTCGGGTGCCTTCGCATGCAGACGTAATGTTATCGCGTTTGAAAAATGGATCGAGGCGGAGTCATGGGGGAACGAAACGCCCGGGTTGTTTGGTGATTTCTATGAGCAGCCGCTCCTAAATTATTTTGTTCACTCCATTGCACAACGCGGCGAAATCAAGATTAGCATGTCGGACTTGCAGCACATATTGGGGCACCATGGAAAAGAAGAACTGATAAAAGATTGCGCTGGCTCCGGCTGGCATTTTCCGAAGGAGATTCGCCGTCCACGCGTGGCTCATTTTTGTGGACGCAAGCCGTTCCTATTTTATCGGGATGCTTACTCGCGACCTTTCACTATAGCTCGGTTGGAGCATCATCGCAGGCGCCATAGCGATCTGGGAGCTTGGTTGGCCGTGCTAAACGAGGAACGCAGCGTCGCTTCTAGCAAAGCACTTCGCCGCTTTAGCTCCTGGTTTCAGAAAAGGCTTGGTTGGGAAATCAGCTGAGTATCGGCACACTAAGCGTAACATGAATCTTCCCAGTTTTGCGGTTCGTGTATCTGAGCTCGTCAAACAGTTCCCGCTCCTCCACAAAGGACTACGTCGTATATATTGCCTGTTCCATCCGGGGATAAGGTTTCGCATCGAACAGACTTTCAGGTATCAAAGAGATATTTTTGTCCTCAAAATAGGAGCAAATGACGGGATGACGAATGATCCAATTGGCGACTACCTGCTCAGCGACTCTCGTTATCATGGAGTGCTTGTCGAACCGGTCCCGCATTACGCCCGCATGTTGGCCCATAACTTCGCGCCAACCGGTCGATTCAGCATTGAGCAAGTCGCTGTCTCGCAGTCTTCGGGTGAAACCAAAGTATACTACGTAGCCGAAAACGCCGCAGACCTTCTTGGAAAATATTTTGATGTACCGGCTATGCGTGGGATAGCCAGTTTAGATCGAAACCACCTGATCAAACATTTGGCGCCGGAATATCACAGCATCGTCGAAAGCGACACGGTAGAATGTTTGACGATGAAAGAGTTGCTAAAGCGCAATCAAATCAAACAGATCGACTTGTTACATATCGATGCCGAAGGACATGATTGGATTATATTGCAGCAGTTCGATTTTAATCTTGTTCGGCCCGCAATCGTTCTTTTTGAGCGCAACCAACTGAATAGAGAAGATCAAGAATCTGCGCGCAGTATGATGCAGAATGCGGGTTATCAAGTACAGGCGATTGAGAGGGATTACCTCTGCGTGTTAAAATGACTGTCTCTGTGGTGACTACCACGAGAAATCGCAGCACGGATTCGCTGCGTCTGACATCGTCTTTCAAAAACGCCGCGACTCCTGCTGTATGACTTTCGATGGCTTGGAAACCATGTCTTGTCCATGACCCTTTCCGTGATGATCACCACCAAGAATCGCATCGGAGAGTTACGCCGGACTTGGCGTGCTTTACAGCAATTGAATCCGTCGCCGCTGGAGGTGCTGATCACGACCGACGGCTGCACAGAGGACACCGTTGCAGCGGTGAAAGCGGAGTTGCCTGAAGCGCGGCTGTTCGTGAATCAAATTGGTCTCGGTTCAGTGGCTTCGCGCGATCGAATGTTGCGCGCGGCGCGGGGCGATTTGGTGCTGGCTTTGGATGATGATAGTTATCCGGAGGAACTGAATTGCATCGCTCGTATCGTCCCAACGTTTGAGCAGCATCCCAACCTTGCGGTGCTCCATTTTCCCCAGCGCACGGATGAATATCCTGAAACACTCGCGCGAATAGACTTTGGCTCAGAACATTTGACGCGTTCCTTTCCTAACTCCGGCGCGGTCCTGCGGCGCTCAACGTATCTCCGTTTGCCTGGCTTTGAGTCGCACTTTTTTCACGCCTATGAAGAGCCGGACTACGCTTTACAATGTGTGGCGGCTGGTTATGACGTGCTTTTCTCGCCGGTGATCACCATCCGTCACCATTACTCCGGGCACGAACGCGATGAGAGCCGCACTCATCATCGTCATGCCCGGAACGAGTTTTGGAGCACTCTCATGCGGTGTCCTTTTCCTTTCGTCCTGGGCGTCCTTGCCTGGCGCGTTTTTTCCCAGTTCCGTTATGCGTGTAAGCGAGGCTGGTCCTGGGTAGCTCGCGAACCAGTGTGGTGGCGCCAGGCGCTATCCGGGATTCCCTACTGTCTTCGCAAACGTAGCCCTGTTGCGTGGGCGGGCTACCGACGATGGCTTCGTTTGCCGTAATAAGCCTTACTAGATCCGTGGCCTATTACTTGAATTGCTGTCGGGTCCGATGTCACAGCGGATAATCCGGCGCGCGAATCACCTGTTAGCTTAATGCGCTGAGGACAGCGCACACTACAGCAGACGATCAAAAACATTAATCAAATGAAGTGGATTTGTTGTCAGCTCGGCGCGCGCGAGCACTACGCCATTCCGCGTGCGCTACTCCGTATGGGAATGCTTGGATCTCTGATCACTGATGTGTGGATCCCGCCTTCGTCTCTACTTGCGAAAGTCTGCGGTCGCGAATCAAAGCTTCGAGAGAGATTTCACAATGAGCTGCGCGACGCGCAAGTGAAAGCCTTTAATTCCTCCTTGATTGTTTTTGAGACGCTTGCACGCGCGCGGCGCCTCAGCGGATGGCCAAAGATAATTGCGCGCAATCGCTGGTTCCAACGCAAGGCCGTGTCCTTCCTCCGCTCTCAGCTCCGTAAAGGAGCGTGGCTCCCACGGATCTTTACGCTCTCAACTATTGACTCGCCACCTATCTTGTTGAGCTATAGCTATGCTGCCCTTGAGCCGTTTCGTTACGCAAAGGCACAGGGCTGGAAGACGCTGCTCGTTCAGATCGATCCCGGGCCAGAGGAAGAGAAGATTGTGGCAGAAGAGGTCGCGCGCGTGCCTGAACTTGCGGGTGACTGGCAGCCTGCGCCGCCGGAATACTGGAGCAACTGGCGTGAGGAATGCAAGCTTGCCGATCGGATCGTCGTTAATTCCGAATGGTCGCGCGAAGCGCTGATCCGCGCAGGAGTTGCTCCTGGCAAGTTATCAATTATCCCATTGGCATACGAGCCGGGCGTTGGCAGTAGGCGGCTCACAGAGCCGCGGCTACAGCGCAATTACCCGGATCATTTTACGGCTGAGCGGCCGATGCGCGTGCTGTTTCTTGGTCTAATTAATCTGCGCAAGGGCGTCGCCAGGTTACTGGAGGCCGCTCGAATATTGCGTAATGAGCCGGTTGAATTTTGGATGGTCGGACCTGTGGAAATCGCAAACGCCAGCACAAGCGGGGATCGTGGACGTGTGAGATGGTTTGGGCCTGTACCGCGCGAGAAGGCAGCTGATTATTACAGAAACGCAGACGTATTCATCCTTCCGACGCTTTCGGATGGATTTGCCATCACGCAGCTGGAAGCGCAGGCGCATGGTTTACCCGTTATTGCGTCGAAAAATTGCGGCAAAGTTGTAGAGAACGGCGTCAACGGAATCATTCTTGATGAACCGAGTGCGGCATGTATCGCACATGCGATTCGCGATTGCATCGCGAACCCCGATCGGCTGCAAAAGCTTGCAGAGGCGTCAGTTCTTGATAATAACTTCACGCTCTGCTCGCTCGCTCAACGTTTGGGAGAGGTGGGCGCAGAACTTTAGGATTCACACACGATGGGATTTAGTTTAACCTACAGTTCTTGTGAAGTATTTTTCTAGTCGATGGTCTCGCACGAAATAACTTTCTATCTCGCTGCCGTCGTGTTGCTGGTGTTGACGGTCGAAAGCTGCATAAAGCTGTTGAACCGAAATCCCCTGGCCGTCACACTCATGGTGTACGTAACGGTATTCGCGTGGTATTTCGTCGATCCATTTCTAAACCCGGAGCAGTATGATTATCTGCCTTCCTCCTTGTTAGGCGAAAGTTATGGGCAGGTACTGTTATTTTTAATTGGATTCCGCGTTTTCACGCCCGTTGCAATACGTTGGATTCTCCGCCGGCGGAGTTCGGGCATTTCTGATACTCGTCTTACCCCTGAGGAGATCTTGAAGGCCGCCGGTGCGCTTTGGCTTCTGCTCTTTGCTATCGGCATCGCTCGAGTGGGCGGTGATGTGATGGGCGCTGTATTTCCGCTCGATGGCCGTGGTGGTCCGACGATGTGGGGGCGTGCTGCAGTGGAAACTGGGGCGAGCGGGTTTCTGATCTCCTCCGGAGGTTATGTGTTTAATGCCGTAACAGCGTTTTTAGGTGTCCTGGTGTTTTTCCAGCGCAGCACCTTTTGGCGCATTGTCGCAGGCGCAATGTTTGCCATTACGCTCCCGTATTTCTTTTTGGCAGGGGCGCGCAGCCACTTCCTTGCAGCGGTCGTCCCTTTTATTATCACGTATCTATTTTATGGCCGTCATCCGCTCATTATACGATTGGCCATTCTGGCGGTTGCGTTCGTCTGCTTGAATGAGGGCTTCAAGTTTGTCGTCGCCTTTCGCGACAGTGGTGGTTACCGAGAGGTGTTAGCCAGTGAGAATCCGTATGAGCTCATGAATGAAGATGCGCGACCAAGCGGGCTGAACATGATTCAGGAGCTTTGCTTTGTGGACGTTTACTTGCAAACTGGCGGTACCTCTCCGGCATATGGCGCAAGGTATTTCAATGAGCTGCTTAACTTTATTCCTCGCGCAATCTGGCCTTCAAAGCCGATGATTGGAATTGACTACGCGAAGTGGCGTGGCTTTGAGAGCGAGCACGATGAGAACGGCGAGCTCGGTGTGAACACTACCGTCTCCAGCGGAATGATCGGCGGCGGCGTCTTGAACTTTGGCCAAATTCTTGGTCCGATCGCAGCCGGCATAATTATGGCGCTTTGGACTGGTCTGCTTATCCGATGGTGGGAACAAAGAAAATCGCTCCTGCGTTTGGTTTTGTTCATGCTTGGTGCGGGCCTTACCTTTAATCTAGGCCGGGATATCACGCTGCTCGTGCTCTGGCCAGTCGTGTTCGCATACTTTTTTGTTCGACTTGCTGAGATGTGGGCCACGAGGCGATTTCAAACGCTGCCGCAGCTGGCAACTCTCGTTCCGGGTGATGCCGCGCCAGTGCAGGCGGTAGCTGGTCGCCTGAGTCAGTAACGCCGCGCCGTCGCGTCGCGACGCTGGAAGCAAAAGAGGAAAGCGCCATTGGCAGTACGCATTCGTCTATAATTTCGGTCGAATAACGATCGGTTGGCACGCTACCATTTCACACTGTGCGCATCTCTGCGCGGGCACACACGATCACACGAAATGGGATTTTCCGTTGTTGCGTCCGCGGATCGTGATCGGCATGGACGCGTGGATTTGCGCGGACGTCTTTGTCGGCCGGGCATGACCGTTGATGAAGGCTCGATTGTTGGAGCGGGAGCGGTCGTGTTGAAGGGCGTGAAGCCGTGGATGATCGTCATTGAAAATACAGCACGCGATTAAGGCGCAGCCTGAGCCACAATGATCTCCGTTATCATCCTGACGCACAATGAAGAAACAAATATTGCGCGTTGCCTCGATTCCGTATCATGGAGCGACGATATCCTCGTAGTCGATTCATTCAGCGAGGATCGCACTGTGGAAATTTCAAAGCGCCACGGAGCACGTGTCATTCGCCGAGCGTTTGAGGATTTTTCTTCTCAACGGAATTTTGCTAGTGAACAAGGAAACCTTAAACACGAATGGGTTCTTCATCTGGATGCAGACGAAATCGTTACTCCAGAATTAAGAGCAGAGCTGGCAAGAGCGATGCTCGGCGACAAAGATGCTTATCGCGTTTCCTCGAAGCTGATTTTTTGCGGCAAATTTTTGCGGCACGCTGGGCTTTTTCCATGGTATCAAGTTCGTTTTGGGCGAAAGCAAGCCTTGCGCTTCAAACAGGTGGGTCACGGTCAGCGAGAAACGCTCGAGGCAGGTCGTATTGGCACATTAACGTCATCGCTTTTGCACTTTAACTTTTCGAAAGGACTTGGCGATTGGATCGAGAAACACAATCGCTATTCGACGGCTGAAGCACGGCAAAACGTTTACGGCTACACTGATGACGATGTTCCCATCCTGGATCTTTTCAGCATTGCAACTGACCGCCGCCGCCGAGCCGCCAAAAAAATCTTCAGGCGGTTACCCTGCAGAGCAACTATTCGATTCATCTATATGTACTTGTTTCGGGGCGGAATTCTGGACGGCAAGGCCGGCTTTACGTATTGTCGACTACTCGCCTGGTACGAATGGATGATTGTCTGGAAAGAACGTGAGATAAGAGCGCACGCACGCGATAAAACGTAGCGATAAGCCCGGCAGCCCGGACGCTTCGGCGTGGCAAGCTCAAAGGTGCGCCTTCAGTCCCTGCGGAGTGACAGCCCCGAAAAATTTCACAAGTGGCGGCGCGCAAATTCACGTCCGGATCCTGTCTTAAGATAACGTTCAAAACGACGAGCTTTAGCTTCCGATCGAAATCCGATTGCTGTTTCGATTTTCCATGGCCTGTGCTTCGAGGTGTGTGGGCATTTCCCTCTGTTATGCTCGGCGAGTCGAGTGTTCAAATCGCGTGTCAGGCCGCTGTAGTGTAGTCTGCCGTCCGCTTCACTAACGAGTATGTAGACATAGTAGAACCCTTTCATTGCGCTGCGAGTTGAAAGCGGACCATGAAGGAAGAATGCTGGCCTGCCAAGCCGTAGTCTTTGAGGCACGGAGGCCAGATCGCATCGAAAGTCCGCCTTCGTTTCACTCCGGCGTGACAGCCTCCGCTTTTTGTGCCTCAAAGCGTAGGCTGGAGGTAAGGGGATTCGAACCCCTGGCCTTCTCATTGCGAACGAGACGCTCTACCAGCTGAGCTATACCCCCATCGGCAAATTGACATTAGCACGCCCGACTGATTTTTCATCCAATGAAACCAGATTTGCATTGTCCGGATCAGACCGTTGTAGCCACGGCGCTATGCGCCGTCCTCACCTTTCGCGGTTTCGAGTTCAGACGCCCCACAGGGGCGTAGCTACAGCGTTAATCGGACGGATCATAATACGAGCGACGCGAAAGAACGATTGCAGCGGACGCTTTCGCGTTTAAGGTGCGCTCTCCAATTCTTAGCATGCTCCAGACGATTCTTGCTCAGGCTCAAAGCGCGCCGCCTCAAGCAGTCCCCGGCGGCGGTATCGGCTCGTTTTTTGTGCCGCTGATTTTCATTTTCGTCATCATGTATTTTGTGATGATCAGGCCGCAGAAAAAACGGCAGCAACAGCAACAGAATTTAATTGCGAGTTTAAAAACTGGCGACCGGGTGGTGACCAACGCCGGGATTCACGGTCTGATTTCGAACGTAAAAGAGAACACCGTGCTTGTGAAGGTGGCCGACAACGTAAAGATCGAGATGGAGAAATCGGCCATTACAAATGTGCTAAAGGAGAGTTAAAATCATTAAATCGGAATGACTCCCGCGCTTACATTTTTTGTCGGGCTCGCCATGCTGGTTGTGTTCGGGTGGTACTTCGCCTCCGATCAAGGTCCGCGGAAACGATTGCTGGCCACCACGCTAATGGTGTTGCTTGTGGTCTTCAGCATCGCTGCGATCTGGCCGCCGCAAAAAAAGATCGCACTCGGTCTCGATATTCAAGGCGGCACCTCCTTCCTGATTCGGCTTGTGCCTGGCGACAAGCCGATCACGAAAGGCATGCTTGACCAGGCAGTGGAAGTCATTCGCAAACGCGTGGATTACTTTGGCGGAGGCGAACCGATCATCAGCCCGGTCGGCAGTGATCGGATTCTGGTCCAGATTCCCGGGCTGGACACCGCGAAGATTCAGGAAGCGCGGGACCAACTCTCGCGCGTGGCGAAACTCGAGTTCCGCCTGGTCTATGCAGATAATGGCCAGCGATTGCGCGAGATCGACGAAGGAAAGCAAGTCATTCCCCCAGAATACCGGATTGAAACTAATAAACACCAGGGTGAGGACGGAAAAACGATCGAAGAACGGTTGCTCGTAAAAAAGAAGGCCGACCTATCTGGCGATCGCGTTTCCGGCGCTGGCGCTTCCTACGAAAAAGATGGCTGGGTAGTTCATTTGCGGTTTGATCCCGAGGGTGCCAAGAAGTTCGGCGACATCACTGCGGCGCATGTTCATCATCGCTTTGCGATTGTGCTTGATGGGGTCATCCAATCTGCGCCCGTTATTCAGGATGCAATTTACGGTGGGGACGCGCAAATCACCGGGAGATTTACTGAGGAAGAAGCACGCGGGCTGGCGAGCGTCCTTGAGAACCCGCTGCAAACACCCGTAAGCATAGAAGAAGAGCGGAGTGTCTCGCCGACTCTCGGGCTCGATTCGATCCGGGCGAGCATTCTCGCCGGCTTGCTAGGACTGGTCATCACGCTCGTGTGCGTAGCTATCTACTATAAAATTCCTGGTCTCATCGCAGACGTAGCTCTGATCGTAAACCTCATTCTGCTGATCGGCGCGCTGACGATGTTTCATTTCGTCCTCACATTGCCTGGCATTGCAGGCATCATTTTGACAATTGGTCTTTCAGTGGACGCGAACGTGCTCATTTACGAGCGGTTGCGCGAAGAAATGGCGCTCGGAAAATCGCTCAAGGTCGCCCTTAACACGGCCTACGAGAAAGCGTTTAGCTCGATTTTCGACGCCAATGTAACGACGCTGATTACGGCGGCGATTCTGTTTTGGAAGGCGAGCGGTCCGGTGAAAGGCTTCGCCATCTCACTGTCGCTCGGCATCCTGGCGTCGTTGTTCACGGCTCTGATTGTGGGCAGGAACTGCCTCGGCTGGCTTGTCGATAACGGACGGGTGAAGCGGATCTCGATGCTGCATTTGATTTCCGCGCAAAATATCAATTTCCTCGGCAAGGGCTTTATCGCCTGCATGTGCTCGCTCGCACTGCTCCTCGCCGGGGCGACCGCCTTTTATCTCCGCGGTGAAAGAAATTTTGGCGTGGATTTTCGCGGCGGCGACCTAATTACGTTAAGCGCGCCCGGGAAAATCGATATCGGGCAGGTTCGCCACGCGCTGCAGCCAATCGGACTTGCGGACGCGTCAATCCAGGAATCGACGCAAGGCGGCAAGAGTTACATCACCATCCGCACGCCATTGAACACCAGCGACAAGGTGGAAAAGCAAATCATGCAGACCCTCCCAAGCGCCGGATTTCATGTGGAAGGTTCCGAACGAGTGGGCGCGCTCGTTGGCGGTGAGCTGGCAAAGAGTTCGTTGATCGCACTCGGCCTCGGCATCCTTGGCATTTTGATTTTCGTAACGTTCCGTTTTGAACTTTCGTTTGCCGTAGGAGCGATTGTCGCGCTGTTGCACGACGTGCTAATGACGGTTGGCGTGTTCGCGCTGCTTGGTCGCGAGCTGACTCTCACAATGGTCGGCGCAGTGCTGACTATCGCCGGTTATTCTATTAACGACACGATCGTCGTGTACGACCGGATACGTGAAGGCCTGGCGAGCGGGCGGCGTGGAACGATCGAGGAGATAATGAACTCCAGCATCAACCAAACGCTCAGCCGCACCATCCTTACAAGCACAGTCACGCTTATCCCAATCCTCTGTCTGTTTTTCTTTGGTGGTGCGGTGTTGCGCGATTTTTCTCTCGCGATCATCATTGGCGTCGTTGTCGGCACGTACTCCTCGATCTTCATCGCGTCGCCGATCGTTCTCTGGTGGACGCGCGCCAGAGGCGGCAGAGAGTCGGCGTTGCGCCGCGAGATCACCGAAAAAACAGCGACCGCAGCCAATCCTCTTGCCCAACGCTAAAGACATTACGGGAGTAATGTTCTGCAGAGAGCTGTGTTCTACGTGGTCTCCAAATGACGACCGGTCCGTGTGAACCGATTAAGCTTGGACCTCACGGCGAATTTTCCCTAGGGGGCGAGTCCTTCGTCGTTGATACCTCGGAAGGACGGCACCGTCGCCCCTCCGATTCCGAGGCATTTACGATTGTGAAGAATGAACCCTACATTCAGATTTATCAGTCGCTCGCTGCGGAGTTCTCGCCCCGGTCAATCCTCGAACTGGGAATCTTTCAAGGAGGGAGTTACGTGCTATTGGACAAGCTGTTCGGACCCCGACGAATGTCCGCTGTGGAACTCAGTCCACAGCCTGTGGCTCCTCTGATGCGCTACATCGGCGCGACTCAGAACCGTTTTGTTCATTTTTCTACATCGCAGAGTGACCGCGAAGTCCTGGAGCAAATCGTTCGGGACGAGCTCGCGAACGAGCTCGACTTAGTCGTGGACGATGCATCTCACTCCTATGAGCAAACTAAAGCATCCTTCGAAGTGCTTTTTCCGCTGCTGCGACCCGACGGCGTTTACCTAATAGAAGATTGGAGCTGGGCGCACGACCCTGGTTATCAATCGCCCGATGGCCCTCGCGGCAATCGTACGGCTCTTTCCAACCTTCTTTTCGAGCACATCATGTTGATGGGTTCCACATCTTTGATCGCAGAGATTCGCGTTTGGAAGCCTCTCTATTTAATCCGCAAGGGCGCCGCTCATGAACGACCCATTGAGGCAATTTTGAACGAGGCTAGCACCTCTATCTTTGATCAGATCCTCAGCCGAGGAAAGAAATGGGAATGGATTTGAGCTTAAGCTAGCGTTTACCGGAACCTACCTATGGGGCTTGGCTCGGCTTGGCCAGCGCCAAAAGATCGCTCGCGGCTCGTATCCGTGCGCATTTTTCGGCAGATTTGACGAGATCGAGCGCTCCGAGTAGGCTCGGGCTCGCCAGTTTAAGAGTTTATTCCCAAATTCGGAGAGTGATTATCGATGCCAGAAGTGATTGTTCGCAAAGGTGAGCCTGTCGATCGCGCGTTGAAGCGGCTGAAAAACAAGCTGGATGCCGAGGGTATTCTCGAGGAGGTCCGCCGTTTGCGCGCCTTCGAGACGCCTTCACAAAAGCATCGTCGAAAAGCAAAAGCCAACGCCAAGCGCGGTCGAATGAAGTTCCGATTTAATCCCAGTTAAACAGTTAGAAACTTGGAGAGTTAAACGAGTAACCTGACGCCGCGGTTCTCGTTCTCACTGATCAACTGTTTAACCCTTCAAGTTTTTGACTTTTCAGCAAACAGCTGCCTGATGGCGCCCACAAGACCGTCGATATCGTGGCGGCGCGCTTCGACATCGACTGTGAGCCCCTGATCGCGGATAGTTTGTGACGTGATCGGCCCGATGCTCGCGATTTGCATTCCCTTCGGCCAGGGTAGGCCGAGCGCGACAAAGTTTTCTACGGTTGAAGAACTCGTGAACGTGATCAAGTCAGCTCCGTCCTGCGCTAGTTGGCGTCGCGCGCCGGGAGTGTCTCGCGTCTCGGGCACCGTTCGGTACGCGAACGCTTCGTCCACGATTGCTCCCATGGCCGAAAGTTCCTTCGGAAGCGTATCCCGCGCCTTTTCCGCGCGAACTAAAAGAATCCGCAAATTTTCGATGCTTCCCTGCTTTTTGAATTCACGCGATACCGCTTCCGCTACGAATTCTTCCGGCTGAAGATCAACGTGCAGGTGAAAGTCTTTCACGCGTTGCGCCGTGGCTGGTCCGATCGCAGCAATCCGCACGGCGCCGATCGCACGAGCATCATCGTACAACTTAAAGAAAATATCGAAGAATGCTTCGACGCCATTTGCGCTCGTGAACACAATCCACTCATACATATGCGCGTCCTGCACCAGCTCCGCGAATTCGCGTAGATTGCTTGGCGGCTCGATTCGAATCGTCGGCAGTTCGATCACGTGAGCGCCCAACGCACGCAGTTTGTTGCTCAACACGCTCGCTTGCTTACGTG
>WNFO01002083.1_pt1 | contig 23648 bp, 21 predicted proteins | sample 5400251 | NCBI WGS metagenome assembly WNFO01 (sample SAMN13153354, study PRJNA577476) | soil metagenome | isolation source: 100 cm saprolite under Madrone tree | place: USA:California | collected 2016-06-14
CAGAAATTCTGCGAAGCCATTTTTGCCGATTGGGGCAACAAGGATTTTCAAGACGACATGGCCATGGTCGATTACGCCGTCGCGCAAGGCGTTGCCGATCCTGACAAGCTCGGCGTCGGCGGCTGGTCCTACGGAGGCATGTCCACTGACTTCATCACCGCGCAGACCACGCGTTTCAAGGGTGCCGTCTCCGGCGCGAGCATAGCGCTCATCGCCACTGGCTTCGGCCACGATCAATATCAGAAAGACTACTTCTATGAGCTCGGCTATCCTTGGGAAAACAAAGCCGTCTGGGACAAAATCTCGCCCTTCTATCGCATCAAGAACATCACCACTCCCACTCTTTTCATGGGCGGCGACATCGATTGGAACGTTCCCATCATCGGCAGCGAGCAGATGTACCAGGCGCTAAAGAGCCTTGGCCGCACCACCGAACTCGTCGTCTACCCCGGCGAATATCACGGCCTCACTACGCCCTCTCATCTCAAAGACCGCCTCGAGCGCAACCTCGCCTGGTTCGCCCACTACGTCAAAGGTGACTCCACTCCCGCGCGTCCACCCGAACAGCCGGCGCCCGCGACGAAAGTGGCAGGTGAATAATGCGCCTCCATGCTTCAATTCTCGCGGCGGCGTTTCTTTTGTCCCTTTGTAACATCCCGGCCTCGGCGCAATCCAAATTCACCGTAGGCACCGCCTCCGCCGCCTCCGGCGAAAAATCCATCGGTACGCTCGAAGTCCCCGCTGGCGTTGACGCTGCCACCAGCATCCCTGTCGTCATCGTGAATGGCGCCAAACCCGGCAAAGTCCTCGCGCTCGTCTCCGGCGCTCACGGCACCGAATACGTCTCCATCATCGCCATCGAAAAACTCATCGCCGCCCTCGACCCCGCTCAGGTCATCGGCACCGTCATCCTAGTCCCGCTCATCAACATCCAGTCCTTCGAGCAAAAAGTCCCCCACGTCAATCCCATCGACAACAAGAGCATGAACCGCTTCTACCCCGGCAAAGCCGACGGCACACAAACCGAACGCGCCTCCTACCTCATCACTAAGGAAATCGTCGACCGCTGCGACTACCTCATCGACTACCACGGTGGCGACCTCGACGAAAGTCTCCGCCCCTACGCCTACTGGGGCCCCACCGGCCGCGAAGCCCAGGACCGCACCTCAAAGGAAATGGTCCTCGCCTTCGGCCTCGACCACATCATCATCTGGCGCGAACGCCCCACCGATCCCGCCGCCACCCGCTATCTCGATAACACCGCTTCCGTCCGCGGCAAGCCTTCCATCGTGGTCGAAGCCGGCCACGCCGGCACCGTCGACTCCGACGACCTCGCCCTCCTCGTCAACGGCACCCTCAGCACCATGCGCGCCCTGAAAATGCTTCCCGGCGAACCGCATCCCATCGAAAATCCCGTCTGGATCGAAAAATTAGTGGACGTCCTCGCCGACGGCCCCGGCATCTGGTATCCCCTTGTCAAGCGCGGCACCTACGTCTCCGCCGGCATGAAGCTCGGCACCATCACCGATTACGTCGGCAAAGTTATCGCCGAGCCTCGCGCCCCCGTTTCCGCCATCGTCCTCCACGTCAACGCCGTCCCCTCTCTGAAAAAAGGCGACAACATCGCCGACCTCGGCGTCCCCGCCTCCAAAGCCCCGTAGTGGTATGTGAATTCTAAGACGATGCCGAGCGATCCTCTCCGCCTCGAACTCCTCGCCATGCGCGCGGAAGACCTTCGCGTCCGCCAGGAACTCCTCGACACCAACGAACTCGGTGGCCACTACGTTCCCCGCATGGAGTCCGTCCACGTCAAGAACGCCGCTCGCCTCCGCGAACTCATCGCCCAGCACGGCTGGCCTGCCGAAGATCTCGCTGGCAAGGATGGAGCCGAAGCGGCCTGGCTCATTGCGCAGCATGCCATCGGTGAACCAGGCTTCCAGCGCCGTGTCTTGCAACTTCTCAGCGCCTGTGCGGCAGAAAATCGCATTCCGAAGTGGCACGCCGCTTACCTCGAAGACCGCATCGCTCTTTACGAACATCGTCCCCAGCGCTTCGGCACACAATGGCTCGATGATCCCCGTGATGGCCGCGCTCGCCCGTGGACTCTTGCCGACCCCGCTCATGTCAACGAACTCCGCGCCAGTGTTGGTCTTGGCCCGCTCCAGCCAATACCGGAACCCGGGCCCGATCTCCCCGCCAGCCAGCGCGCCGCTTTAGAAGGGAACTATCGTTGGTGGCAAGAATGGCTCGTCTCCAAAAGCTGGCCGTAGTGCACACTTCCCGTGTTTCTCGGCTGCTCCCAAAACAAAACGGCGCCCCGACCGCGTCGGAGCGCCGTTTCTTCCAAACTCTCTGAACCTGAATTTTGTAAGGTCGCGCTTCAGCGCGACCTTCAAAGTCTTAGTTCTTGCTAGCCGTTTGCGACGGAGCATCTTGCCGCGGCGTCATCGACACCACGATATATTCCCGCTCCTTATCGTCGCCGCTTTCCGCCACCTTCATTATCAATTTATCTTTATGAATCCGGAATTGCGCCGTCTCTCCGATCGGCAGCAGCACCGGGTGCTTGTCATCTTTCGGTCGTATCCGGTAGACCACCCGGTCGGCCTGCAGCACATACTCCTGGCAAAGCATCTCCTGGGTTTTCTTGCTCTGCGCGTCGGTGCCCAGAATTTCACCCGTCAAGGACTTCGATCCCTTTTCCTGCACGCCGCAGGCCGTCGAGTCCATCCGCAGCAGCGTCCCTTTTTGATAGTCGTGTTCTTTCGCGGCGCACACGCCCGCAAAAACGAGGCAGGCCGCCAGTGTATACGTCTGAATGCGCATGTGGATGATCCCCTTTCTCCTCGAACATAAGGGACCCCACCTGCCCAGAAAATAGTACCATCCCCCCTTTGTGCCTAATTCTTAAAGTCTGATGCCGCTGTATTTGCCGGCGCGCGACTCGCACCGCCTTTAGGCGATTGTCAGGCCCACGCTGTTGGGTTCAGTTGGCGCGCGTGGCGAACCGGCGATCCATGCTCATGGACAGGTTTTGGTCAAGAACCACTGCCACGTAGCGCGAGCAGATTTGCATTTCACCTTTTGCCCATGCCGAAATTGCGGGAAGCTTCACACGGAAGGCGTGGTCGAGTTTCTCGACCGCTCGGTAATACGCCGATACTTCTTTTAGCCAAGGGCTTTTCTTTTTCAAATCAGGCGACATTTCGTCGCACAAATTCATGAGGGTGTGGAAATCGCCTCCGCTAATCGCCGCCCCGTCAATTCCAGCCGCCAGTTGCAACGAGTCAGACAGTGGCTGACTGGCGGTCGTTATCCAAATCGCCCGCCATTGCGAAATTCCGAATTTCACAAGGGCAAAGGCGGCAAACGCGAGAATGAAGATCGAAACCATGCTTTGCTCGACCCTAGTTTCTCTGAATTATCCTATTTCCTCCATAGAACGCGAGTACTGGCTGGATAGAACTCTGCCAGGGTCTAAGAGTCGCCGTAACTCATTCATGCAAAAGGCGTTATGGTTTCTCTCGGCGCGCGGATCTCTCCTGTCGCAGTTTGCTTGGGAAGTACCAACTTATAAACCACCACTTTAAAGGGTGTTGACCCCCCGATCTGGTCAGTCTAACTTAGAGTTATATTTGGTTATGATTTGCCCCTTCCCTACACAATATGAGTGTGCCTCCCATCCATCCCATCGCGGCTTCTGTGAAAACGCGGGATCAAGAGCTGGCGCACGAATTTCGGAGAATTGAGAAGCGCGATTGGTGGGTCTGGGCGTTCTCGATTTTTGTTGTGTTTGTCCTCGCTTTTGCAGTCATTGCCCTCAGTTTCCCCGCGGTGCGTCGCGGCGAGGAGACCCTCTTCAAAATCAGCATGCCCGATGTTTTCTTTGGTTTAGTCGCCCTGGCCGCGGTTTTGAGCGCCTTTGTCATTTCTCAAGCTACCCTCATTAAGAGGCTGCGCCGTCAGCTTGCCGAGAAACAGGGCCATTCGGACCTTCTCCGTAATTTGGCCATGGTTGATCCTCTAACCGGTCTATACAACCGCCGGTTTGCTGAGCAACGCTTGGCCGCCGAAGTATCTCGCTCGGAGCGCAAGGGACACCCACTGACGATCCTCACTTTGGACTTGAACGCTTTCAAGCAGATCAATGACACCTACGGTCATCCTGCGGGTGACCTCGTACTACAGAAATTTGCCGCCCGCCTGAATAACGTGATTCGGGGAGGCGACTTGGCGGTGCGCCTGGGCGGAGACGAGTTCCTTGTTCTGCTTCCGGAGTGCACCTCGCAGCAGTTGCAACTTGTGTTGGGACGCCTCGGCTCCCTGGAAGTAGACTGGCAGGACCAACATATTCCCATCACCTTCTCCGCCGGATGGAAGCAATACGAACGCGGCGAGCAGCCAGAGGAAATGCTGGCACGCGCCGATGAGCTCCTGTACGCCAGAAAGCGGGCCGGCCAGAAAACGCAACCTCCCGCGGATGGCCATCGCCAACCGCCGGAACAACCCGCCGAGGTGGAGAGCGAATCCGCGCCGCTCCACGTCTTGGTCGATCTGACGTGCCCCCACTGCCACAAGAAAAACTCCATCGCGCTGGATACCCATTCCGGCGCCAGCGACGCCGCTGCTCGCGAAGTCCAATGTGCCCACTGCAAGCAAGGCTGGGAGCCCGTCCTTTCCGGACCCATCAAAGCCGGCCCGTTTCCCAAGTGATCTAGCCCCCTAAGGAACTGCGGCGCCGCACGTCTCTCGCCGTATTTGTCCGTTCTGTACAGCCCTCTGGTTTCTATAGCGCATCTTCTTTCCTCAGCCTGACGACAGCCCTGCTCTTTCCCCTCTCGCCTCCGACCGGAAAGCCCGGCTCTTTCCTATTCCTTACCTATGCAGGGCAGACTTCAGCCCATCCCACTAATCCGTGCCAAGCCCTTCCACTTCAATTTCTCCAATTTCAACGTCCTAATTTCTTTCCTATCAATCATTTAAAAAAATGAAAGAAAGGTCTTGACATTCCCCTAATTTCTGCTACACTTACTCTCGTAGATAACTACGTCTTGCAGTGCGGGAGCTTGCTCCCGCTTTTCTTTTTCCAGCCCACTTTGCTCAGCTAAGACATCTCTTTCAGAATCATGCATTTACGAAATGCAAATTTCGTAAGTCTTTTCTTTTGATATCCATACAAAATGCCCGGGGGTCCCCCCCAAAAAGGAACATTATGAATCCATCCAAAGAAGGTCCCAGCGTCACCGTTCTCCCGGAATTGGCTAGCGTCCCCTTCAACGATTCCACTCGCTGCCTGTTTCGCTTCGCCAATGGGAAGCGTTGCCGCCTCACTGGCTCGCAACCTCATTTCAGCCTTTGCCCTCACCATTTCGGCCTCACCAAACCCACCACTTCCCTGGAGTTGTACAACGATGCCGAAGACCTCTCTGCCGACCTCCTCCCCCACCTCTCTGAGATCTCTCCCGCTATCGATCTCCGCCAATTTCTCGGCCGACTCCTCACTCTGGTTACCAAAGGCCGCGTCTCGCCTCGGCGCGCCTCCGTTCTCGCCTACATCACTAATCAGCTCATCCACTCTCGCCCCCGGTCTCATCACTGAAAATGATTCCGCCGCCCGGAGCTAGTCGGCTAACCCTGCTAGATCATGGTGTCGACGGTGCGGGAACGGGACGGGCACTGCGGATTTTGTTGACGATGTCGATCGCCAAGCGCTGCGCCGCCGCGGGACCATCAATCGCGGTGACTTTCCCCTCACCAAGGACCATGCCCGTTTTCGGGCTAATCATTTTAAAGATCCAGTCATACGTCAAAAAGGGCCTGGTGACATCAACATAGATGTCGGCCTCGTTGCGATCGTCGACGATGCGCATACCCCACTCGCGCATCTCGGGGCGAATGTATAGCGCGTCTTGCAGTAAGTTACCTTTCATCCAGATGGTGTGCGATTCCACAAATATCGATTGAGCGGAACGCACGATTTCATCGGCATCGTTTCCCGCTGGGCGAAGCACGTTGCTGGTCGCCTTGGGTGCTCCGGTGGGCCGGTCCAGCTCCCCGCGGGAAAGCAGCACGACAGCAGCGAGCTGCTCGACGATAACTGCCGCCAGCTTCGGTCCCGCGTCGAATTCATCCGTGGCCTCGACCGTCCCTGAAGCGAGTGTCAACGACCGTGGCTGATAGACCAGCGTGTAGGTCCAGTCAAAGGTCATAACAGGCCGGTCGACAGTAATCGCGACGTCGGCAGTTTGCCCGTAATCAGCGAAGCGCACCGCAAGTTGCGGAAACATGGCCGTCTTGTGAATATCATCCTGCAGCCGCTCGCGGCGCAGATAAATCGTTTTGGAATGCACCGATATGGTGTGAACTTGCCGTTGTTCTGGGCGAGGCAGAGTCAGACCAGGAGGAGCCAGTGGTGCTGGAGGAGGGTTGGAAGGAGCCGCTGCAGCAGAGGTGGCTTTGGCGCCGAATGGTTGCAGACGCGCGCCCGAGTCAAAGCGCGTGCCGCCAGACACATTGGCGAGACCGGCGATGCTGTCGATAGGTACGGCGAAGTTGATGTTCTGGCCAACGCTGAATGATCCGACGACGATTCCGAGTATCCTAGCCTCGGCATCCACGAGCACGCCGCCGCTGGATCCTGGCGACAACGGGGCGGTAAACTGCAAAATGCGGTAGCCACTGCCGGCTCCGGGTACATCGTCGGCCATTCGCGTGGCGCTCATGATGCCCGAGGATGCCGTCCAGGGTAAGCCCACAGCGTTCGACACGACAAAAACCGTTGCGCCGGAGGCCGCGTTAGCGGAGTTGCCGATGGGCAGCACGGGAAGCCCCGCTGCGGGGATGCGCAGCGCTGCAACGTCGCGCCGTTCATCAGAGGCGATCAGCTCAACCTGATCGTAGGTTTCGCCGCTCTTGAGCCGCACCTGTACTTCGCGCATCCCTCTCACAACGTGGGTGGCAGTGAGGATCACACCATCGCTCCGAATAATCACGCCGGAAGCGACGCCCGCAACTTGACCGTCACCTTTGCCGACCAGAATGGATACCGCCGAAGACGAAACTCGCTCCACGACCTGATCCCCAGACAGTGCTTGGGGCGTTCCGCCTTGCGCCATCAAGTTCGATGTGGACATCCCGCATAAAAACGCAATAGTTAATAAGTTTACGAGTTGCATGGGATCCTCCTTCTTCACCCGGTTATGTTTAGGTGCAGGGCAATTCTCGGGCCCAAAGCAGCGGAGGTGGGAAGAGTGCTTAGAAGACTGAAAAGACCGTAAAAGCAGGCAGTTTGGCTCTGCCCACGGGCCGTTGCTATTGCCAGGATTATAATCCATCGCTGTCGGAAATATATTGCACCTTTCCTACCTGATTCTGGTGGAGAGCCTTCCACGCTCACTATCTTTCGCCGAACTTGAACACGATGCCGATCCCCAGCCGGGCATCGTTGAACCAGGAGGTGCTCAACCGCGTGCGGAGGTAATCGGCCTGGATTACACGGATGGCGATATGCCGTCCCGCGTTCAAGTCCAAGCCACCACCCAGACCCCACGCAAATCCATTTGTCGATCTGCCGAACGCCTTCAGCGTATTGCCGCCGACTAACGCGTGGACGAAGACCGTGCCCCGTTGACTGCGTGCCGCGAGGCGCGGCCCGAATAGATACTCATACTGCGACACGCGGTTTCCGGAGATGCTGCGATACTGTCCGCCAAAATCCGCCGTGAGCCCGAAATATTTACTGAAATTCACGCTTGCTTCGGCTTGCCATCCGCCGTAGAGCGAGAAGCTTGGAGCAGTTGCGCCGTTCCGCAGCACTGAAGGTCCCCCGAAAATTTCTACTGAGGGTTGCTCGTGTGACTGAGCTTCCGCGAGCACCGGGATGGAAAGTGCGATTCCCAACAGCAGGAAGATTCTCCTCATGTTTCACCTCTCAGCGGTTCTTGTGAATTTCTTTGATCAGTTCATCAACGACTTTCTCCGCGGACTGTCGAGTCGCCTTTTCAGTTGTGCCTCCGGTGAGTGTCCATGTCCCGGTGAACTTGCCTTGTAGGTCTCTGCGCAATACCTCTTTGTTGCTTTGTGCATCCCGGAAGATGAACCGCACTTTGACCTTCGCCGCGCCGGCACCAAGGCCGATCCAGTTTCGCGCAGCCCGGCTGCCGGGGTCGTAGCCGATGACTGTTGCAGAAAGAATAATTCGGTGTCCGGGCTGCTCCGTAGGTGCAGGAGCACCGGACGACGGGGCGGCACTCGCCTCCGAAACATCGGTCACATTTTCAAAGAGCTTGCTCGCAGTCAACTTTGAGACTGCAAGCTTTTGCATCACTTTCTCAAAGTTTTGAGGGAAACCCTCTTGGGTGGAGAGCGTGCCTACGGCAAATTTTTCAACACTAATGACGGTGTAACCGGTCAGCGACTTTGCGGGTTTTTCAGGGTCGCGCGCTGGCGACGACCGTAAAACTTCAGAACTTGTCAGCGCCAAGGCAGACAGCACGCTGATGCTGATGTACGAACGCAGACTCATGGGGAACCTCCGCTTTTGATTGCAGTTATTTCTTCTTGGCAGCCTCTTGTACTTCTACCTGCAGATGCAGACCGGTTTTCTCCTCCAAGTCGGCAATAACGTTCTCGAAAGCATCCTTCGAGAGCTCAAACACAGTAACTTGAGGGTGGCCCGATTCATCCTTCCATTCCAGGCTTAGGAAATGCTTCTTCTTTTTGGCCATCAAAAGGAACAGGCCGCCCACCCCAACAGCTGCAGTGGTGGCAACGGTGGCGCCTACATGCCGGCCGACCTTTTCGCGGTAAACCATCTTGTTGATGTTCGCGAAAGGAATGTTCCACTTTCCTTTGTCCCAAGTGAAAACGAACGCCGAGCCACCAGATGCATCCAAAGTGCCTTGTTGCTTTTCGGGGATCGAGGCAACTGTGCCCCCGAGATACATGGCCTGCTTGCCTTCTACGGCAGCGGTCAATGGTGTTGTGGATACCAAGCAGCAAGCGACGACCACGCACAAAGCTCTTTTCATGGGATCGCCTCCCGAATCTTTTTGAAAGCCAAATTGCCTTTCTCGTCCGCAAGCGATGAACTGCCAACAAGTGGCCGAGTGGTGCGAGACAGCTTTGGGCGTCATCTCCTGCGGAATTACAATCACTGAGCGTTCTGCGCCGCGAAGCAAACCTGCCCGCTATAGCGAAATACGGTTCCCTTGCTTAGGTCGACCTCGCCGATGGCGTTCATATCTCCCGTCGCTCCGGCGAACCTGCCCGTGCCGCCGGTAAGGTGCAGGGGATAGGTCACTATGGCGACCAGGGTCTGCGAGAGTGGAACAGACGTAGCCGTAGCCGGATCAAAGTAAAGCGTGTCTCCTGATTCTGTGACCCAGTGATGCTGGACATGAAGTACCAAGGTGTTCCCTGCTCCGGGCTGAGGTGCCCCCAAGAGGGTTCCACTTACGGCCCCTCTCAAGTCTCCTGTTGCTGTCCCCATTGTGGTGTTCTGATCGATGGCGCCGAAGTTGGTCATGATCATCCCGCCAACCGGCGTGCAGTGCGGCGCGGCCTGTTCGGACTGTGGCTGCGCCGGAGTAGATGGGTGACTTCCGCTTATTGCTGCAAACGCGAAGAGAAAGACTGCGAGGGAAACCAGAAACCCGATGCGAGCGATCCTTCCAAGTGTCATGGTGACCTCCATTTTTTAGTTGGCGCAGAAATTGCTCCGTGAGGCTCCACAGTTGCCCGAAGCACGAAGGAGGATCAAGAACCTTGTCGGTGGTTTGTTGGTTCCACGACAAGTCGTTGATTCTGCTGCCGTAGTGGTCTACGGTTCCCGCGTCACTCCGTTCGAGTCCGTAAGGAACCGTGATAAACTGCGCTTCATCTGGGGCAAAATGAGCGAGGATCACCATGCCCAACCGGGCTCGCGTGGTAAAGTTCGGGGTCTTCGAAGTCGACCTGACAGCCGGCGAGGTTCGCAAGACCGGGATGAAGCAGAAGCTCGCAGGCCAGCCCTTTCAAGTTTTGCAAGCCCTGCTGGAACGTCCGCAGGAGATCGTCACGCGCGAGGAGCTCCGCCAGCGCCTCTGGCCGGGAAATACCTTCGTTGATTACGAACTCGCGCTGAAAAAGGCTGTCAACCGCCTGCGCGAAGTCCTGGGAGACTCGGCCGAGAGTCCGCACTTCATCGAGACCATCCCGCGGCGCGGCTACCGCTTCCTTGGCTCAGTCGAAGCAGTGGAACTGCCGCTCGCAGTGCCCCCCACCCGGCTGAAGACTCGCTGGAGGCTGGCCGGCGGTTTAGTCCTGGCAGCGATCGTTGCCCTAGTGTTTTGGCTTAACATCGGCAAGTTGCGCACGCGCATCTTTGCGAAGTCCCCCTCATTCGAGATTCGATCTATCGCTGTTCTCCCGCTGGAAAATCTCTCCGAGGACCCGAACCAGGATTATTTCAGCGACGGAATCACCGACGCCTTGACCACGGAACTCGCTCAGATCGGCGGCTTGCGAGTGATCTCACGGACTTCGGCTGAACATTTCAAAGGCTCGCGGGAAACACTGCCGGAGATTGCTCGCAAGCTGAAAGTCGATGCAATCGTGGAGGGGTCTGTAACCCGTTCGGAGAACCATGTGCGAATCACCGCTCAGTTGATCGATGCGCAAACCGACCGCCATTTGTGGGCGAGGAGCTACGAGCGGGATTCGAAGGATGTTCTAGCTCTTCAGGATGAAGTGGTTCGGGACATCGGCGGGGAAATCCGTATCAAGCTGACGCCGGAGGAGCGTGCACGCCTCGCGGTCGCCCGGTCGGTTGATCCGGCGGCCCACGAAGCTTATCTGCGGGGCCGTTACTGGTGGCATCGTCGCGGCCGCGAAAACGAATTAAAGGGACTGCAATACTTTGAACAGGCAGTTCAGCTCGATCCATCGTATGCGCCCGCGTGGGCCGGCATCGCAGATTCCTACATCGTCATGGCCCATCATGGCGGGCTTCCGCCAAAGGAAGCCATGCCGAAAGCCAGCGCCGCTGCCTTGAAGGCGCTGCAACTGGACAGCTCACTCGCCGAAGCACACACGTCGCTAGCCTTGGTCAAGACGGCATATGACTGGGACTATGCTGCCGCCGAAAGTGAGTTTACTCGCGCGATCCAGTTGAATCCGAACTACGCAACCGCCCATCACTGGTACGCGCACTACCTTGTGATTAAGAGGCGCTTCCCCGAGGCGCTCAGCGAGATCCAGCTGGCGCACGATCTTGATCCGTATTCGTTGGTGATCAATGGCTTCTGGTGTGAAGCTCTCTATTACTCGAAAGACTACGAGCGAGCATTGGCCCAATTCCGCTCGATGCTCGATCTCGATCCAGGCGTAAAGCCCATCACTTACGAGCTGCTGGCTCGAGTTTATGAACAGCAGGGCGACTACGCCCGCGCGGCCGAACAGAGGCGCGACCAGTTAATGTTGTCCGGAGCCACGCAAGACGCGGAGTCCCTGACGAACGCTTATGCTCAGGGTGGGGTTGAGGCCTACTGGCGTAAGCGGATTGAACTTGCAAAGCGGCCGCCTGCGGGCTCAGCACTGGATCTGGCAATCCTGTACGCACACCAAGGAGATCGGGATAGTGCCTTGAGATCGCTGGAGGGAGCATTCCAGGAGCACTCCCCCTGGTTGAATTTTGTGGCTTGCGAGCCGGCCTTTGACTCCCTTCGCGCGGATCCTAGGTTTCAGAAACTTGTACATCAGATCGGGCTGTAATCCCTTTGGACATGGGATAGGCATTCTCCACTCTGCCTCGCAGGTCTCCTGAGGCGCCTCGGCTTTCCCAAATGGTCGAATAGCAGGACGTGTGTGCCAGTTTGTCCGACCGCGCCGGACGGATGGCAAGTGCTGCGCATTGCTCCGATTGCTTGGCCAGAGTATCCTCTCTTTTCTCACGGAGGACTCGGATGCGTATCGGTGCGGCAGGGAATTGGTTCAGCGCTGGAATCTGTGGCGCAAGTATTTTGTGCGCCTCGTTTTGTACTTCTTTTTTGTGTACTGCTGCGAGCGCGCAGCAGCTCGACCAGAAGGTCGGCCAGCAATTTGACCAAAAACTTTATTCCGAGATGCGCTGGCGGTGCATTGGGCCGTTCCGCGGGGGGCGCACCGTGGCTATTTCCGGCGTGCCGCACCAGCCGAACGTTTTCTACATGGCCGCGGTGAACGGCGGCGTCTGGAAGACGACCGATTTCGGGAACACCTGGAATCCGATTTTCGACGACCAGCCGAGCGGCTCCGTTGGCGCGCTAGCGGTTGCTCCTTCCGATCCGAACATCATTTACGTTGGCAGCGGCGAAGGTTTACAACGCCCGGATCTGGCGACCGGCGATGGCATTTACAAATCCACCGACGCGGGAAAATCCTGGATGCACCTGGGACTCCGCGACGCGCAGCAAATTACCGCGATCCTGGTTGACCCGAAGGATGCGAACCGCGTTTTCGTCGCGGCAGAGGGTCATGCTTACGGACCGAACGCTGAACGCGGCGTTTTCCGCTCCACCGACGGTGCGCAAACTTTCCAGAAAGTTCTCTACAAGGACGAAAACACTGGCGCCGCCGATCTTGCTTTCGATCCCACGAACCCGCAAACGATTTACGCGGCGCTGTGGGCTGCGCGCGTTGCGCCGTGGGAAGTTCGTAGTGGCGCTTCGATTTATATAGCGGGAAGCGGACTGCATAAATCGACGGACGGCGGGAGCACCTGGCGGCTACTCACAAAAGGATTGCCCACCGCTGCCGAGGAACTCGGCCGCATGGGCATCGCGATTGCTCCTTCGCAACCGAATCGGATTTACGCGAGCGTCGAAGCCAAGCGCGGTGTTGGCGGCGTTTATCGCTCGGACGATGCCGGGGAGTCCTGGAAACAAGTCAGTAGTGACCGCCGCATCGGGGGACGCGGTCCGGGCGCGATGGGCATCGCCGTCGCGCCGGACAATCCGGACGTCATTTACGTCGCAAACACTACAACGTGGAAATCCACGGACGGCGGAAAAACTTTTGTGGGGTTCAAAGGCGCGCCGGGCGGCGACGATTACCAGCGCATTTGGATCAGCACGGAACATCCGCAGATTATCGCGCTGAGCTCCGATCAAGGCGCGGTCATCAGCGTGAACGGCGGCGAGACTTGGAGCAGTTGGTACAACCAGCCAACGGCGCAGTTCTATCATGTCACCACCGACAATCGCTTTCCGTATTGGGTTTACGGCGCGCAGCAGGAAAGCGGCTCCGTGGCGACGCTGAGCCGCAGCGATTATGGCGAGATTACTTTTCGCGATTGGCATCTCATCGGGATTTTCGAATACGGCTATATCGCCGTCGACCCGCTCGATCCGAACATTCTTTATGGCGACTGGCTCACGCGCACGAAGCAAGACATTGGCGAATACGCGAAGGTTACGCCGGAGCCGATTCGCCGCGCCGAGTATCGCTATGCGCGCACGTTACCGGTGGTTTTTTCGCCGCTCGAACCGCACACGCTCTACTTTGCGGCTAACGTGCTCTTCAAAACCACGGATGCGGGAAACAGTTGGCAAGTTATCAGTCCAGACCTGACGCGCGAAACGTATGAAATCCCCGGGAACCTCGGAGCATTCGCGGCGGCCGATCCGGAAAAAGGAAAGCACCGCGGCGTCATTTACGCGGTTGCTCCTTCGTTCAAGGAAGCGAACACGATTTGGGCGGGCACCGACGATGGATTGATTCACATCACGCGCGACGGCGGGAAATCGTGGCAGAACGTGACACCGCCGCCGCTCAAGCCGTGGAGCAAAGTTTCCATCATCGAAGCTTCGCACTTCGATGCGGGCACGGCGTACGCGGCGATCAATTCGTTCCGGCTGGACGATTTGCGCGCACACATTTACCGCACGCGTGATTTCGGCAAAACATGGACGGAAATTACAAAAGGGATTCCCGACGGCGGCGCCAGCAACGTGGTGCGCGAAGATCCGGAGCGCAAGGGCTTGCTCTTCGCGGGCACGGAGGGCTCCGTCTATGTTTCCTTCAATGATGGAGACGAGTGGCAGCCGCTGCAGTTGAATTTGCCGCATACGTCGATGCGCGATCTCGCAGTTCATGGCGACGATTTAATTGTCGCCACGCACGGCCGATCATTCTGGATTTTGGATGACATCAGCCCGCTGCGGCAAATGAACGCAGATGTGGCGAAAGAAAGTGTGCATCTTTTCGCGCCGCAAGAGGCGATTCGTTTTCGCTGGAACCGCAATCCGGATACACCGCTGCCGCCGGAAGTTCCCGCGGGGAAAAATCCGCCTGACGGCGCGATCATCGATTACTACCTCGCGTCCGCATCACAAAAGCCGGTGACCCTGGAAATTTTCGACGAGCAACAGCACTTCGTGCGCCGCTATTCCAGTTCAGACAAGCCGGAGCCGCTGGAAAAAACCGCCGGTGAGCATCCTATTCCGATGTACTGGGTGCGCCCGACACAAATTCTTTCTGCGCGTGCGGGGATGCACCGTTTCGTCTGGGACTTGCACTACGACTCTCCGCAATCTCTCGGACACGAATTTCCGATTTCCGCAATCGTGCACGACACGCCGAAATATCCGCTCGGAGCGTGGGTCGTGCCAGGGAACTACATAGCAAGGCTTACCGTGGACGAAACGAGCTATTCGCAGCCGCTCGTTGTGAAGATGGACCCGCGCATCAAGACTTCTCTCGCGGATCTTCGCAAGCAATTTGAAATGGAGGGCGGCTCGGTCGAAGGCATGAATAAGAGCTTCGACGCGCTCGCGCAGGTTCGCTCGGTGCGGGCGCAGTTAAAGGAGCGCGCCGCAAAAGCGAAGGGCGCGGTTGCCGACGCGATTGCGGCTCTCGACAAACAAGCTGCCGAGCTGGAAGGTGCTTCGCAGCCTGCCTTCTTCGGCCTGCCGCCGACGGGGAAGCAACCCGAAAATCTTTCTACGCTGAACCAGCATTTCGGCGGAATCCTGGCGGTTGCGGATAGCGCTGACGCGGCGCCCACGACGCAAGCCGCCGCCGTTTACAAGGAACTAGAAGAAGACCTCGAGAAACTCGTCACGCGCTGGGCGAAAATCCGGCAGCAGGACATTGCGGCCCTCAACGCGAAGCTGAAAAAAGCCAGGCTCGCACCGATCGATCCAAACAAATCAGCCGAATCTCCCGCCGCGGATGCGGATGGAGACGACGAACCTTAGACGATTAAGGAGGGCGCGGAGGAAGCGAGAAACAACAATATATGGACCATGGTCAGACTATAGTTTGACTATGGTCAAAGCGTATGCTATGGTGAGATTGGGAGTTACACCATGGAAGAGATCGCTATTTCAAAGTTCAAGGCTACTTGCCTAGCCGTCCTGGAAAAGGTGCGCAAGACCAACGAACCAATTCTTGTGACGCGCTTCGGACAGCCCATTGCTCAAATCGGTCCCCCCCAACCTGCCAAGCGCGTGCCGCGCCTCGGAGGAGGTGCAGGAACCATGGTTATTCTTGGAGATATCGTGGGTCCTATCGGCGATGAATCGGATTGGGAGGCCGCTCAGGATCCAGAGACCGACGAAGCTAAGAAGCCCGAATGAAGCTCCTTCTGGATACTCATATCTGGATCTGGAGCGATGCCGAAGCGCACAAACTTTCTTCCGAAGTGGCGCGTGAGCTGGGAAACCCTGAAAACGAGAGATATCTCTCTGCTGTGAGCGTTTGGGAAGCGATTCTCCTGTTGGAGAAAAAGCGGATTCGACAAATTGGGGATTTCGGAGAGTGGTTCGAGAAATCGAAGCTCGAGTTGGGCTTGATCGAAGTTCCACTCAGCTGGGAAATTGCTCACGAGTTACGATACACAATCTTGGGATATCGTGATCCAGAGGACCGGTTCTTGGTGGCGACGGCGAAAGTTTATGACCTCACGCTAGTGACAGCGGATGAAAGGTTGACACAGGTGCCGGGATTGAAGGTGTTGGCCAACCGCTGAGAACAGTCCACTTAATTCAAAGGAAGTGAAATCGTTTTGCGGGGATGCCGCGAGCAAGCTATCCTCTCGCGCACGGGGAGATCCATCGATGAGAAATTCGATTTTTGCTCGACTCGCGAAGCACGCGGCAATCATGGCCTGCGTCGGAGTGCTTGCGATCAGCGTCGCGCATGGGCAACAGGTTCCAGAACAACTTTATTCGGAGATGCAATGGCGGATGATTGGGCCGTTTCGCGGCGGGAAAGTAAACGCTGTTGCGGGCGTCCCCGGAAATCCTGGGGTGTACTATTTCGGCGCGGATGGGGGCGGCGTTTGGAAAACGACGGACGATGTGGGCACCGGCGTGAACAGCGTACACCGCGACATCAGTTACGGGAACGGCATTTACAAATCGACGGACCGGGGAGAGACGTGGCAACACTTGGGTTTGGTTGAAACGCGGCACATTGCGCGCATCCTCATCGATCCGCGCAATCCGGATGTCGTGCTGGTGGCGGCCCTGGGGCACACCTTCGGGCCTCACGAGGAACGCGGCGTATATCGCTCCACCGATGGGGGACGAAGCTGGAAAAAAGTCTTGTACAAGGACAACATCACCGGAGCCGCAGACCTGTGCTTCGAGCCGGGGAATCCGCGCGTGGTTTACGCGACGCTGTGGTATGCGATTCGAAAGCCGGGACAAAGGGGAGAATCGTACGGGCCAGGAAGCGGACTTTATAAATCAACGGACGAAGGTGTCACGTGGACGCAGATTACCGGGAACGGATTGCCTGCGGGAGATTGGGGACGGTCCGGCGTGGCAGTGGCTCCGAATACCCGCGGCCAGCGGGTGTACTTCATACTTGATGCCAAGGAGAAAAATGGAGGCTTGTACCGCTCCGACGACGGGGGCGCGAGCTGGAAAAAAGCCACGGATGACAAACGCATCCATGGTTTTTGGTACATGAGCGAGATTTTCGTGGACCCGAAGAACGCCGATATTGTGTATGTGCCAACGCAAAACCTATACCGTTCAAATGATGGCGGGCTCACGTTCACGGCGATCAAGGGCGCTCCTGGCGGGGACGATTACCACACTGTCTGGATCGATCCGACAAATTCACAGCGCATCATGTTGGGAGTCGACCAAGGAGCAACGATCAGCTTGAACGACGGGGAATCCTGGACCACCTGGTAAAACCAGCCGACCGGAGAATTCTACAGGGTGGCAACGGATCATCGATTTCCCTATTGGGTGTACGGGCCGCAGCAGGATAGCGGCACAGCGGGAATTGCCAGCCGCGGAAACAACGGACAAATTACGGAGCGCGACTGGTTTCCAGTTGGACCTGGAGAGAGTGGCTATACGATTCCCGATCCACTGGACCCGGACGTGGTGTACAACGCGGGACCCTTCGGAAGCGTGGCGCTCTTGTCGAAAACGACCGGTCAGGTGCGCGACATTTCTCCCGCCGCCGTTTCTTTCGGAAGTAAATACCGGTTCAACTGGACGATACCGCTGGTTTTTTCACCGCAAGATCCACGTCTGCTTTATCTCGGGACGCAGTTTCTGCTGAAGACGAACAGCGGGGGCACAAGCTGGGAAGCGGTGAGCGAGGATTTGACGCGCGTGCGTCCGGATGAAAAGGATTCGAAGCTGGCGCGAGGCACAATCCTGACCATCGCTCCTTCGGAAGTGAAAGAGGGAGTGATCTGGGTTGGAACGGACGACGGAAACATTCAATTGACGAAAGACGCGGGAAAGAGCTGGCAAAACGTCACGCCGACAGGCGTAACGGAGTGGAGCGCGGTCAGCATTATCGAAGCGTCGCATTTCGACCCGGGTACCGCGTTCGTGGCGGTGAATCGAAACAGCCTGGACGACTTGCGGCCGCACATTTTTCAGACTCGTGACTTTGGAAGAACGTGGCAGGAAACGGTCAACGGGATTCGCGAGGGCGATTTTGTGCGCACCGTGCGCGAGGATCCGGTGCGAAAGGGATTGTTATACGCGGGGACCGAGAGGGGAGTATACGTTTCATTTGATAGTGGAGATCACTGGCAATCGTTGCGGTTGAACATGCCAGTAGTCGCCATCTACGATCTTACGGTCGAGCAGGATGATTTGGTCGCAGCGACCTATGGGCGCTCGTTCTGGATACTGGATGACGTCACGCCACTTCGGCAGGTGGAGGCGCGTACTGCGACTTCGGGCGCGCATCTGTTTGCGCCGCGAACAGCGATCCGCGTGCGGAGGGACGAAAATCAAGACACGCCGCTGCCGCCGGAAGTGCCCGCGGGAAAGAATCCTCCCGATGGCGCGATACTGAATTATTTTCTGCCGGCCAGTTCCGCAGGAGACATTCAGCTGGAAATTTACGACGCTGATGAAAAGCTGGTGCGGAGTTTTTCCAGCGCAGATGTGCCGAAAGGGCTGGAGGAGACTCCGTTTGTGGCGGAGTACTGGATCGCACATCCCCAGCCCCCTTCGAAGGCGCCGGGAATGCGCCGCTTCGTGTGGAATTTGCGTTACGCCCATCCGCAAGCGATGCACCCGCAGTCTCCCTACAACTATCCGATCGCCGCGATTGTCGGCTCCACGCCGCTGCCGCCGCAAGGACCGCTGGTGCTGCCTGGAAAATATGAGGTGCGGCTGAAAGCGGGAGGCCAAGTGTTTCGCAAGCCGCTGGAAGTCAAAATGGATCCGCGGGTAACCGCGGCGCGCAACGAATTGCAAAGTTCGCTGGAGCTGCAATTGAAAATCTCCGCTTTGCTCGGGAAGAACTTTGACGGCTACCAACAGACGAAGCAGTTACGCGCGCGATTAGCGGAGTTGATGAAACGTCCCAAGGAAGATCCTATAGCGGTTGCAGCTAGCGCGCTGGATGCGAAAGTCGCGGCGCCGGAAGGGGAAGCGACGCCGATTCTTGAGACGCCCAAGACGGCGAGTTTCATGGCAGTGAACGATACGTTGACGGCGCTGATGGCATTGGTGGATGGAGCGGACTTCGCGCCGTCGGAAGAATCGTTCGCGGCGTACCGGCGAATCTGCAAGGGGGAGAACGAAGCGCTTGCGGCCTGGCAGGATTTGAAGAACAAGGATGTGGCTGCGCTAAATACGTTGCTGGGCAAGAGCAGTCTTGCGCCGTTGTCTGATTTTCCGAATCTGGCTGGCGAAGCGGGTTGCGGAAATTGAACTGTTGGATTGCAGCTTAATGCTCCAACTGAGGTGAGGAACAGTTGAGATCCTTCGCTTCGCTCAGGATGACAACGGTTACGGGGTCGGGCTTAGCCCGGAGACTGTTGCAGTTGCGAAAGGTCCGCGAGGACTTCGGCGCTGTGTTTTTCCGCGTTCACGTTGAGATAGGTTTTGCGGACGACGCCAGCGGGATCGATGAGGAACGTGTGACGGGCGGAAAGCTTGGCGACGCCCAGATTGACCAGCGAGTCGTAAGAGGAAGAAACCTTGTACTTTGCATCGGCAAGCAGCTTGAAGCTTAGGCCTTCTTTGGCGCAGAACTTCTGGTGGGTGGCTTCGTCCTGGACGCTTACACCGAGGATGATGGCGTTTTTCTCTTCATATTGCCGGAGGTCGCGCTGAAAATTGTGCGCTTCCTTGGTGCAACCGCTGGTGAAATCTTTGGGATAGAAATAGAGAACGACCCATTTGCCGCGCAGGTCGTGAAGGCTTAACGGTTTGCCATCCTGCGAATTCAAAGTGAAGTCCGGCGCGGGAGTGCCTGAAGAGGGCGCTTTCTCCCCCGTGTGCATGGCGCGGACGACAGCGACTCCCACGAGCAGAACGATTACAACTGCAAAGATCCAAATCATTTTCATCTCGCACACTCAACTCTAGATTTGAAACAGACGCGTTGACAAGCCAGCTACTCCTTCTGGCTGAAGAGACCAAAGCCGATTCGAAACTGAATCGTATTGATGCCGGGATTGGGCGCGGCAAGCCCGGCGTTTGAAATGTGCATGTAGCGAACTTCCGTGCTGATGTTGTGCTTGGTGCGGAGGAAATGCAAGCCGAGAGCGGCGCTGGTGGTGAAATTGATTCGGGATGTTCCTTCGGGCACCTTGTTATTTGTGAAGAGCGTGCCGCCGCCAACTTCGAAATACGGAACGACGCTCTTGCCGGTGTCAAGCAGCCATTTGAAAGCGAAAGGATTTATGCCGACACCATAGGCGGTGTTCGTCTTCTGAACGACCAGGAAAACAGGGACGGCGTCCACCGCATACTCTAAGCGGCCGCTCAGAAAACTGGGTCCGTGGGGCTTGGTGAGGATCAAGCCGTAACGGAAGCCGACATTCCAGATGCCGTCGCCGGACTGACTGCCACTGATTCCGTGGCCGCCGCCGGTCCAGACTTGCAGTTCGTGACCGCCCTCAACGGGGCCAGCTTGCGCGCGCGCGGCAGGAGCACTGAGTAAAGCAGCAAAGACGAGGGCCGCGCATAATCTTCTCAACGTCGTGCCTCCTTCGGGTTCTATGATTCCGGTTGCCGGAGTCTGGGTGCAGAAAAGATATAGAAAAACCGCTCAAAAGGCGACCATCTTCTGATTATTTCAGATAAGTTCGGACGATTTGGATGACATCGTCGGCAACTTCCCCGGATGACTTGGAGTTGCGAGGCATATGGTTGCGGATGCGCTTTGTGCCAGAAGTGTGTCGCTGCGGGCGATCTTCCAGGAAGCAAGGAATACTCAAGAAGATCCTTCGCAGCAGATGGCATTAAACATAGTTCACAAATATAGTTTAGTATGTTTAACTATTTACCGCCAGCCTTGACCGCACGGCAACTCCTGCAGCGTTCATCGCTTGTTCATCAGCAGTGGTTCAGCCTGCAATGATTCGATGGAGCCCCAGAGTTCAGGCAGAAAAGAGTTCGGATACAAAAGATGTCACGTTTTACTTTCCAATTTGTTTTAGCGATTTGCGCGATGCTCGGGGCCTTCTCGATCGCGGCGGATGGGTTGCGGGCCCAAGATGCGCCGCAGGCCGAGGCGCAAACGCCTCCCGCGCCGGCGGACGATTCGTCTAGTCCGCCCGGCAATGCCGATCCCGAAGCGATGCTCCCGCATTTCAAGGACACGCGCTTCTGGCTCTCCGGGCAGGTCAACTTCATCTTCCAAACGCACCCCGACTTTTACGCCGCCTACAGCGGGAAGAATAGCCTCAGTCCGCGCTATGAGAAGGCCACGTCTCGTGTGATGACGCTCTACACCGGCGTGCGGCTCAACAATTCGACCGAGATTCTCGTTGACATCGAAGAAGCCGGCGGTGCAGCGCTCAGCACCGGCCTTGGCCTGGCGGGGAATACGGATCTGGACATCGTGCGCAATCCGCAGTTGAGCAAAGCACCGTACGTCGGGCGCGGCATGATCCACAAGGTGTTCGCGTTGAGTAAGGACAAGATTGAGAATCAACGGAGTTTTCTATCGCTGTTCGACGAACTGCCGCGCCGCCGCCTAGAGATTCGATTTGGCAAGTTCAGCTTGCCGGATTTTTTTGACCAAAATTCAGTAGGATCCGACACGCATTTTCAATTCAACAACTGGACTTTGGACACCAACGGCGCCTGGGACTATGCCGCGGATACCCGCGGTTATACCGTGGGATTCGTGGCGGACTACGAGGACCGCAGCTGGGGTTTTCGCTTCGCCGAAGGGCTTATGCCGAAGGTCGCGAACGGAATTGACCTGGCGTGGAAGCCGTGGCAGGCTCACGCGGAAAATTGGGAATTTGAACTGCGTCACGGCGTGGTGCCGAAGAAAGCAGGAGTGGTTCGCCTACTGGCATACACGAACCACGCCAATATGGGCATCTACCGCAATGCAATCGCTCAGTTTCAACAAGGACTGGTCCCGGTCCCAGATATTACGAATCATCCCTGGCACATCACCGGCAAGTATGGCTTTGGCGTCAACGTGGAACAAAATCTGACACGGAACCTCACGGCATTTGCCCGTTGGGGATGGAACGACGGCAAGACCGAGGAATTCGCTTATACCGAAGTTGAATCGACCTTCGCTGGGGGCCTGGGAGTGAATGGCGCGAGATGGCATCGGAAGCAGGATCGAGCGGGCGTGGCTTTCGTATCGAACGGGATCAAGAAAGATCACCAAATCTATCTGGCGGATGGCGGGCTCGGTTTCCTGCTTGGCGACGGCAGGCTGAACTACGGGCGGGAGAACATCTTGGAGTCATACTATACAGCGCATGTTTGGGGCGGCATTTATGTCGCTCCAGGAGTGCAGTACGTTGTTAACCCCGGCTACAATCGGGACCGAGGGCCGGTTGTTGTGCCGACGCTGCGGCTGCACGGGGAGTTCTAGGTAGCGGTGGAGCGAAATTTCCCCAGAAAATCCTGGAGAAAGAACAATTTGTGCTCGCTGTTGTGGGCGTCAACTTGCCTTTCCGAGAAGTTGGCGGGCGTAGGCCGGAGCCTTGCCGGCGTCTTCGTGCTTGAAATAGACGTACACATCCACGCCCTGGGCGAGCCAGGCGTCGAAACGCTTCTTCCACGCCGCGATCTGTTTCGGAGTGTAGTCTTCGAGGCGCAGCCGCGCGTAGGTAAAGCCGGCGGTGAGCACCTCCGGAGGCGTTTGTTTGTCGGTTTCGGAAAGGCAAAGCGCCGTCTTGTGCTGCCGAAGAACGGCGTACGTTTCGTCCGTGTACCAGGACGGGTGACGCACCTCAAAAGCAAAAGAGAAAGCTTCCGGGCGAAGGGCAAGAAAGTCTTCCAGCAGCGGACGATCGAACTTAAATGTAGGCGGAAGCTGCACGAGAATTGGGCCGAGGTGGTCGCCCTCGTTTAGAACACTGGCAACTTCCATGAACCGTTTCAGAGTGCTCTCGCAGTTGCGCAGCCTTTGAATGTGAGTGATTTGCTGGTTGGCCTTCAAGGCAAAGCGAAAGCCTTCAGGAACAGTTTTCGCCCACTGCAGGAGCACGTTCTCGGTCGGCATGCGATAGAAGCTGTGATTGATTTCGACCGTCGGGAACTGCTGGGCGTAGAAACCGAGCATTTCCTTATCTGGAAGTTTCTCAGGGTAAAAACTCCACTTCCACTGTTTATACGAGTATCCAGAAGTCCCCACCCGTAGCTGGCCCGTGCTAATTGTGCACCTCCGTGCTTTGGGATTTAATCATACGGACCGCGGTCCAGAAAAGGTTGAAGTTCGTGCTGGCTGGCGGTTGCCAACCTATCTCTTGAAGTCCTTGTATTCCGATGGCAAGTTAATGCCAAATTTCATACACAAGGCGTACACGTCTCGAAAGTCCTTGTCTTTTAGCTCGTAGCCGGAGTGAAATTTCACCACCCATTCGGGTGAAATGCACCTCACCGCGCGGCCTTCTATCAGGCCAGTCCCCGTCAAGGAAGCCGCAGGGTACATCTCTCCATTTTCTTTCGGTCCATATATTCCATTTCCTTGACTATCGAAGACAATGACGTGGACATCGATTTCTCTGCCGTATTCATCGCCTAAAACGAAATTCCAGTCCCTGGCGTGTTCCATCTTTATCTTCTTGTATCCTCTTCCGCACAGCATTTCTTTCAATTTCGGTACGTCCTTCTCCTCAATGGCGATGTCCAAGTCCTGATGAGACCTGCTCTGCTCACCAAGTAGGGCATCGACGCCCCAGCCGCCATCAATCCAGATTTCGACGCCCAAAT
>WNFO01002631.1_pt1 | contig 23626 bp, 27 predicted proteins | sample 5400251 | NCBI WGS metagenome assembly WNFO01 (sample SAMN13153354, study PRJNA577476) | soil metagenome | isolation source: 100 cm saprolite under Madrone tree | place: USA:California | collected 2016-06-14
GCCAGCCAGGCATCCACCTCCTCAAGTGATTCAGGTTTCAGCCGGTAGAGACGGCGCTGTGCGTCCACCGTGGATTCCACGAAACCGGCCTCGCGCAGCACTCGCAGGTGCTTTGACACGGTCGGCTGCGGCATACGAAGTTGACGCTCGATCTCTCCCACCGACTGTTGGGACGAGACCAGCAGGCTCAATATCGCGCGGCGGTTCGGCTCCGCAATGATTTCGAATACAGATTCCATTCCCTTAGTATACTCCACAGAGCATATACGTGTCAAGGTATATTAAGGCAGGGCCCCGGGCAACGGTTTCAGTCGGCGTGCGGGGGCAATTCATTAACGAGATGTGGAGGCTAGGCGTAATACCCACGCTTCGGTCAGGATCGTCTCGCTACTACGAAGTGCGGCTCCGGTGCCACATCCTTCCTACATTCGGCCCAAGGAGGCTTTGCGACATCACGCGGGTAGATGTCCAAACCTTTCTGGCCGACAAACGAAAGACGGCTCTTCTGGTTCAAGCGCGCACGGAATGTGGACTGCAATTTCGAAGGTACTGCAGGCCGCTGTTGATTGGAATCTTCTTGAGCAAAACCTTGGGGCTACCCTTGATCGCCTGGCACAGCTTCAGACACACGCATGCAACGCAGCTCGCCGAGGTGGGTGAATCGCTCCGAACAGCCCAGTCACTTCTCGGCCATTCGGACCTTGAAATAACGCTAAATGTCTACACGCACGCTATCCCTGATGCACAACGCCGTGCGGTCGACAAAGTTGCTGAGGTTTTGTTCACTAATGTTCACAAGATTTCAGCCGCTACAGAAAACCAGAAGGTCAGCTGATTGATTTCGGGGGACTTGCAAGAACGGTGGAGCCGAGAGTGGGAGTTGAACCCACGACCTGCCGATTACGAATCGGCTGCTCTACCACTGAGCTACCTCGGCTCGCGTAACGACAATAGCATCCGCAGAAAAAACCTGTCAATTCACGATCGGAGTTGGCTTTCTTTCATCGGGAAAAGGGATACATTGCCCACCCGATCCCCACTCCTATGAGCAGGAAGAGGAACAACGACCAAAGGATGTACTTCACGCGATCGCCCGTCCGGCGCCGGCTCAAGAATCCAAACGCCACCGAGATGATCAGCGCAAAAAGCGTCATCGCCTGGAAATGCCCAACGTGAAACCCCATCGGCGCGCTCACGCCTTTCGCCCTCGCGCCGCCTCGTAGGCGTGCAGCGCAACAAGCAGGTTCAAGACACCCGCTGCCGCAATAAACCGCGTCCCGTAGTCTCCGCCGGCGTGGGCCACGTCCGGTCCCTGTGATTCGAGCGACCTGGCCACTGCGTAAAAGAATCCCGTGCCGAGATCGGCGGCGTATCCCAGCGAATCGAAGGCGTCGTTCCCCGTCGAATTGAAAACATTCCCGCGCATTCCCGCTCCAAGCAAAACCAGGACGCCCACTGTCAGAAAACATGCTGCCGCGCGGCCCCACATCTTCTGTAACGCATGCCCGAGACCGGGCACAAGCCATCCTGCGACGCCGATGGCAAGAGCCTGCATCTCGCGCTTCGAATCGTGTTGTGTTTCCCTCTTGAGCGTCGCTTCGTTCGTCATCAATCGTCCTGTCCGCTGATCTAAGCCAGCAGCGCAAGAATCTCTTGCTGCACTGCTCCCGTCACGCGCGCTTCTCTCTCGCCGATATAGACGTTTACTTCGCTGCGAACCCCAAACTCGGGAAGATAAATTCCCGGCTCGATCGAATTGCAAGTCCTCGCGATCAGGTGCCGCACGTCGTGCGTCTCCATCCCGTCCATGTTTACACCGTTGCCGTGCACCGCTTGGCCGATGCTGTGGCCGGTGCGGTGAAAAAAGTATTTGCCGAAGCCCGCTTTTTCAATCACGTTGCGCGCCGCCTTGTCCACCTGCCATCCCTGGAGCGGCTTCCCGGCCGCGACGCTCGATCGAATCAATTCGACGGCTCTGTCTCTCGCATCGCGCACGATTCGAAATACCTTTGCCATTTTCTCCGGCACTTTCGCGCCCAGATACCCAATCCAGGTCACGTCGTAGTACACGCTTCCTTGTGCTTTGGTCTTGCCCCACACGTCCAGCAGCAACAAATCTCCCTCGCGGATCGGCGAGGCCTTCTCCAGCATCGGGCCATAATGCGGGTCGCTCGCATGAGGTCCTACCGCGATGTCGGGCCCTTCTTCGGTTGTCAGACCCGCGGCGTCGAATTGCTTCAGAATCCATTGCTTTAGGTCGTATTCCGTCAGCTTCTTTCCCTCGCGCACGCTCTTCGCTACGAGTTGGAAAGCCTCCCGGACGATTCGGTCGATCGCCACTCCTCCCGTCAGGTGCGATTCGAGCTGCTCCGGAGTCCAACAGGCTTCGTATTTCTGCACCAGGTCCGCCGAACTTACGACCTTCGTCCCCGCGCCCCGCACCAGCTCCACAGTGCCCGCATCTACCATTGCCACGTACGGAATGGCATTCTTCGGCGAATACTGCATAGCTACATTCCTCGCGCGGCCCAGCATCTTCGACAGGTTCTTTCGCAGCTCGTCTTGTGCCGCGTAGTACAGCGTCTCTCCGGGCAAAACGGCGAGCGACTCCGATTCGATCTTGTGCACCAGCTTGCGCGGCGTGCCCTTTGCCGGCACGAAGTAAAACCACCTTCGCGTCCTCATCCCCTCGGGCAATTCCAGGATCCGGTGCGCGATCGGGTCGCGGCCGCGAAAATCGTAAAAAAGCCACCCGTCGAGCTTGGCAGCCCGCAAGTCGCCCTGTATTCCGTTGATATCAGCGCTCATGTTCTGGATATTTCTCCCTTGCACGCCGTTGCGGTGGCGAATGGCTCTTCACGCGTCCTGTTGCAGCAGTCCCAGCACCTGCTGCTTGGTCACGCCGCGGATCTCGACGCGCTTTATCCGGCTGCGCTCGCCGGAAAGAATTCTAACAGCGGCCCTGGGTGTTTTCAAAAGAAGTGCAAGGTATTCAACCAGCGCTTCGTTCGCTCGATTCTCCAGTGCCGGCGCCTGCAGCCTGATTTTCAACGCGCCATTCATCTCGCCGGCCACATCGTTCTGGCTCGCCCTCGGCTGCACCCGCACCGCCACGACTACCACGCCGTTCCGTTCTTGAATATCGAGCATCGGACTCCTCAACGAATTACTTCACCGCTCGCGGCCCAAACAACGCCGTGCCGACGCGCACTTCCGTCGCTCCCTCTTCGATCGCTGCCTCGAAGTCGTGCGACATCCCCATCGACAATACCGGCAACGCTCGGCCTACCTGCTTTGTCAGATCGTCCCGCAATTCTCGCAGCCTCCTGAAATACGGCCTCACCTTTTCTGCGTTTTCGAGGAACGGCGGAATGCACATCAGCCCCGCCAGTTCCAATCGTGGCAATTCTGAGATCTTTGATGCCAGAGCCGGTAGTTCCTCAATCTCGGCCCCGCTCTTCTTTTCTTCTTTCGCGATATGAACCTCGATTAACACGCGAAGTTTCTCCGCGGAACTGCTCTCAGCCATCGCCCGATCCAGCCGCTGGGCCAGCGCGAAATCGTCAATCGAGTCTACGCAATGAAATAGCCGCGCCGCCCGCGCCGCTTTATTGCTCTGCAAGTGTCCGATCAGGTGCCACCTAGCACGCAAATCCTCTACTTCCTTTCCCTTCCCTTCCCATTCCTGCACCCGATTTTCGCCAAAGTGCCGCAGCCCTGCCTCAAATGCTTCCCGTATCGCCGCCGCCGGCTGTGTTTTCGATACGCCGATCAGCGTGATCTCCTCCAGTCGGCGCCCGGCTTTCCGAGCGGCTGCATCGATCCGTTCCCGCACTCGCATCAAATTTTCCCAGATCAGCGTCTGCATCTTCATTTTTCAGCCAAAATCGCATCGTAACACGCGTGGCGTTGCGATGCCGAACGTCTGCGGTTAGACTGGCCTGCACTCGTTGATCCCAATTGGATTGGGGTCACGCGGAACCATGACCCCCACTGGCAAATTTATCGCTGTTGAAGGCATCGACGGCAGCGGCAAGCGCACACAAGTCGAATTGCTCGAAAAAACCCTGCTCTCACGCGGCCGCTCCGTCTATTCCACTGCTTTCCCTCAATACGACTCCTGGTTCGGCAAAATGGTCGGCCAATTCCTGAACGGTGAGCTGGGCGATCTCAAGTCCGTTGACCCGCACTTCACCGCCCTCCTCTACGCCGGCGACCGTTTCGAGGCCAAGCCTCGCCTGGAAGCCGCTCTCAGCGAGGGAAAAATCGTGCTTGCGGACCGCTACGTTGGCTCGAATCTTGCCCACCAAACCGCGCGTGTTCCGCCTGCCAAACGGGCGGACTTCCTGACCTGGATTGAGCATCTCGAATACGATATTTACGGCTTGCCGCGTGAATCTCTTGTTCTTTACTTGCGCGTGCCCGCACGTGAGGCGCAAACGCTCGTGGCGCGGAAGGCCGCCCGCAGCTACACGACGGTGAAGCAAGATCTCTTGGAGGCCAGCCTGCACCACCTCGAGGATGCTGCGGAGATGTACGACATGCTCTCCCGCCGCGCTCCTTGGGCCACGATTCAATGCTTCGATGCCATCCACTACAAACTGCGCACTCCGCAGGAAATCGCCGAAGACGTTCTCGCCGCCGTCGAGCCGCTTCTGTCGCGATCCTCTCTGAAGGAGGGGCGCTGACGCATGGGGTTCTCCGAATTCCTCGGCAACGAACGCATCGTCGCGGCCCTCCGCGGCGCCCTTCGCAGCGACCGCGTCCCTCACGCGCTGCTCTTCACCGGCCCGCGAGGCCTCGGCAAGTTCACTCTTGCGCGCATGTTTGCTCAGGCCGCCAATTGCGAGCGCCTGAAGGATGACTTTTGCGGCGAATGCACCACCTGCCGGCGCGTCAGCCTCCTTGCCGACCCGCAGCAACTCATCGAGCAAGGCCTCGCCGAGCGCGGCGAAAGCGCGGACGCCGCCACAGTCGAGCGCGTCCCCCTCATTCTCCAAACGCATCCCGATGTTTGGGCTCTTGTACCCGATCCCGTCCGCTTGAAAAGTCCCGTCGCCCGGCCCGTGCTGCGTGTCGGCCAGCTCCGCGCCGTGCAGCGCGCCGCATATTTCCAGCCGATGGGACGCCGCCGCGTCTTCATTCTCGATGGCGCGGAAACCATGCGCTGGGATGTTGCCAATGTCTTCCTGAAAATCCTCGAAGAACCCCCCGGCTCTGCCACTCTGATCCTGACCGCTCCATCGCCTTATGCGTTATTGCCCACTATTGTTTCACGCTGCATGCAATTTAATTTCGCGCCGCTGCCACAAGCAACCGTCGAAAATATCCTGAAGGAAAAAACCGGCCGCAAGCCCGGCGTCAACAAGCTCGCTGCACAGCTCGCGGAAGGCAGCCCCGGCCTGGCTATCGAAATGGACGTCGAAAGCGTTTCGAAACGCCGCGCCGACGCTCTTCGCATCCTCGAGCGCGCCGCGCGCGGCCAGGGCTTCTCGCAGCTTTTCGCCGGCACCTCAGCTCTCGCCAAGGATCGCGAAGCTTCTTTCGAAGATCACATTAGCGTCTTCTACGGCTTGCTCACAGACCTCCTCGAGCTGACCTCGGCCATCAAACAGCCGGTGCTCCGCAACGCCCCGCTCGCAAGAGAGCTCGAAGCGCTCAGCAAACTCGTCGATTCGCGCTGGGTCATGCGCGCCATCTCCGGTTTTGACGAGCTTTATGCGGGGGCGCGCCGAAACCTGAATCGTCAGCTCGGCCTCGATGCCCTCGCCACTTCCCTGGCGCCCTGAGCCGGTGAGTTCCACGGCCTCGGGCCGTTGACTTCCTTTTGCCAACTCCACTCTTGAATTTTTAATTCTGGGGTTGTAACCCTTTCCCTTGCGAGCGCATCTCACGAATTGATACCAACCTACCCTTGGCCACAAGGAGAAGTCATGGTGAACCGCAGGATGTTTCGTCCGGGATTTCCGGACTTGAAGGAGCAGCCTCCCCAGCGTACCCCGCATAACGGGCCCGTACCCAGCAAGAAGCCCGCTCCGCCGGAAACGACCCACGCTGAGAACTTCTACTGGGTCAAGCAGATGCAGAGCCGTACGCCCATGGCAATTGTCCTGGAGGATGGCGAGGTGGTCCGCGGCACCATCGAGTGGTACGACCGCGACTGCATCAAGCTCACGCGCCAGGGCAGCCCCAACCTGCTCGTTTTCAAGCGCGTTATCAAATATTTATACAAAGACGGCGAGGAAAACGCCCGCGGCGGCGACGAATAGGTTTCTATTCCCGGCTAGCCCGCTCTCTAGCAAGCGAATGCCCCCCAGCAGCCCCGAAGGTGAGGAGCGCCTTTGCGGCAAGTGAACCGTCTTCATTCAGAATTTCGCACTCCGCGACCACAAAATTGCGTCCGGTGCGAAGCACCCGCGCATCCGCCCTGATTCGCCCTCCCGGCACCGCCTCCAAGTAATTAATCTTCAATTCCACTGTGGCGATGTGCGTCCCCTTCGGGACCGTGGTGTAAGCCGCTATCGCGGCAGCGGTGTCTGCCAAAGTTGCCAACACCCCTCCGTGCACTACGCCGTGAAGCTGTTTGTGCCGCGGTTTCACCTGCATACTGAAAACTGCCCGCCCCGTTTCCAATCCTTCCAGCTTGAACCCCAGCATCGCCGTCGCGCCACTCTCTTTCATGCGCCGCCGCACGGCCTCTTCATATTTCTTTGCGTCTCTCAACAATTTCGATGCCATTCGCTTGTCCTGTTCCTCTCAATATGCGGAAAGCCCTCCGTCCAGCGGAATCGCTGCACCTGTCAACCACGAGGACCCTTCGGATGCCAGGAAAACCGCCATCTCCGCCACGTCTTCCGGCCGCCCCATTCGTCCGAGCGGAATCTGCGCCAGCCGTGCGCGTTTTGCTGCCTCACCTTCTTCAGATGATGCGAACAGTCCCTTCACCAGTTCCGTTTCCACAATCGACGGGCAGATGCAGTTTACGCGCACATTTTCATGCGCATGATCCAGCGCCATGGCCTTCGTCAGCATCGTCACGCCGCCTTTCGAAGCGCAATACGCCGCACGATCCTTCATTGCAATCAACCCCAGCACCGACCCGACATTTACAATCACACCGCCACCCGCCTTGCGAAACTCCGGCAGCGCCGCGCGCGACATCAGGAACGGCCCCTTCAAGTTTACGGTCATCAATCGGTCCCACTCTTCTTCGCTGATGTTTTCGATCGTCGAAACGCTCAGCGCGCCCGCGTTATTGACCAGCACCGTCACGCCCCCGAACCGCCTGGCTGTTTCCTTAACGGCATGCTCCGCATCCGCCGATTTCGTCACATCACATTGGATCGCCAGCCCCTCTCCGCTCTGCGCTTCAATTTCTCGTACCACTTCCCGCAGCTTCTCTATTCGGCGCCCCACCACGGAGACCTTTGCCCCTTCACGCGCAAATGCCAGGGCGGTCGCCCGGCCGATTCCGCTTCCGGCCCCGGTAATCAAAGCTACCGTCCCCGCCAGTCGTGTCACGCTTTTCCTCACTCCCGCGTCTAATAGGGGTGCTTTTAGGTGTGACCCTGAATCCCGGCTTCAAACTCGGACAAAGGATCTCTGCTGCCCGCATTGGCACACAATTTGTCTGTAGAATGCTGCCCTAACTAGTCACAAGAAACAACCGAGGCCGCCGGAAAACCACTCGCATGAAAATCGGCATCACCTGCTACCCCACCTATGGCGGCTCCGGCGTCGTCGCCACCGAGCTCGGCATGGAGCTTGCCGCCCGTGGCCACGACATTCATTTCATCAGCTACGCTCCGCCCATCCGCATGAACCCCAGCGACCCGCGCATCCATTTCCATGAAGTCGAGGTCGCCTCCTACCCGCTCTTCGACCATCCGCCCTACACGCTCGCTCTTGCGACCAAGATGCTCGAAGTCTTCGAATCGGAGTCGCTCGATCTCCTCCACGTCCACTACGCGATCCCGCACTCGGTCAGCGCGCTCCTCGCGCGCTCCATGGCTGCGCCGCGCCGCCTACCCTTCATCACCACGCTTCATGGCACGGACATCACCCTGGTCGGCAGCAACCGCAGCTATCTCCCCATCACGCGCTATTCCATCGAGCAGAGCGACGGCGTCACCGCCATCTCGCGTTACCTCCTCAACCAAACGCTCAAAGAGTTTGAGATCAAGCGCCCCATTGAGGTCATCCCCAATTTCGTCAACTGCGATCTCTACATCCGCAAACCTCAACCCGGCCTGCGCGAACAATGGGCCCCCAACGGCGAGCCCATCCTCATGCATCTTTCGAATTTCCGTCCCGTCAAGCGCCTCACGGACGCCGTGGAAATCTTCGCCCTCGTCCGCGCGAAAATGCCCGCCAAGCTCGTCCTCATTGGTGACGGCCCCGATCGCGGCGCCGCCGAATACCTCGTCCGCAAAAAGCGCCTGCAAAAAGACGTCCTCTTCCTCGGAAAACAAAACGGCGTTTACGAAAAGCTCGCCGTTGCCGACCTCTTCCTTCTCCCCTCGGAGCTGGAATCCTTCGGCCTCGCGGCTCTCGAAGCCATGGCCTGTGAAGTCCCGGTCATTGCCACAAATGTGGGTGGAGTCCCCGAAGTTGTGGAGCACGGCGTGGATGGTTACCTGGTGGAACCCGGCGACGTCAAGGAAGCGGCTCGCTACGCCATTGAAATCCTCTCGCGCGCCGACCGCGGCCGCGAAATGGGACAACACGCCCGCATCAACGCCAAGAAAAAATTCTGCTCCAACGACGTCATCCCCCTGTACGAACGTTACTACCAGCGCGTCCTCGAGCAATCCTCCGCCGCCCGCGCTTAATCGTCCTTAATTGCGGAGTTTTGTACCGCGCTGTGCGACTGTTTCGGATGCGGAAAGCGGATTCACTGGTGTTAGCGTTACTAAGGCCCGATTGATGTCCGCCTGAGTGATGTCGAAGCCCGAGTTCTTCTTCCCCATAAAAATAATCTCAACGTGCCGGTCCTGGCTATCGTAGAGTTCCAGCGTAACCTTTTTCGGCTGCTTTGCTGGATCGTCAAATTGGAACCCCTTCCAGCCGTGTGCCCCTGCTCTGAATAACCCTGTTTCTCCTCCAACGGATGAGATAGCTTTTGCCATTAGGAGCATGCTGGAGCGAACAGCCTCACGGTAGCTCATCCAGGGCCTTAGCTCAGCCGGCGTTTCCTCTAGCATGGCCTCATGAAACGCATAGTTTGTCCTCGTTGCTTCTGGGCCAAACAACTTCCTCAAGTTCTGTTTTTCCTTATCGCCCATCTGCTTTTCGAATTCCGAGAGTAAATCCTCATGCTTCGGGCTGGGCCCGTAAAACATGAGAACCCTTCCTGAGCGAAAGGTGAAAACTGCGAGATTTGCCGCAACTTTTGTTTTTTCTTTGTCTATATCCGCCCACGGAACTTCAAACTCGAATCCGGCGTGTGAGAGTTTCATGCCTTCAGCGGAGCTCGCCGCGGCATTTCGGAGACTTTGCGGAGTTAAGTTTAGGATTGGCAATCCCTTTGCATAATTGTGCTTGTACTGCCACCAAACTAACGTCTGAAATCCCCACAAATACCCAGTGACGAGCACCATCACGATGCCCCCGACAATGATTAAGAACGGACGTGAAAATCCTGATTCACTTTTCCTCATGCGAAGGGCGCTCCTGACTCGGCCTGCTTTCCCTCCAAGAATAGGAAGCAACTCAGTCCAGAACCATAGTACCTATTCGGATCAGTAACTCATGGAATCTCCCGGAAGCTTTTAATCTCTCGCCGGGTGCTGCACCCTTCGGTTTTAAGGGTGCGGGTTGCGAATCTCGGCGATCTCAGTGTCTCCGTGTTTTCTCCTTCACACTGCTCTTCTTCCCCGCCTTCCCGTTCTTCTCCACGCGCGTCTTCCACGCTGTTCGTAACGCCCCCTCCAGCACATCCTCGCTCTCCTCCGCCAGCCGGATATGCGTCATCCCCATCCTTCCCCAGCCGCCCGCAATCGGAAGGAAAACCTCCGGAAGCTCCTCGACGAACGCCGCCTGCTGCTCCACGGTCAGCATCAGGTTCCCGTACCCCTGCTTAACCGAAGCCAGCGTCGCAAAAATCCTTCCAGCCACGCGGAAGTCCACCGCTCCCATGTGCGAACCTTCCTCCGCCCCTTCAAAGCTCAGCGCAATCCGCCGAAAATCCTTCGCATTCATAAAATCCGGCTCCTACTCCGATTTCCTATCACATTTTTATTGACAATGTCTTTAACACACTGATATGCTATTTTTGTTCAGAAGTGCGCCTCGCGCCCAGCGAGGCTTTTTTATTTCCAACTCAACTTTAGGAGCTACCCATGTCCTCTCTTCGCCCACAGGACCGCAAGTCTTTGTGTCGTTTCACCTTCGCCGACGGCCGCCAATGCCGCACTCCCCGCTCCCGCAACCATCCCCATTTCTGCTGTGATCACGCCCGCAGGGAATCCCAAGCCTGCGCCGCCGATAAACTCGCCCACGAGCTGGCCTATTTCTTTTCCGGCGAATACCTCTCCGCCTGCGATCTCAGCGCCGCCCTCGGCAGCCTCCTCGCCGGCGTAGCTCGCGGCGACATCAAGCCTCGCTCCGCCCGCACCCTGGCCTATCTCTCCCAAACCCTCGTTCAAACCATCCACCTTGCCCAGCACGAATATATCAACGCCCTCGGCACCGACTCCTGGCGCCAGGCCGTCCGCAATTCCATCCACCAGAACTTCGACTACCGCAACGATCCCCCTGAACCAGAAACCGAACCTGAGCCCCCACCCACCGCGCCACAGGCATCACTTCCATCCCCAACCCCTTTAGAATCAACACTTATAGAAATTCCCGTAAGTGTTGATTCTAAACCACTTGCATGAACCCTAAGTCCTTTAGAAGCAACACTTACAAAAATATAGGGGGGAGAGGGTAGTCATGGGGTGGTACAGACCGGGCGCATCCTTGACGAATTAGACCAGGCGCATTCCTGACACTCTTAGCCAGTGGCCACCATGCCCGAGGGCTCTCTCGCATCCGCGCTCTCTGTGACCTCACAAGCTACGGATGCGCCCTTCCTCCGCCCCGCAATCCACCGAGACTCCGCTAGTAAGGGAAGCAGGATTCCGGAGGGATGTGGAAGATGCTTATGCCGCTATCACGTCCGGCGAGAGACATCCACCCGAGGCCCCCGATACTTTCGATATCGTAGCTGCGAGGTTGATAGAAATCGTAGATAACCCTGTAGCGCACTTTCACACTCTGCGTTTGCAGCCTTTCTAGGTAGCGAGCCAGTTTGCTGGAAACAAAACTCTCAAAGCACTCTCGACCAGCACTCACGTCCCATTTAATCACAACGAAATCCTCGTAATCCTTAATGCCCATATGCTGTATGTCGTCGGCAAGCAGCTTGTCCAGGTATTCTTTGGGGAGTTCTTGCACGGTGGTTGATCTGCCGTAGACATCGTATTCCGCGGCGGGTCTGCCTATAAGCCACGTCATTTCGTACGTCCGTTCACGTTCCCAACTTGAAAAAATGGCCAGAGCGAGAAGGAACACAGGCCCCGCAACAACCGCGATTGTCCGGAGCGTGATTTGGGTTGGACGATGGGGAATGCGCGCGGCAACGGCAAAGAGAAACAGTCCGCCCAAAATAAACCCGACGATGTAAACAGGAATTAGCGTGTCACCCTGCCTCTACAGACGCGGCGCGATTGCAGCCGCGGTGTTACGAAAGAGCCTATGAACGCCTCCTTTGCTGACTCATGTTCGCCTAGATCCTTGCGGCGCCGTGCAACTTTCCGCAACACAACTCCTCCGCCCCGCAATCCATCGATACCCGCTCCTCAGCGCTTCCATCATCTTGGGCAACTTCGAAATCCACACCAGCGGTCGCGCCCACCAAATCTCCCGCGCCAGCGCCACGCAAGCGTCCGCGCCGCCAAACTGGCGTCCATCGGAAGGCAAGAACCTTAGTTCCCTCAACAGTTCTTCCCTCGACACTCCGAGCAGCGCCCCCACGCGCGCATCCTGCAGCGGCGCAAGCGCCATCCCTCGCCGCTCCAGCGCCGGCGCCAGCCATCTCGCGATTCGCGTGCAAAAGCTGCACTCCGCGTCAAAGAACAACCATCCCCTAGCGTGTCTGCCCTTCCCGTCCGTAAACTCACTCGTCAGCGAAATCATGGTCTTTACTTCTCTTTCTCCCCGTCTGCCGCTCGCCACTCGCCACTTTCCTAACCTGCCTTTTTCCCCAGGAGCGTAATCACCTTTCCTCGCAGCTTCGCCACGCTCTTCAAGGCTCCCGCCGGCATGTGCAAAATTTCTTCGAACAATCCCGTCATCACTGTCAAGAACTCCAGCATGCTCTCCAACCGCTCCCGCGTGTACGCATCCGCCTGAGCTCCGCCCTTCGACTCCGCGACGCACTCCGCCAGCACCCGCAGCGTCGGATCGATTTCCCGCCGCTTCCGCTCTTCGGCCACGATCCGGAAGATCTCCCAAACATCTTTGATCGACTCGAAGTGGTCGCGCCGGTCGCCCAAGATGTGCACCACGCGCACGATCCCCCAACCCTGCAGCTCGCGTAAACTCGTGCTCACGTTCGACCGCGCCACCGCCAGCGTCGTCGAAATTTCATCCGCCGGCACAGGCCTGGGTGAAAGAAACAGCAGCGCATGAACCTGCGCCACAGTGCGGTTGATCCCCCACCGCGTTCCCATCTCTCCCCAATGCAAAATGAACTTCTGCGCCACGGGGGTCAGCGTCGCTTTTGTTGCGTCTGTCATTTCTGTTATTTCTCTTTGTTCAGAACATACCGCAGTCACAGCCATTTGTCAAGCTCTCCTTCGTCCCCTGCCGCCACCGCGTTCGCGCTTTGCGGGCAGCGAGCACTTGACCGGCCCCGGTCCCATAGCCGAGGCGTTGTGCCTGCCAATTAGGGTAATTCCTCGATGCAAGAACCAAGTGCTCACCCAATTGCCCGGCTTCAACGCTCGTGTACTGTATCTCTTGGTACGTTGAGGTACGGGAACGCCCTGCCCCCACCCTCCAAGGATGGACGTAGGTTCCGATGGAGCGCAACTACGACATCTTCAAGAGACACCCTGACGGGATGTTCATTTGGATCGAGACTACAGGAGACTTGCAGGCCGCCGAGGAACGCCTAAAACAGTTGGCTCCGCGATCACCCGGAGAGTACAAGGTGTTGTGCCTAAACACACTCCGAGTGGTTGCGTCGCAGAGACAAGTAGCTGACGCCATTGGAATGCTGAAGCGGCCTGCGCCCAAGTCCATCAGGATGGGGGTAAGGAGCAATGAGCACGCAATTTGACATTTTGAAGAAGGACCGTAAAGGAACATTCCAATGGCTAGAGGCGGTGAACGACATCGAGACCGCCAAGGGCCGCCTGCTGCAATTGTCCACGGAGTTCCCGGACGAGTTCGTCGCTTTTCGTGGAATCGACCTCCAAGTTGTTGCCGTATCTAAGGCCAGCAGTGTGGTGGACCTTAATTAAGATTTATCCGCCGCCGCATTCTCCACACAACGCCAATCGATCTGCCGCACACTTGATTTTTAGGACTTGGCGGCCTGGCCAGTCAAGTTCCGGACTGGTATCTTTGAACACGAAGGTCCGGCACCGGATGCCGCCCCGTCCCACTCCCGCCGTTGCTGAAATCATGGCCGCATTGCGCCTGCGCTTCCGGTTTCTGAATCTGCACTATGAGGCGGCGTGGACCGAAAGTTGGAGTCACCGCCGCTGCCTGCATACCCACACGACTCTCCTAGAAGCAGCCAAGTGCGCCATGCCCGAGGGCCCGGGGTGGTACGTCTTCGCGGTCGAACGCGGCACGCCCCGAGAATTGACCGAGACGGAAGAAAAAATCGTGAGCGAGTTCCGTTTCGGTCCTGGCACGAGATTCCGAGACGAACGGGGGACGCCCGCATAGTATGCTGGTGCTTTCGCCGGCCTACATTCCTCCCCAGGTGATGGCGTTGAAGAGCATTTGAAATGTTCCCTCCGTCTGGGCGCGGTGCTGCACGCGGAAACCGAACAGGACGATCTTGCCTTTGCCCTTGGTGAAGGTGACGGCGGCAGCTTTTCGCTCCAAGCGTTCGGCGCCGTGCGCATAGCCGGAAATCAAAATGTCCTTGGCGTCGTCGGGATACCAGGCGATCACCGAGCGCTGAACATCCGGCGCGGGAGCGGAAGTCTGGAAAGCGATGGGGCCGTCGAAAAAAGCCGCCACTTCCCGCGGCATGCCGTAGCCCACGGGGTGGTTGCTGTCCACGTAGACGCGCAGGAGCGAACCAGGAATGTTGAAGTCGGCGGTCTGCACGCCTCTTCTTCCTTCACTGGGCGCGCCGACCAAAGCGTTGCGCACGGGCAGATTGAATTCTTCTCCCATCACGACTTCTGAGGCGCGGGCCAAAGTAATGAGGGTGCCGCCTTTGTCCACAAAATCTTTCAGCGAGCGCACACCTTCCTTGCCGATGCCACCCGAGAATTCCGGGGGAAGTTCTTCGAAGTAGCCTTCACGGTTCGATCTGCCTTCAACGATCACCTCGCGCGTGGAGTCAGGCAGGATCATCACGTCGTAGGCGGCGTTCAGGCTGCCGGCTTTCATCTCCTTGTTCTCGATGTTTTTCAAGCTGAAGCCGTATTGTTCGAGCAGGAAGCGAGTCCAGCCTTCGTCAATCGACGGGTTATAAGACTTGTAGAGGGCGATGCGCACCGGCTTCAGGGGTGTGGCCTCTTTGGGAAGATCCGTTAGCGACTGAAGACGGAGGTGGAGCTTCTCTACGTTGGCTGCCAGCTGCGGGTGCGCGGCGAAAATCATGAGCGGCGTCTGGCTGGCTCTCCTTGCGAGAAAGACTTGCGCTCCTGATTTCTGCGCCAGTTCCGCTGGGGCCGCCGCCAGGCCAAGGAACAGCTTGGATTTTTGTGGACGCTGACGCCTCACCCGGTGCGAGACGCACTTTTTCCGCTTTCACGCCCATCATCAGAGGCAGCGACCACGCCGCGACATCGTAAGGCTCCAGGATGCCGCTGTTGGGCGCAGGTTTCACCTCCGGATAGCGCTGCACTCCCAGCATCTCGTCGACAAAGCGCCCATAGGGCTGCGCCATCGGAATCAGAAAGGACTTCTTGTCGCTCGAGAGGCGCACCTCGGCTCCGTGTTCGACCATGAGAGCCGCCAGATGAGTGGCCGTAACAGGATCGCGCTGGTCTTCGATCGGAATGCGCCAAAACTCCGCGGCATCGGCAGAGTCGATCGCGTGGGTGGCCATACTGGCCACGCCTCGCAACAGCTCCCGGCGATATTTGCTCACGGTCTCCAGCGCGGCATCGGAGACGAGAAGTTCATAGTCCATGATGTCGCGGAGCCGCCACACGCCGCCGGGCCAAGGGTTGGGAAAATTGATCTGCTGCTCGTAGGTGATGAGGCCCTTGGCTCCGCCTTGCAGCTCTGTAGGAGAAATCTCCAGCGGCGAAGCGATGCGGGCCGAGGCCACTTCCGTGAGAACACCGTACATGTTCTTCCACCAGCCGGTGTTGCGCGTGCCCCCGGGCCAATAAGCGTCGAACGAATACCCGTAGATGACGCCGGCCTTGCCAGCTTCTTCCAGACGCCAGCCCATGGCGGCGCCCATTAGATTGTTACCGCGATGCACCAGCGGGTTCACCAGTTTGGCCACGGGATCGGCGTTGGGAGGGATGTAAATGCGCGGGCCGGTGGAGCCCATCTGGTGCTCGTCCAGCCAGAACTGAGGAAACCATTCGTGGTACACCATGCGGTTGACATTCTTGGTTTCGATTTGGGTCAACATGTACCAGTCACGGTTGTTATCGTGACCGACGTAATGGTGATAGAGGTAAGGCATGGGGCCGCCTTCATACTTGGTTCCCAGATACTTCCGGTACCACTCGGTGACCATGATTTGTCCGTCGGGATTGAGAGAAGGGACCAGGAGGACGATCGAATCGTTAAGACGCCGCTTGGTCTCCGCGTCCTGTGCAGTCACCAGTTTGTAGGCCCATTCCATGGCCATCTGGCTGGAGCCGATCTCGGTGGAGTGAATGTTGCAGGTGAGGAGGAGAATGGTCTTACCTTCGGAGGCCAGGGCGTCGACTTGCTCGCGGGTGAGGCCGCGCGGGTCGGCCAGCTTATGCGCGATTTCTTTGTACTTGGTCTTGTTGCGGAGATTTTCTTCGCTGGAGATCACGGCCATAAACAGCTCTTCGCCCAGCGTCGTCTTGCCGAGGTTCTCGATCTCCAGGCGGTCAGAAGCTGCGGCCAGGGCCTTGAAATAGGACGCAATCTGGTGATAGTCGGCGAGCTGGCGCTCGGCGCCCACTTCAAACCCCAGGAATTCCGTGGGCGTGGGAACGTGAGCGGCGGGCTTCTCTTTTCCCTGGACCGCGGCGAAGGAAACCAGCGCCAAAGTCATGGCAACAACCAGCAAACTTTGTTTCTTAAGCATGATCAGCTCCGTTTGCGAGGGGAAAAGCGTAACAGTATGCCCTGCGGGAAGGTTTTGGAAAAGCGAAGTCTCTTGCGGGCCCCGGCGTCAGCCGTCTGACCCTATTGACACCGGCGTTCGCCGGCCCTATGGTCTTGCCCAGTTGGAAAGTGGAAGTCGCAATTTCCCGCCTGCTTCGAAAGATTTCCACTTTGGAGGTATCCATGCCGCTAAGCCTTACGACTCTATCCTTGGTAGCCGCACCGGTGACCCTGCAAGAAGGCTTGAAAATCCTGGAACGCGACCAGTACCGCTGCCAGTACTGCGGTCTGAACGGCAGGGCCAGTTTCGAGAACGCTCTGGTCATGTCGGTGGATTTTGTGGTTCCCCGGGCTCACAAAGGAAAGAAGGATGCCAGCAATCTGGTCGCTTGCTGCCGCCCCTGCAACATGATCAAGGGCACGCGCGTTTACGCCAACCTCGATGACGCCAAGGCCTACGTGCTGGCGCGTCGTGAAGAGTTGCGTAAGGGCTGGGAATCGAAGACTGCAAGGCCGCTCGCCAAGTCTGCAACATGAAAGCCCGGCCCTTGCCGGAGCGGAGTGCCAACCATGAGCTGACCGCTTCCTCTTCATGCCACGGGTTGCAACGCGGGGACGAGTTGGGGGACTTCGATGCGGATAAGGGTGCCCTGGCCGGCGCGGCTTTCGATGTGCAGACGAAAATCCGCGCCATAGAGGACGCGGAGGCGCTCGCGGACGTTACTTAGCCCGATTCCTTCGACGTAGACGTGCGGCATCTTTTCTTCGGAGATGCCGACTCCGTTGTCTTCGATTTCAATTTGCAACCTGCCGTCGCGGGTCGCGGTGCGCAGTTGAATCTTGCCGCCTTCGAGCTTGGGCGCGAGGCCGTGCTTGAGGCAATTCTCGACGATCGGCTGCAACAACATGCTGGGGACAAAAGCGTCGAGGGTTTCTTCTTCGAGCTGCTTGACGATTTCGAGGTTGTCGCGCCCAAACCGCGCCACCTCGATGTCCAGGTAGTCGTCGATAAACTCGAGCTCATCGCGCAGCGGCACAAAGGTTTCGTGCTTGCGCAGGAGCCGCCGGAGAATGTTGCTGAGCTTCAGCACCACGCGGCGAGCGGCGTCCTGGTCAAAGCGGATCAGCGCCGAAACGGTGTTCAGGGTGTTGAAAAGAAAGTGTGGATTGATCTGGCTGGAAAGCGCGTCCATGCGCGCCTTCAGCAGGAGCTGCTGGTGGCGCTCGAGGTTCATCTCGATGCGCGTGTTGTTCCAGATTTTCAGGGGCGCGGCCACGGACATGAGCGTCGCGATCACAGTGAGCCCCAGCCACCAGTCCCAGTTTGCATCGATGGCAAAAAGCCACCTGGGCTTGGTGGCGTTGACGAGGGCCACGCGGCCGAGCTCCAGACCGACGCAGGTCGCGAGCGGCGCCATCTCCCAGGACAGTTGTGCTTTGCCGAGCAGCTTGACGATGGCTTTTGGAATGTTGAGGAAAGTGAACGGGCCGAAGTTCCACAGGTCTTCTTTGTTGGGAATGGCCTGGCGGATCAGCCCTCCCAGCAGGCCGGCAGTCGAGGCGGCGGGCATGGCCAGCCATTCATGGGAGATGAGCGCGGGAATGGTGATGATGGCCCCGCCAATCGGCCCGACAACGCGGCCGCCCAGCAAGCCCATGAGGAAAGCGCCTTCAAGCGAGAGATCCGCAAAGCGGTAGGCCGGGCTGACAAGGCGCAGCGTGACGCCGACAATCAGCGGCGGCATCATGAACAGCATCAGCTTCAGCTTCTGGTCGGGATCGCGCTCCTCGGCGAACAGGACGCGGCGGAAGGTGTTCCAGCGCGCCAGGAGCGCGGCAATCGAGGAGGCCACGCCCACCTTGAGCAGCAAGGTGAACAGCAGGTCGCGAACTGATGTGGCGGTGTCCATGTTTCTTTGGCAGCGTGTCTCAGGCTAACGCTAGCCAATCCCCCGCTCGATGTAAAGCCTCCCGTAGCACGGGATTGTTGGCCCCAGCGAGCAAGGAAATCGGCGAGACGTGAGGCCCTGCTATACTTCTTGTTTCCCGTGAGCACAAAAACAAAGCAGGGCAAACGGCCGAAGGAAAAAAACGCAGCGCTGAAACTCGTCGCGCGCGCGGCTCTTCCGACACGCTACGGACGGTTCACGATATACGGGTTCAAAGGGCGCGGGGCGCAGGATGAGGCCGTGGCGTTGGTGCGGGGAAAACTCAACGGCAAAAGCGCGCCGCTAGTGCGCGTGCATTCGCAATGCCTTACGGGGGACGTGCTCACTTCAGTGCGCTGCGACTGCCGGGCGCAGCTCGAACTTTCGCTCAAGAAAATCGGCTTGGCTGCGTCCGGTATTCTGCTCTATCTCCCGCAAGAAGGCCGCGGGATCGGCCTGCTGAACAAGCTCCGCGCCTACGAATTGCAGGACAAGGGCATGGATACGGTCAAAGCCAACGAGACGCTGGGCTTCGCTGCCGACGCCCGCGACTATGATTTCTCCGCGAAAATCCTGAAAAAACTTGGCGCTAGGAGGATTCGCCTGCTCTCCAACAACCCGGAAAAAGTTCGCCAGCTTGAACGCTCGGGAATCCGCGTGGCCGAGCGCGTTCCCTGCCAGCCGCGCATTTCGAAGATCTCACGCGGCTACCTGCAAACAAAGAAGAAGAAGATGGGCCATCTGCTCGAAGGCATCTGAGGAACGCGATTCGTCTAGCCGCCGCCGACAAAGTGCACGATTTCATAGCGGTCGCCGGTTTCGATTCGCGTGCCGGCCCACTCTGGGCGCGGCAGAATTTCCAGATTGCGCTCGATGGCCACGCGCCCGGAATCCAAGCCGAGCTCGCGCAACAAATCGATCACCGTCGCCCCCGGCAGCGCGGTGCGGTTTTCTCCGTTCACGGAAATCGGAATGGTCATTTCCATTTCAGATTTTCACGCGGAAGGGACGCGCGGCCTCGCGCGCAACTGAAATCTCAGCTGTCCCTTGGCATCTCCCTTAGCGGCTTCAATATTCAGGGCAATCTCCGTTCCGGCAAGGCGCGGCATGTCGAATTCGAGCTGCGCTTTGCCGTCATTACCCGTGGCTGCCGAGAAACTCGCCGGCTGTGCTGCTCCTTCAATTGTCGCTTTCACAAGCGCGGCAAAAACGGCACGCGCATCCTCTTTGCGTCGGACGGTGATCTCCAAGCTGGCGCGTTTTCCGAGGAGCCAGCTCCTGGGATTCATCAATTCAACGGTGAGAGCCGCCACTGCTGGAGGGTTGTGCAGAATAGGAGGATTTACGTCTCTTTTCTCCGCCGCCGTTTCTTCTGCCGTCAATTTGGGCAGGGTGAGGTGCAGCACCCCGGAGCGAAGCGCCTCAACCACCGTCCGGTGCTGCAGGTCGACGCGCTTGCGCAACAATTCTTCGCGCTGTGTATTCATGGGGATCAAGTCGAGGTAGTTGTTCGTTAGCCGATGCAAGACTCGTCCGCGCAAGTACACCGTGGTATCGATGAGGGCATTCACGACGCCGCGATCTTCGGTCTGAACGTGAAAGAGCGTTTCTCCGACGCTTACATTGGTGTTGTGACCGAAAAGCATATCGGCGGCGACCCTCGATTGCGCCGGCTGGTGAACCGCACCGCGCAGGATCGGCGCGGGTTTCCACTTCCGCCATTTGACCGACTGGCGGTTGAATCGCTATTATAGCCTGTTGCCCATGAGCGATTCCGGTCTACATGTTTACGTTCCGCTTCTCATACACCTCCTGGCGGCTGTGGCGCTCGCTGGAGCGCTGACCGTCGCTTCGGTGGTGGTGGGGTGGCGGCGCCCGAGCCGTGCCAAGCAGCAGGCTTACGAGTGCGGCATGGAACCCACAGGTGACGCGCGCCAGCCCTTCTCGGTGAAGTTCTATCTGGTGGCGATGGTATTCATTCTGTTCGACGTGGAAGCCATTTTCCTCCTTCCCTGGGCGTACGTTTTCCGGGATATGACGAGGATGTCGGCGGGCATCGGGATGTACGGCTTTGTGGAAATGATTATTTACATAGGCGTATTACTGGTGGGGTATTTATATCTGTGGAAAAAGGGCGCGCTCGACTGGCACAGGTAGTCGGCGGCTGAGGGCTCGGGAAAAGTGACAGAGAAGGCCAGCCAAAAAGCTAACGTCGTGGCCGAGCGCCTGCGCGCGTGGAATCCCAAAGCAATCGCGGAAGTCATGGAGTTCCGTGGGGAAACCACGCTGGTGATGCCGCGGGAGTTGTTGCGGGCGGCCGCAGAACGGTGCCGCGAGGATGCGGAGCTAAGGTTTAACCTTCTCACCGACGCCACCTGCGTGGATCGATTTCCGCACGAGCCGCGCTTCGAGCTCAACTATCATCTGGTATCGATTCCCCGGCGTGACAAAATTCGCCTGAGGGTGCGCCTGGCGGGGGCAGATCCAGTGGTGGATTCGCTGGTGCCGGTATGGCCGGGAGCGAATTGGCTGGAACGCGAGATTTTCGACCTGTTCGGCATACGTTTCTCCGGCCATCCGGATTTGCGCCGCATCCTGCTGCCCGACGACTGGGAAGGCCACCCGTTGCGGAAGGATTACCCGGTTGAGGGATATCGGGACGTGCCAAACACGGGTGCGCTGTTCAGGAAGAGTAGCACATGACCACCGTCGAAACGGCGACCGGCACCGCGAAAACCATGGTCCTGAACATGGGACCGCAGCACCCGTCCACGCACGGGGTGCTTCGAATCCTGCTGGAACTCGATGGGGAGACGGTTGTTAAGGCCGTTCCGGACCTGGGATACCTTCACACCGGGATCGAGAAAAGCTGTGAAGACAAAACGTATTCACAGGCCATTACGCTCACCGACCGGATGGATTACCTCAACCCGCTGGGGAACAACCTGGTGTACTGCCTGGCGGTGGAAAAACTGCTCGGACTGGAAGTTCCGAAGCGCGCGCAATACATCCGCGTCCTGCTCGTGGAGTTGCAACGCATTTCCTCGCACCTGGTCTGGCTCGGAACGCACGCCATCGACCTCGGGGCCATGTCCGTTTTCCTTTATTGTTTCCGCGAACGCGAAGAGATCCTCAAGATTTTTGAGCTGTTCTCCGGGCAACGGATGATGACCAGCTACATCCGAATCGGCGGGATTGCGCTGGAGCCTCCGGCGGGATGGCGCGCGGCGGTCGAGCGATTCCTGAAAATGATGCCCAGCCGCATCGACGAATACGAAGCGCTGCTGACGGGAAACCGTATCTGGATGGGGCGGACGAAGGGGATCGGATACATTTCGACCGATGACGCCGTCGCGTTGAGCATGACCGGGCCGACGCTCCGCGCTTCCGGCTTGGCTTACGACAACCGCAAGCTGTTCCCGTATTCAAGCTACGAGGAATTCGATTTTGACGTTGTAACGCGGACGGATTCCGACTGCTTTGGACGGTACATGGTCCGCGTGGAGGAGATGCGGCAGAGCTTGAAGATTGTGAGGCAGGCGCTGGGAAAGATCAAAAACGAAGGGCCGATCCGGACCGAAGCGCCGGGAATCGTGCCACCGCCGCGGGAAAAAATGAAGGTGGAGATGGAAGCGCTGATCTACCACTTCAAGATTTTTACGGAAGGATTTTCACCGCCGCCTGGCGAGGCATTCGTTACCGTGGAGTCGCCGCGCGGCGAACTGGGCTGCTACATTGCGAGCGACGGATCGGCAAAGCCGCTGCGCGTGCATTTCCGGTCGCCTTCGTACATCAACCTGCAGGCTCTGCCGAAACTGATCGAAGGGCGGTTGATCGCAGACGTCATCGCGTGCATCGGCACGATTGACATTGTCCTTGGGGAAGTCGACCGCTAATTCTATGCAACTTTCACCCCAGCTCACCGCAAAGTTTGAAAAGCTGCAGACCGCGTATCCGCTAAAGCGGAGCGCGCTCATCCCCATGTTGATGTATGCGCAGGATGAACACGGCTACATCAGCGACGAAATGATTGCGGAGATCGCCCGCCGCCTGGACCTCAACACGCTACAGGTGGAGGAGACGCTCGCGTACTACTCGATGCTGCGGCGCAAGCCGATGGGCAAGTTCCACGTGCAGGTCTGCACAAACGTCGCGTGCATGCTGCGCGGCGGTTACGACATGCTGGAGCGAGCGAAGAGACGCCTGGAGATTGGACACAAGGAAACGACCGGCGACGGCGTTTTCTCTCTCGAAGAGGTGGAATGCATAGGGGCGTGCACCGGCGCGCCGGCGATGCAGGTCAACTACGACTTCCACGAAAACCTGACGCCGCTCAAGTTCGACCGCATTATCGAGGAGCTGGATTCGGGAAGACGGCCGGAACCGGAGCCGGTCACTTCGGGCGCGCTCCACCGGCGCGAACCGGGGGAAACACCGCTCATCAGCAGGCGCTGGGGGATCAAGGATTCGCACAAGATAGATGTTTACTTGAAGCACGACGGCTACCGGGCCCTGGAAAAGGCGCTGAAGCAGATGGAACCCGCGGCGATCATCGACGAAGTGAAAAAGTCGAATCTTCGCGGGCGGGGTGGCGCGGGATTTCCGACGGGGATGAAGTGGTCGTTCGTGCCCAAGGATTCACCAAAGCCGAAATACGTGATTTGCAATGCGGATGAATCCGAGCCGGGCACATGCAAGGACCGGCCACTGATGGAAATGGACCCGCACCAGCTCATCGAGGGCATGATCATCGCGGGGCGGGCTATCGGGGCGCATCGCGGATTCATATATATTCGAGGCGAGTATCGCTACGTCCTGGACATTGCGGAACCGGCCATCGCGGAAGCGTACGCGCACGGCTACCTGGGGAAAGATATTCTCGGGTCAGGCTTTGATTTCGATCTGCTGATTCACACGGGCGCGGGCGCGTATGAATGCGGCGAAGAATCCGCGCTGATGGAGTCGCTCGAGGGCAAGCGCGGCTACCCGCGGATTAAACCTCCCTTCCCTGCTGTGGTGGGTCTTTACGGCTGCCCGACGATCATCAACAACGTCGAAACCTTGAGCGCCGTGCCGGCGATTATTCTCGAGGGCGGCGAAGTTTATGCGAATCGCGGCACCCCGAAAAACGGCGGAACGCGGCTGCTGTGCATCGCGGGGCACGTCAACAAGCCAGGTATTTACGAAATTCCGCTGGG
>WNFO01001174.1_pt1 | contig 23594 bp, 19 predicted proteins | sample 5400251 | NCBI WGS metagenome assembly WNFO01 (sample SAMN13153354, study PRJNA577476) | soil metagenome | isolation source: 100 cm saprolite under Madrone tree | place: USA:California | collected 2016-06-14
TGTTACCGCCGGGCTGAAGTTCGTCCCGAACTGCCGGTTTGAAAATCGTCGTGAACGGTCGTGGCGGAGTGCAGGGCGTCACTCTGAGGGCTGAGCGTGATCTTTGGCGCGATAGGAAGGGCCTTCGATGAGGACGGTCTCGGCGTGATGCAGGAGGCGATCAAGCAAGGCGGAGGTCAGCGTACTGTCGTTGTTGAAGATCTCCGCCCAGCGTTTATATACGCGGTTGGAGGTGATGATCGTGCTGCCGTGCTCATAGCGGCCGCTGATGATCTGGAAGAGCAGATCCGCGCCCGCCTTGTCGATCGGGAGGTAGCCGAGCTCGTCAATCAGGATTGCAGCCGGTCGCAGGTAGCGGTTCATGGCACGTTTGAGGTTGCCGGTAGCCTGCGCCGCCGAGAGCGTGTTGACGATATCGATCGCGGTGGTGAAGAGCACGGGGTAGCCGCGCAGGCAGGCGGTGTGGGCGAGCGCGATACTCAAGTGCGATTTGCCGACGCCGACGCTGCCGAGAAAGATGACGTTGGCTTTGTCTTCGACGAAGGCAAGGCGAAAGAGGTTCTGGACCTGCGGACGATTGATCTTCTTCGGCCAGTTCCAGTCGAACTGCTCGAGGGTCTTGATGAGCGGAAAGCGCGCCAGGCGCACGCGGCGGCGGATGCTGCGATCCTCGCGCCAGGCGGCCTCCCCCTCGATGATGCGGGCGAAGTAGCCGACATGCGACCAGTGCTGCGCGGTGGCCTCTTGTGCGAGCGGCTCGAAGTGTTCGCGGGCGAAGGGCATTTTGAGCATCCTCAAGCGCTCGCACAGCGCCTCGGTCTCGCGGTGGCTCTCCTTGGAGCGGATGGGCGGCGGGGTTGCGGACATGGTCGTGACCTCTTGGTCGTGGGTGGTGTGGGTCAGTCTTTGACTTCGTAGAGCGAGAGATCCGCCTCGGGAAGTTCCAGCTCGAGCAGGTCCTGGCGCCGAGTGAGCGAGAGGGGGCTCACGGGCGGTGTGCGGCGGGCGCGCACCTGGAGCAGGTGCGCGATGTACTCGCAGCTGAAGGCGTGGAAGGCGAGCCCGTCGGCGATCGCGCGGGAGGTGGCCTCGGTGCCGTAGATCTCGGCGAGCGCGAGGATCTTGCGCACGTGATGGCGCGGGTTGAGCCGGCGGCTCTCCAGCCCCTCGTAGTACGCCTGCGCCTGCGGTGAGAGCGCCAGCAACTGCATCAGCAAGCGCTGCTCACGGGCGTTGCGGCGTTGGGCGAGCAGCGCCTTGGGATGATCGGGGTCTTCGATGTCCTGCCGGCGATCGTAGCTTCTGCGGTGGCGGGCGATGAGGGCATCCTCGCGGCAGATGATGAGGCGATCGGGATAGGCCTTCACCGTCACGCGGGCGCTGGCGTACTCGGCGGGCACCGAGTAGCGGTTGGTATCCAGGCGGATGCGAAACTGGCTCGAGGCGCGCACGGTGAAGATGCGCGCCACGTCATAGGGTGAGGGGTTGAGCGGACGGAGCTTGCCGCGCTCGTCCTCGAAGAGGTCCACCGGTCGGCGGTGCGTCTCCCCGTGGATGCGTACGTTGGCGACGGTGTCGAGCCAGACTCGGGCGGCGGGGTTGACGGCGCTGAAGTCTGCGAGCTCGAGTCCGTTGAGGAAGTTCTTTTTGACGTAGCCGACGCCGGACTCGACCCGCCCCTTCTCGTGGCCGGCCGCGACATTGCAAGCACTGATGGTGAACCCGGCATGGCGAGCGTAGTCGAGATAGCGGGCGTTGAAGACCGGGGCGGTGCCGGCGAGGCGCTGCAGAACGGCGCTCTTCAGGTTATCGACCATGACGCGAGAGACCACCCCGCCGAAGGCGGCCCAGGCGTTCTCATGACAGGCGAGAAAGTGCTCCATGGTCTGGGAGACCGTGAACTCGACGTACATCAACCGTGAGTAGCAGAGCACCATGACGAAGAACGAAAGGCGTCTGCGGGTGGAGCCGACCGCGATCGAGCCGTACTCGCCCCAATCGACCTGTGCGCACTCGCCCTGGGCGAATGACAGGCGCAGAAAAGCTTGTGGGCGGCGCGGTCGGATCTGGCGCACGTAGTCGGCGACGATCGTGTGGCCGCCGGTGAAGCCCGCCTCGCGCAAACGCTGGAAAACCTGCTGCGCGCTCAAGGGATGCGCATCAAGCCAACGCACGATGAGCGGCTTGTAGGGGTCGAGAAGCTTCTTCCGCGGCGCTGATCGGCGCGGACGGTATTGCTCGATGCGCACCCACTTGGAGACGGTCTGCGGGTGCAGCCCCAGGGCACGGGCGGTCTGAGTGATCGTCAAGCCCTGCCGATCGAAGTGATCGCGGATCTTGCAGTAGGTCTCGTAGTCCAACATGCAGCGCTCGATCAGGGCATGCGATCTGGGACGCGTCCCTGCAGGCGAGCGAGTGCAGCGCCGATCGGCTCAGGTCCCGTGCTTCGCGGCGCCGATCCCGGCGCGGATGATGCAGGGACCGCTGTGGCCGAGGCGCGCTCGAGCGCGAGTACTTGATAGAGCGGTGCCTCGTAGGCAATGAGGCTCGCGCGCATCAGCACCGTGCGAGCGTGCTCGAGATGTGCCGGCGCCATCGACAACAGCCGGCACACGGTGCGATCCGAGTAGTAGCTCAAGCCTTGCGCATCGGCCACGGTCAGCAGCAGCAGATACAACGCGAGCGCGCCGCGATCGCAGCGCTCGATGTAGCGCTCACGCACCACGCGCTGGTCGATCCAGCTGAACTGTCGGGGAATGCGCCGCAGGCGCTGCGGGCACCACAGGCGTTTGATCGGCATGCGCGCGATGGCCACTACCGAGGATGTCTCGGCCCAGTTGTAGCAGCCGCCGGGAGGTGGCGACGATGTCCTCTTGTAACGGGCTGTCGGTCAGGTGGGCGATTAACCCAATCAGCACCGCGTCTTGCGAGCGGCACAGATCTTGTAACGCCAAAGAGCGAGAATCTGCTGTCGGCTCAAGGACTTGGCCGCTGCAGGGATCTTGTAACGCATCGGCCCTTCCCGCACCCCCGCGGCGCCAGTAGCCCGGATGCAGCGCTCGCCACGCGCGCACACGCGCAACGTGCAGGGGGCCGCCGAAGTAGTTGTGGTTCTCGGGCTTCTCGCGCCAGCGACGTTGGCTGGCAGCTTTGCTCGCCTCCCGGCAGGCGTCCTTTGCGCAGTACTTCTGCCGGCCGCGGTTGCGAGGATCCGCACGAAACAACTCATCGCAGCACAGGCACTTGCGTCTTCTTGTTCGCCGCATCGACCCGCCCCCCCTCGGAGCCGATCATGCATGCGAATGGCGCGACTCGCCTCTCCGGCCACCGCCTCACAGCATGCCGGCTCAGAGCGGGAGAACAAGACGATTTATATAACGGTGACGGAAGAAAACGGAGCGAACAAAACGACGACGTTCACACCGGCAGATCTACACGACGATCAAGTCGGCGATGACACGTCCTGACACAGGTAAATACCCGCTCTGGGTCAGGTCCGAGGAGTCGCCTTGCTTCGATGTCGATGAGGTAGTCCGCCGGGCACATTCACAGTCTGGCCGCGAAGCTGCTCACGGTCCAGGAAGTCCGCGACGCCTGATTCTGTAACCGACGAATCGGCTTGCAATTGAGAGGAGTCCCGTATGAGACATCTCACCCATCTGGCGCCGGTGCTCACCCTGAGCCTGGTCCAGATAGCTTCGCCATCCGCTCGATCCTTCGCAGCGGGAGCTCCAGAGGCAACCGCGAACGTACAGCCGTGCGCATCGGACGCGGACTGCTCGACCGAGCCGAAGCTACTCGCAAATCTGACTGAGGTTCCGCTCGAGAAGAATGCACCTACGCTGCCGGGACATCCGCTGACGTCCGTCGTAGTCACCCAGTGCAACCTGATCGTGGCGCTGTATGTGACCATGCCCGATGGCAAGCTCCTGAGATTCGACCAGAGCACAGCCGTTCCCGCCGAGCAGTTGCTGATAATGGCGTACACCGCCACGCGCAGCGAGCGCGTCGACGTCTCGTGCGACGACCTGGGCTCGGTGGGGCACGAAAGCCATGGCCCCGTGTAGGCGAGTCGCTGATACCACTCACGGGCGACCCTTGCCGCCGCATTTCGATGCAGCTGGTGCAGGGGACCGACGGACAACGAGCGCCTGAGGATATCGACATGCCACAGCCCCGCAAAATCACGGTTCTCATTGCATACTCCGACCCGCTGATATCGGCAGGCCTCGCTGCCACTTTGAGAAGGCGACGAGACTTCAAAGTGCTGGTTTGCAGCCCCGAGTCGCCTGTCTCGTGCTCCGCAGCCAGTTATTTCCCTTCGCCGGACGTCGTAGTCGCGGACTACGATTCTGGCTTGCGACTGACCGCTTCCATAGACGCGTGCGCGGATCGAGTCATGATTCTGACGCATAGCGACAGCGAGGCGAAGATCTGCCATGCACTGGAGCAAGGTGCACGCGGCTATCTGTTGCTCGGCTGCAGTGTGCAGGACCTGACGGAGGCTCTGCGATCGGTGCACCTGGGTGGTATTGCGGTGGGGCCGCTAGTGGCCAGCCGCATTGCGGACCGGATGAAGCAGGAAGCGCTAACCAAACGCGAAGCGGACATCTTGGGGCAGATGATGTTGGGGCTGTGCAACAAGGGTATCGCTGCAAAACTGGCGGTAACGGTCGGAACCGTGAAAACGCACGTCAAATCCATTCTCAACAAATTGGATGCGGTGAGCCGAACGGAGGCGGTTGCGATAGCGCAGCGCCGGGGGATTCTGCAACAGGAGCACGAATGGCCTCATCCGCCGGTGAGAGGGTCTGGGCTCGGAGGTCGATCAAGCTTGACCAAGTCGTTTGATGAATCGAAAAACCCACGACGAATTGGGCGCTCGGTGGATCTGAGCGCCACGATCTTGACCACGGCGCCGTGAATCACAAGTGGGGCGCAATATCGGGGACGGATGCCGCCAACGATCGCGCGTTGCTTGCGGCGATTACTGCCGGTGATGAGGCAGCATTGAGGGAGGTTCATTCGCGTTATTACCGGCGCGTCGCATGCTTTGCACTGCGAATCACCGGGCGCTACGACTTGGCGGAGGAGATCACCAACGACACGTTGCGGGTCGTTTGGCAATGCGCTGCGCGGTTCAAGGGGGCTTCGAAAGTCTCCACTTGGATCCTGGGCATCGCCTACTGCCTCAGCATGAAGACGCTCCGAAGCGTGGGTCGCCGATGGCCGAGGGCCGATCCGATACAGCGTGGCATCGAAGAGACGCACGAGCCCGGAGCTGAGGCAGAAGTCTGTGAATGGGTCGGCGCGGCCTCGGCCCGATTGCCTACCGAGCAACGAACCGTGCTTGAGCTCTAGTATGGCCTCGGCTATTCCTGCAAGGAGATTGCGGACACGGTGAAATGCCCCGTCAACACCGTTAAGACTCGTCTGTACTACGGACGTCGCAAGCTGCGGCAACTATTGCCGACACTAGCAGGGGTGGGGAATGCCTAGACCGGGTGGGCATTGGCGATAGACGCCCTCTATCGAAACCATCTGATCAATCGACTTCCAGGCATGGTGGCGAAGGCCTATTAATGTCATTCACCCACCAATGGAGCCTGCCATGAGCAAACCGGCCGACAACTTCTCGAAGCCATCCCGCGAGCGACTGACCACCAGTGCCGGCAATCCGATCGCCGATAACCAGAATTCGCTCAGCGCCGGCCCTCGCGGTCCATTGCTGCTGCAGGACTACCAGCTGATTGAGAAGCTTGCGCACCAGAATCGCGAGCGCATTCCGGAACGCCCGGTGCATGCCAAGGGCTGGGGCGCGTACGGCACGCTGACGATCAGCGGCGATATATCGAAATACACCAAGGCCAAGGTGCTGCAACCCGGCGCCACAACCCCGCTGATACTTCGGTTCTCGACCGTGGCAGGCGAGCTCGGGGCAGCCGATGCCGAACGTGACGTGCGCGGCTTCGCGATCAAGTTCTACACTGAGGAGGGCAACTGGGATCTGGTCGGCAACAACACGCCGGTGTTCTTCGTGCGCGACCCGTACAAGTTCCCCGACTTCATCCATACGCAGAAGCGCCATCCCAAGACGAATTTGCGCTCGCCGACTGCTATGTGGGATTTCTGGTCGCTGTCGCCCGAGAGCCTGCACCAAGTGACGATCCTGATGTCCGATCGCGGCCTGCCGACCAGCGTGCGCCATGTCAACGGCTATGGCTCGCACACCTACAGTCTGATCAACGCCGCAGACGAGCGAGTGTGGGTGAAATTCCATTTCAAGACCCAGCAGGGTCACAAGCACTGGACCAATGCTGAGGCTTCCAAAATAGTCGGGCGCACGCGCGAATCGACGCAAGAAGATCTGTTCGGCGCGATCGAAAAGGGCGACTTCCCGAAGTGGAAGATGCAGGTGCAGATCATGACTGACGCGCGGGCACGGGAATGGTCCGAGCGAACTGGCTGGAACCCATTCGACCTGACCAAGGTCTGGCCGCACAGCGACTGCCCAGTGATTGATGTGGGCATGCTGGAATTGATCCGCAATCCGGACAACTATTTTGCCGAAATCGAGCAGGCTGCATTCGCGCCGTCCAACATCGTCCCCGGCATCGGCTTCTCGCCGGACAAGATGCTGCAGGCCCGCGTCTTCAGCTACGCCGACGCGCACCGTTACCGGCTCGGCACGCACTACGAGGCATTGCCGGTCAACGCACCGCGCTGCCCGGTGCACCATTACCACAAGGACGGTCCGATGCGATTCTTCGACAATAACACGAAGAGTCCGCACGCATACTACGAGCCCAACTCGTTCGATGGCCCGCAAGAAGACAAGCGGTTCGCCGAACCGCCGTTGCCGCTGCACGGAGATGCCGAGCGCTACGACCACCGCGACGGTTATGACGACTACACGCAGGCGGGTAACTTGTTCCGCCTGTTTGACGCCGAACAGAAGCTGCGCTTGTTCGACAACATCGCTGCGGCAATGCAAGGCGTGCCGGAACAGATCAAGCGGAGGCAGGTAGCGCTATTCGCTCTGTGCGATCCCGCCTACGGTGCTGGTGTGGCCAAGGCGTTGAAGCTCGACCCGCGCGGTGACGATCGGCTCAAAGGTGGCAGCGCGAAGGATGAGCCTCAAGAAACATTGACCGCAACCTGAGTGTGGATTGGAGGAGCGTGCCGGCAGCCGCGGCTGCCGGCGCTTTTCGCGAGAGGGCCCGAACTGATCACCGAGCCGGATTCAGTCGGCAGCTCTCGATGCGATGATCGCGATCGCCGCCGGAATGGCGGCCGCAATGACCATCAGACACGGAATCGCTGCCCACACGATCTCGATAACGGCACTTTGGCGGAAGCGATGCCCGTCATCGCTCGCGCGGCGAGTGCTCCAGATTGCGAGAAACATGGTAGCGAACACACCGGCGACCACGAGCGTACATATTCCGAAAATGACAACGCGCATGAGTTATGGGTGTCCAATTCTCTGTGAGCGTCTAGCGTACGGAGCTGCGCGTTCTGCTCACCGCGTCGAGGGTAGTCGCTGACGCCTGATTGCCCCAACTCGTGCGAACGAAATTGACCACGTCCGCAACATCCTGATCGGAGAGCCTCCACGCAAAGCCTGGCATGGTGAACTGCGCCGGTGCAGGCGCCGTGCGCGGAGTCCGCGACCCTTCGAGAACGACGGAAACCACCGAAAGCGGATTCGGCGCTTGAACGATGGGATTTCCGGCCAAGCGCGGGAAGACGCGCTCATATCCCATCAGCAGGAACTGCGCCACCTCATCGGCACTCCACTCCCCAAGAGTCCCGGGTCCGTCGCTGTGCCGAACTGTCACCGTCTCTCGCGCGAGCGGCTGCCACAAATGCCCACGGATGCCGTACTTGAGCTCGTCCGCAATCCGTGGGTACTCAAAATCGGGCGAGGTATCCTGTGCCGGACCGCGCTCAAGCGCGACCACCGAGAGTCCGGCATCCGTCAGGGTTTTGGCCATGATGGCACCGGTCCACCCGTAGCCGATGATGACCGCATCGACGGGTTTCTTGCGTTCGGCCATCACGGTCTCGCACCGCTGATGGAAACCGGACCGTAGGGATAGGCGCGGCCGGCCTGGTCGAGCCAGTCGGTGAAATCGGCTCGCGCCCCAGGGAAGCCAATCCATTTCCAAGCAACCATGCCGCGGTTGCCGCCGTACAGCGGATCGGCGAAATAACCCTCTTTCGAATTGGTGAGGAGTTGCCCGAAGAAGACGGGCGCGGGCACGGATTGGAAATGAAGGTCACCTTTCTCCATCCGCTCAAGGAAGTTATCCTGGTCGACGGGAGGCAGCTGCGCAAAAGGCCTTCCCTGGGACTCTTTAGTTGCGAGGTCCGCCCCGGCAATTCCCAGTCGGTAAATCTCCCGCGGCGAGTACCGCAGTTGGTAACCCAGCGTTGCGGGGCTGTCCGACCGAAACGGACCCTTCATATAGAAGTAAGCGCCGTGGCCGTAGGGCAACTCCATCTGCCGGTCGATGAACTCTGGAACGCCAGCCTGCACCCCGCCCGGCCCCGCTCCCTCGGCTGGAATGAGGCGACCCACCGCCGCGTTGATGAACGCCCATTCCGCGGCACGGAAGTAAGTCGGAGTGTACGTTGATGGGTCTACGTGGTCATTGCTCCTCGAGCACGCGCCGACGTCTAGCGCGGCGATCGTGACGCCGGGCGCGGCTCCTAGCAGAAAGCGCCGTCTGTCGAGCAAGGGGTGTTGTCCCATGAGATCGCTCCGTGACTACGGGTAATACCGAATCGTGAAATACACCATGATGTTGCTGGTCTGGGCTGAAGTGCCGTCCTTGGCCGTATACGTGGTGGGCTGCTCGTCATGGCTGACAAGACCATGAGCATCATGAAATGCCAGTCGCATCGAGTCGAACGCGATACCACATCGCGTACAGCGCAGGCAGGAAGAATAGGGTGAGGACCGTTGCGACAAGCAACCCCCCCATCATCGCATAGGCCATCGGTCCCCAGAACACTTCCCCGGCGATCGGAATCAGCCCGAGGACCGCCGCCGCCGCTGTCAGCAGGATGGGTCGAAGTCTGTGCACCACGGCCTCGACGATTGCGTGCCAACGGTCCATCCCCTGGCTTTCATTCGCCTGAATCTGGGCGATCAGCACGACCGAATTTCGAATGATCATGCCGGTGAGCGCAAACACTCCAAGCATCGCAACGAATCCGAAGGGCTTGTGCGAGACCAGTAGCGCCAGCGTGACGCCGATGAGGCCAAGTGGTGCGGTGAGCATCACCATCGCGAGCTTCTGCACGCTCTGCAACTGGACCATCAGAATGAACAGCATTAGAATGAACATTATCGGAATCACCGCCAGCACTGACCGCTGGCCTTTAGCGCTCTGCTCCACGGCTCCACCAGCTTCCAGTCGATAGCCTGGCGGCATCGACGCGCGAATCTTGTCCACCGCGCCGACCAGTTGCTGATTGACGGTCGCGGCTTGAATCCCCGGAAGGATATCCGCTTGTACCGTAATGGTCGGCAGCCGATCCCGGCGCCAGACCACAGGTTCCTCGAGCCCGTAGGAAAAGCTGGCAATTTGCGCAAGCGGCGCGGAGTTGCCATTGGGCAGTCGAATCTGCAGATCGCGAAGTGCCCCAAGATCGCTGCGATCTTGATCCACCGCACGCCCACGCACGTCGATCAGATAGATATCATCGCGCAATTGCGTGACCGTCCGCCCTGACAGCACGTCGTTCAATGATCTCGCCACCTGCTCCGACGTCATTCCTACCAGCCGCGCCTTCTCTTGGTCGAGCGTGACGAGCACCGATCGACCCATGTCGTACCAGTTGAAGTTGATGGTGCGAGTGTTCGGATTAGCCCGCAGCACTGTAGAGACCTGGTCTGCGAGTACCCGAACCTTGCCGATGTCTGAACCGCCGACCCGGTACTGAATGGGCCAGTCTACGGGCGGCCCAAGCTGCAGCGGCTCGACTCGCGACAGCACCGCCGGAAACTGCTCGTCGAGCACTCTCTGTAGGCGGTCGCGCACGGTGTCGCGCACTTCGTAGCTGTTGGTTACCACCACCGCTTGGGCAAAATTGGCGTTCTCGAGCTGCACATCAAGCGGCAGATAGAATCGCACGGCGCCGGCTCCGACGTAAAAACTGTGATAGGCAATGCCGGGGTCGTCGCCTAGGATCTTCTCCAGGCGCGCGACCTCGCTTTGAGTGCCGGCAATGGAGCCATTGTGCGGTAGCGTGAGACTCACGAGTAGCTCCGCCCGGTCGGCAGCCGGGAAAAACTGCTGCTCCACCAATGTGAAGGCGGCGAGTGACAGGAAGAACAGTACCACCGTTGCGGCGACCACCCAGCGCCGCCGCCGCAGCCCCCACACGAGTTGCTTGCGAAACAGAGCTGTCATGCGGCTCTCTTGATGGGGAGCCTCTTGTGAAAGTCGTTCTTTGAGAAGTAGATTGCCGAGGTAGGGTATGAAGATGATGGCGACAATCCATGACACCAGCAGCGCGATGGCGACCACGGCAAAAAGGGTGAAACAGTATTCTCCCGCTGCACTTTTCGCAAAGCCGACAGGAAGAAATCCGGTGACCGTCACCAGCGTGCCGGTCAGCATGGGGAAAGCGGTGGAGGTGTACGCGAAGGTGGCAGCCTTAAAGCGATCGAAGCCCTCCTCGAGCTTGCGAATCATCATTTCTACCGCGATCATCGCATCGTCCACGAGCAGACCGAGCGCGATAACAAGCGCACCGAGTGAGATGCGCTGCAGGCTGATGCCTTCGAGGCCCATGGCAAGGAATGTGATCGCGAGCACTAACGGGATGCACACCGCGACTACTACACCGGCGCGCAGTCCCAGGCTGACAAAGCTGACGAGTAAGACAATTACCACGGCCTCTGTGAGCGCGCGAGTGAAGTGACCTACCGACTCCTGAACCACCTGCGGCTGGTTGGCGACCAGATGCGGATCGATTCCCACGGGCAAATCCTTTTCAACCCGCCGCATGGTGGCCGCGATGCTTTTGCCGACTTGCAGAATGTTGCCGCCCTTCACCATTCCCACGGCGAGACCGATGGCAGGCTCGCCGTTGTAGCGGAAAAGAGTGGCGGGCGGGTCTTCGTAGCTGCGGGTCACCGTCGCAAGATCGCGCAGTGGCACAAGCCGGCCGTTCACCTTAACGCTTAACTGCTCGATACTCTCGACGGTATCGAGCTGGCCGCTGACGCGCACGGCGACCCGGTCGCTCGAGGTTTCGAGGATACCGGAAGCATTGACGGCATTCTGCGCACGCAGCGACTCCGCGAGCTGATCGGGATTGATGCCACGCCCGGCCAGCTCGCGTGTCGAAAAGTCAATAAAAACCACTTCGTTTTGCACGCCGATCAGATCTACCTTACCGACATTCGGGACGCGCAATAGCTCCGACCGGACTGATTCCACTGTGTCGCGCAGCTGGCGGTAAGTGAATCCATCGGTCGTGAACGCGTAGATGACCGCATAGACATCACCAAATTCATCGTTGAAGAATGGTCCCTGAGTACCCAGTGGCAAAGTCTGTCGGATGTCCGAAATTTTCTTGCGTACCTGGTACCACTGATCGGGCACTGCCGACGGCGGAGTCTGATCCTTGAGCTGCACCATCAACGTGGCTTCGCCAGGCTTGGTATAGCTGGAGACGTAGTCGATCCACTGCAGTGACTGCAGGGCTTTTTCCATGCGATCCGTGACTTCGCGCGCGGTGTCCTCCGCGGTGGCGCCGGGCCAGAGGGCGCGTACGACCATCACTTTGATGGTGAATGGCGGATCCTCGTCCCGGCCGAGCTGCCGGTAAGTGAGCAGCCCGGCCAGCGACAGCAGGACCATGAGGAATCCGACGAATGACTTGTGCTCAAGCGCCCAGGCGGAAGCGTTGAACGGGTTCATTTCCCGGAGTCCGATAGCAGCCGTACCTTTTGCCCCGCCAGCAGCTTGTGCACGCCGGCTGTGACGATGCGCTCCCCGCTCCGAAGTCCACTCGATAGCTCGACAGTATTTGTGTCATAGCGGGTCACAACGATCGGACGCAGCTCGATGGTTTGATCATCCTTCACGATCCACACCGCGCTCTTGCGGTCTTTCTCGTACAGGGCGGTGGAGGGAATTCGGACGGCTTGAGCTGCATGCCCGGCCTCCAGCGTGACAATCGCGTTCAGGCCGAGGTGCCAACCGGGCGGCTGGCCCGGCAGAGTGCACTTCACTCGGTAAGTGCGAGTGACGGGATCAGCACTTGGGGAGACCTCACGCACGTATGCTACAAGCGGGTTATCGCGTGCAGACAAGAGAGCGGCGGCGACGGTCTTCGAATTCCGCACCCTATCGACTTGCGTATCCGCCACGTCAAACACCACGTCCAGCTCAGACGGCTGAGCGAGCGTCACCACCGCCTGCCCCTGGGCGAGTACTGCGCCAACGTCCGCCGAGACGCGTGTGATGACGCCGGCCCCGTCCGCACGCAACGTCGTGTAGTTCAGCTGGCGGCGCCGCAGATCCAGGTCGCCTGTGGCCTGCTCCAATCGTGATTGCGCTGTCTTGGTCGCAGTCTGGTGCTCTATATAGGCTGTGCGCGTCGTCAGACCCCGCTCGAGCAGATGGCGATAACTCGCCTCCTCGGACGTGGCACGGGCCACTTCGGCCTGTGCCGCGCTCACTGCACTCTGCGCGGAATCCACGGCCACTCTTTCATCGGTGGGGTCGAGCTGAGCCAGAACCGTGCCGGCGGTAACGTACGCACCGATCTCTGCCGGGCGCGCAATCAACTTGCCGGCAACTCGGAAGGCGAGATCGGACTCATGCCGCGCCCGAATTTCACCGGTGTATGTGAGATTGTCGGCATACTGCCCGGTCCCGACGACCACGGTTTGCACCGGGCGAATGTCTGCGCTTGTCTCCTGCTTGCCGTGGCAGGCGGCGAGCAGCGCACTGAGCACCACGAATCCGCTGTTGGAGACCATCCATTTAGTATTCATGTGGTACTCGCGCTACAAACCAGTCAGTGCGGCGGGATCGGTATACCGTGAGTGCCAAACCACGCGTCGACGCTGTTGTGCCAAGGCTCGCGTGTCCGCGGATCAAGTAGTACGTCAAAACTGTTGGACACCCTCAGCGTATCGGCAAAGTCGATCAGGAAAGTGAAGGTCGCCTGAGCTTGCGACAGTTCTGCATTGAGGGAGGCATCTTGAGCGCTGATCAGATCAGTAATCGATACCACCCCGCGTGCGTACGCGTCCGCGACTTTTGTATAGTTCTCACGCGCTGCGGCGGCTGCCTCGCGTGATAGAGCAATCGCCGGGTACGAAGACGGAATGCGCGCCAGCACTGAGCGCGCCCGCGCATCGACTGCATCCACGGTGGCGTCCCGCTGAGCGTCGAGTTGTCGGAGCTGATGTCGGCTCTCGGACAGCTTCGCTTGCAGTGCACCCCCAGAGAAGATCGGAAGTGTCGCCTGGATGCCGACGAACCACGCGGCGTTGCCCGGAGTCGAAGCCGTGCGCTCTGACCCGGCGCCGCCGCGGCTGAACTGATCTGAGGCGATACCGACAGCAACGAGGTCCGGAATAAAAAAGGCGCGACGCGCCGAGGAAACCTCGCGCTGCTGCCCGGCGACGAGTTCATCGACCCGCTTTACTTCCGGTGAATATTCATGAGCTTGGCTCAGTATGAACTCCCGAAAGACCTGCCACTTCGCCGGGGTATCGAGATATCTTTGAGTGCGCGGGCTGGCGATCCATTTGAGGGGTTCATCAATCCCCGTCTCAACTATCACGAGTGATTGCGGTGAGTCGTCATGCATGAGTCGACCCAACTCCACCGCGGCCTGCCGGTCGGTGGCTTCGGCGGCGAGGAGGTCCTGACGGGCGCTCGCCATTTGGGCCACCCACCGCAGATAGTCGGATCGGGTCGACAGCCCGACTGCCTCACGCGCACGTGCGGTCTCGAGATTTTGCCGCGTGTTCTCCACATTCTGCCGCCGTACGCTTTCCACTGACTTGGCGCGCAGCAAGGCGAAATATGCGGTCGCGGTCTGTTGCAGCGTATCCAACAGTTCTTGACGCGCCTGCTCGGTAGCTGCGGCCGCGAGGTGCCGTGACACTGACCAGCCGGCCCAGGCACTGTCTTTATAAACTGGAAGTTGTGCCGTTACCCCAGCCTCGCTGGTGCGCTGGGCGAGTAGTAGCGGATTGGCGTGACTTATGTCGATCTGCGTGCGGGATATATCCGCCGCAAGGCTAAGCAACAATGCGCTGCGCGCGATTCGCGTCTGGTCTGCGGCAACATTCGTACCGAGCTGCGCTGCGCGGAGAGTGGGATTGTTGCGGATCGCGGCATCTAACGCCTGCAGCAAGCTGATAGGCCGTTGATCCTGTATATCTTCAGCGGCCAGCTGAACTGCATCAGTGAGATCGTCCCAGTGCGGGGAGAAGCCAATGAGCTGTGCGGTGTGCATGTTGACGACGAGGCGCTCTTCGCTCGGAACGGCAACCTCCATGTTCGCGGCGTCATCACCGTCGACGATTCGTTGAATGTCGAGCGCGACTCGGCGCGCCAGACGCTCAATCCGTTCCGTGTCGGAAGAGGTCGCCAGCAGGATTCCCTGTTCGACCTCGCTTCGACCGAGCAGCGAAAAGCTCGGCAGTTTCCGTTGAGCCAGCTGATCCGCGAGCGAACGCAGATCATCGCGGGACAGCCGCATCAGCGGGGTGACGTACACCGCGTCTGTCCCTGGCGGCAGATCGGCGAGGGCATCGGTGAGGTTATTGGTCGGGCGCAGCACGATGGCTGCACCGGTGGCGGCCTGGAGTTCCGTGGCCTTGAGGTGAAGTTCCCGCACGACTTGAAGGGCTAGCGGGTCTGCCAGCACCACTAGGTGCGAGAAGCCAATGATGCGGTGAAACGTGCCGATCTGGCCGTCGACCCTATTAAAGGTAGTGAGGTAGGTGAAATTGTGACGGCCGCTCGTGCCCGCTTTCAATGGAAAGGTCTGCAGCACAGGGTCCAGGACGGAGGCCGCAATGGTGGGCTTCGCTAATTGAGCTCGGTGCGCGATCAAGTGACTTGCCGCGAATCCCAATGTGACAACGACGTCGACCTGCGGATCGGCTTCGAGTCGATCGAGTGCCGCGTTCAGCGCCGATGCGCTCCAATTGCCGTTCAACCGCGCTTGTGGCGCGACCGTTAGCGTAAGACCGTCGCCGTAAACTGCGGTCGCGGCATGCTCGAGAGCGTCGGCGGTGATGCCTTCTCGTGCGGAGGGACCATCGATAAGGACGCCGACGCGTACTGTGCGGGCCGAAACGGGGGCGGCAACGCAGAGCGAGGTTGCGATTCCCAGTGTCCAGGCGATGGACCCTCGTAGAGGTGCTGGCAACACGCCAGCCCCTAGATGAACAGAAGACGCGCCGCACGAAGCCGCGGCCAGCGGTTTTGAAAATCGCTTTGCCGTATGGCGTTGTCGACCGATAGCGGTCCGCCGCCGAGCACCGCGAACACGGCGATCATAACGGCCCAAAACACGCCGAATTCGTAGCCGCCTTCCGGCAACGCCCATACATAGCCGATCTGAAAATGTCCGCCCCAAAGCATCGACATCAGCAAGTACACCGATCCGAGCAGTGCAACGGGGCGTGTGAAGAGTCCCAATACGAGGCCGATCGCGGTGATGAGCTCGACCGATCCGGCGAGTAGCACCTGCATAGCGGGCATATGCAGCCCGAGGCTCGCAAAATACAGGGTGTAGATCTTGAATTGGAACGGCCCGCCGAGGATGTGACTGCCGAAATGAGGGACGAACATCAGGCCGACATACACTCTGATGAATGTCAGTGCCGCGACATTGAGTGCTGATTCTCGCGAGTCCGCCGGTGCTGCGATAGACGCGGCACGCAGGATGAATTGGACGAACACAAGAGCGCCCAGAAACCAACCAAGAAGTTCGAAGCCAGGCACACCCGGACCCGTCGCGACCAGCAGGTCAAGATCGTCAGGACGCAAGCCGACCAGGCTGGCTGGAGGGTGCAAACGCAGAATGCTGAACAGGCGCGAAACTACGGCGGTGGCCAGCGCCAACGCCGCAATGGCGGTGAAGGAGCCGCGTAGCTGCCAGAGAGCGGATATCAACAGCAGCGCCATCCAAATCGTGGCCGATGCAGCGAACCAGCCGGTGACGGGTTGGCCGAGGACAACGCTCGAGCCCCATCCGATCATGATGAGCGCGACGGCCAGCGTCGCGCGGCGCAGCCAGCGCACATAGCCATCGATAGTCATTTACATTGATCCCCCAAGATAGAACGGTCCCGCCGTAGACCTCATCAGCGCTACGAAACGCACTCGCGCTGGATCGACGTACGTAAGTGCGCAGGACCGCACGTCGGCAGCGCAACCCCGCGAGTGCTTCCACTGACAACAGGGCATCGACGGGGCATTGTCTCGGACTGAGTTCGTTCTGCCTTTTGAAAACGTGCTGTTCTCTTTGCATTTCCTGCTGCAGTCATGTTCCCGGCAGCGGATCACTTGTGCAAACGCACCATCGCAGCGGCGGGCGCCTGGTGTCCGCCATCAAGAGCGCAGCGCACATGGCGCGTCCGGTATTTTCCGCGGATCCCCTCGGTAGCGACCGGGCGTAACGCCCGTAGCTCGGCGGAACGCCGGCGAGAAATAGCATTTTCCGAGTTGGATCCCGCTCGGTGCCAGCGTGTGGTGCAATTGGTCGGCTACCGTCTTACTCATGAGACCGTAGCAGACGATCAACCGCCGGTGCATAGCCTCAGAGTGGTCTGTATCGGACTCAAGCAAACAGCAGACGCACGGCGCGAGGGTCCGGTCTGCGCTCGAAGAGGCCTGTCTGCCGTATGCGGTTGTCTACGGATACGCGCCCGCCACCGATGACCGCGAACACGGCGACGATCGCCGCCCAGAAGACACCGAACTCATAGCCGCCGTCCGGAAGAATCCAGACATAGCCAATCGCGAAATGTCCTCCCCACAGCATTGTCAGAAAGAGATAGACGGCGCCGAGTATCGCCAGGACTCGTGTGCACAGACCAAAAGCGAGACCGAGTGCGGCGAGAACCTCGACCGAACCGGCCAGGACCAGTTGAGCGGCGGGCAGGGGTAACTTCAAGCCTGCAAAGTATTGGGTGTAGATGCCAAATTGGTGTGGGCCGGCAAAGATGTGACCGACGAAATGAGGAACAAACATCAAGGCAACGTACAGCCGCACAAAAGTCAGTGCCCAGGTAAGGACAAGCAGCTCCCGTTCACTCTTCGATGACTGCACTGACTCCGCGGCCAGACTGATAAATTGGACGAGCAGCAGCATGCCCAGCAGGAGAGCAATGTAGGCGAAGCCCGGTATTCCGGCTCCTGTCTCGACTTGCAGAAGGAGATCGGAGGCGCCCGATCCGACGGCGCGGGTGCCAGCCTCCAGCGCCACGGTGCTGAACAGGCGGCCCACAATGGCAGTAGTCAGAGCGGCCGCAGCCAGTGCAGCGAACGATCCGCGCAACAGCCATAAGATCGACCCAAGCTGCAGCGCCATCCAGATCGCGGCCGACACCGCGAACCAGTGCGTCACGGGCTTACTCAGCACGACGAATGAGCCCCACGCGGTAATCAGGAGAGCAACGACGGCTGACACTCTGGGTATCCAGCACAGTAGTGTTTTAGCTCTCATGATTTAGCCCGAAACAATTGCACGACGTTTCGATGGTTGCGGAGTCTCAGTAGCAGACCCAGCAAGTCGTCATGAACCTGCGGAACCCGGCAGCCCTGTGACGGTCGGGGGTCCTCGCTTCACGACTGGCGTAGCGGCACGGCTGGTGAGCGCCCAGCGGGCGATCTCGTCCTTTCGTGCGAACCACACATCTGGCTTCGTGCGTGCATAGCTTAGAAATCTGTCGAGCACTCGTACGCGGTTCGCGTGACCGGAGATGCGATCGTGCAGGCTGACAACCATCATGCGACGGCGATGGCTGGCCTCTTCGTACAGCTGATCGAACTCATCGCGCAGTGCCTGTTCGTAGGCAGCGGCATTCCACCCCACGAACGGGAAGGAAACGATGTCGTTCAGATGGAACGTGTAGGGGATAGTGACGAATTCGCCGCCTTTGAGCGGCACGATGAATGGCTCGTCGCGGCTCGGCTCATCGATGTGATACACGAAGCCCAAGCTGTGCAGGATGTCGAGCGTTCGCGGCGAATTGCGCATCCAATAGGCGTTCCAGCCAACCGGCTTCTGACCGGTGGCTTTTTCAATGCTCTCCACCCCATCGGCGATGAAACGGCGCTCGGCGTCTGGATCGAGCGCGTAGCTATTCTCCCAGGTGCGTCCGTGAGCGGCCGCTTCGTGCCCGCGTTTGACGATCTCGCGCGCGAGCTCGGGTGCTTTGTCTACGGCATGCCCAATCATGAACGAGGACATCTTTATCCCGTGCTTGTCGAACAGATCCAGGATGCGCGGAATGCCTTCATACACGCCGTATTCAAAAAACGAGTTCGTGGGCAAGTCAGGCAGCCCCTGTTGGATCGGATCGGGAATGACGCCGCCAGCACCGGAAATCGGCTGGCCGCCGGCCTCGAACATCAGGGAGAAGCTCACCGCCAGGCGCGCGCTATTCGGCCAGAATGAGCGCGAGTGCGTATCGGACATGCGGGCGTCCTCCACCGAGTCGGCACGGCTCGCCTGAGAAAAGGCAGTCACCGGCAATGCGAGTGCCACCGCGGCACCCGCAAGTGCCGAGCGCCGGGAGATCTGGCTTGGCGCTGAGGGAGATTGCCGTTGCGACATGATGAGGTCTCCAGCGAATTGAGGTGATCGTGAGGGGCCGACCGCTGGCGGCGTTGTAGCTCGCGACCTCCTCATCAGTGGCCCTGCGCCGCAAACATTCCGATCCCGCTGACGCGAATGATCGGCCGTGCGGCTGTGCTCGCCCGGAGCGTCTGGTGTCGCGGCATACGCATGTGCGTGAATAAATAGGGAGTCTTGACGAAGTATTGTCTGCGGCAGAGCTCGTTCTGCCTTCTGAAAACGTGCTGTCTTTTTTGCATTTCCTGCTGCAGCCATGTTCCCGGCAGCGGATCACTTGCGCAAACGCACCATCGCAGCGGCGGGCGCCTGGTGTCCGCCATCAAAAGTGCAGCGCACATGGCGCGTCCGGTATTTTCCGCGACTCCCCTCGGTAGCGACCGGGCGTAACGCCCGTAGCTCGGCGGAACGCCCGCGAGAAATTCCCTTGCGATGAGAATCTGCAGGCCAGCGAAATGTCAGCCAACGGTCGCTCCGTCTGGATGAGAAGCGCCTTGGCGTGTTCCAAGCGCCGCGCGCTGACATACTGATGGGGTGACTCGCCGGTGGCGGTTTTGAATACGCGTGCGAAGTGGAATTGGCTCAGACACGCTGCGGATGCCAGAGCGGCAACGCACAAGTCGTCCTCGATGTGAGCTTCAATAAACTCCAGAACACGCTGCAGTCTGCGACGGTCAAGGCGCATCCGCGTTGTCGGAGCATAAGAACGTTGAACTGAGACATCCGAATAGCCGTGCAGCAGTCGGGCCGCAAGGCTGCACGCCAGGGATTCGATGAAGAGCTTTCCGGACGACGTCTCCGCATGCATTTCCATCGAGATCACGTGCGCGATCTGCTCGATTAGGGGATCGTGGAAGCCACCGCAGTAGCGCAACCGGGCAGCCGCCACGGCCGCCGAGTCCGCCTCTGTCGCGAGCGCTGCGAACGGATTCGCCGGCAGGTAGAGGTGCAGCACCTCGACGTCATCAGATAGGACCAGGAAATCCGCCTTCAGGCCTGCTGGGCACAGCCAGATCGTCGCGGGCGTGGCGGCCGTTCGCTGATAAACACCGTCGGCCTGCCGAGTCACTGTGCACGGACTGCGCGCCAGGATTGCGACCTCGGTATAGGTCGGGGTAAACGACGGGAGTTCGCCCGCGGGATGAGAACGGCGCTCCGCAAAGAGCTCGGCCCATGAGCGCTCTACCGATGACTCCAGCAGCCGCCCGACGGGATATTTGTCGACCCCATGTCCGAGGACTTTCATTTGCGCAGCCTCCCCGCGTCGGCACATTCGCCAGCCGGGAGTGCCGGCCGACGTGATAGTCGTATGCGCTCTATTCGTTCACGAGCATGACTCCCACCTCGTACGGTCGCGGCGTGCCCCCTGTGTCGTTTTGGGCCGCCTCCGCAAGAACACAAATCCGCGCGCGTCCGAGGTTTCCTCGTCCTGCCTTCAAGTGGAGGCTACAGACCGAGCGCGAGTAACACACCCCGATATCGAATGGGTTTCTACCCCCCAATTTGGGGGGCCGTAGCGCAGCCCAATCTTTACGGTCGGTACGAGCGCGGGTTGATGCGGCGCAAGTTTATAGTTCGCCGAGCGTCTGACCCTCCAGTGACGTTCCGTAGGGTGCAGATGATAAGATGCACAGGAGAATAGGCGGCAGGGAATGCGGCCCATGAACTGCGGCCTCGATCTGCACGTCTCTCGCTGCAGCCGTAACTTGATCGCACCCGGAAGGCATGCGCACGCTTTGTAAGATGGCATTGAACCACGCGGCTCGTCGAGCAACGTCGGTACTCGCCTGTCGCGTGGCTCACCTGATTCGGTCGACGGGATTCGTTTCCCTGAGCATGTTAGCGGCAGCAGTGCCCTTGGTGATGTTCAGCAAGGTCGTGGACGCGCAAGACCAAATTGCTACGCGCACCAAACGAGCCGTGCCAGAAGTGCGAGTCGACTCCCGGACGATGCGGCTGCCTGTGATCGACGGGAATGACATCAGGTTCCGGCGACTTTTCACTGCGGCGGGACTCTCGCAGACAAAAGTGTCGCAAATCGTGCAGGACAACCGAGGCTTCATGTGGTTCGGCACCCAATACGGGCTAAACCGGTACGACGGCTACCAATTCAAAGTATTCAAGCATGATCCCGGGCACACAGAGAGCCTGAGCGGTGTTTATATCTATTCGTTGTTCAAGGATCGGTCAGGCGCGCTTTGGATCGGGACCGATCAGTCCCTGGACAGATTCGATCCAACAACCGAGACTTTTACTCACCTTCGCATCGGCAGCTTCGATCCAAACGGCGTCCCAATTCTCGTCGTCCACATTTCCCAGGACCACCGCGGTCTGCTGTGGTTGTCGACCTATAATGGTCTCTATAGTTTGAATCCTGCGACGGGGTCAATTGTTCATTACATTCATGATTCCAAGGATCCTGCAAGCCTGAGCAGCAACGACATCAAGTCAGCCGGAGAAGACAAAGACGGCAGGTTATGGGTCGCCAACAGCGAAGGCCTGGACGTACTCGACCGCAGCACTGGGAAAGTCCTGCTGCATGTCGCGTTGCAAGTTTTGGCGCGAGAATTCTCATTCTATGAAGACCGCCTGGGAGTATTCTGGATATTCGATAGCTCTAGCGACGGAGTGGCGGTCTTCGATCGAACGACGAACAGTGTCACACGATATTCCCTTTATTACCAAGCGTCTGGACGCGCAATCAAGGGCGGCGTGTACTCCATGCTCGAAGACGGGGATGGAGTCCTGTGGTTGGCGACGAGCGCCGCCGGTCTGCTGAAATTCGACAGGCAGCGGGGGAGGTTCGTAAGTTACCGCAATTATCCCGGCAACACCGACAGCCTGGCCGACGACCATTTGACGGCTCTGTTCGAGGATCGCGAAGGGAATATCTGGGTTGGGCTGCACCAGACAGCTCCTGATTTCTTTACCAAGCGATCGCTTCCTTTTGAAATGTTCCGGCACCAGCCTGGCAATTCCGCAAGTTTGAGCGGCCGCCTGGTGACCACGATCTATGAGGACGCCCCAGGAATCCTTTGGATTGGATCAACTGGCGCATTCGATCGCATCGACCGCCGGAGCGGTGACTATGTCTCCTCCCGGACAATCGGACCGGGAGTCAATGCCGACGTACTTGCGATCATCAAGGACCAAGCGGACGTTCTGTGGATTGGCACTGCCGGCCAAGGACTCGGTCGCTTCGAGAGAAAATCGGGGCGTTTCCGCACATACCAGCACGATCCAACCGATCCATCCAGCTTGAGCAACGACATGGTCAACAAGTTGCTGATCGATCACAGAGGGACGCTGTGGGCTACAACTTGGGACGGACTCGACCGATTCGACCGACAGAGGGACGGTTTTACCGTGTATCGGCCCGAGGCGCAGAGCGAATCCGTAGGCTATGGAAATATCATGGAAGATCCTCAGGGAATTCTCTGGCTCAGCGGTCCCTCGGGACTACAGCGTTTCGATCCTGCGACTGGCAAATTCACCATCTTCAAGCACAACCCGGATGACTCCAGGTCTTTGAGTAGCAATCGAGTGGTCTCTACCCACGTCGCTCGCTCGGGCACGATGTGGGTTGCCACCAAGAACGGCCTGGGGCACTTCGATGCGCAGACGGGCCAATTCAAGACTTACTATGAGCGGGATGGCTTGGGCGGCAATGCGATAGATTGCATCCTCGAAGATGCGCGCGGCAGCTTATGGATGAGCACTAACAAAGGAATATCGCGCTTTGATCCGGCGAATAACACATTCACCAACTACTCCGCGGCAGACGGTCTTCCGGGTGAAGACCTGACGGGCTGGTGCGCGTGCTTCAAGAGTCCCAGCGGAGAAATGTTTTTTGGAGGATTTAGTGGAGCCGTCGCCTTCCACCCGGATAAGGTTGTGGGCCGATCCTATATTCCGCCGACTGTCCTCACCGATTTGCGGTTGTCCGGGGATCCGGTTGAGATTGGAGCTAATTCCCCGCTTAAGAAGTCCATCACCTACGCCAGCGATCTCACGCTTGCTCACGAGCAAAACGTCTTTTCGCTCACTTTCGCTGCGCTCAGCTATTTGAGTCCCGCTACGAACCGCTATCGATACAAGCTGGAAGGGTTGGATCGCGAATGGAACGAGGTAGGCAGCGACCGGAGGCTCGCGACATACACGACTCTGCCTGCCGGCAAGTACACCTTCCTCGTGCAGGGCGCGACCAGCAGTAGCGCATGGGGTGAGCCTGGCGTGGCTCTACGGATCGAGATCTTGCCTCCATGGTGGGGCACTTTGTGGTTCAGGGTGATCATCGCAGTGCTGTTGGCCTGCGCAGTGCTCGCCGTGTATTACTATCGCGTGCGCCAGCTCGAACAACAGTTCCAGATCCGCCTCGGGGAGCGACTCGGCGAGCGGACACGCATCGCAAGGGAGCTGCATGACTCCCTGTTGCAAGGCTTTCAGGGGCTGATGTTTCGCCTTCAGGCAGTTCGCGACATGCTGCCTGCTCGGCCCGCGGAGGCAATGGATGCGCTGGAGACTGCCCTCGACAAGGGCGATCAGGCAATCGCCGAGGGCCGGGAAGCGGTGCAGGATTTGCGGTCCTCAACTCATGGCGGGAACGATCTCGTACATACACTGACTGCGTTGGGTGAGGAACTTGCCTCGACGGTGTGCAGCGGCGAGGTGCCGACTTGTCGGGTGCTTGTGGAAGGCAAGCCGCGAGTCCTGGATGCGGTAGTCCGGGATGAAGT
>WNFO01001142.1_pt1 | contig 23572 bp, 34 predicted proteins | sample 5400251 | NCBI WGS metagenome assembly WNFO01 (sample SAMN13153354, study PRJNA577476) | soil metagenome | isolation source: 100 cm saprolite under Madrone tree | place: USA:California | collected 2016-06-14
ATAGTAAACCGAGTGAATCATTGGTTGGGATCGGAACCGGAACCAGCCGTTCTGCTTCGATCAGACTACTAACTGAGACAAAGTCTACTAAGAGTTGTCCACCCTGGCCTCCCAGACACAAAATTCGTTCTTAATATCCACGCTGGAGGCACACTGGCCATGTTGACCAGGTCATGTGTGTGCAGCGGTGTGTTGCAACTATCAGCTACAGGACGGGACTAAGTGACTCACCGTGGAAGCATAACAAAGGTGAATATGGTGGCATGGGCCTTGACGGTGTCACGGTGATTGGTCAATTGGTGTGGCCTCAATTGAGGGCTGCACAATATGAGGCTGGGGGCAGAGTGCTGTAAAAAGGAGTGTATGGCAATGTATAAGAAGGGTTCGATGTACTATGTGATTCTAGTGGAAGGGCGGTGGTCATCGATGGCTATTGTGAAGTGAAGATCCATCTTTGTACTTGATCGGAGGACACTCTCACGCGTTTTCCCTATAGCCTGCGCTTGTAGGAAAAACCCACGGGAAAGACGAGTGGGATTTGGTAGCTATCAAATCCCACTATTCTTTTCCGTACGTGCCTGGATTTTTCCTGCAAAGTGGTAGCTTCAAGTTGAGGCATGCGAGACTTGAGCTTGCATCATCCGGCTGTACATTAACTACCTGGAGGTATGAACCTGAATGCTTGTAGTCGCGTCTGTATATCTCCTCTCGCCAATCGTCGATGCGGATGTATTATTCCACATTCTGCGCCTTTTCAAAGGCTGGCCATGTGACGCGATCAGCGTTGGCTTTCTTACCAGGCCGCACAATATCCAGGAGAGACGGGTAGCAGATGTCGCAACATGGAACCATAGGAACCATGGCATCCATAAGCATGTCACATCATCTTGAAGTCATTGGAGACCGCATACTTGGGTTAGGATTGTCCACAACGTTGGCAATAACATGTCGTGGTCTGTATGAAGTGATAAACGCCCTCTGTGGATCATCATCGTCCACAGAGGGCTCTTGGGGAAAAGGCCCCAGCGTGTCATTGCCACCGAGGCCTCCATGGCACCGTCCTTGGTTTCGTGCATGGTCCTTCTCTTTCTTGCCAGCCATATCTTTCCTCAATTTACCTTCTTGGGTGGTAACGATCTCTTCAGGGTTCCCGGTAAGAACCACCGAGAAGGCAACAGGCTCGGCAAGAAGCACCGGATGACTGCTCCAGTCAAACCCTCTTGCTACACACCCTGCACGTCGGATGAATGTTCCCAGGTGACTCCCATTGCACTAAAATGTCAATATGGGACGTTGCAGTCCTGTCATGGCCCTCGCGTGAGCCAGCACACCCGCTTGTATAAGTAGAAGGACTTACTACCATTCCACTGGCAACTGCACCAGTGCAAACAAGAACGCGAATGTCATTATTCTCAAAGCGCCGCATGGCATTATCTCGATATTCGGGACTCAGGATAGGATTCTAAGGACGGACAGTGTCGTCAAAGGTGCATGTGGGAGGTGTGCGTAGTCGGTCGACAATTTCTGCGCCTGTGTCCGAGCGTGTCGATGTTGTCCGCACAGATACACGTTCTGGGAATATGACGTGGTTTATGGACTGGGGAATTGAAGGAATGTCAAAAATTGAGATCGGTGTACGCCCCCATCTTTGTGTTGTGGATTTGCGCGTACGATGGGGGACACAGACGGCGGGTCATTCCCCGTGAACAGGGATGAGTTCATTGATACGGGGGGCCTTCTCAGGCCGCAATAAACTGAAACCGGCGTAGTGGACGCCAGAGTACCATCGCCGTGTTTATTCTGCTGTTCATCAAAGAGGAAACAAACTCCGGGACATGGTGTTCGAGCTTGAATGCGGTTCTCTTTATACGTGACGCCCTACCCTTCCCTTCGCGAGTTCACTGACGCTGTCAAAGTGTGGGCTCTTATACGGTTCGGTCGTGGATGAGCTGCTCAACAATGGGCGATTTCAAATTCAGTCGGATAGATAGTAGGTGACCGGTAAACCGGTAAACTCTCTTACGGTCTTAGTTGCAGTATGGCGCATGAAGATTGTAATGATAACAAAGGACATTCTGGCTAGTATAAGTAAGGGATAGTCAATGTAGTTTCGTTGTACGGTAGTGAGTGATAGTAAATATGTGAATGCAAGGGTCAAATGTTCGCGTGCAATCCATTGGTCGGGCCCTCCCCCGTGATCGCGTCTGTCCAGTCATCATTGTCGACGTCTACAACACCAGGTTAATGCCATCACTGTCATCGTCTTGATACCAGAACATACTATGCTTCGCCGACGCGCATTAAACAACAAGTCCCCACGGGTAGCCCGTCCACCACCGAATGCAGCGGCTCGTCCGAATGGTTCCGCTGGCGGAGCCGTCCAACGTCGTGATGGTCCGCAAGTTGCGAGTCGGATGTCCGCTGCAGGAGCATTGCTAGATTACTCCTTTATGTTATTTCTGGTCATTGGCGGCTGCTGCTCGTGCGTGTCAATCTCTCTGTGGTATACTCAGGTCTTCATCTCAGCCACTGCACAGCAATGTCTGGGCATACGAGGAACTACTCCGCGCCGAGCCTAATGTCGGTGCGTACGAGTCGCCCATCTACCCACCTATGCTGCGAACCCCCTGGGTCTCTGACTGACTTTGTTACAGGGCCGGCACTCACGTTCTCGCAAATGCTCTTCATCACAGCGCAACAACTACCATTTTTCATAACTTGGGACAAATCGCGCTCCTGCACATGGCTCTGGCTCCCAAATCTCAAACCACGCCAAGTCCCCATCTCGCAGTATCTGCTTCAAGTCACAACTTTCGCGTCGGGCACACTGCTGAACAATCTCGTGTTTGCGTTCAGCGTTCCCCCCACGACACAGATCGTATTCCGCTCCGCAGGTAATTATCGCGCATTCTCTACCCCTCTTTGGAATATATATCACCGTGAATCTGTCGTGCTGAGAGCTGGATCGTTATGGACAGGACTGGCTGTATCCATGCTCCTCGGCCGCTTCTTCATGGACAAGCGCTACACGCTCAAACAAACTGTACCTCACCTTCTTTCTCTCTCCCCTCTAACGGGGCACCGCCACGCTTGCTGACGGTAATTCTCTCCCCCCCTTCCATGCCCCTCCATTTGTCCTCCTTTTATTTGCGTTCATTTCGCAAAGATTGCGGTAGCAGTAGTCTCGTCTGGCGTCATCATCGCGACGCTCTTTCGGCCCCGCCCCACCCCGCCGATCACGATCATCCGAGACTCAGGAATGGCAACAAACCACACGAGCACAACAGACGCAGTCACAAGCACCGTCGACGCATCGCGGTACACACTAGGCATCATGATGCTCCTAGTGTCGCTCGTATGCACAGGCGTACACGGTGCACTTCAAGAACGCACCTATACCACTTACGGACCATGCTGGCGTGAAAGTATCTTTTACACGGTGCGTCCCCATCACATTACTATAAATAAAACGATCGATATCCCAGAAGCAAAGATCCTCGTGACTCGTTAATTTTTTTTCTTTTGGCTTCTCTCTAATTCTTTTACTTATTCGATGATGATGGGGACAAAAAATTATAAATGCAGCATATGCTTTCACTACCGATGTTCGCAATTATGCCCAAGAGCGTACGACGCGGATTCGTCGGCCTCAGCCGCCCGAAGAACTCAGGCTACGATGGTCACGGTGATGCCAACGCTCTGACGACGACGAGCTGGTCATCAAGTATCATTCGACGACCGCACACGATGCTCGCACTCAACCTGCTTTCTCAACTCATCTGCGTCACAGGCGTCAATCAACTATCCTCCGTACGTACCTTTTTTTTTTTCATTTGCTGCCGCGGCAGCATACTGTACTGTATATCGCCAAAAAAAAAAAGTACCGAAATAAAAAAGATACCGATCTTCTCGCTCACTTGTTCCGCTCCATTTCTCCATTCGTCAAACGGTTTGGTCGCTCACCACTTTATTTATTTCCGCTAGAGAGCGTCCGCGGTGTCTACACAGGTCGTACTCACGACGCGCAAGGCGATAAGTTTGTGTTTCAGCGTATGGTGGTTCGGCAGTGGATGGAACGTGCAGCTGGCAGCGGGGGCAGTTATGGTATTTGTCGGATCATTCTGGTATTCGGTTCTGCCAGCGCCGGTACGACTGGCCCCAATGGGTAAACGGGAAAGGACACGCTGATCTCCCATGTGTGGATGTGGGTATCAATTTATTTCTTCCGCACCTCTTACTGTACTTCTTATAGCCATACAAATACGTCATGTCACAATCTGTGCGCCACAAACCGAACGTCAAGGACCAGATGAAAGCTACATTCTCACGGATGCACAGGAAAGTGGGTTCACTGGTACTGCAGTGGTTGTACATTATGAATAGCCCCGAAAAGTGGATATAGAGGGTAACCAAATGAGAATTAGCCAGGGAAAGAGAGGTATTTAATATCAAATAAATGCGCATGAAAAGGGGTCAGACAAAGCGTGGTCCAGAGTCGTGAAGGGTCGATAAAGCGAATATATAAAGTGGCGATGACACGTTGGCACTTCATGATAGATAAGTCATGATGGTCATGTGCGGCGGAACGCCAAATCCAACGACGTCCCAGAATAGCCGGATGACAGCGTGGGAAGCGTTCGCAACGTAGGCAGAAGTAAAAAAGGAACCAAGGACCGGGGTGGTGCCGGCTATGCATTCTCCTGGTCTTTTTCACCTATGTCATGAACTGGTGCGTGATGATGACCTTCGTGGCTGCGGCCTTTAAGTTCGTCGGGTATGTGCATAGACTGGGTGTCAAGGCCAATATCGTCGATGCGCCCGTTAATTACATCTCCGGGTGTTACTGGACGGGATGCAGCCATGGCAGTGCCGGAAGATGATGTTGCCGTTACCGTTGTGACGATTTGTTGATTGAGCGGGTAATATGAGCGACGGCGCATTGCACGGAAATCGTAAATTGTGAATCTATATCGAATGCGATAAGTGTGGCTCCAGGACGCAATATGCATGAGCTCTACGCACTGTTCCTCCATTTGCCGCATCTCAGCACTTAAGCTATTGATGTCACGATTTTGTTTGCGGGCCTTGGCTTTCAGTGGGTTGTCTTCGAGCAAGAGTTCCTCAAGTTCATGCGACGCATCGAAATTCGCCTTCTTCGACTGAGTACGGTACGATGTCGTGAGTAGAACAGCATGACAAAGGCCATTAAGCGGAGTAAACCCACGTCGGGAACAAATGGAGGCAGAATTTCTTTTCGATTAAGTGCCGTCCACTCCATTGAATTGAACCATGGATGCCGTTGGATCTCCTCCAGGTCATCTCCCTGCGGACTACACGCAGTGCGTTTATAAGGGTCCCTCTCAAGGAGCTGCCGAGGAAAGAGCTCGAATGAGACATGGTGCAGGTAGAAGGGGAAGACTCACTCCACTGATGAAGTTGATTCCCGCAGTACTACATTTCTCTCCTGCGTTTTCGGGAAATCGCAACGCATCTTTGGAAATGCTCTGTGTGAGAGCGGTATTCGTACGGCCTCGGAACGGTCTGCGCCCGAAAAGAAGTTCATAAGCGCAAACACCGAGTGACCACCAATCAATGGGGTAGGTGTAGCCGCGTTTGTGGAGAATTTCAGGAGCCATATAAGCCATGGATCCAGCCACGCCAGTAAGTAAGCGCCGTTCAGAGTAATGAACGGCAATATTAAAGTCGGTAAGGTGAGCATGGCCGCGCTCATCAAGAAGAATATTGTCCGGCTTAATGTCTCTGTTGGAATAGGGGGAGACGCATCAAAATAAGTGGAAAGAACGAGGTCATAGAGGACCCTCCGTACCGGTGCATAATGTGTTTCTCGTGCAGGAAACAAACAGCAGAAGAAAGCTCTGCCATATAAAACCTGACGGTCTCCTCCGGCAAAGAACTTAACCGGTCCAGGTGAACTGTGTGGAAGATGAGCCGACTGGAAAGGGTGATATATTAGGAAACGGACATCGTAGATCGCCCCCAAGCATTAGATCCAAGACGAAGAAACAATTCTCATCGTCTTGGAAAGCGTATCGTAGATTGACGACAAAAGGATGGTCTACCTGATTCAAGGTCGGAGGTGAATGGGAAAAGGAGGAGAGTGGGGCACACCTCCTCGAGCAAGCGTCGCTCCTGAATGACATTGGCAACGGCCTTCATTCGCACGCACTTGGTTTTGTTGATGTATTTGAGGGCGTACAAGTCGCGTGTCTGCTTATGTTGAACGACGCGAACCTAGGAGGATCATTTGATTGGGAAGGATGATGGGGACAGCCTTCGGAGATATGTACCTTTCCAAAAGCGCCTTTTCCGACGCATCTGAGGAGCAAGAAATGGAAGAGGTTGACATCGGCATCAAAGTCGATAACCTTTGAAGAAGGGAAGGTGAGGACGGAATAGACGAGAGGGGCGAGGGTGCCAACCTGAGGACGACAGCAGAGGGCGCCCATGGGAGGAATTGAATGGGCTACAGATTGATTGATTGAGCCAGGTGGGAAATGCAAGGCAGGAGAGAGGCAGAGGGACGGGAAATGGGGAGGCAGAGGGGGTGCGTTGAGGGCGGAGAGAACAGTAATCGGATGAAATGTGCGGAGGATATGAGCCAGAGGCGCGACCCGGCAAATCCCAAATCCGAATGAAATTACGTAACATAGACTCGGGTTCGGTCCGGTTCGTTTCATTCACGGTCGATCCCCTCCATCCCATGTCTGGCCCAACATCCTGGGCCCGCCCGCTCGTTCTCTCTGGCCCGTCCGGCTCAGGGAAGAGCACCCTGCTCAATCGTCTTTTCCATGACCATCCTGGCAAATTCGCATTCAGCGTATCCCGTCAGTCCCGCCTCGGTCTCTGCATTTTTCCCCCTCCATAACAGTTCCCCTAGATACCACGCGCCCGCCCAGACCAGGGGAGGTCAACGGCGTGCAGTATCACTTCGTCTCGCGTGAAGACTTCGTCTCCCTCCTCGATCAGGGCGGTTTCGTCGAGCATGCCGAATTTTCCGGTAACCTTTACGGGACCAGCAAAAAGGCTATTGAGTCTATCGTCCAATTGGGTAAACGTTGTATTCTCGATATTGAAGTCCAGGTATTTCCCCTCCCTCCTTGTCCCAGTTGAGAACTCCCCTTCATATTTATTTACACTAGGGTGTCCGTCAAGTTAAAAACACGGACTTGAACCCAGTCTACTTATTCATAGCACCACCCTCCTTGTCCTCCTTGCGCGATCGTCTCGTTGGCCGCGGGACTGAAACCACGGCTGCGGTCGAGAAGCGCCTCAAAACCGCCCTTCTCGAGATCAAGTATGCTAAACTTCCAGGGGCTCATGACCATATCATCGTCAATGACGACTTGGACCGCGCTTACGAGCTCTTCCGATTGGTCGCATTCGGAAACCCAATCTCTGGCGACTCGCTACCCCCACTGGAAGAGAGTGAAGGATCGTAACCCATAGAGCCATGATTCACTGAATTGGCCAGCTATACCTTTGTTTATAGATTGTGTTTGACACCCTGGTGTACGGAGATAAGAAATTATTCGAGGGGAGATACAATAACCTCGAGAGCATAGATAAGATACAATCATTGATGTGAATATAAAGAGCGTAGTCCCATTGAACGACGGTGGCCTCGCGCATCTGAAACTTGAAGGAAATGATCCGATCACCACCGGAAGCGCAGGTATGCCATGAGAAGCGCCGTACAGCCCGTCACTACCATGCATTCTGTCAGTTGGGCGCGCCCCGCACAGCCGAAGATACAACATACCGAACCCAACCAAGTACTGAAGCGTCGTTGCCTGATTCCCAAACCGTGCGTCAACTCTCCATATCTCACAGTGAGGAATCACCCACCTTGGACAACTGAATGGCAGCGCGCAGTCCAGCGATTTCCTGCTCAATTCGTGTGTCTACCTCCTTCATCTTGAGCTCCTGTTTGCCCGCCTCTTCGCGGATACGACCCTTCTCTAAATTCAGGTCTAGACGGACACCTGCCTGCGTACGCGAGATCTCCTCGCGAAGCCGCTGTTTCAGTCTCTCAATGTCTGTCAGCAGACGATCATTCTCCGCCTTGACCATCGTCAGGTCATGCTTTTCATTCAGCTGCAGTTCGGATTTGAGTTGCGCAAAGTCGACCTGTTGTGTGTAGTGTTGCTGTTTTGTGGTAAACCCATGTCGGTTGCCTTCATCGGCGATATGTATATGATGGATAGAGCACACCTTTTCGTGGTCTGCTTTAGTAACCATATTACTTGTCATGTTCCGTATGCTCTCGTCTATAACCTCCGCCATAGCGGACATGATGCCCTCTGCTTGCGCACGATTAAGACCCTCGCGCTCCAAGCGTTGCACAAAGTGATGGGTGTCAAAGTGAAAGTCATCCCGCGTAGTTGTGGTGCGGAAACCCCGGTATAATTGAGGAAAGAGCGGCGAGCGTAAACGGGGGAGAATGCGAAGCGTCATCATGATTGAGGAGTGAGAAATAGAGAAACGATAGTAGAGGGCAAGGCTTGAGTCCGACTGAGTAGATAAGATGCACACGTGATCTAAAAAAAGTCTCGTCTTTCGACTCTGTAGTGCATCCCCTTCGACGGTCTTGTCATGCAGTGTGACGACGTGATATGGTCTGCCATCGGTAACCAGTTCTGCTCCTACAAAGTCAAGTATGTCCTTCCAATCCTTTGTCTACGTGAAGCTCAACAGGCCTTCACAGGACAGTGACGCAGAATTTCTGTCGAAATGAATACAACCTCACCGGCCTCTGTAGCCGGCAATCATGTCCTCTCGCCAACTCTCGGTATGCCACCGTACGTGAACACGAAGGTCTGCACCCATCTTCATCTCTCTCTCTGTGGACATGCACCTTAATCAAATTTCCAGGGGTCCTCTACCTATACATGAAGACTATCGAGCGAGCACACTCCCCGGCACACATGTGGGAAAAGGTTAAGCTGTCAAATAATTACGCAAAAGCGTTGGAGCAGGTGAATGCGCAGATTATGCGCAGATGGCGGTACGAGGAAGAATGCTGATTGGACCATTTCTTAGATCGACAAAGAGTTAATTTATTGGCCAAATTTCACTATCCACAAATGCAAGCAACGTGTAACCAAGATTACGCAGTACCTGATCAGAATGCGTCGGGCAAAGCTCCACGCACAGTGCGTTCCTTCTTCACTTTATTTATGGTCTCCATGCCTATGTCCTCGCAGACCTAAACTTGTCGGTATCAAGAAAAAGACAGACAGACGCGAGGTCGTTCGCGAGCGCAAAGCACTGGCAGCTGCGCATCTTGAGCGTGCCATCGAGAAGGAGCTGCTCGAGCGTCTCAAAAGCAAAGCGTATGGCGATGCGCCGTTAAACGTAAATGAGAGCGTGTGGACGGCAATATTGGACAAGGAAAAGGCTTTGGAACGTGGGGAGGAGCTCGAGGATGAAGAGACGGAGGAAGAGGAGCTCGAAGGCGAGGTGGAGGAGGAGTGGGAAGAGAGGGAGTTCGTGAGCGACGTGAGTGAAAGCGAAGACGAGTTGAGTGATCTGGAGCAAGTCACGGTGCGTGGTCCCTTCTACACGTTTTGGTAACGCAGCCCGTATTCACAACGTTCGCAGGGTGGAGTGGATGGTAGCCACTACAGTGAAGAATCAGGAGACGACGACGATGACGAGGCGGACGCAAACGCAGGAACAGGCTCGAAACCAGTGCCAAAACCAAAATCGACGCTCGGAAAACGAAAAGCGGAATCCAGTTCGCGCAAGCCAAAACGTGCGTATTTTCCCCCTTCCCATTCTGCGCGAATTTTACGGTAATCGATGGTGGCGGCGCAGGTGGACCTCGTATAGAGGTAGAGTACGAAAACGAAACGGAGGTCGCACCGAGAACACGGGTAACTGCCAGCGGTTGGTAGTTAGTAAGAAGCGATGGGAGCGCACCTCCCTCGTGCGTGCTTATTCTTGGATCTTGGACACCATGCATATCATGCATCACGTACAGGATCACCAATCGGCGTCGCAAGCATTCGACATAACACCACGTCACTAGCTTCTGTTCGCTTGCTCCTTCTTCTAGCGCGGCTTTATCGGTATCAATATTGATCGACATGGGGTACAAATTTAGACGTAGAGGCGGGCACAGACACCGATAGTACATTATGTAGTCTAGTCGAGCTGATGGTTTCTATGCTACTATGCTATGCGCTAACGCCGCGGAAGGCGGGTATGAACCAGTCCCTCACCCCAAAATGGCTTCAGACGATCTGCTTGCTTGCAGTGTCGCTCGCTTGATCACTTGAGATCTATCCAGCATACTACCTGATGCTTTGTCTATTACAGGCTTTCCATGTGCATCCATACGAGATCTCACGTGACGTCCCAATAAGTTACGCTCGGGCATGCGCAATACATCTTATCTTATTCTCACAGCCAGTAGCCCTTTAGTGTAGATACAACAACGTAGTATTAATGAATGCCCGCAAAGCCTTCCTCTGAAGAGAACGAGGACTCAGGCCTGCGTCGTGGATAGACATGGCGGTATAATGATCGTGATGCAAGAGTTGCAAGATATCAGAGACCCTCCATGTTCGCAACAAGCTCGTCCAGCTCCGCTTTCGCCTTGCGGTGTTTGGCTTCCATTTCCTGTGGGCGTGGGCGGAATGCACAGTCGGCGGGGCGATTTGTCATGGGTGGTCGCAGTACGTACCTCATACCTCCTCGTCCACTCATCGCGCTCTTGTTCGACACGCTGCACCTGACGTTCGAAATGCTCCGCCTTGATATCCACCTGTCGGAATCTGCGACACCACAGATCTCAGAGGCACGACAGAGACGGGCGAGGAGACAGACAAAGACGCACTTCTCCACTGCCTCCTTCAGGTTCTTTTCGGCAGTATCGAGCTCATCCTCGAGCAGCTTGATTTTGCGGGTGAGGGAATCGTTGGTGGCCTTGCCGCGTTCCGCTTCTTCCAAGGTAGCCTTCGTTTTAACCAAATTCTCCTCTGTATCGTGGAGAGAACCGTCGAGAAGGCCGAGTCTGTGATTGAGCGAGGTTATCTCCTGGTCCTTTTCGAGAAGTAGCTGTTCCAGTTGCTTGTTCTTCGTCTCTGAGGCTTCAGCACGATCTACGGCGACATCTGCCTCTGCGCGAAGGGCTGCTAGTTTCTAGAAGGAAGTGTGGGTAGATAAGCGGGGAGAAAGAAAGGGCTGTACCTCTCTTATCTTCTCCATGTGCAGCAGCAGGAAGAGGCTGAAAGTGGGAAAGCGATTGGAATGAGGGAAACTGATGAGGCCGATTTGAGGCCGCATACACGTATGCCACGCCTCCGGGGATTTCCGGGCCAAGTCCCCTAACGTAACTATCAACCAACACACTCTAAACTTGGTAAAAGTCGAACAAGAACAAAAAGATTGGCGCACCATCATGCATCATCCTCCACATAGCATCCACAGAAATTCAGATTACTGTAAGGCCTATAACTGACCTAAATGGTCGGATCAGGCGCGGCCGAGGTTTCGAGGTTGCTCGCCCAAATGAACGTGAACACATTCGGGAAATTCCGTCGCATATAGTACACTCTACTACCGCTACATAGTTCACAGAAAAAATGTACGCCTCGATGTCTCCAACTCCGGCTGGCATAGAATAGATCAGACTGGAGCATTTCGAATTACAACCGAACCTACCTTCAAAACCCACTCAAATTCGTCCGCTTTCGGCGGTACTTTTCTGGACGAGTTTACTGTCTCAGCTGGTACTTTCGAGCCACCGGACTCTTCCTGATCATCGGCGGGTCTTTCTGTCTTCTCCTCTGGCTCGCTGAAATCATCAAATTCTAACGGTTTCGCCACGTCTCCTAGATAATTGACGGCTGGCAGACCATTCTTCAATGACCGTAGCTTGAGTGTAAATCGCGGGCCAATCTCTTGTAATGCGACTTTTTCTGTTGAACGAAAAGCATATCTCGACAATATCATCCGCGTCAGCCTTAGGATATCAAGGGGCCACCGTGTGATGCTTACCGATGACGTCTAAAGAATAAAAAGTCACGCTGATTGTGCAGCGTGACCACTTGTCGTCCTTGGAATTCTGGCAGCGGTGGAAAAAATGTCTGGAACATGCGCCCGACGGTGTGTCCGAGACGCGTGATAAAGTTGTTCAGTACAAGCTCTGGGTGATGGGGCGTTGCTCGCGCGTGGCCCTGTTCTACAGTGAACAAGGACGTGGTGACATAAGACTGAGAGAGCACGCACGAAGATTTTTTTTGTGAGTTCGATCGAAGTGAGCCTAAAGTATGCCGTGGGTCCGTCCGGTAAGTGTACCAATGTGATGGCATCTTCTCGAGTAAGTTATACGGTGCAACGGAATAAAAGAATGGGATACACACTGGGCTTTTTCGTATTTTCGTTCACGACCACAAGATTGGTGAACCCCCTCCCAGCCGCCCATCCCGCTATTTTCCCCATCTCAAAACCCCTCGTTTTCGGTCGTCTGTGGAACTCCGCACCAGGAAAGACCCCAACGAGTTCATCGCAAAATTCATACGTCGCGCGCGTCGCCTTGGGAGACGTCGTGATGAGTACTTTTGGTGGGATCGTCGGGTCGTCGGTGGAGGAGGAGTAGGAGGCAAATGGGTCCGACGCTATATCGGCAGCTGCCTCGGCGGCGGGTTGCTGTTGTGTTGCTGCAGTTGAGGTGGACGCGGAGGGGTCCGCCGTCAGGAACGAGGGATCAAACTCGCGTGTGTTTTCGAGTGTGCGGGGGACATTCTCCGCCAGTCGTTTCTACATGTGTCAGAGCCGTGTAAGATAGCCCAAAAGTATCGCACGCAGGGCATACATACCTGCTTAGCCTCGGGATCGTCTGCCTCGCGTTTCGCATTTGCAAGCCGGCGTTGGAGCTTGGCCTGGCCTTTCTCCTTCTTTGCCTTGTGGAATACTTTTTCGCGTTTTTGTTTATTTTTTATTGCTTTGGACTCGAATCTGTTCGAGCTGAGCATCGAGGTGGTGATGGTGTAAGGGGAGAATTCCCACGATGAGCACGGGGTGGACGGACGCATCACACCTGCCCTTCCTCGTTCTCCGTTCTTCATGTTGGGCTTGAATGCTCGGTCGCTGCTTTCCTCTCTGTTTCTTTTTATCTCGGCCGTAAATGCTCTTCACTTCTATCTCGACGCGAATGAGAAGCGGTGCTTCATAGAGGAACTTCCCACGGATACTATAGTCGAGGGTAAGCACCACTATGGGTGTATCGGCACCCTTCTCGCTCACTCTCACTCTGTTTAGGCCACTACCGCGCGTTGGAATGGAGTGAACAAGGGCAGGTTTATAGCATCAACGAACAGTTGGGTATCCTCGTGGAGGTCACAGTGAGTGACCCTTCATATACCGGCCTCAACCTGGTACTATGCCACTTCACAGGAAGTAGAAAATGGCCATTCTGTCGTCAGCACTCGTGGTCCGCCCGACGGGCGCTTCACTTTTACTTCTCACGACGCGGGTGATCACTCGATGTGCCTATCGACTAACTATTCCTCCTCCTGGTTTGGTCCTACGGCACACATCCGTCTTTACCTCGATATTGTTATCGGTTCGACAAAACCCAACGCGGATCATGATCGTTCACACGTTTCCGTGCTCGCGAGCAGGCTCCGGGATCTGAATATCAAAATTGAGGACATTCGTCGCGAACAGCAGTACCAACGTGAACGCGAGGCAGATTTTCGTGACCTCTCCGAAACCACGAATTCTCGTGCAGTATGGTACAGCATCGCACAAATAGTCGTACTCCTCTCGACATGCGCATGGCAGTTACGACACCTAAGAGTGAGTACCATAGCCATACTTTATTCGGTATCAAACGTTAACGGTAACTCTCTAGCGATTCTTCGAGGATCGGAAGATGCGCTAGCTTACAGTTGCATACCATCTATATGTTCCAAGTACATTATACGGTTACCTTTTGCGGGAATTGTGTTATTTGTCGTCTCCCTCGATCCTGAGGATCACTTTTTTCTTGGAGCTGCCCGACGCCATTCTCCGGAAAACCTCATTAATTGCACTCGAGGCTTCTTCGTCGTTGGCTTCTTTTTCAATAGTGACGATCTCGTGCCTCGGCTCCTTAAACTGATTGAACATAAGTCATAAAATCCTCTCGTGAAGCGGTACACGACTGCTTACCTGCCCTGAAGCCATTATCCGTGCAAGTTCGTCAACAAGTTGAGTTTGCCGTTCGCCATTTTCTTTGTACCACCGACTAAGCCAAAATCCGTGGCTCGTGAGGTTTTTGAATATGTGGAATGATGCGGGGATCGCGACGTGACGTTTCGCCATTGACCCATACGTCACCAGATGCGCGTTGCTGCCCAGGAGGCCCGCCATACCCGCCGTCCACCCGCCGCCAACACAATTGAGGCCAAGGAGAATATTCTTTCCACAGATGGTGTCAGCACGCAGATGTTCCAGTTATTTGAATGAAGAGTGAACCTGGTCATTTGTCCATTCTTTGACTTTGCTCGTGATTGCCCTTTTATCATCCATCTCGTCGTACGTGAGTACATGTGTAGCGCCCAAGTCTTGTAATTCTTTCCGCAGCACATCCATGTCGTCCCTGTCGTCCCTGTATACATCATTAGTGTGAACCGAACCGAGTCCTTCATTCGAGCCGATATGAATCACCCACCGGTTCCGTACGAAGTTGATAGTCTTGAGACCGGCATTCCTCGCGATTTGAATGACTGCCTGACCAACCTATGAATGATGGTAACTGAGTCCCACTCAATGCATGCCCCATGGATCCAATATGACGCACGGCGCTATTTGCTCCATTTTGAATGAGCCACTGGCCCTTCTCCAGAGCCACGAAGTTTGACAAAAGGCAGTATGCAGTCGCAGGGTTAACCTGTAGTAGTAGGATCGACGAATGGCCTCACACCCGAATCGGGATAGACGTACCAACATCGTCGATGCGTTCACTTCCGAAAGGCCCTCGAGCCTCGGCACCTTCAAGACCTCCCCCTCGCCGACATTCGCAGCACTCCTCCAAGTGCCAACCTGGGGGGCCCTCATGACAACCCAGTCACCGCGCTTTAGGCCCTTCACGTCCTCCCCGATGCCGATGACCTCTCCAAGCCCTTCGTTCCCGCCCACAAATACGTCTCCCTTAACTCCAGGAAAGGAAGAGGGCTGCGGCCTGGAAGGATACACCCCTTCGATCACGTTCACGTTCGCTGGGTTTATCGGCGACAGGATGAAGCGTAAGTTCACGGTTTGCGGTGGAGGTGGTGTGGCAAGATTAGGGATGGTGAGGGCACGCAGGACATCTGTGGGCAGGCCATGGTGGGAGTAGACGATGGCACGGTTAGCCTGTATTCGTGCTGAGGTGGAGAAGTGGCGAGCGGAGGTGGCAATGGGGGGTAATGATAGAATTCGCATTCTAGACATCGTCGTCCTTGCTCACGGTTTCCGCACGCACCACGTGACGATGCCCAACCACCATGACCAGGACTCGGATGTAGCGATTCAGACATGCCAAAAGGTTTAAACAGACAAGAAACTAATGTGGCGGGAATTGGCATGTCTCTGTAGTCGCCCTGCCCATTCTTGTGGTTATGCGCCAGACTGCAGTAGTGGTGTCTGGTGAAGTTTTCAGACGACTGGGACATCGCTTGACGATATTGCAAGTGAAACGGGAATGCAGTGTGTTCACAATATCATTCTTGTACCTGACCCTAACTTGTGTAGATCGCACACGATGCGTTCCGCTTGCGTCTGTAAGGTCGGCTGTGCGGCTGCGCTCGTATGGACTGCTCCAGAACTCCAGAACATCCCGGCATCGATCTTTCGGCTCTCATTCCCTTAGTTTCCCTCTAGCTCTTATCACTTTCAACTATTGCCGCTCGTTTCTTGGTTCTCGGACTTCTTGGACAGGTTTCGGCTTGCTCGGGCACACTGCCTCAACATCTTTCTAGACCACCGTGATAGCGTGCGTGCATATACAATTCTCGCGTCACGTGCCATGTTGTTGGCTCTCAGTCCATTCGGAGGACTGGTGGACGCGAGCGAGAGTCCTCCGAATGGACTAGTTGATTAGTGGAGCCCTCGTGTATTTAAGCGGACTCCCTATCAATCTCAACAGTAGACCTCTTTTGGTGCTCACTTTTCACTTTCTTCTCATCTTTTCTGCTTGTCACCCTCTTTGGCCTGAGGGTGCAGGACGTTAGCGCGAGCAAACGAGCCGACACATGCCTTTCCCCTTCCCTCCCTTTATCTCTCTCCTCTCGAACTCACTCGCGTGACCCGACCGCGCTACACGTCTCATATCAAAAAGATCTCAACGCATGCCCAAAAATATGGGCCATAGATTGATGGACTTGGGCGATGCGATTGCTGTGGTACGTAAGAAAAAAATATGTCTTGCATACTCATTAACCGTATATTCACAGAGATTGAGCGCGGGCTGACGCCCTTCAAGCTTCAAGCTTCAAGACTGATGAGGGTAAATTGATGATGCGCCAATCCGAGGATTACTTATATGCCAGTGAGGGGCCTGAGGGCAGGTCCGAGTCCGTATCGATGCGCGCGAACGTATTCTGCAACATTCCTGCACACGTGTCATACTATGTAGTGAACTCGGCCTGTTCAACCGATGACGGGAAGGTGATCCCAGCGGCTTCAGATGCGAGCCCGAAGACCATCTTGATGATTGTGGAACAAATTATTGCATCACCAATCATCAAGATGGTCAGAGCGAGTAACGGGCTTGTCGTCATCACCGAACAGGCTCACATTGAACGGAATTACAGTATGTGACTAGACAAATTACCAGAGATACCTCTCCCCCCAAAAAAAAAAGGGGTGCCTGTCCCTACATCTGTGCCACGTGAATATGCAGATCGCCCTACCATTTGAATGGTGTCAAGCAACAAATTTGCAGCTCGAATGTAATCTTGTTTCTACGGGGCATCGGTAGCTATGAATATAATCGATGAAAATATTACAAGGGTTAGCAAATGAATTTAGATTAAGGATCGAGCAACTGGAAATTAGTCGACTCGTCTCGATGATGTTTTTTCTGATGTCGGTGCACTAGCCCAGGGCTGTAGAATCTCCATGAAACAGAGAGGGTCGTGCACATGAGAGATCAAATGACAGTCTTTCGTCTTCCACAGAAAAACGGTTTCCTCATGCCGTGGCACTTACCATGCCACTCTGTCAGCCTGCAACTGCGGTAACGGGTCATTTCAAGAAAGAAAAAGTTAAGATATAATCCGGTTGGTTTAAGTCTTAAATACAAAGCAATGTAGGACGTCCGTTCTCCTATGTTAGTTTTATGTCAGCCCCGCCTCGATAGCCAACGAACGGAACGCGGAGTTCGGTTTGGCCAACAGGTTGTCGGGGGCGTCAAGCTCAGCAACCTACGAATGGATTTTTATTACATTTTTCTGCAGACAGGCCACGATCCACTTACCCTGCCCGAGTCAAGGACTAAGATGCGGTCCGAGTCCATGATTGTATTTATGCGATGCCTGTGAAGAGCTAGTTAAAAAGATACATAAGTATAACTCGTCGCTTTACTCACGCAATGGTAAGGATAGTCGTGTGCTTGAACTGCGGGCCGCGAATAATATCCTGAATTGCCTTATCCGTCTCCAGGTCGACCGCAGATGTAGCTGGAAATCAAAGTGAATACAGATAATTCCGTTCCCACATGGTGCGTATTCACCTTCGTCCAGAACCAGGAGTTTCGTTTTGCGGAGCAAAGCACGGGAAAAACACACTAGTTGCCTCTGCCCAGCGGAAAGCGACGAGCCACCCTCTCTAACTGGCGCATCAAGCCCCTCAGGGAGACTTTCTACGTACTCCTTCAAGTGAGCCTAATTCACCCAATGATATCAGTCATAATCACTCCACGACGTCGAGCATGCGAGTTTACCTGGTTGAGCGCCTCCCATATGTCGGTATCTTGGTGTTCACCAACTGGATCAATGTTCTCGCGCATGGTTCCCTCAAACAGGTCAGGTGATTGAGGAACAATCGTCATCGCCGAGCGCAAGTCATGGAGTCCGATCTTGGTAATATCCACTCCATCAATTAGAATCGTTCCCTCGGCGGGCTCGAGTATACGGAATAACGCGAGTAGTAGCTGTTGTAATTGTTTAGCATCGCACACTTGCAGACATGGGTAGATCTTACAGATGACTTCCCGGCGCCGGTGCGGCCACAAATTCCAATCTTCTCTCCGGGGTACTATTAAGCTCTGATCAGCACGGTCCCTTATCCAATTGCCGAAAATGATACCAGTGTCACCGAAATATTCTTGAGCACCAAATCTAGTTCGGGACGATATCTAAGTGCGTAATTCCTGGAAAAAGGCTGTCAGTAACTGTATTGTGTCGACACCAAGAGAATGCACCTGAATTCCACCAACCCCTCCGTCGGCCACGCGCTTTCTGGATGTGTTTCCGGAATTTCGTATGGTGCCTCGGGTTTGAGCTCGATATATTGTAGCATTCGTTCCACGCTGACGATGTTCTGCTCTACTTCGCTCGCAGCGCGCACAAGCCAGTTCTACAAGATCTTCAGCACTTTCTCGACATGCTATCATCGCAAGCGTACTCACCAACGAACTTGTCGTATTAAGCGCATAAGAAATAACAAGCCCAACAAGCCCCGCGTCAACCCCGGTCGTTATGAGTGCGCTCACCGCCAACACCGATGATATGTAGATTATGGATGCACCAATAAGCTCGAGACGCACAGCTAGCCACCGGTTAACAGTGGTGCTAGGCAAATAACACATCTGGTTGCGGTCGATGCGGTGTTCATTGATTTCGGTGAAGATCGCCTGATGGTTGAACGCACGAATCGTGGATAGACCGCTGAGCGACTCAGAAAACCAGGATATGATGGGAGAACGAGAGACGGCATTAAGACGCTGAAGTTCACGTGATGTAGCTAGGTAGTATCTAATGCGCAGGCCTGGTGTCAGCACACCATCTGGATAGCACAAACGACGACACTAACTTCATAAAACGCGAGTACATCCAGCCAAGTGGAATTATCGCGGTCAAGAAAAGCGGGAAACTTGATCCAATGACAATAACTATGCCGAGGGAGGAAGCTAGGGTCCGAAAGACAAATTGGATAACCTAGGAGCGGCTCGCTCTGAGCGGGATCGCCACCCAACTACAATTCAAACTCACTCTTGCTAATATCTGATCCACGACATTTGTGTCTTTCGTGAACAAGTTGAGAATGCTGGTAGTGATGAATATAGGTCATACAACATGCGAATACTCGAATAAAGACTGCTCACCGGCCGCTGGGTGTGAGTTCAAAGAAGGTCAGCGGGGCGCGAATAACCGAATTGAGCATCTATTCCGGACCGAGTCAGAGATGATAAAAGACTGAAAGACCAACCAACGTACAGAATCATGTAGATGTTTCGAACTCCTTAGCGAACATAATACCAGCATCAAGATCGACCCCGCACAATTCAGCATCGTGGCGGACAACGATAAGAGACCATATGCCCAGAGGAACTTCATGGCGCTCTTGTTCTCCCCAGACTCGCGATTACCCTCGCTCCAATGCTTCAGCGCGAACGTGCCAAAAATCTGCAATGCCTGTTGCAGAATTGTAAAAAGCACAAAAAACGCGAATCCTGTCTTGGATGCAGCTTCGACATAACGCCAATATACATGAGACTTGACTCGTCCCTGTGCGCTTTGTTCCTCGCTGAGACCGCCGGAGGCGGCCTTTGTAGTTTGAGACGTGACCGGCGCGACGACTGCGCGACCAAAACTTTTCTTTCGGGTGAGTTTTTCCCCGATTGTGTCGATCTTTTCCGCTGTCAACGTGCCCTCCTCTTCACAGCTGGAACCGCCAGACGGCGTTGATCCTTCGCCATTCCAGAAGGGCGTCACGCTTCCGGATGACGTAGACCCGCTCGTGTGGCCGTGCCCTTGGCCGTGACTACAATTGGGTCAGCGATCTCGCGGTACACCAATTACCATGTTAAGCTGTACTGACATCAACTTATAAATGTAACTTCCTTTGTCTCCTGCAGCCTTGGCATACGACCCTGACTCGATAATAATACCGCGACGTATGCAGACTAGTTGATCGAACTTGGAGAGGAACGAGATGTTGTGGGTAACAACAATTCTGGCCTTGGTTGCAAGCAAACCACGTGGACCTATAACTTGGTCTGGGTGGCGTTAGTAACGTTGGTCGCATGGAAACTGGACATACGCTACCAAATACTTGTCGAGCAACTTGGGAGTCCACAGCGGACAGGACATCGTCGAGCAACACCCTGTAAAAGATCAAACAACTGTCTCCGACTATCGGTAAAACATCCTTACAGGTCCGCACGCGCGTACACAGCACGAGCCAACGAGACGCGGGCACGTTGGCCGCCACTCAGCTATACCTCATGTCAGACCTGCATTAAATTATGTTCCGGGGGTCTGGACGGAGTGCGCAAGCTATAATAAGTGAGAATCGAATATGAGCCGCGTTCAATCACGAGTGGTCCTCAGGATACATACCGTCGAGCACCAAGTTATAAAACCCCTCGTCGTACTCGTGCGAAAACAGAATATTATCACGAATAGAAGCCCCCATTAGCCTGTCCGAAGCTTGGATCAAGTGTTCGGGGCTCAAATGCGGGGCGCCTTACCATGGATTCTGTGGTGCATACGCCACAGTCCCGTACAAAGTTACCTTGCCCTCAATCCGGCGCATGTCTCCGATGATTGCCGAAAGGAGACTTGACTACGATGGAAATGTTGTTCAATCTAAATGAGACGTCATCATGAAGACAACAAACCTTGCCAGCGCCAACCCGACCAACGATCCCTGTCAGTTCTCCTTTTCGCGCAACCAGATTGATACCTTCTAGGGTTGGGCTAGGTGCGTTCTTAGACCAGCTGAATTCACCATCCTTGATTTCTAACACCTGAGACGCTGTTACCAGACGTGTTCCCCGTGAAAGCCAGACTGCACAACACACCACATCTCCAGCAACAAGGTTAGGGTTTAATCTTATGTCCCGAGCATCCGACTGGAGCTCATCACCGTCCAAAAACGTCTTGACGCGCTTGGCAGAGACAATCCCTTCGATGGCTTGGTTTATGAGAAGGGCGGTCTAAAACAGGGTAAGAGGTCACATGATCATGATACCAATCGCGGAACGGGACGAGTTACCATCGCAAGAGGAAATTGCAGTAGCATGAACAACGAAATTGCGGGAAATATTATGTCGCTGGTTAACGGTCTCGAGGACATCTTAGCCGCAGTAGCAAAGGAACTGAATGCGACTAGCACTGCGCGACATTCAACCAGGTCAGAATGCAATCTAGGTACGGTGAGATGAGAGGCACAGACGTGGAATGCCACCCCAAAGTGTTGAGTTCAGTGCCTATATCAGAGGAGCTCCAATATCACTTCAGGGTCGTGTCGGTGGACAAACACGCACAGAGTAAATTCCAATTTTCTTAAGCATCTTGAGCTCCTCTTCATTACGCACTAATAACACTCGACGGAGGAATGCGTGCTCCCAAGCGTACAACTTGATACTAGACACAGGGCAAGGACAATCAATACCAAGAGACGTCGTCCTCATAGGTCCGATAGAAATACAATACCTCCTGATATTCGCCAACAATTCGCTCATTAAGCGCGAACGCTTGTCCTTACTCTTCATCTGCTGTACTTGAAGGTTCTTCAAGAAATTCGCGATCACGGTATTCAACGGAACGGAAAAGATCATGATGCCAACTCCTACGAATGCGGGCCATCCGAGAAGGTTATACAATGAAACGAACGCGAGCGTGATCTGTCGTCATGGTTAACAGTGTGCTCGCGCGACGTGAGGAGAATTTCGTTGCCTGAAACGGGGCCGAAATAGTCATAAGCCCGTAGGTACACAAGTCTTGGAGCCTCGAAGCGTCAACCGACATCAGATTTACAATGTCTCCTGATGCTTTACCGCGCTCATCGTTGGACAAGACGAGAGCCTTTTGATAAATGGCCGCGACAAGGCCTGTACGAACACGCATGCCAGTCTCGTAGCATCGCTGGAAATACTGAAGCGAGTGTCAGCAACAAAGCGAGGACATTGAGAACGAACCAAACCTGATGAACGATTATCGACTGCGCTATCGCAGTAAGGAACATGGCCGTCGCAATCGAAAAGCCTTCAACCGTACTTGGGGCTATGTGCTCGCCCATGCCACTTAGTCTTGCACTTTGATACTTAGAGATAAACGAGAGGAAGAGACGCAAGAGTTGGGGCTGAAGAAACATAAGGCAATCTTGGGTGAGCTTGAGACAAGCCGCGATGGCGAACGGTCCTCCATATGAGGCGAACAAAGCTATCCACAGGGATTTGCTAAATAAGGCATTGGTGAGTCCACCTAATACGCAAGGACGTGCAGTAGAATATTGAAGACACAACTTACTGTTTCTTCATATTGCGCCGTAACTTTTGGCCAACATCGACAGCCTCGTCCCCAGGAAAAAGCTCCGGAAGGTCATCCTCGGTTATAAACTGACTCACGCCCTTCTTCATGAGCGGCGTGAGCCAGCCAAACGTCCACACACTGAAGACATTCGCGGTCAACAGTGGGCTCTCCGGATTCAAGCGCGGTTTGTCATCAAGTTCGGCACGGAACTCTGGGCCGAGGTACTCAAGAACAAACGCAACGACGCTGAGCCCACCAACGCTCCATCGCAGCGCAACCATGATTGGAAGCCGCCCAAGGTCGAAAAAGATGGTACGTGCCCATATAAGGAGCGCGGGAAAGTAGGCCAACCAGAATAGTAAGGCGATGGTGGACGACCGTCGGGTCCGAGTATGATTCAGATAGGTGAGCAGCGGGAGAACGAGGAACGCAGCGGTCTCTAAGACAAACGAAGGGAGGAAATATATGCAGTGTGGACGAATGATGGCAATGCCGAGATTGACTAGGCTGATTGACAGAATGAAGCCAAGGACAACCTGGGTGGGTCACTCGGTAAGGAAATGGGGAACAACTCCATCACAATAACAATGAAAAGTAAAGAACATGCAAACACACGCACCAACTTTGCCCACAAAAGCCACGTGTTGACCTTTTGTGTACGCCGGAGAGCGCTAAGTCTGGACAAATGCCACGAACGCAAAAGACCGAGAGCAACCAGCAACCCAAGGGGAACTGAGAGCAAAACGGCGTCTTCAAAGCAGGGAGTAAAATCAAAGGGACGGAGGCGAGAGACGGGCCCCCAGCCCTCAGGGTGGCGGCACAAATCACCAGGGAGCATTGTAGGATGGGGGATGAGTCGATGACTTGGAAAGGCGCTTTATGACTCGGAATTATACGGAATGAATTACAGCGGTGGGCGCCGGCGACACGTGAGCAAGCGGCATTACTAACTTAAAGACACCGCGAGGGGATGATTAAACAGCGTAGCAATGGGTGAATACGGGAAGCACAGGGTGGACGCCAACGTAGTATGATGCAACAAAATGAAATTCATCTACCACGTTTTCAATGCTCGCCTCGTGCCTCCTGCATGCGTTCCT
>WNFO01002022.1_pt1 | contig 23555 bp, 26 predicted proteins | sample 5400251 | NCBI WGS metagenome assembly WNFO01 (sample SAMN13153354, study PRJNA577476) | soil metagenome | isolation source: 100 cm saprolite under Madrone tree | place: USA:California | collected 2016-06-14
GCCTCGATCGTGCAGCCGGGCGTCTCGTCCTTGGGATAGAAGTAGAGCACGACGGTCTTCCGGCCGATCAGGTCCTGCAGTCGCACCGGCGTGCCGGTCTGATCGGACAACGTAAAGTCCGGTGCGAGGTCGCCAACGCTCACCTTCCGATCTCTGCTCATCGAGTTCCTTTCTTCTTCGTCGTCAAACATCAGGGCATGGCCCCGGCCGTCAGGCCGGGGAACTCGAGGGGGGTTTTGATCAATGCGCCGCAGCCCCGCCCGGCATCGCCTTGCTCTTGTGCATCAGCAGCAGCAGCGGCAGCGACAATACGAACACCGCCCCGAACAGCAGGAACAGCTGCTCGAACGAGAGCATCAGCGCCTGCCGCGTGACCTGCCCGTCCACGATCGCCAGCGCCTTCACATTGGCGAGCGGCGCGGGCGTGCCCGTCGCGATGAGTCGCGTCACGATGGCGCTCAGCCGTTCGCGCGCCACTTCGCTGTACTGGGTCACGTTGGCGATCAGGTCTCCACGGTGGATCGCCGTGAACCGCTGCACCAGCGTGGCCGAGACGGCGATGCCCACGCTGCCGCCGAGCTGGCGCATGAGGTTGAAGAGCCCGGTTCCGTTCGGGATCTTGCTCATCGGCAGGTCTGCCAGGGCCAGGTTGGTGAGCGGGACGAAGATCAGCCCCAGCCCCACGCCGCGGAAAATCAACGGCCAGAAGAAGTCCGACATGCCACTGTCGGTCGTGAAATGGGCGTGCTTCCACATTGAAAGCGCGAAAATCCCCACGCCCGCAAGGATCGACAGCCGCGCGTCGAACTTCCCGGTGAAGCGCCCCATGGTCGCCATGGTGAAGGCGCTCGCGAGCGCTCCGGGGAGAATCACGAAGCCGGTCTGCTCCGCCGTGAAATTCTGGAGGTTCTGCAGGTAGACGGGCAGCACGAAGACGGTGGCATAGAGACAGATCCCCAGCACGCCGCCGAACACCACGCCTACCGCCAGCTGGCGGCTCTTCAGGATCCGCAGATCCACTACCGGATGCTCCGTCGTGAGCTCGTGCCACACGAAGGCGATGAGCGACAGGACGCTGATCACCGCGTACGTCGTGACCTCGCTCGATTCGAACCAGTCGAGCCGCTCACCGCGCTCGAGCATGACCTGGAGCGTGCCGACGCCGGCCGCGAGCAGCAGCAACCCGATGTAATCCACGCGCTCGGCCTTCTCCTGGAACCGCGAATTCAGGATGAAGCTGAGCGATAGCGCGAGCGCCAGCATGCCGAGGGGGATGTTGATGTAGAAGATCCAGGGCCAGCCGAACGCATCGGTGATGTACCCGCCGAGCGTCGGCCCCAGGGTCGGCCCCACCATCACGCCCACGCCGAAGATCGCCATCGCGGTGCCGAACTCCTCGCGGGGGAACACCTCGTACAGGATCGCCTGCGAGGTGGAGAGCAGGGCGCCGCCCCCCAATCCCTGGATGATCCGCCAGAACACCAGCGCGATGAGGGAGTGCGCGTTGCCGCAGAAGAACGACGCGACCACGAAGATCGCGATCGATCCCGCGAAGTAGCGCCGCCGCCCGAAGTACGCCGACAGCCAGCCGGTGATCGGCAGGATGATCACGTTGGCCACGATGTAGCCGGTGGACACCCAGGCGATCTCGTCCAACGTCGCGCCCAGGTTCCCCATCATGTGGGGGATCGCGACGTTCACGATGCTCGTGTCCAGGAGCTCGAGCACGGACGCGAGCGACACCGTGATCGCGATGATGTAGCGGTACTTGTACCGGTCGGCGTCGGCGCCGATTGCGGGCAGAGCGGCGGTGGCCACGGTCGCGCTTACTTGGTGGTGATGGTGACCGCCACGCTCATCCCCGGGCGCAACGGCCGCGCCGGATCGTTCTTGCCGTCCAGCCGGATGCGCACCGGGAGGCGCTGCACCACCTTGGTGAAGTTCCCAGTCGCATTGTCCGGAGGCAGGAGCGAGAAGCGCGCCCCGGTCGCCGGCGCCAGGCTCTCCACATGCCCGCTGAAATGGCGGCCTCCGTACGCGTCGACCGTGAAGTCCACGGGGTCGCCCGGAGTGACGTGAGCCGTCTGCGTCTCCTTCAGATTCGCCGTGACCCAGACGTCGCTCAGCGGTACCAGGCTCATGAGCGGCTGGCCCGGTTGCACCAGCTGACCGAGCTCCACGCTCTTCTTGCTCACCACCCCTTCGGACGGGGTGGTGATTCGGGTGTAGGAGAGGTTCAACGCCGCCTGGTCGCGCGCCGCGCGGGCCGCCGCCACCCGGCCATCCGCGCCCAGCAGGGCGGCCTGAGCCGCCGCCAGGGCCGCGTCCGCCGCGCGCGCCGCCGCCTCGGCCGCGTCCAGCGCCTGCTTCGGCATGATTTCCTGCTCCGCGAGCGGCTTGGTCCGCTCGAGATCGGCATGCGCCTTCTCGGCGTTGGCCTGCATCTGCGCCACCTGTGCCTCCGCCTGGCCCACCCGCGCCCGATTGCTCACGCCCGCGAGCGCCACGGCCAGGTCGGCCTCGGCCTGCGACAGCCGCGCCTTGTAGTCGCGGTCGTCCAGCACCACGAGCGTGTCGCCCGCCTTGACGGAGCGGTTCTCGTCGGTTCGCACCTCGACCACGTAGCCGCCGACTTTCGGGAGGATGGGAACGATGTGCCCGTCCACCTGGGCGTTGTCGGTGGACACGTGGGTGAAGCTGTAGATCCAGCGCCGGACTCCCACTGCCACGAGGCCGAGCAGCACGACGCCCATGATGATGAAGATGGTGCGCCTGCCGCTGCCCGGTTTCGCAGCGGGCGCGGGCCGCGGGGCCCGAGCGCCGGGGGAGGCGGGGGCCGTCTCACGTTCGATCGTCGTAGCCATGTCGTCACTCATCGGTGTATGCGGTTAATGAAGGGTCTTGGCCACGCCGGCGGCGCGCGCCAGGGAAACCCGGGCGGTCGCGGCGGCGAAACGGGCGTCGATCTCCGTATCGCGGGCCCGAACCAGGCCCGCCTGCGCGGTGATCACGTCGATGTTGCCCGCAACCCCCGCCTTGAAACGCTCCCGCGCCTGGCTGAGCTCGCTCTCGGCGAGCCGCAGCTCCTCGCGGGCCACCAGCTGTTGCGCCTCGGCGGAGCCGAGGTCGAGCAGCGCGGCGTCCACCTCGGCGGCGATCTGCCGGCGCAGGTCCGCCTCGCGCACTTGCGACTCGCGCACCACCGCGTCCTGCTCGTCGAGGCGCGCCTCCCGGCGGAAGCCGTCGAGGATCGGCACGCTCACCTGGAGCGTGATATCGCGGGTCGCGATCGAGCGCGGCGCCGTCGGACCGTTCACGCCATAGTCGCCGGCGAGCTCGATCCGCGGCAGCCGTTCCGCCCGGATCGCCGATCCGGTCTGCCGCGCCGCCGCCGCGCGCGCCAGCTCGGCTCGCAGCTCGGGCCGGTTGGCGAGCGCCGCGCTGACCGCCGAGTCGCGCTGCGCGGGCACGTCGGCGGCGCCGAGCGACGGCGCAAGCGAATCCGAGAATGAGAGCGGAGTGGCTGGGTCGAGGCCCAGCGCGCGCGTCACGTCGATGCGCCCCCGGTCCAGCTGGTTCTTGGCCACGAGCAGCAGCCCCTGCGCCCTCGCGAGCTGGGCCCGGGCCCGCGTCACGTCGATCGCCGGGCTCACCCCCGCGGCGCGCTGGGCCTCGGCCAAACCCACGAGCTCGGCGGCAATCGCCGAATCGGCCTGGCGCGCCCCGACCACCGCCAGCGCGCGTACTGCGCGGACATAGGCGATCGCCGTCGTGAGGACCGACGCCTCTACCGTCACGCCGCGCTCGGCCCGGCTGCCATCGGCCTGCGCGCCCGCGGCACGCACGTGCCGCACGCTGGACCAGTCGAACAGCGCCTGGGACGCACTGACGCGCGCGTCGTAGTTGTTGAACGGGCCGATCAGCTCCGGAACGCCGGGGAAGGAAATGCCGATCGAGCGCGAGTTGAACGTGCGGTTCAGCCAGAAGCCCCCCACCGAGGCGGAGGGCAGCAACGCCGCGCGAGCCTGCCGCACCCGAGCGTCCGCCTCGGTGGTGCGCAACGTTGCCAGCGCGACGACCGGCACCTCGCCGGAGGCGAGCCGCACCGCGTCCGCGAACGACAAGCGAACCGGCGTCGTCGGCGCGGGCGCCTGCGCCGCGAGTGGGGCGAATGCGGCGACGAGCCATGCCAGCAGGGCGATGAGCCAGGGCCTATTGCTGCGCGATACCATGGAGATACAGGTCGATGTGAGTGTCGAGGTACTTCTTGACGTCGAACGCCTCCGGCATGCAGGACGCGAACGCGTGCCGCGCGACAACCGCGTGCATCAGTGGCGACATGGCGAGCTTGGCGGCAACCATGACGTTCACGGGACGGAACTCCCGGTTCTTGATGCCGCGCTCGATCACGCTTGCCATCAGGCGGTGCCCGCGGGTCACCACTTCCTCGTAGTAAAAACGGGTCAATTCCGGAAAAGTTGCCGCCTCGGCCAACATGAGCTTCGGGATGCCGGCCACGGCTGTCTCCCCCACCAGCCGCCAGTATTCCCGCACCAGCTGCTCGAGCAGCTCGCGGGCGCTGCCGGTGAAGGACTGCGCGAGCGCTTCACCCTTGGCGATCACGGGCACGATCGTCTCGCGCACCACCGCCTTGAACAGCGCTTCCTTGCTGTCGAAGTAGAGGTACACGGTGCCTTTGGTCACTCCGGCCCGGCGCGCCACGTCGGCGAGCTTGGTGGCGGCGAAGCCGCGCGCCCCGAACACGTCGAGCGCGGCGGCGACGATTTCCCCCGGGCGGGCGTCCTTGCGGCGTTTCCAGCGGGGCTTGGATTGGCGCTTCGATGGGGTGACGGCGTGGCTCACAGCAGCTGGCTCCGGTCGCAATGTTAGTTACTGAACGGTCAGTAAGTAACTTTGGTTCCGGAGGCCGGTCAAGGCCTTACGATAAGAGCCTGCGATTCAACTTGTTACGCGGTGGCGGGCATCGGACGCTCCCGATAGAACACGATCAGCCCCGTCCCGGGCGGCGGCGCGCCCACCTGTCGCAGCAGCGTCACGAGCTGCCCCCGATGATAGCTCGAATGATCGATCGCGTGGCGAAACATCTCGCGGAACGTGTGCCGGTACTCCCCACCGGTACTCGGCTTCACCGCGACCGCCTCGTCCAGCCGTCGCTCGGTGAGGCCCGCGAGGAACGTGGCGCGCTCCGCCTCGATCGCCTCCCACCGCGTGCGCGCCGCGGCGAGGCTCGCCAGGTCCCGGCCCTGGGGCACCGCCGGATTGGGCTTCCCGAGCCAGCGGTTGAGCCACAACTGTTCCGCCCACACGATGTGGCACAGCGTCCCGTGCAGTCCGCCGTGGCTGCTCTTCAGGTCGCGCACGTACACCTCGACGGGAAGCGGCTCCAGTGCCGCGAAGAACCGCCGATTGGCCCACGCGTTGTAGGCGAACAGCTCCCGCACTTCGGCGACGGTCATGCGCATCCCCTCGGGACCAGCGTCCGGTGGTAACTTACTGCGCCAACCAGGACCCGGACACGCCGTGGTGCCACCGATCGATCCCCGTCCCGTCACGCTCGAAGGCCGACACGTGCGGCTCGAGCCGCTGTCGCTCGCGCACCACGACCGGCTGTGCGCGGTCGGCCTCGACGCCGAGCTGTGGCGGTGGGGGCTGAGCACCCTGGCGACCCCGGCCGACATGCGCGCCTACATCGAGACGGCGCTCGCCTGGCAGGCCCAGGGGACGGCCGTGCCGTTCGCCATTGTCGCCCGAGCAACCGGGCAGGTCGTGGGGAGTACCCGCTACGCGAACATCGAGCGCGCCGACCGGCGGCTGGAAATCGGGTGGACGTGGCTCGCGCGCGCGGCGCAGCGCACCCCGGCGAATACCGAAGCCAAGTACCTGCTGCTGAGGCACGCATTCGAGGTCCTGGGGTGCATCAGGGTGGAGTTCAAAACGGACGTGTTGAACGAGCCCTCTCGCGCGGCGCTGCTGCGTATCGGGGCGAAACAGGAGGGAATCCTGCTGAGCCACATGGTCACGGCGAGCGGCCGGATACGCGACTCGATGTACTTCAGCATCGTCGCCGGCGAGTGGCCGGCGGTGAAGGCGGGGCTCGAGCAGAAGCTCGCCCGGCCAGGGTGACTACTTGGCCGGCGCGATCTCCCCGGCGTCCATGACGCTCTGCTGCAGGACCTTGTCTTCGATTTTCTGATCGTCCCCCACCAGCGAATCCCGCACGGTGCCGCGCACCACCCGGACGTTCCGCCCCAGGATGCTGTTCGCGATCGTGCTCTCGGCGACGGAGCTCCCCGCCTCGATCGACACGTTGGGTCCCACCGTGGCGTCGTGGATCGTCACGCCGTCTTCGATGTAGACGGGGGGGATGATGGTGCAGCGGGGGCACGGGCCCGAGGGGATCCGCGCCCGGCCGTGCTCCAACAGGTGTTGGTTGGTCTCGAGCAGCGTGTCAACCTTGCCGCAGTCGTACCACCCGGCCACCGGCGCCGTGAGCAGGCGGCGGCCGCGGTCCACCATGTACTGGAACGCGTCCGTGAGATAGAACTCGCCGCCCTTCCCGGGCGGCTGCTTCAGGACGTGCGCGATCCCGTCGAACAGCATCTTCCAGTCCTTGATGTATTGCAACCCGATGTTCGCGAGCCGCGAGACTGGCGTACTCGGCTTCTCGACGATGCGGGTCATGTAGCCCGCCGCGTCGGTCACGATCACCCCGAACCGCTGGTAGTCTTCCACTTCCTTGGCCCAGATGATGCCATCGGCGTCCACCCGGTTGATGAGCGACAGGTCGGCCTCGAACACCGTGTCCACGAAAATGATGAGCACCGGAGAGTCCACGTAGGGTCGTGCGAGATTGATGGCCCCGGCCGTGCCGTCCAACGTCTTTTGTTCAACGAATGTCGCTTTGACGTCGTACCGCTCGACGATGTACCGCTCGACGACGTCTTTCAGGTGTCCCGTGATGACGATCAGCTCGTCGACGTCGAGGCCCTTCAGGGCGTCCATGACGTAGTCCATGACGGGCCGCCCGGCGACGCGCACCAAGGGTTTTGGTACGCGCTTGGTCAGCGGGAGCAGGCGCGTTCCTTTTCCGGCGAGCGGCACGATGACTTTCATCACACCCTCCCGTAAATGTGGAATGCCGCTCCCTGCGCCATGGGCCGCTCGATCAGCGTCTCGCCCTGCTGGATGCGCAGGATGATCTCGCCCGTGAGCACGTAGATCGATTCATCCTTCTTATTGTGGTACTGCAGCGACAGCACGTGTCCTGGCTCGATGTGCAGGACCTTGCCGACATAGCGATCAGTCCTCGCCCAGATCAGCTCGTGGCCCCATGGCTTCTCCACGCGGTAGGGGAGGGAGCGATCGGTCATGGAACCAGGCTCAGGCTCAGAGACGAGGGCGAGGTGACGCACGCCGTCACGCATACCCCGCACCCAACGCAACCTTCAGGCCGCAGCACCGGATGCCCGCCCGCATCCATCGCCAGCGCTCGCTCCCCCACCGGGCAGGCGCGGGCGCACACGCCACAGCTCACGCCCTGGAAGGTGATGCAGCGCCCGGGGTCGAGCTCCAGGACACCCATGTGGATTTCGTCCCAGCCGCCGGCGGGCGGCACGAGGGCGCCGGTGGCGCAGGCATGGGCGCACGGCATGTCCGCGCACACCACGCACGCCTGGATGGCGGGATCGATCATCGGCGTGCCGGCCGCGAGCCCCGCCCCGGGCGGGGCTTTGATGATCGCGTTCACGGGGCACACCGGCAGGCAGTCGCCGCAGCGCGTGCACGACGCCAGAAACGCGATTTCGTCGGCCGCGCCGGGCGGCCGAAAGTAGCGCCGCGGCGCGACACGCTGCTCGGTGCGGGTCGCCACTTCGCGCACCAGCCGGGTGAGGGCTTCGCGGAAGAAGCCGCGCCGGTCGTTCGCGCTCGCGTTCATCAGAAGCTCGGGCTGAGGCTCAGCTGCCACCGGAGCGCTAGCCTGCCTTCGCTCGGTCGCAGGTCTCGTGCGTAGGTCGAGCGGCTCACGACGAGCGGCAGCTCGAGGCGCATGGTCCAGGCCAGGTCCCGGATCTGGTGACGGGTCACGAGGCCCACTCCCCCATCGTACAGCGGCGTGTACCAGCGGCCCGCCCCGGAAGCCGTCGGGGGGACGGCGAGCGTGTCCACGAGGCCGCCGTCGGCGAAGCCGGTGAGTGCCACATCCCGCAAGATACCCCCGTCGCGGCGCCACACCGAGCGGGTGAGCTCCAGGTTGGCGGTCAGCGCCCAGCGGCCGCCCAGGTCGCTCCGGAAGCCCCGCAGGTTGCCGTTGCCGGGCGCGTGATACTGAAAATCCGGCCGCACGAACAGCGCGCCCGCGCTGCGCAACAGCGGATTCGTGAACGTCTCGTACGGGTCCGCGCCGGCGATGGGAATGCGGCGTTGCAACACAGGCACGGAGCTCCCGGCGTACGCGCCGCCGAACAGCCGCACGCCGATGGTCGTACCCAGCGGGAAGGGCGCCCGTGCGCTGGCCTCGCCCGTGAAACGTCCGAAACCCTCGAGGTCGTAGCGGCTGGAGGACACGATGCCGGGACCCGGGTTCGAGTAGACGACCCCGCCGCGGGCACCCAGCCGCGCCCTGAGCAGCGCCCCTCCGCGACGCACTTCGGTTGAGACCCACGGACCCGCCTCGACCGTCCCGGCGTCGTCCCATAGCCGGCGGTCGACATAGCCGAGGTTGGTCGTGGCCATCCAGAGGACATCGAATCCCACGTGGGGATCGGCGCCGAAACCCAGGTGCTCGCGCAGCGCGCGGCCAACCGAGACCGCGACACCGGCCCGCCCCTCGACGGCCCAGGCGGCGAGGCTCGTCTCGGTGCGCGGCACGAGATGGCGGATCGGGTCGGACCAGCGGCCGTAGAAGCCGTACCGGTCGCGACCTTCGCCCCCCTGCGTAGCGACCGACGCGAGCGTCAGGTTGCGCTCGTAGCGGCCGAGGTAGTTGGTACGGGTGCGCAGGGCGAGGGTCGCGCCGCCGAAATCGTTGGACCAGGCGATCGGCAACAACGCGGTTACGAGCTTGTCGCGCCGGGCCGTCTCGCGCGTCGGGTCGTCCAGGCGTAACTGCCCCGCACCTCGACCGCCGAAGAACCAGCGCTTTTCCCGGTTGTTCAGCATGTCGTAATCGTGGGTGCGGCCGCGTGGGTCGAGGATGAGACGGCCGGGCTTCCGGGCGCTCGTGAACTCGATCCGCTCGGTAGTGGGCTCGCCCGTGGCCCGGGCGTAGATGGTATCGCGATCGCCGATCTCGACCGGCATGCGGCCGTCGGCCTTGCGCTCGACCGTCACCACGGTGCGCCAGCGCCCGTCCGAGAGCCGGTGCCGTTCCACCCGACGCAGCCGGTAGTCGATGAGCGGCGTGGCGTGGAGCCACTCGCCGAACAGCCATTTCAGGTCCTGGTGCGAGACGTCCTCGGCCACGCGGCGGAACGCCTCCTCATCCACGTGCTTCAGCTTCCAGCGCGAGAAATACTCGCGCAGGATACGCCGCATCGTGTCGTCGCCCACCACGTAGCGCAGCTGCTCGTGGAACAGCTGCGCCTTGGCGTAGACCATTTCCTGGTAGATGAGGAAATCGCGGAAATGCTCGCTCACCGTTGAGACCGGCTCGCTCCAGCGCTCCAGGTCGAGCCACAGGATGCCGGGCTCGAGCCCCTCGTAGGCCGGCGGGCCGCCGTGCGCCTCGAAGAACCAGCCCTCCTGGAAATCCGAGAACCCCTCGTCGAGCCACCCCTCGCGCCATTCGTTGTTGGCGAGCTGGCCCATGACGTATTGATGCCCGGTTTCGTGCACGATGAGGCCGATGGACGCACTGCCGTCCATGATCATCATCGGGAACTCGGTCCCGCCGCCCTCGATGCGGTGCACGTTGGTGAGCTGGGGCCACTGGTACTTCCCGAACAACGAGTCGAGCCAGGCGAGCGCCACCACGGTGTTCTGGACGGCCTTCCCCTGGCCCCAGGTGGCGCGGTCGCCCGGCTGGTACAGTACGCGCACCACGGCTTCGCCGTAGCGGCCCTGCTCGTAGATGTAGTCCGGGTTGAGCGAGAACGCGAAGTGATGCACCTGCTCGGCCCGGAAGCGGACACATTTGCGCCCCGCGGCCACCGCCGGACACTGCGTGGAGCGTGGCGCGTGGTACCAGTCGCGTTGATAGTCGATTCTGAGTGCGGGGTCGGCCTTCGCTTTCTCCCAGCCCGGGTCGCCCTCCACCGGCACCCCCGTGGCGCCGATCACCTGGTCCTGCAGCAGATCGAGCGTAACGTCGTAGGCGGCGAACTCGCCATAAAACTCGCCGCCCGGATAAAGGGGGTGGTCCTCCCAGCCGTAGCGGTCGTATACCACCACCTTGGGATACCACTGCGCGAAGTCGAAGCGCCGGCCCTGGCGTCCCTGGCGTCGCGGCAGGGTGGATGGACGCGCCTGCCAGTCGATCTCGACCGCGAGCGAATCGCCCGGGGCGAGTGGCCGCGGCAGCGTCCAGTGCGCGATGGTCGAGTCGGGGGCATAGGGATAATCGGGTCGGAGCGCGCCGCCCATGACGGTCACGGCCGTGATCCGCTCGAAGGCGTAGTCCGGGTCCTTCATGTGCTGAAACCGCTCGCGCTGCTCGGCCGAGTCGGCGGCGGCCCAGCGGGAGCCGGGGCGGAACGCGTTCAGGTACTGATGGACGTAGAAGTCGCGCAGCGTGTCGGGGGAGCGGTTCACATAGCTGATGCGCACGTGCCCGGTGAGCACACCCGACGGCTCGTCCAGCGCCGCGGCGATCCGATACGCGACCTGCTGCTGCCAATAGCCGGTGGTATCGCCGGCTACAAAAAGCAAGAGGAAGGGGAGCATGGAGGTGGGGAAGCTACAGCGGGCCGGTGGAGATGGGGAGGCGGGCTCTAGCGGCGCCGACGGGTCTTCGCGCATGTTCCGATCGGCGCCCGGTGGTGCGATCACGAGCGCTGGGCTTTGTTGGTCGATGACTGCCGTGCTAGGGTGAGGAATGGCGTCCATGACCGCCGCTGAGTTTCGACGCATCGCGTTGAGTCTGCCGCAGGCCAGTGAAGCCGCGCACATGGGTCACCCGGACTTTCGCGTGGCGGGCCGGATTTTTGCGACCCTGGGCCATCCGCGCACCGGCTGGGGCATGGTGAAGCTCACCCCCGAGCAGCAAGAGCTGTTCGTGCGAGCGCAGTCCGCGGCGTTCGCGCCGGTCAAGGGCGGGTGGGGTCGCGGCGGGGCGACCAACGTCCGGCTGCGGGCCGCCAGGAAGGGCGCGGTTCGCGAGGCACTGATCACCGCCTGGCGCAACCGGGCGCCGAAACGTCTGGCCGAGAGCATCCTCGACACATGACGGCCTCACCGGTCTTTTTCTACGGTCTGTTCATGGCCGCCGATCTCGTCACGCCGCCGTCGCCGGCCGAGGCGAATCGTGAGTACGCCGACCAGCTGCGTGGGCTGGCGCACCGCCTGGGCTTACCGCCTGATTACGTTGCACGCATCCGGTGACGAATGAGAATCCTCCCCGTCTTGACCGTCGCAATCGCCGCTCTCCTTCAGTCGCCGCCGCTCGTCCCAAGACCGGTGCTCAAATTGATCGTCGAGCATCCTGCGCTCGCCCCGTACGTCCATCCCGAGATCGCAGGTCGGGTGCCGCTGGTGGTCTCAGACCACCTGCTGGAGCCGGGTGTCACGCCATCGCGGTTTGGTCAGCCCCTGCGCATCGTTCCCGATCGGGAGGTGGGTACAAAGCCGCACCTGCGCATCCTGAGCTTCGACGTGGACGGCTTCCGGGCGAAAGCCGTGGTCGAGTACAAGGTCGAGGGCGTGCTGGCAATCTTCGACTTGCGGCGTGATTCAAAGGGGTGGTGGACGGCCGTCGATGCCAAGGTTACTACGCACGGACGCAGTCCCCGAAAATGAGCACTCGTTTTCGTCCCTATGTGATCGGTGGCTGGGGGTCGAACTTCATGCCCATCACGGCGGAATGCGATTCTGAGGACTCGGAAGACCAGCGCCGTAGCAAGAGGAAACGCTTTTCCGCTCATCGGCTCTTCCATTCGGCGCTCCGACGTTGCATCGTGGGCACCGGTCCCTCTCACCCTTTCGGAGGTTGCTATGCGCGGTCTCGGCCTTTCGACGTGCCTCTTGCTGGCGATAGCCCCCGCAATTCACGCCCAGGCTGCACCGGCAGCAAAGAAGTGGGGTCCAGCCCCGGCAGCGCTTCCTCAGGGAGCGAGGATGGTGGTCGTGAGCGGTGACCCGAGCAAGGCGGAGATGTTTACGGCCGAGCTGGCGATGCCGAGCGGCTACAAGATCCCGCCCCACTTCCACCCCACCGACGAGGTCGTCGAAGTCAAGAAGGGCACGCTGCTCGTCGGCATGGGCGACAAGTTCGACGCATCCAAGGCGAAGCCTATGAAGGCCGGCGACAAGGGAACGGTGCCGGCGAAAGCACACCACTTCGCCGAGGCGCAGGGCGCCACTTTCATTTCCGTGACCGCGATGGGCCCGTTTGCCTTGACCTACGTCAATCCGGCGGACGATCCCCAGAAGCAGGTCGCCAAGCCGTAACGTCGGTCAGAAGCTCGGCGCGAGACTCACCAGCCACCGCAGCGCGAAGCGGGTGCTGTTGGCCGGGTAGTCGGCGGCTACATCCCAGCGGTTCACCGCGAGCGGCAGCTCGAAGTGCATGGTCCATTCCATGTCCTTCACCCGGTGCCGGGTAACGATGCCGAGGCCACCGTCGTACAGCGTGGTGTACCACCGGCCCGGCGACGACGACGGCGCGACTAGCGTGTCCGCGACGCCGAGGTCCACGAATGCCTCGAGCGCCGCCTCGCGCAGCAACCCTGCGGTCCGGCGCGCCACCGTGCGCGTGAGCTCCAGGTTCACGCCCACAGCCCAGCGTCCGCCGAGGTCGTTGCGGAACCCCCGCAGGTTTGGGCCCCCGGGCGCGTGGTAATGGAAGTCCGGCCGCACCAGCAGCGCGCCGCGACTGCGCAGGAACGGGTTCGCGAAGGTCGCGTACGGATCCGCCCCGGCGACGGCAATGCGGAGTTGGTGTACGGGGTTGGACGAACCCAGGTACGCCCCCGCGAACACGCGGGCGCCGAACGTGGTGCCGCGAGCCACCGGGGTGCGCACGCTCACCTCACCCGTCGTGCGGTTGAATCCGTGGTAGAGGTAGTGCCGCCCCGACGCCACCGCGGGCGTCGCGTGCTGATAGACTAGCCCGAGGCTGACCGCACCTCTGGCCCGCAGCACCGTCTCGCCATGGCGCACCATGGTGGAAATCCACGGGCCGACCTCGATCGAGCCGGCGTCGTCCCAGAGGCGGGGGTCCAAGTAGCCGAGGTTGGTCGTCGCCATCCACAGCGCGACCACCCCGATATGACGATCGGCACCGATGTCGCCGCGTTGCTGCGAGCGATCGAACGAGATGGACGCGCCAGTCCGTCCTTCGACGGACCAGGCCGCCACGCTGGTCGCGATGCGCCGCGGGCCACGGGCGACGGCATTGTTCCAGCGACCGTACAGGCTGATCGCGCTGCTGGCCCCGCTGCGAGTCGCCGCCGAGGCGGCGAGCAGGCCGCGCTCCGCGGCATCGCCGCGCGCCAGCCGCCCGCGCAAGCCGATGGTCACACCGCCGTAGTCATTCGACCAGAGCGCGGGCAGCAACGGGCGCAGCCGCGGGGCGCGCGTACGGCGGGGGACCGAGTCGGGGCGTCCCGCCGAGTCCACCGTCTGGGACGGCCCGCTCACCGGCCATGCGCCCCCGGCACCGGAAGCGACGAGCGATAGCAGGAGTTGCAGCATGGGAACCGATGCTGTGTAAGCAAAGATCGCGCCGGAGCGGCGCGCCGCACGATTGCGATGCCGCCCGGCGACCCGGATGCTGCTCCGCTGCGACGACCCAACACCTCGAGTGGTGCGCGACTAGTTCGGAGTGATCTTGAGGTTGGCGAAATCGCCATCGGAGGTGTTCCCCACCCACCAGCCGACCCGGCCTTTCGTGCGGTCGCTCAGCTGATCGACGACCAGACTCGGCTGTTTCGCATCGCCCACGAAGACGCTCACCTTCGGGCTCGCGACCACCACGCGCACGTGGAACCACTGGTTCGGATCCGGCGCGGGACTCACGGGCTGCTCGAAGACTCCGGGCCGCTCGGTTCGCAGCCTCTGCCACGTATACGTCGGATGCGAGATGTACTGTACGGCGTGGCTGTGTCTCGCCGGGTCCGGCGTCCTGAAATTGAACGGGCGGAAGTAGATCGCATCGTACGTCGTGCTATCTACCCCATGAAAGGCGATACCGACAAAGCTCTGTCCCTGCACGTCCTTGCCTCTGACGTCGAACTCGATGGTGCCGTTACCGAACTCGACCCCGCGTAGGTACGCGACGCCGTCGCCAGCGTGTTCGCTCAGACGAAGACCTTGCTTGGTCCCGTCGCTGAGGCTACTCACGCTCCGGTTGAAGACTTCGACGTCCTTGGGCGCGATGGGTCGCTGTTGAGCGGCGAGGCTGGAAGCAGCAAACAGGACGGCAAGAGCAGCGCTGGTCATACGCCTCCTTTCCTTATTCGTACCGCAGTGATTCCACCGGATCCACCGCCGCGGCGCGCCGCGCCGGGAGGATCCCCGCCAGGAGACCCACGCCGATGAGGATGCCCACGCAGATGAGGGCGATGGGCCAGGACAGTCGCGGGCTCAGGATGTATTGCATGGCCGGGTTGTCTTCCGTCGGGATCGCATCCACGCCCAGCACGATGAGGGTCGCGACGGCGAGTCCCACCAGCCCTCCCGACAGAGCGATCGCCATGGCCTCGAACAGGAATTGCGCCATGATGTGCCGCCGCCGGGCGCCGAGCGCGCGCTTGATGCCGATCTCCTGGGTCCGCTCCTTCACCACGACGTACATGATATTCGCGACGCCGACACCCGCGATGAGCAGCGTGAAGGCGCCGACCAGCCCCATGAAGATCTGGATGCCGAGCCCGACGGCGTGGGTTTCCTTCTCGCTCTCGATGAAGTCCCACATGCCCAGGGCCCGCTCGTCGCTGGGGTCGAAGCTGTATTTCCTGCCCAGTACGCGGTACAGCTCCGCTTTCACGATCGGGCCCCGGGACGCATCGCGCGGCTGCACGATGAGGTGGTTCACGAACCGGTTACCGTATATGGTGCGAAACGTCGAGTAGGGAATCACACCGCGCGCGGCGTCCGGCCCGTTGTTGCTCGAGTCCTGGAACTTCTTCTTCAAGACGCCGACCACGGTGAACGGCAGGCCGTCCACGACCACGCTCTTAGCGACGGGATCGACGCCCTTGCCGAAGATGCGCTCCGCCAGCTCGGTGCCGAGGAACAGCACGCGCCGCTTCTGCGCGACGTCCGTGGGGTTGATGAAGCGCCCGCCCTGCGCCGGCTCCATGTGGCGGATCGTCTCATGCTCGAAGCCCACGCCCTCGAGAAATGCGTTGGTGCGGGTCTTGCCCCTCTGGAACGACGTCCCCCACCGCCCGTAGGAGACGCTGCCGCGGTCGACGTCCGGGATCGCGCTCCGGATGAGATCGAGATCCTCCTCCACGAGGCGGATGCGCCTTCCCTGCCCCAGGCCCGCAAACGCCTTGGTGGTCTCGCCGCCGTACACCATGAAGATCCGCTCCCCGGCCCCCAGCAGACCGTCGCGGACGGTGCGCTTCAGTCCCTCCCCGAATGCCAGCAGCAATACGACCGCGAGCGTCCCCCACGTCACCGCAAAGAACGTGAGGAACGCCCGGGTGCGTTGCGTCTTGAGGTCGGCGATGAATTCGCGCAGCAGGATGGAGAACATCAGGTGCGCAGCGCCTCCACCGGATCGAGCGCCGCCGCGCGCCGGGCAGGCAGCAAACCGGCCGCGAACGCGACGATGGCGAGCAAGGTCAACGTGGCGACGAGCACCGGCGCGGAAATGGTCGGAACGCCGACGAACTCTTTGATCGGCAATCCGCCCAGGGCGGTGACCAGCCCGAGCGAGAGCAGCAGTCCGAGCGCCGCGCCCATCGCCACGATCATCAACGCCTCGGCGAAGAATTGGCGCATGATGTCGGCGCGCGTGGCACCCACGGCGCGTCGCACGCCGATCTCGCGGGTCCGTTCCCGGACCACGATGTACATGATGTTCGCCACGCCGATGCCGCCCACGATCAGGGTGAAGGTGCCGACAATGGCGAAGAAGATGTTGAACGCGACGAACATGTTGCCGAACTTGGTTTCCCACTCGCTCGTGTCCCAGAACCCCAGCGCGTCCTTGTCCGTGGGATCGAACCGGTACTTGCGGCCCATCGTCTCGTACACCCGCCGCTCGGCCGGCTTGGTCAGCTCCGAGCTGCGGGCTCGGTACACGATGTTGTTGAGGAAGCGGTCGCCGAACAGGGCGTAGTGCGTGGTCGCGGGGATGAAAATCCGGTCCTGGTCGCGCTGCTGGTAGGAGGAGTTCTGCAGCTTGGGGCGCATCACTCCCACGACCGTGAACGGCGTGTCGCCCAGGAACACCTGCTGTCCGACGGGAGCCTCCTGCTCGAACAGCAGCTTGGCCAGCTCGTTGCCCAGCACGGCCACCCGCCGCCGCTCGGCGACGTCGCGGTCGTTGATGAAGCGGCCCCCCGCCTCGGCGATGATGTTTCGCATCAGGCCGTACGCGGGGACGATGCCGGTGACGGCGGGCTCGGCAGCCCGGACGCCGCGCCGTACCCGCGCGCTACGGGTGATGAACTCGGGACTGATGTACTCGATCTCGTGGACCTCGCCGGCGAGCAGCGGCACGTCGTCCGGCCGCAGCCGGATCGGGCGGCCGTCGCCGAACCCCGCGAACGGCTTGGTGGTGCGGCCGCCGAACAGGATCACGATCCGGTCGCCCAACCCGTGGAAGCGTTTGACGGTCTGGCGCTCCAGCCCGACGCCGAAGGCCAGCAGCACCACGACCGCCACGGTGCCCCACGCGATCCCGATGACGGTGAGGGAGGTGCGGAGCTTCTGCGCCCGCAGGTCGACCAGGAATTCACGCCACACGTCAGGTGATCTCGCGCGGCGGCCGCTCCACGAGCGAGTCCGTCACCTGCAAACCCTCCAGCACTTCGATGTTGATGGCATCCGACAGGCCGGTCTTGATGCGGCGCTCCTCGGTCTTGCCGGAGCCGGCGCGCACGGTGACGAAGCTCGAGTCGTGGCGCTGGGTGACGAGCCGCTCCGGGATGTACAGCACGCTGTCGCGGCGGGCGATGATCACCTCCGCGTTGGCCGAGTAGCCCGCGCGCAGCGTGGCCCCCTCCACCTCGGTCAGCGTGATCTCGATCGGGAAGACCGTCGCCTGCTCCTGCTTGTGCGCCTTGAGCCAGATCTTCTCGAGTCGGCCCTTCACGCTGGCGCCCGGGAGCGCGCCGATCTTGATGGTCACCGGCATGCCCTCCTTGAGCCGGCCCACGTCGATCTCGTCCACCGTGCCCCGAAAGATCAGGTCCCGCATCGCGGCCATCCGCATCAGCACGGTGCCCGCCTGGTACGGGGTGAGCGGCACCACCGGATCGCCGATCTCGATCGAGTCCTCGAGGATGTAGCCGTCGATGGGGGAACGGACCACCGTTTCCACCTGCTTCCCCCCGGTGAGCACCTTGCCGCCTTCCTGCAACGCGAGGCGCTCCTGCGCCAGCGAGAGCTGGTTACGGGATTCGTCCACGCGGCGTTGCGCGGTCTCGATGTCGGAGGGCGAAATCAGGTTGCGGTTGCGCAGCTCCTGCTGGCGGGCCAGCTCGCGCTCGAGATTTCTGAGCTCGATCTCGCGCAGCTCCACGTTGCGGCGCAGCTCCACCATCTCCAACGGCGTCGGATTGGGGGAGATCTCGAGCAGCGGCTGACCCCGCTTGACGAAGTCGCCCACCGCCGCGAAGCGCTGCCGCACCACGCCGGCGAGAATGGATTTGACGCTGACTTCGACGCGGGGCTCGATGGTGCCGACGGCAAGGGCCTTGTCGACCAGGGTTCCACGGACGACCGCCACCGCTTTGGGACCGTCCGTCTTCTTGCCTCCGAGCTTTCCGGCGGCGGCCATGGCACCCAGGCTGAGGAGGGCGAACACGGCGGCGAGAATGATCGTGCGGCGCTTCATCTCAGGGCGGCTCCGAGCAGGCGCATAAGGATTAGACGGTCTATCCCGCCAATACGTTGCATCCCGTCGATTGTTTCCGGCCTGGCTGCGTGCGGAATTGAGATACCGCCCGCGCGATTCGGGCGCCAGTCGTCCTCCCACGACTCCTCATGTTGGGCGCTCAACCCCGACAAGGAGTCGGTATGTGCAGCTATACATCCCGCGCAGCGGCGCTCGCGCTGGTGGTGGGAGCGCTCGCCTGTTCCGACCGCCCGCCCGGCACCGCCCCCGATGCGGCTTCCGGCGAGCCGGCCATCCTGTCCGCGGCGGCCCGTCCCGAGCTGCTGGCGCGCTCCCTGGCGCTCGCGCTGGGCGACCCCGCGTTCCGGGCTCACGTGAAGGCTGAGCTCGATCGCTCCCCGTTCCGCGAGCACAAATTGTCGTTCCAGCGCTTTCTGGCGGCCGAGCGGGGCAGCGGGAGCGGTGCCCTGGCCGCCATGGCGCGAGGCACCGGTCTCGCGGCGGCGGACCTGGCCCGCACCGCCGAGCGCGCCATCCCACTCGAGATGTACCTCCCCGTTCCGGAGCACCGCCGCGCCTGGACCGGCGACGCCAACGTGCTAGTGGCGACGGCGATCGCGGATCACGACCCCCCGGTGGCGTTCGACGTGCAGGGTAACCGGCACGTGCTCGACCCCGAGCGGCCGCCCGCGACCCCGGTGATCGCGGTGGTCCCGGTCGAGACGGACTTTACGACGGCCCCTGCGAAGATCGGCCTGTTTCCCTGGCCCCCATTCCCTCCGCCGGTGGTGCCGGGTCTGTACATGAGCAAAGCCCATTTCGTGGACGATTTTGAGGGTTGGTTGAAAGGCGGACCCGAATTTGAGGTCCATATCCTGGGCCAGAAGGGCCAGACGGATTCCCTGACGGACTACCAGTGCGCCGGCGAGAAGCAGCCGCTGCCCTACAACTTTGATCAGAACGCCCTCGACTGGAGCGGCAGCGTCATGCTGCTCAGCAAGGTCCAGCTGGACGCGTACAACGCGGCCCACCCGGGGCAGAACTTTCGCGTGTTCGTGGTTGAAGACGACGACACGGCATGCGAGATCAAGGCGAACCGCGACATCATGGGCAACCTGTTCAAGGCCGTGGACGGCGCGTACAAGGCGGTGACGGCGGGGAACGACTCGAGCAACGCCATTGCGAAGCTGTTCAAGCGCGCCAATGCCTTTCAGAAATTGTGGGCCGCCGTCGCGTCGTTCTTCAACACCAACGACGAGCTGGTGGGGACGGCCGTCGAAGACGCCGTGGTCGGCATTTCGTACCCCGGCTACAACTGGATCGTCAAAGGTGAGAACAACGCGACCAACGGTTGGCTGACCCTGGGTGTGAAGTGAACCTGAGCCCAGGAGGGCCGATGCGGAGCCTTACCGCCGCGCTCATCGTGGTCGCCGCCGCCCTGTTGTGGCGCCCGCTCGCGGCTCAGTTTGGCATTTCGGCCGAGATCGGCGTCGCGCGATTCGGCGGCACATCGCGCGACAGCGCCGGAGCCACGGTGGGGCCGTACCGGCCCACGACGTACGGCCTCCGGCTGGACCGGACCCTTGGGCGGGCACGCGTTGCGGTCGACCTCTTGTACGCAGCGACCGGGGTGGCGGGTGAAGGAAACGGCCTGGCGGTGGTGCAGTACGGCATCGGCACACTCTGGGAAATCGCTCCGGAGGTGTCGCTCCGGGTGGCCCGCTTCGGCGCGGGTGTCGAGGCGCGTATCGCCGCAGGCCCGGCCCTCGATTTGTGGGACTTCGACGGCGAGCAGCGCAACCGGGTGGGGGGCCGCGCGGCGGCAATCGTCGAGTGGCCGCTCGCCCGGGCCTTCACGGGATCGTTACGGGTGAGCGGTGTCGTGAGCGAATCGGTGTTCGATCCGGCGGACGCGCCCAGCGGCGTCGAGCGTCGCGCAACGCGACGACTCGGCGTCGCACTCGGTCTGCGATATCAGCCGTAACCCAGAATGAAACAGCGGCCCGGGTCCCAGCGGATCTGGGCCGCCGTTTTCCCTCCGAGCAGGGCCGCGTTGTTGCGACGCCGCGACAACGCTCGACGCCTCACGTGTGACGCAAGCACTCGCTGCTTGGGTATGACCAACGTCGCGGGCGGTCTCGCCCCGACGTCATCGCACAAGGAGGCGTCCTATGCATCGCAGCCTACCGTTCGTCTCGGCGCTGCTGCTCGGTGTGCTGATCGGTTGTCAGGACCAGAGTCTCTCACCCGCGCCACGCCAGGCCGGGCCGTCGTTCGCAACAGCGTCCGCGCAGGCGTGTCCCGCGAACCCCAGCGTCATCGTGACGGACGAGGCCGGGCTCCGGGCGGCGCTCGCCGCGGCCCACCCAGGCGATGTGATCGCCGTGAGCGGCACGATCGAGCTCACGACGGGCGATACCATCGCCACCGACGGCGTCACCCTCACGTGCGCGACCCCCGGCTCGGGACTCGTCGCCACGGACCTGAGCGTGCTCGACGTGGTGACGGTCACCGCTCGCGGCGTCACCGTGGATGGGTTGGTGCTGGACGGCAGTCGGGCGGGTGACTCGCCATTCTTTGCTCTCAACGACGGCGTCAGCTTCTTCGCGCAGGACGTGCGTTTCACGCACAATAGCGTCACGTGCACCGTCTTCGGATCGTGCGTCTTCATTGTGGGCGGCACCGGGGCGGTCGTGAGCGACAACTCGTTTCAAGCCACCGATGCCTTCACCGGCATTCATCTCCAGGCGAACGGCCCCGATCCGAACGTCGTTTTCCCGATCCGCATCGACGGCGCGCGGATCGAGCGCAACAGCCTCGTCGCGCTCACCCCGTCGCAAGGGTCCCGCTTCGGGGCCATTCGGCCGTTCGACGCGGACAGTCTCGTGATCGCCGACAACGTCATCACCGGCCCCTGGCGAAACGGGATCAGCCCGGCGCGTCTGACGCACAGCCAGATCCAGCACAATCAGATCAGCGGGCCCGTCGTGGACGGGATCCGCACCTCGTCGTTCGCGGGCGCATTGCGCGGAGTAACGCAAAACGTCCTTACCAGCAACCAGGTCAGCGGAGCCGGGCGGGCCGGGATATTCGCCGACCGGGCGTGCAGCAACCGGTTCGCGTCCAACGACCTGCGCGGCAATGCGGGCGACCTGGGGTTGTTTCTCACCGACACCACGGGCGCCAACGTCGTCGCGGGCGCGCAGAACGCCGTGGTCATCGACAACGGGGCGTTCGACTGCGACGGCGACGGCCGCATCGACCCGAACATCATCACCGGCGGCGTGACGCATCACCAGGCAGCGCCTCCCGACCCCGGCGGTGCAGCGCCGGCGCGGGCGGGTCATCGGGACCCGCAGCCACTCTGACGCATGATGCACTGGCGGCGCGGGACTCGACCATCGCACCGGGCGTGGCTAGGTTGGGTCCATGGCGCGCATCATCGTAATCGACGACAACGACGCGGCCCGGGGGACCATGCGCCGCGTCCTGGAGAAGGCGGGGCATGAGGTCCTGGAAGCGAGCGACGGCGATGCCGGCATGAAGTTGCTCGCCGAGACGGGCGTCCCCCTCGTCATCACCGACATCTTCATGCCGGGGCAGGACGGGATCGTCACGCTGCGGCGGATCAAAAAGGAATTCCCCGGCGTCCGGGTGATCGCCGTATCGGGCGGGGATGCGACCGGTCGGATCGATCTGCGGAAGGATGCCGAGCTGTTGGGAGCGGCGCGGACGCTGCGAAAACCGTTCTCGCCGGCGGAGCTGCGACGAGCCGTGGAGGAGACCCTGGCCCTCGATTCGAAAACGTCCTAGCTACTCCCCGCCCAAGAGCCGCCGCCGCAGCGCCGCCAGCTTGCGCCGCACCGAGCCGTCGTAGATCCGGTCGCCTACCCGGACTACCACGCCGCCCAGGATTCCCCGATCGGCACGGAAATGGGCCCGGACCTCTTTGCCGATCGCCCGGGTCAGGCGCTCGATCAGTTCCTTCTGGAGCCGCGCGTCCGGCTCCTCCAGCAGCGTGACCCCGGCATGGACCCGGTTGAGCTTCACGTCCACCAGGCCGTCGTACTGCTGCGCGATCTCCGCCAAGAGCCCCTGCCGGCCGCGCCGCACCACCGCCTGGAGGAACCGCACGAACTCGGGCGGCGCCAGGTCGCCCAGCGCGCGCTCGAGCAGCGCAGACTTGACGGCCTTGGAGACGCGGGGCGACTCTAGCGCCACGCTGATGCGCTCGTCCGCCTGCACCGCGCCCGCCAGCGCTTCCATGAACCGCCCGTAGCGCTCGATCTCCGAGGTGCCGTGGGCTTCGGCCGCGAGCAGCAACGCCTCGGCGTAGTTGCGCGCGATGGTGCTGCTCTTCACTTGCCCTTCCCTCCGGCCTCGAGGCTCGCCAGGTACTCGAGCACCAGACGGCGGTTGGCCTCGGAGTCGAGATTCGCCTCGACGAGCTTGGACGCGGCGGCAATGGAGAGATCCACGGCTTCGCGCCGCAGCTCCAGGATCGCCTTCTCCTTCTCGCCCTCGATTTCCTTTCGGGCCCGCGCCAGCAGCTGCTCGTACTGCTCGCGCGCCTTGGCGAGCAGCGCCTCGCGCTCCTTCTCCGCGACCGATTTGGCCTTGGCCACGATCTCCTGCGCCTCGGCCCGCGCGCCGGCCATGGTCCGCTTGTGCTCCTCCAGCAGCCGGACCGCCTCGGCGCGGGCCCGCTCCGCCTCCTCCAGCTGCTGCTGGATGCGGCGCTCCCGCTCCTCCACGGACTTGAGCAGCGCCGGCAAGCCGAGTTTCCACAGCAGGACCAGCAGGATCCCGAAGACGACAATGGTCCAGAAGATCAGCCCCGTATTGATGGAGAAGGGCGTGAACTCGCCTTCCTGGACCAGCAGCAGCAGCGGCATTTACAGCAGCTTGAACAGCAGCGCGAACACGAGCGACGCGAGCCCCACGCCTTCGATCAACGCCGCCGTCAGGATCATAGCGCCCCGGATATCGGCCGACGCCTCGGGCTGGCGGGCGATCGCCTCGACCGCCTGGCCGCCGATCCGGCCGATGCCGAGACCCACGCCGATCACCGCCAGGCCGAGCCCCAAACCGGCGCCGAGCAGCGCGTTGGCGTTCTTCGCCGCGGCGGCGATCTCCGCGCCGGTCGGCTGCGCACCCTGAACTAACGTCACGAGTTCTACCATGGTCTCCTCATCCTGGGTGTGTTAATGAGCATGTTGCATCATGCCGATGAATACCGACGTGAGCAGCGCAAAGATATAGGCCTGTAGGAACGCCACCAGCAGCTCGAGGGCCATCATGAACGTGACGAACGCGACCGATCCGACCGCCACGAGCCAGCTCCCGAAGATGAAGATCAGACCGA
>WNFO01002533.1_pt1 | contig 23544 bp, 15 predicted proteins | sample 5400251 | NCBI WGS metagenome assembly WNFO01 (sample SAMN13153354, study PRJNA577476) | soil metagenome | isolation source: 100 cm saprolite under Madrone tree | place: USA:California | collected 2016-06-14
CTGAGCGCACCGACAACAGCGATTGTCTTTGCCGCGCCGGCCGATACCACCAGCGCGACCGACACGGGGATCGAACTGACGGAGGTGATCGTCACGGCGACCCGCCGCGAGGAGAATCTGCAGAACGTGCCGATCACAATTCAGGCGCTCACTGGCGACACCCTTGCCAAGCTGAGCGTGACCACCTTCGATGATTACGTGAAGTACCTGCCGAACGTCACGTCGCAAGGCCTCGGCCCCGGTCAGAACAACATCTACATGCGCGGTCTCTCGACGGCCGTCGGCGCACTGCAGGGATCGGGCGTGGTCGGCGGCTTCCCCAACGTCGCGGTTTATCTCGACGACCAGTCCGCTCAACTGCCCGGCCGTAACCTCGACATCTATGCCGCCGATCTCGAGCGCATCGAGGTGCTCGAAGGCCCCCAGGGGACGCTGTTCGGTGCCGGTGCGCAGGCCGGCGTCGTGCGCTACATCACGAACAAACCGAAGCTCGACGCCGTCGAGGCGAACGTCCAGGCCGGCTACGCGACCACTGCGCACGGGGACCCAAGCAACACGCTCGAGGCCGTCCTCAACCTGCCAGTGACCGACAATTTTGCCGTTCGTGGGGTGATCTATAACGAATCCCGTGGTGGCTACATCAACAACATTCCAGGGACCTTCGCGCGCCACGCCAGCGACCTCGGCATCCACTACGCATACACGCAGTACCACAGCACCTTTAAGAAAGGTCTCCCCCAAACGGTGCCGACCAATAGCGTCGTGATCAACAACGGCCTCATCACCGGCAGGGCGATCAACCCCGTCGTCTATAAGGGCATCCGGGTGCAGGGACTCGTGAAGTTCAACGACGACTGGAACGTGCTGCTGGCGCAGTCGTACCAGAACATGGAGGCGGACGGCGTGTTCGCCGAAATGCGCACTGACTCGCTTGGTAACTCGGTGCAACCGCTCTCGGTGCAGCTCTACAACCCGTCGTTCACCAAGGACAAGTTCACCAATACGTCGTGGACGCTGAACGGCCGCCTCGGCGCGCTCAAGGCCGTGTACACCGGCGGCTACCTGGTGCGCAACGTGGAGCAGGTCCAGGACTACACCAACTACGCGCGTGGCCCGTACGTCGACTACTACCAGTGCGGCAACCCGAGCTACACCAAGGCGAATAACTACGTGTTAGATCCGGCCCAGGCGTTCTGCGCCTCCCCGGCCGCGACCTGGCGCGACACCGAAAGGAATACTCACGAGAGCCACGAATTCCGCCTGAGCACGCCGGATGACTGGCGCGTGCGCGCCATCGGCGGCCTGTTCTACGAGGACTACAAGATCGGGGAAGTCGTCGATTGGAACTACCTGACGGCGACCAATATTTTCAGCCCGATCGGCCCGCCAACCGGCTACTTCGTGGGCCCCGATGGCTCGTTGGTGCATCCGTCCGGGCCGCTGGAAGGCCGGCCATGGCGATTCAACGACGCGGGCGCAGTATTCAAGACCGACATACTGCCGTCGGTGAACGACCCGAAAAATCGGCCCGGCAGCGTTGGCTTCTTCGACGATATCAAGCGCGGCTACACGCAGAAGGCGGCCTTTGGGTCGATCGACTTCGACCTCATCCCACAAACCTTGACCTTGACCGCCGGTACTCGTTACTACCGCATCGACAGCAACGAGAAGGGCGCGGTGGTGGGCAGCTTTGGATGCCAGCTGCTGTTTCATCCGACAGCACCGCATCCCTGCCTCAACCATTCCAACGAGACCAATCTCGATGCGCTGCATCTCGACAAGCTCTACAAGGGGTTCAAGAGCCGCGCCAACCTGACGTATAAGGTTACCCCGGATGCGCTCGTCTACTTCACCTGGTCGCAGGGCTTCCGTGCCGGCGGCTTCAATCGGCCGAACTCCGTCGAGTCGACTTCGCCCTTGACCGGGATCTTCCTGCCGCCGGTGATCTTCACGCCGGATACGCTGACCAACAATGAGCTCGGCTGGAAGACCGAGTGGATGAATCACCGCGTGCAGTTCAACGGCGCCGTCTACCAGGAGGACTGGAAGGGCGCGCAGCTCGGCGTGTTCGACCCGGGCGTCACCGGCAACCTGACTTTCACGGCGAACGGCGGAAATTATAGGGTCCGGGGACTCGAGACCACCGTGGTCGCACGTGTGACACACGAACTGATGATCACCGCGGGAGCTGCCTGGAACCGGACCGAGCTGATTGACGAAGCGGCGATTAATGACTTGAGCGGTAAGCCGATCGACTGGGGCTCGATAATTGTCAAGGGCAAGCCGCTGGTGAACCCGGCGGGTCTGAAGGGTGACCCGCTCGCAGGCGCACCGCCGTTCCAGGGCAACATCCGCGCCCGCTACGAGTTCTTCCTCGGCGATTACGGCGCGTTCGTTCAGGTGGCCGCACTGCACACGGGCCACCAGTTCTCGAGCACCGACCGCCTGACGAAAGACCTGCAAGGCAATTCGATCGCGTACGACAACCCCGCCTACTCGACCTGGGATGCGGCAGCCGGGCTGTCGAAAAACGCCTGGCTCGTGCAGTTGTACGGCCAGAACCTGGGCGACACGCGCGCGGACCTGTACTCGAATAACCGGCAGTGGTACAAGGCGGTGACGGTCAACCGTCCGCGAACCCTCGGCCTCACGTTCAGCTACAGGTTCTCGGGCGCCAAGTAACGTCCGGACGGGACGCTGCCGGTGGCGCCACCCGGGCCGCTGGAGTTTCCGTAGAATCCGAGGCGGGCAGCGATGCCCGCCTTTTTTTGCCCGGATCCCGCCCGACGGCGACCGGGAGTTCACGAGGACCGTCATGGCAGCAGCGCAGCCGATGCCGCCCCCGTCGCGGATCGAGGCCGAAGTCCTGCGAGCGCGGGCGCTCGTGGAGAAGCGTCAGTTCGCCGAGGCACTTTCGGTGGCACAAGCGCTGCTCGCCGAGGTGCCCGAGAACCGCGACGTGCTGTACCTCGTCGCGGTCAGCCAGCGCTATCTCGGGCGCATCGCGGACGCCCTCAAGACGCTGGCCCGGTTCGCAGTCCTGCATCCCGATTACGGTCGCCTATACCAGGAGATCGGTCATTGCTACCGCGCCGTCGGCGAGGCGGATGCGGCCGTCGAGGCCTACCAGCAGGCGGTCGCGCGCAATCACACGCTGTCGGCCAGCTGGAGCGCGCTGCGCGATCTGTACCGGTCGCGCGGGCGCGGCGTCGACGCCGACAACGCAGCGGCGCACGTGGCGACGCTCGCGAAGCTGCCGCCCGAGGTCGTGCTCGCTACCAACCTGTTCGTCGAGGGCGAGCTGTACGCCGCGGAGCAGGTCATCCGCCGGTTCCTGCAGACGCGCGGCGACGACATCGAGGCGATGCGCCTGCTGGCCCAGATCGGCATCAAGCTCGAGATCCTTGACGACGCCGAGTTCCTGCTCGAGAGCGTGCTCGTGTTCGCGCCGGACTACAGTGCGGCTCGCCTCGACTACGCGTTGGTGCTCGCGAAGCGCCACAAGTACGCGCGGGCGATCGAGGAGATCAACAAGCTGCTGCGCGTCGAGCCACACAACCGTGCCTATCGGACCGTTTACGCCAACGCCTGCAGTGGCCTCGGCCGGCATGACGACGCACTGCAGGTGTACCGGGAGCTGCTGGTCGACAGCCCGCAGGCTGCGGACATGCACCTGTCGATCGCGCATGCGCTCAAGACTCTCGGCCGGCAGCCGGAGGCGATCGAGTCCTACCGCAAAGCCGCCGCCGTGCGGCCGAGCTATGGCGACGCCTACTGGAGCCTCGCCAACCTCAAGACCTATCGCTTCACCGACGACGAGCTAGCGCGCATGCGGCACCACGAGGCGGCCGCGGCGACGAGCCTCATCGACCGCTACCACCTGTGCTTCGCGCTCGGCAAGGCGCTTGAGGATCGCGGCGAGTACGCCGAATCCTTCCGCTGCTACGAGCGCGGCAACGCATTCAAGAAAAGCGAAAGCCGGTACAAGGCCGAGCTGATCGAACGTAATACGTCTCTGCAGACCCAGGTCTGCACCGGCGAATTCTTCGCAGCCCGTCAGGGCTTCGGCTGCGACCGGCCGGACGCGATCTTCATCGTCGGGCTGCCGCGCGCCGGATCGACGCTGATCGAACAGATACTCGCCTCGCACTCGCAGGTGGAGGGCACGATGGAGCTCGCGGACATCCCGCGGCTCGTGTACCAGCTGCAGGGACGTGAGCCCGACGAATCGAAGCCGCGCTACCCGGCGGTGCTGGTGGAGCTCGGCGCGGACCAGCTGCAGGCTCTCGGCGGGAGGTACATCAAAGACACGCGGATGTTCCGCACGGGCAAGCCATTCTTCATCGACAAGATGCCGAACAACTTCCGGCACCTCGGCCTGATCCACCTGATCCTGCCGAACGCGAAGATCATCGACGCGCGCCGCGAGCCGATGGCCTGCTGCTTCAGCAACTTCAAACAGCTGTTCGCCGCAGGCCAGGAGTTCACCTACAGCTTCCAGGACATCGGACGGTACTACCGCACCTACGTCGAGCTGATGGAGCACTGGGACGCGGTTCTGCCGCGCAGGGTCCTGCGGGTGCAGCACGAGGAGCTGGTCGAAGACTTCGAGCACAACGTCCGCCGGATTCTGGAGTTTGTCGGACTTGACTTCGAGCCGGCGTGTCTGGAGTTCTACAAGACCGAGCGCAGTGTGCGCACCGCGAGCTCCGAGCAGGTGCGCCGGCCGATCTACAAGGAGGGCCTCGATCAGTGGCGCAACTTCGAGCCCTGGCTCGGGCCGCTCAAGGAGGCGCTCGGTGCGCTCGCGCATCGCTGATCTCGAAGTGATCTGTTGCCCGCGTCCATAAGCAGGCGCTTGATGCCAAGCCACTTCTGCGAAAAAAGACGCGCAGTCTGGTACGCCGCACTTGCGGCATCCAGTGTGACGACGAGCGTCGCAGCAGCCACGGAGGCTGGAGACGCGGTCTCGATATCGACCGCGGGCTGGACAGTCACGGTGAACCCCGTGCAGAGCGTGCTGCGCGTCGCGCACGAGCGACTCGGTACCCTGATGCGCGACGTTCGATTGAACCTTTCGCGCGGGCACGCCGCGGTCACTTTGCGAAACTGGTCGGTCGAGCGAACGGCGGCGCACAGGATTCAGATCGTCACTATTGACCCGCGCACGGCGTGGGTCGTGGAGCTGACGCCGGATATCCTGGCGATATCCTGCACGTCGATTGACGCGACGCTCACTGCGGCGGTTCCCGCGCCCGCGGGTCGAATGCCAGTTCGACTGATGGACACGGCTGGCACGCCGGTAAGCTGGGCCGGCACCGAGGAAGTGGTGAGTACCTATGGCGGGACGGCGACTCGTACCCCGGCGTTCCTTCCCCGCCGCAGCCCAGAGGTCATGAACTTTTCGCTGGGGCTCGTAGCGAGCGCGATGCTCCACAGTCTGTTCGACCGGTCGATGGATACCGCAATTGACTTCCCCGATGACACGGTGATGACCCGTAGCATGACTGAACCGGGAATGCTCGACGTCGCCGTTCCAGTGCACGGCAACACTGTCGTTCGTGTTATGCGTGACTATTTTACCCGCACGCTCGGCGTTCCTTACTACGTGCCGTTCGACGATACGCGTTTCGAGCGCCCGCCGACCGTGTGGAGCAGTTGGACGAGTTATTACGAACATGTCACCGAAGACGACATCATCCGCAACACCGATTGGATCGCGGCCAACCTGCGGCCCTATGGCTTCCAGTACGTCCAGCTCGATGACGGCTACGACCGCGGTAAAAACGGGGAGCATTACTGGATCGAGAAGTGGGATCAAGGGAAATTTCCGCACGGGCCACAATGGCTCGCAAGCTATATCAAGAGCAAGGGGCTGCATCCTGGACTGTGGATCGTGCCCAACTCCTACGCAGGAGCCGTAGCGCAGCACCCGGATTGGTACCTGCGCGACAAGGCGGGCAAGCTCGTACTCGATTACAGCACACCGGCGCTCGATGCCAGTCACCCGGAGGTGATTGCCTTCCTCAAACGGGAGTTCAAGACGCTTGATTCGTGGGGATTTGAATACTACAAGTTCGATGGCGAGCACGCGGTACCCAAGTACGCGCCAGGCGTCGATAGAGAAAAGCTCCACGACCGGTCCGCCGATCCGCTCGAGGTCTATCGCAACAGATTGAACACCATTCGCGAAACGATCGGTGCAGAGCGTTTCCTTGAAGGATGTCCAGCCGGCACGCCACTCGACGGCATCGGCTACTTCAACTCGTATTTCAACGGTCAGGATCTCTACAACAGCTGGCAGGGAATGTACCCCTTGTTCAGCTCGATCAATGCGAACGCATTCCTCAATCACCTGGTGGCTTATGTCATGCCCGGAGAGGGCATGGAGCTCTCGCCACCGATGACCGTGGCGGAAGCCTCCGTCAGACGCGACGCCAGAGTTGTCGAGACCGCGCGCCGGCGCGAAGATCCGCTGATGGGGTTCGGCACTACTCTGGCCGAAGCGAGGACTGTCGTCACTTACGTGGCGCTCACCGGCGTTGCCTATCCAATCGCCAGCGTAATGTCGGACTTGCCGCCGGAACGAGTCGATCTCCTCAAGAAGACGCTCCCTACGCTGCCGATCTTGCCGGTCGACCTGTTCAGTCGCGGCACAGACATGCGGTGGGACACGTTCAAGCGAACGACGTCCGACACCTACATTCACAACTATCCGCAGATGTTAGACCTCAAGGTCAATGCCGGGTCCGGCGTCTACGACGTAGCAGCGCTGACCAACTGGCGGAGCACGCCGGTGACGAGGGAGCTGTCCTTCGTGGACAAGCTCGGCCTATCGGCCGGCCTTCCCTATGTAGTTTTCGACTTTTGGAAGCAGAAGCTGCTCGGTGTGTTTACCGATCGCGTGACCGTCGACATCGAGCCGCACGACACCCGAGTTCTGGCGATCCATCCTGCGCTCGAGCGGCCGCAGCTTATCGGCATCTCGCGCCATATCAGTGGGGCGTACTCGGTGCTGAAGCTAAGCTGGGACGCCGCTTCACACCGCCTTCGCGGGTCATCTCAAGGCGTACCGGGGGTGCTCTACACGCTGTTTGTGCGCGTCCCAGACGGGGTGCGGGTCGTTCGCGTTGCGGCCGCGGCCGGCGGCAGGAACGTGCCCGCGCGCCAGACGACCGGCGAGGGTCTCATACAAGTGACGTTCACTGGCCAGGCGGATGTCGTCGACTGGACGCTAATGTTTGCGCACCGGGCTCCCGATTGAGCCGCAGTAGAGTCCCGCCCACATAATCGCATATTTGGGCGCTGCACATCTCGGCAGCAGTGGTCAGACCATTCGCGCTGGACCGCCCTAGATCACCCCGTAGTGTCAATGCCTTTTTCCGATAGTGCTATTCAATTTCTCCGCTTTGACTTCGCCGGCATCTGTGAAAGTCTGGCAAGCGATGGTGCGATGCGAATAAGATAACGAGGGCATAAAGAGGGGGCCGTACACGATCGGACGCGCTGTGCCGGCGCCTTGAGAGCCGGCAGGGGGCGCTTGGCCCGAAATGCGGCGCGCCTGTCGCAGGCTCGCCACACCAAGAATTCCCGGGAGGATCAATCCGCATGAAAGTAAACACCAAGCTGTCACGCGCGATCGCGGCCATCCTGAGCGCGCACGCAGCGCAGGCGATCCATGCGGCGCCAGCCGAATCTCAGACAGCGGCGCCAACGGGGCTCGAGGAAGTCATCGTCACGGCGGAGCGTCGCTCGGAGAACATCCAGGACGTGCCGATCACGATCCAGGCGCTCACCAGTGACACGCTGGAGCAGCTGAATGTTCAAAGCTTCGACCAGTTCGTCAAATATCTGCCCAACGTGACCCAGTCCAGCAACGGCCCGGCGCAGGGCGAGATCTTCATGCGCGGCCTGAGCGTCGGCGGGGGTGGCGGTCAGGGCGGGGGCACCACCGGCGCGTTCCCGGCGGTTGCCATTTATCTCGACGAGCAATCGGGGCAGCTGCCCGGCCGTAACCTCGATGTCTATGCGGCCGACCTCGAGCGCATCGAGGTTCTCGAGGGCCCGCAAGGTACGCTCTTTGGTGGCGGCGCACTCAGCGGTGTGCTCCGCTACATCACGAACAAGCCCAAGCTCGATGTGACGGAGGGCAGGGTCGAGGCCGGCTATGGGACCACCACCCACGGCGATCCCAACAGCAATCTCACGGCTGTGCTCAATCTCCCGCTGATCACGGGCACATTGGCGCTGCGCGGGGTGATCTATAACGATCGCCATGGCGGCTACATCAATAACACTCCCGCCACGTTCTCGCGCTACGGGACGGATTTGGGCCTGGCGCGCAACAACGGCGGCGTCGTCCCGACGAACAGCGTCTCGATCAACAATAACAACGTGGTCGCCGACGCGATCAACCCGGTGACTTACCAGGGCGTTCGTCTGGCAGCTCTCTGGAAGATCAACGATGACTGGGACGCACTGTTGACGCAGTCGTACCAGAACATTGACTCCCAGGGTGTCTTCTACCAGGATCCTTTCGGCTCGGTGGGCGCGGCGCTCGATGCGAACGCCGTTCCGATCAGCGGTAATCCGCTGCCGACGCTGTCGGTAAACCTGTTCAACCCTTCCTTTAACAAGGACAAGTTCGAAAACACCGCATTGGTCGTCAACGGCAGCATCCGCGATCTCAAGCTCGTCTACAGTGGCGCTTACCTGGTGCGCAACGTCGACCAGGTGCAGGACTACACGAACTATGCGCGCGGCGTGTACGGCTACTATTACCAATGCGCGGGCTACTCGTCAACGTCAGCCGCCGCCGGCCAGTGCTACACGCCGAGCACGACCTGGCGGGAGCGCGAGAGAAACACGCACCTGAGCCAGGAGCTGCGCCTGAGTACGCCGGACGCATGGCGCATCCGTGGCGTCGTGGGCGCATATTGGGAGAAATACAATATCGTCGACCAGACTCAGTGGGCGTACGTCACGGTTCCGACGTGCTCGCCGAGCGGGCTCAATGTCAACTGCTATCTGCCGATCCAACCATGGCCCGGCTCACCGGCATTCACGCCGGCTCCCGACACTGGATTCTTCGATGACGTCGCGCGCGGCTACAAGCAGTTGGCGGAGTTCGCATCGCTCGATATCGACCTGATCCCGAGGGTCCTGACGCTCACTGGCGGCATTCGCCACTTCAAGTACGATGGCACCGAGACGGGCGGCGACGTCGGCAGTTTCTACTGCAAGCAGTTCACACCGACGACCTACTTCGGTCCGTGCCTGGCGCCGTACGGCACGGATTTCAGCACGCGCGTGACCAACACGACCAATACGGGTAACCGCGCCCGCGCAAGCGTGAGCTGGCACTTCATGGAGCGCGAGCTGCTGTATTTCACCTGGTCGCAAGGCTTCCGGGCAGGTCAGTTCAATCGCTCCACATCGTGCCACACGTTAACTGCAACCGAGACGTTCTGCGTTCCGGCCGTCACAGTACCGGACAACGTGACCAACATCGAGGTCGGTTGGAAGACCGAGTGGCTCGATCGCCGGGTGCAGTTCAACGCCGCCGTCTATCAGGAAAACTGGGGCAACGCGCAGACCGGGTTCTTCGACCCGCAAGCGGGCCTCGGCAACCTGGCATTCGCGACCAACGGGCCGAGCTACCGTGTCAGGGGTTTCGAGCCTCAAATCGTGGCACGCGTGACGCAGGGCCTCACCGTGCAGGTGGCGGCGGCGTGGAACAGCTCTTCCCAGACCAATTCGCCTTACCTCGTCGGGACGAACGGCCAGAACATCACCTCGATTCCGAATCCCTACGGGCCGCTGGGTAGCCCGACCTCATACTCGCCGCCCTTCAATTTCAACGCGCGCGCGCGCTACGAATGGCAGTTCGGCGGGAGCTACTCGGCGTTCTGTCAGGTCGGCGCCCAGCACCAGGCTCACATGGTCACGGCGACGGGCTATGTCGCTGCGTTCGATCTGCCGGCATTCACGACGTACGACGCCTCGGCTGGCGTGGCGCAAGGATCGTGGGACGTGCAGATCTTCGGCCAGAACCTCTCAAACACGAACACCCCCCTGTCGGAGAACGCCAGCCAGTTCATCATTGCGCAGGTGCCGCAGCGCCCGCGGGTGTTGGGGCTCAAGGTGGGCTACAGATTCTCCGGGACATAACGGGCCGGGGGCTGGCTTTAGGTAAGCTGCAGTAGAATCAGAGACGGGCAGCGCTGCCCGTCTCTACTTTCTATGGCCGCCATGAGTGCCGAGAATCTCTCTCCCCCCGCGTCACGCATTGAGACGGAAGTCGGGCGGATCCGCAAGCTCCTTGAACGTTCCGAGTTCGCGCAGGCGCTTGCCGCTGCGGAGGCGCTGCTCGTAGAGGTTCCCGAGAACCGGGACGTTCTTTACATGATCGCCGTGAGTCAGCGCTACCTGAAGCGCATTCCGGCGGCGCTGGCGACACTCGCTCGCTTGGAAGAGCTGCACCCCACGTTCAGTCGCTTGTTCCAAGAGCGCGGCCATTGCCACGTGGCGCTGCGTTCCGCCGGCCCGGCCATCGCCGCATTCGAACGAGCCGTGAACATGAACGGCGCGCTCCCGGCGAGCTGGAACGCACTGACTGTGCTCTACCGCATGACCGGGCGGCCGCCCGACGCCGACAAAGCGGCGGCGCAGGCCGCGAAGCTTGCAGATCTGCCTCCGGAGCTCATGACGGCGTTCAACATGTTCGCCGATGGCGAAATCTTCGCGGCCGAGACGCTCGTTCGTCAGTTTCTGTTGACCCACGGCGATCACATCGAGGGCATGCGGCTGCTCGCCAAGATCGGCATGGAGCTTGATGTCGTGGACGACGCCGAGCTGCTGCTTGAGAACGTGCTGGTGCTCGCGCCCGACTATCATGCAGCGCGCTACGAATACGCAGTTGCCCTGCTGAAGCGGCACAAGCATGTCCGGGCGAAGGAGGAACTGGAGAAACTCCTTAAGATCGACCCCAACAATCGTGTCTATCGCACCACGCACGCTACGGTCTGCACCGGGTTTGGTGACTATGAGCAGGCGCTGCCGCACTATCGGGAGCTGCTGGTTGAGATACCTCACGACCCCGAGCTGCATTTGTCGATCGCGCATGCCCTGAAAACACTTGGTAGGACGCAGGAGGCGATTGAATCCTATCGCGCGGCCGCCGCCGCCCGACCGCGTTTCGGCGAAGCGTACTGGAGCCTCGCGAACCTGAAGACGTATCGGTTCACCGACGATGAACTCGCGCGCATGCGCGCTGACGAGGCAGCCCCGGCCATTCGCCTCGTCGACCGCTATCATATGTGCTTTGCGCTCGGCAAGGCGCTCGAAGATCGTGGGGAATACGCCGAGTCGTTTAGTTATTACGAGCGCGGCAACGCACTGAAAAAGACCGAGTGCCGCTACCAGCCTGGTCCCATCGAACGCAATGCGCGTCTGCAAGCGGCGGTTTGCACGCGGGAGTTCTTCGCTGCGCGCGAGGGTTATGGGTGCGACAGTGCCGCGCCGATCTTCATCGTCGGCCTGCCGAGGGCGGGCTCCACGCTAATAGAGCAGATCCTCGCCTCACATTCCCAGGTAGAGGGCACGATGGAGCTCGCGGACATACCGCGGCTCGTGCAGGACCTGCAAGGGCGCGAGACGAATGCGGGGGAACCGCGATACCCGCGCGTACTGACAGAGCTCGCGGCCGAGGAATGTAAGCGACTTGGCGCAAAATATCTTCAGGACACGCGCGTCTACCGCGCCGGCAAGCCACACTTCATCGACAAGATGCCGAACAATTTCCGGCATCTGGGTCTGATCCAGCTCATGCTGCCGAACGCCAGGATCATCGACGCGCGCCGCGAGCCGATGGCCTGCTGCTTCAGCAACTTCAAGCAGCTCTTTGCCTCAGGGCAGCAATTCACCTATAGCGTCGAAGACATCACCCGCTACTACCGCTCGTACGTCGAGCTGATGGCGCACTGGGACGATGCTCTTCCTGGCAAGGTGCTCCGGGTCCAGCACGAGGACGTCGTCGACAACCTCGAAGCGAACGTACGCCGCATCCTGGAGTTCTGCGGTCTCGAATTCGAGCCGGACTGCCTGCAGTTCCACAAGACGCAGCGGCCCGTACACAGCGCAAGCTCCGAGCAGGTGCGCCAGCCGATCTACAAGGAGGGCCTCGAGCAGTGGCGCAACTTCGAGCCCTGGCTTAGGTCCCTCAAGGAGGCGCTCGGGGATCTCGCGCAGCCGTGAGCCATTCGATCCAGCTATTCGACGCGGCTGAAGCTCGTCACTGACACGTAGGTCCTGCCGTCCACCGGGCTCACCATGGGTGCCGTTGTGACGGTCAGGCTGTGTTGGTCCATCTTCAGGGTGCGGACTTTCTCGGTGCCGACCCAACTGGGTTGCCAGGCGGACTCGATGTGGATCGTCACGGTATCGCCGTTGACCGTGTAGGTCCCGGCGTACGCATACATGCTGTCCAGCAATTGCGCCCGTTCCTCGTTGCGTCTGTTGCCGCTCGCTGTGGACGAGACGCGGTGCCGTGACGCCACGAGCACGCTCATGTGCCCCTTCGCGGTATAGATCGCCAGACCTTGTGGATCGTGGCCAAACGGCTCTGTGGTCGCGCCTGACTTTGGATCCGTCGCCGTGTAACCGGCGACTTTCCACACGCCGGTTGGGTTGAGAGCTGGCGTCGCGCCGGCCGCGGCGCAGGAGCTGATGAGCCCGAGGGCCGCGGGCCGCCACAGTGAGTGGCAGCGCACCGGCTTCAATTCACGAAGAATCCCATCTTCACCCCGGCGAGCTGAATGACGTCATTGTCACTGAGCCTGGTCGCCTGAGCCCCGATGGGGGAGCCGTTGAGCAGCGGATAGTCGCCGGTCTTGCCGCTGTCGACATGCACGATGAAATAGCCTTCGGCGCGCCGCGTGATCGCGGCAACCTGCACGCCTGGGCGCCCGAGCGTGGTCAGCGCCTTGCTCAGCTCGAGCTCGCGGCCGGCGAAGGCACCCGACAGCACCTGCAGCTTCGCTTTCTTCAACGCCGCAGCGTCGCTGAGCACGCGGCTCTTGCCGGTGGCCGACACGGAAGGCGAGGCCTGGTCCACCGCTTCGGCCGCGGTCCGCACCTTCTCGACGGGACGCGCCGAGGGCTGGATCACCATGGTCTTCTCGAACTCGTCCTGCTGCTCGTCATCCTCGACGAAGCGCAGCTGGTGGTGGCCGACCGTGATGACGTCGCCGTGCTGCAGGGCGTGCTTCTTGATCAGTTTGCCGTTGACGTAGGTGCCGTTCGTGCTGTTCAAGTCCTCGAGGAACGAATCGTTGAGGATATTGATGATCAACGAGTGATGGCCACTGACGGCGGCATTGTCGATGCGGATGTCATTGTCCGGCAGGCGGCCGATCGTGTACCGCTCCTTGTTCATGTTGTATTCCGCCATTACCTGGCTATCCAGGCTCAAGACCAACCTTGCCATGTGCCTCGCCTCTCCCCGTGTCAGCCGAACCAACCCAGGATCTTGTCGAAAATCTTCGTGCGCGCCGGGAACGCGTCGATGACGTGCGCCATCACCACCGAGACGTTGTCTCGGCCCCCGTTGTCATTCGCCAGTTGAATCAACTGCTTGGCGACCGTATCCAGATTAGCACTAAAGGTGTTGATCGTTAAATGGATATCTTCATCCTCGACCATGTCCGAGAGGCCGTCCGAGCACAGGATGAAGACCTCGCCCTTGCCTACCGGTACCTCCTGGATCTCCACTTCCACGTTCGGCTCCACGCCGAGGGCTCTGGTCACGTAGTTCTTGTTGGCGGCGCGCTGCGCCTCCTCGGCGGAATAGAAGCCGCGGTCGACCAGCTCCTGCAGCAAAGAGTGGTCCATGGTCACCTGCTCGAGCTTGTCGGCGCGCTGGCGGTACATGCGCGAGTCGCCGACGTGGGCGATGGTGACCTTGTTGTCGAAGAACAGCGCGGCCACGACTGTCGTGCCCATGCCCTCGCATTGCGGCTGAGTGCGGGCCGTCTGGTAGATGATCTTGTTCGCACGGTGGATGGCGTCGCGCAGGATGATGGTCGGGCGGGACAGTCCGGACTCGCGATCCTGCAGATTGAGGTCCTCGCGATCGACCTGCTCGCGAACGAGGTTCACGATGGTCTTGACGGCGATGCCGCTGGCCACTTCGCCTGCGTTGTACCCGCCCATGCCGTCAGCTAGCACGAGCAGACCGATGTCGGGGTCGACTGCAATGGTGTCCTCGTTGTGCTCACGGACCTTGCCAGTGTCTGTGAGCCCCACCACACGCAGCTTGCCTCTCAAGCTCATGCTGGGCCCTGACCTAGCGGCGGCCGCTGAGTGTGATACGCGTCACTTTCCGTTCCCCGGTTCGAGCCGGCATAAGCTAGCATTGCGTGCTGCGCAGTCCGAGTGGCTGGTCACAAACCCGTCATTCGGGCCTCCCCCGGGCGCGAATCCTAGCCAAGTTGGCTCCCGAGCGCATAGATGCCTCGCTGAATTCTTCTCTATTTGTCTGCAGCTCCCGCGGGCGCGATACGCTCTCTTGGCAGGGGCGATGACCCTTGCACACGCTCGAGGAGCGTACCAGGCCCCGCTTGAAGCCTGCCGCCCCGCCGTGGGCCGGTGCCCCGCGGCGGTCAGATTCAAAGCCCGACGACAAGCACGGTAAGGCCCGCCGCCCTCACTCAGAGCCGGATCGGGCCTCGGCGGCGCCGGCGAAGATCCTGGCGTCGGCACGTCCACACTGCGGCCAGAGCGCCTCAACGGACCGGCTCCTTCACGGTGGCCTTGTCCCCCGTGGGGACGCGCACGCGGACCGTCTTGATGGCGTTGTCCGCGATCTGCAGCACCTCGAACTCGTAATTGCCCACTTTGACCATGGTGCCCGGATCGGGAATCGTCTCGAGCTGCTCGAGCAGCAGGCCGTTCACCGTCTTGGGTCCATCGGTCGGCAATTGCCACTGTAGCGCCCGGTTCAACGCCCGGATGGTTGCGCTGGCGTTGACGATGAACACCCCGGGACGCTCCGCATGAATGTCCTTGTGGGAGACGGTCGCCGGATCCGTCGTGAACTCTCCGACGATCTCCTCGAGGATACTCCGGGCAATCTCGATGAGTCGCTCGCGGGTGAGCGAGCCGCGTGCCAGCTCATGCGCCACGCGCTTCATATGCAGGATGCCGACCAGGTTATCGAGCTCGCCGTCATAGACAGGCAGCCGCGTATGCGGCGTCTGCCGCAGCTGATCGAGAATATCTTCCCAGTTCTCCCGGACGTCGATCCCTGAGATCTCCTGCCGCGGGATCATGATGTCGTTGACCGTGATCCGTCCCAGATCGAGGATCGACAGCAGCATCTGCCGGTGTCGCGCCGGGATCATCGGCCCGGCCTCGGCCACCACGGTGCGCAACTCTTCGGTGCTCAACGCCTGGCTGGCACGCGAAGCCCTGACCACGCCGAAGATCCGCAGAAAGCCGTAGGCCATCTTGTTGGTCAGCCACAGCAGCGGGCGCGCCACGAGCACGAGGGCGCGATAGATGCGGGCCGCGCTCAACGCGACCGACTCCGGATGGCTCGCCGCATAGATTTTCGGCGACAGCTCGCAGAACACGATCACGCCGACCGTGAGCGCAAATCCCGTGATGGGCACGGCGAAGGTGTAGCCCGTGCGCTGCGCCAGAATCGTCGCGATGGCTGAGGCAAACACGCTGGCGGCGGCGAGGATCACCAGATTCGCGCCCAGCCAGTCATCCGGCTTCTGCAACAGCCGCTCGAGAACCCTGGCGGTGCTCTGGCCCGCCTGGGCGCGATGCTTTATCCGATAGCGGTTGACGGACAGCATCGCGACCTCGGTGCCCGAGGAGAACGCCATGATCACGAGCAGAAAGAGCAGCGCTACCAGCAGATAGGATGTCGGAGCATCGTTCAAGGCAGTGTTCCTCGCTCTTGAGCCCGCGGCGGATAGCATCACCTATAATCAAGTTCTCATGTTCGACAATCTCACCGCACGCCTCGGCCGCGCCATCGAGAGTCTGCGGGGCAAGGGCCGGATCACGGAAGAAAACGCCAGCGCGACCCTGCGCGAGGTGCGGGTGGCGCTGCTCGAGGCCGACGTGGCCCTGCCGGTCGTCAAGGCGTTCATCGAGTCGGTCAAGGCCAAGGCCCTGGGGGCCGAAGTCGCTTCGAGCCTGACTCCCGGCCAGGCCTTCATCGGCATTCTCCACCGCGAGCTGGTCGAGCTCATGGGCGGAGCACGTGCCGGCTTCAACCTGCGCGCGCAACCGCCAATTGTGGTGCTGCTGGCAGGTCTGCAGGGCGCCGGCAAGACGACCACCGTCGCCAAGCTTGCCCGCTGGCTGATCGAACGCGAGCACAAGCGAGTGCTGCTGGTGAGCACGGACGTGCGCCGGCCGGCAGCGATGCTGCAGCTCGAGCGCCTCGCGGAACAGGTGAACGCGCAGTACTACGCTGCACGTGTCGAGGATCCGCCTGCCGACATCGCGCGCGCCGCCTTGGAGCAGGCGCGGCGCGGCGTGTTCGATGTGCTCATCGTGGACACGGCCGGAAGGCTGCACGTGGACGAAGCCCTCATGGCTGAAGTGCGCGAGATCGATGCCGCAGTCGGATCCACCGAGCGCCTGTTCATCGTCGACGCCATGGCGGGTCAGGATGCCGTCAACGCCGCACGCGCTTTCGGGGCGGCACTCGATCTGACGGGCCTCATTCTCACCAAGGCCGACGGCGATGCGCGCGGAGGCGCGGCGCTCTCCGTGCGTCACGTGACTGGAAAGCCGATCGTTTTCATGGGGGTCGGTGAGAAGACCGAGGCGCTCGAGCCGTTCGATCCGGAGCGCATGGCGGCGCGCATCCTGGGAATGGGCGATGTCGTCAGCCTGGTCGAGCAGGTCCACCGCCAGGTCGACACGCAGGAGGCCGAGCGGCTGGCCCGTAAGGTCGTGAAGGGAAAGGCTTTCGACATGGCCGATCTCAAGAGTCAGCTGGAGCAGCTGCAGAAAATGGGGGGAGTGAGCGCTCTGCTCGACAAGCTGCCGGCCGCGGCACGCAAGGGTGGGGCGCAAGCCGATCAGGGTGAGCGGGCGCTGCGGCGGCAGATCGCGATCATCAACTCTATGACCCCGCGTGAGCGCCGCAACCCCGGAATCATCGACGGCTCGCGCCGCCGGCGGATTGCCGGGGGCGCCGGAGTGCAGGTCCAGGATGTCAATCGCCTGCTGAAGCAGTTCCTGGAAATGCAGCGGGTCATGAAAAGCATGAAGGGCGGACGCCTGCAGCGTCTCATGAGCGCCTTCAAGGGCGGCATGCCCCCCGGTGGCTTCCCGGGCCGCTAGATCCCGGCCTGTGGTTTGGCTGCTGAGCCGCGCAAAAGTGACGCCTTTTGCTCGGCGGGTCGAAAGGGCCGCAGGCCGCTTTCGATAGACAGCAAATAACCGCAGGCCCTTTCAGCCAATCAAAGAACTGCGTAGAATCCGCGCTCTTTTTGGCGGCCTGAACCCAGGCAAGCCCGGTACGGAACGAGAGCGGTACGAGCATGGTAACCATTCGCCTGACGCGGCGCGGGGCGCGCAATCAGCCCTTCTATCACGTCGTGGTGACCGATAGCCGCAAGCGCCAGGGCGGTTTGAGCCTGGAGCACGTAGGATTCTTCAACCCGATCGCCCGGCGCGGTGAGCCGAAACTGAAGCTTGATCTGCCCCGCATCGACTACTGGGTCGGCAAGGGTGCGCAGGCATCCGACCGCGTGCGGACGCTCGTGGCGTCCTACCGGAAGCAAGCGACGGCCTGACGAGCGAGGTGGCCCCACTCGGACGTTGGATCGAGCTTGGCAGAATCGGGGCCCCTTACGGCGTCAAAGGCTGGGTGCACGTAGAGTCCCACACCGATCCCCCGGAAAGACTCCTGGAGTACCGGCAGTGGGTTCTGCGGCCCAGCTCCGGTGAGCGGGTCACGCGCCGGGTCGCCGAAGGACGCGTGCACGCCCGCCGGCTCGTGGCGCGGCTCGAGGGCTTCGAAGATCGCGACCAGGCCGCCACGCTCACGGGTGCCGTCATAGAGGTTGACCGGGCCGAGCTGCCCCCGACGGGTGATCGCGAGTACTACCGCGCGGACCTCGTCGGCCTCAAAGTGTGCAACCTGGAGGGCGCCGGGCTCGGTACGGTCGCCTACTTCGTGGATACGCCCACGGGACCGGTGATGGTGGTACAGGATGACGCCGGGCGCGAACATTGGGTGCCCGCGATTCCCCTGCACCTGCGCAAGGTGGACCTCGCAGTGGGGCAGGTCCTGGTGGACTGGCCGGCGGAGCTGGAATAGAACGGCTTCAGTGAGCGGCGCCGAGAGCCCATGAAGATTCAGGTCGTCACGCTGTTTCCGGAGATGATCGCGGGAGCGCTCGGGTTCGGCGTTGTCGGGCGCGCTGTCGAACGCGGTCTGCTCAGTGTCGGGACGGAGGATCCGCGCACGCATACTAGCGATGTGCACCGGACCGTCGATGATCGGCCGTACGGCGGCGGGCCAGGCATGGTGCTCAAGCCGGAGCCGATGCTCGCGGCGATTCGCGCGGCGCACGGGCGCCTGCCGCAAGGTAGCCCGAGGATTTATCTGTCGGCGCAGGGCGAGCCGTTCGACCAGGCGCGGGCGCGCGAGCTCGCAGCGCTGCCCGGATTGCTGCTCGTGGCAGGGCGCTACGAGGGTTTGGATGAGCGCGTGGTCGAGCTCGGGATCGACCGGGAGCTGTCGATCGGCGATTACGTGCTCTCGGGCGGGGAGCTGCCGGCGCTCGTCGTGATCGATGCGATAGCCCGGCTGCTGCCCGGCGCTCTCGGCGATGCGCGCTCGAGCGTCGAGGACTCGTTCGCCGAGGGGTTGCTCGACTGGCCGCACTATACGCGGCCGGAAGTGTTTGAAGGCTTGGGCGTGCCGCAGGTGCTATTGTCCGGCAATCATGCCGACATCCGCCGCTGGCGGCTTGAGCAGGCCGTGGCCCGCACGTGGGCGCGCCGGCCCGACCTGATCGCCGGGCGCGAGCTGGCGCCCGAGGCGAGCCGTGTATTGAATGAGTTCCTCGCCGCACGTGGGGTGAGGAGCCGCTGATCGAGGATGACGCACATGAGCAAGATCGTTCAGGAAATCGAGAAACAGCGCATGACCCGCGAGGTGCCGGATTTCAAGCCGGGTGACACGGTGGTCGTGCAGGTGAAGGTCGTGGAAGGCGACCGCGAGCGCGTGCAGGCGTACGAAGGCATCGTGATCGCCAAGAGCAACCGCGGGCTCAACTCGTCATTCACCGTGCGCAAGATCTCGCACGGCGAGGGCGTTGAGCGCGTGTTCCAGACATACAGCCCGGCGATCAGCGACATCACCGTGAAGCGTCGGGGCAATGTCCGCCGCGCGAAGCTCTACTACCTGCGCGATCTCTCGGGCAAGGCTGCGAGGATCGAGGAAAAAATCTGACGTGCGAAGGAGCGCGCTCAGGACACGTACGGCCACCGTGCTCGCCGCGGCGGGCGCGCTGGCGAGCGGGGTGCCTTGTGCGTCGGCGGCCGCGGCGATCGATGGCATAACGCTGCCGCCGGGCTTTCACATCGAGGCCTACGTCCCTGACATTCCGCACGCGCGCGAGATGACACTCGGCGCGGACGGCACGCTGTTTGTTGGGTCCATGGGCGACAGCGGCGGCAAGGTCTATGCCGTGCGCACCGCCGCTGGCACGCGCAAAGTGCAGATCATCGCCTCAGGCCTCAACACACCCAACGGCGTGACGTTCTACAAGGGCGCGCTGTACGTAGCCGAGGTTGACCGCATCCTGCGCTACGATGACATCGAGTCGCACCTCGAGGCGCCCCCCAAACCGGTCGAAGTCGCCCGCCTGCCGAGCGAGCGGCAGCACGGCTGGCGCTACATCGCATTCGGATCCGACGGCAAGCTGTATGTGCCCATCGGTGCGCCGTGCAACATCTGCGAGCGTGACGGATTCGCGATGATCACCCGGATGAACCTCGACGGCTCGGGACGGGAGACGATCGCGCGGGGCGTGCGCAATACGGTCGGTTTCACCTGGCAGCCGCATAGCAATCTGTTTTGGTTCACGGACAATGGTCGTGACATGCTGGGCGACGACATTCCTTCGGACAAGCTCAACAACCTGCACCAGACCGGCAGTCACTTCGGGTTCCCGTATTGTCACGGCGGCGATGTCCCCGACCCGGAGTTTGCGAGGGGCAAGGGCGACGTGTGCGCCCAGTACGTGCCGCCCGCGCACAAGCTCGGCGCGCATGTCGCGGCGCTCGGCGTGAAGTTCTACACCGGCAACGCGTTTCCCGAGGAATACCGCGGCAACATGTTCATCGCGCAGCACGGCTCGTGGAACCGCAGCGTGCCGGTCGGCTATCGCCTCATGCGCGTGCGGCTCGACGGTGAGCGCGTCGTCGGCTACGAGCCATTTGCGACGGGCTGGCTCAAGGCGGACGGTCAGGTCACCGGACGACCAGTCGATCTGCTGATGCTGGCGGATGGCTCTATGCTGGTCTCCGATGACTTCGCCGGATCGATCTACCGCATCAGTTACGCGCGCGGACACTGAAGCGCGACGAGCCTTAGGGCGCACACACCACACGCAAACGGGTCAGGTCAGTCATGAGTCTCTTGCGGGCGATTCTTTACGGGTTGTGGCGCGGCCTCGACGGGCTGCGCAAGTTCCTGCACTTGCTGCTGCTGCTGGTGGTGTTCGGCTTCGTTGTCGGAGCGCTGCGCGTGTCGATGCCGAGCGTGCCGGCGAAAGCGGCGCTGCTCGTCGCGCCCGAAGGGACGCTCGTCGAGCAGTTGAGCGGCGATCCGTTCGAGCGCGCAATCGGTGAGGCGCGCGGGCAGGGGCGCTCCGAGACCCTGTTGTGGGATCTCACGGACTCGATCCGCGCCGCGGCCAAGGACAAGCGCATCGCGGTGCTGGCCGTCGATCTTGAGAAATTCGAGGGTGCGGGTCAGCCGACTCTCGAGGAGCTCGCGCGCGCCATCCGAGAGTTCCGCGCTGCCGGCAAGAAGGTGGTGGCGTACGGCACGGAATTCACTCAGCAGCGCTATTACGTCGCGGCCCAGGCGGATGAGATCTACCTCGATCCGCTCGGCTTCGTGCTCCTCGACGGCTACGACCGCTACCGGATGTTCTTCAAGGAGGCGCTCGACAAGCTGGGTGTCGACATCAACGTGTTTCGCGTAGGTGCGTTCAAGAGTGCGGTCGAGACCTACACGCGCACCGACATGTCTCCCGAGGACCGCGAGGAGAGCCGCGCGTACCTCAACTCGCTCTGGTCCAGCTATCAGGAGGCGATGGCTCGGGCGCGCAAGCTTCCCCCGGATGCGCTCAGCAAGTACGTCGCATCACTCTCGAAGTCGGTGCCCGCCGCAGGCGGCAATGCCGCGCAGGTGGCTCTGCAGGCCAGGCTGATCACGGGGATCAAGTCGCGGCTGGAAGTCGAGCGGCGCCTCATCGAGCTGGTGGGCGAAGATGACACGACGGGCTCTTTCAAGTCGGTGTCCGCGTCGGACTACGTCCGTGTGGCGCGCGCCGAGAAGAAGAGCCACGCGGGCGGCAAGGCACGCGTCGGCGTCATCGTGGCGGCCGGTGAAATTCTCGATGGCGATCAGCCACCCGGCACCGTGGGTGGCGACTCCACCGCGCGCCTGATACGCACGGCACGCCTCGACAAGCAGGTGAGGGCGGTCGTGCTGCGCGTCGATAGCCCGGGCGGCAGCGTGTTGGCCTCGGAGCAGATCTATCGCGAGCTGTTGGCGCTGCGCGCCTCCGGCAAGCCGGTGGTCGTGTCGATGAGCGATCTGGCAGCCTCGGGAGGCTATTACATCTCGGCCCCCGCGGACGAGATCTGGGCGAGCCCGGCGACGCTGACCGGCTCCATCGGTATTTTTGCGGTCATTCCCACTGTCGAGAAGACGCTGGGCAAGATCGGCGTGACGGTCGACGGTGTCGGAACGACTCCGCTGTCAGGTCAGCTGCGTCTCGACCGTCCGCTCGGCGAGGATGCGAGGGTGTTAGTGCAGTCGACGATCGAGCGCGGCTACGAAGAGTTTCTGGCGCGCGTTGCGACCGGGCGCAAGAGGACGCGCGAGCAGATCGATTCCATCGCGCAGGGCCGTGTATGGGCGGGCGAGGATGCGAAACGCATCGGGCTCGTCGATGAGTTGGGCTCCTTCGATGATGCCGTAAAGGCAGCTGCACGGCGCGCCAGGCTCACCGATTACGACGTCGAGTTCGTCGAGCCGGAACTGTCCTGGGCGCAACAGCTGGTGCTGCAGGTGAAGACGCGCGCGGTGCGCTCGCTGGTGAGCGCCGATGAGCATACCCTCGCTCTGGCGCAGGTCGCGAACCGGTTCGATCCGCTGCGGCGGGAGGTCGAGCGGCTCAGCCATTTCAGCGTGCCCAACCGCCTCTACGCGTACTGCTTCTGCAGCGTGCAGTAGCCGCAGCCGTTGCACAGCAATAGCCGCAGGCCGTTTCAGCCACTTAAAGACTACTCCAGTCCAGGATCACCTTGCCGGACTTCCCCGACCCCATTGTCTCGAAGCCCTGCAGGTAGTCCTGCACGGGGAAGTGGTGGGTGATGACCGGGCCGATCTGCAAGCCGCTCTGCAGCAGGCTCGCCATCTTGTACCAGGTCTCGAACATCTCGCGGCCATAGATCCCCTTGAGCGTCAGGCCCTTGAAGATCACCTGGTTCCAGTCGATGGCGGTGTCCTCGGGCGGGATACCGAGGATCGCGATCGAGCCGCCGTGGTGCATGGTGCGCAGCATCTCGCGGAATGCTCCCGCATTGCCCGACATCTCCAGACCGACATCGAAGCCCTCCTGCATCCCCAGGTCCTTCATGGTCTGATCCAACGACTCGCGCTGCACATTGATCGCGCGCGTGGCGCCCATCTTGCGGGCGAGATCGAGACGGTAGTCGTTGATGTCGGTGATGACCACATGGCGCGCGCCCACGAAGCGCGCGATGGCGGTGGCCATGATGCCGATCGGGCCGGCGCCGGTGATGAGCACGTCCTCGCCGACCATGTTGAATGCGAGGGCGGTATGCGTGGCGTTGCCAAAAGGATCGAGAATCGCCGCGATGTCATCTGAGATCGAGTCGGACAGCTTGAAGGTGTTGTCCGCGGGGATCACCAGATATTCGGCGAACGCGCCCGGCCTGTTGACGCCGATGCCGACGGTGTTACGGCACAGGTGGCGACGCCCGGCGCGGCAATTGCGGCAGTAGCCGCAGGTGATGTGGCCTTCCCCGGAAACGCGATCGCCGCTCTTGAAGCCGCGCACCTCCGACCCGATCTGCACCACCCGCCCGCAATACTCGTGGCCGACGGCCATCGGCACCGGGATCGTCTTCTGCGCCCACGCGTCCCACTTGTAGATGTGCATGTCCGTGCCACAGATCGCCGTCTTGGCGATCTCGATGAGCACGTCGTTGGGACCGACCTTCGGCTCCGGCACATCATCG
>WNFO01000808.1_pt1 | contig 23498 bp, 2 predicted proteins | sample 5400251 | NCBI WGS metagenome assembly WNFO01 (sample SAMN13153354, study PRJNA577476) | soil metagenome | isolation source: 100 cm saprolite under Madrone tree | place: USA:California | collected 2016-06-14
GGGAGTCCAGGTTGTCGTCACGCAGAATGGGAAGCAGCTCACCCCGGCGCAGATCGCGCAGTATCTGGGCGGTACTTTTCAGTTGGTAGGCGAGTATTCAGGTCCTGGGCTGACGCAAACAATCGAAGTCCCTCAGTCTCCACCTCCACCCAATTCACTCCTTGTCAATCTGCCGGCCGTTACCACCGGGGGCAACTACAGGCTTAGCAATATGCGTTTCGTAGTCAACAACGCTCCAGTATTTGACGTGAGTCCAAGCGCCATCACCGTTCAGGTCATCGATCAAGTCCTGGTCACTTCGGTGCAAACCACGCCGTTGACCCTTGACCAGATTCAGTCCATGGGCGTGGTGCTGGACAGCAGCTCCTACCTCGGATTCCAGTTCACGATTGGACTGCAATTCTCGTCGCAAGTCGTGAATCTGAGCTTCCCGGTGGTGTTCAACCAGCAAGGCGTTCCAATACCAACGCCGCTTGTCCCTCCCCCGACACTTCCCATCACTGCGCCGAACATACCCCCGCCCACGATTATCCCGGTGTTGTTGGGCAGCCAAGACGGCAGTCCCATGCCTGCAGTTCAGTTGCCGGACGGTGGTTTGGGCACCGTAAGGATTCCGAGCGTCATCGTCATTCCTGGAAATGTCGGATACCTCAAGCAATTCTTCTCTGCGCAACTCTATGTCGCGAACGGTGCGCCGACTGGATCGAATCTCAGCGTGGATAACATCACTGGCACAATTAATCTCCCCACGCCTACTGACGGTGTTGCCGCAGACGCGCCTCTTTCTCTTCCCAGTCTTAAAAGCGGCGCGCAGTCGACAACTTTGAACGTTCTCGCGCCCGATCCCAGCGGTACGCCGAGCGTTGCCACGCTGAATCCGGGCGATACGGGGCAAGCCCAGTGGACCATCCGCGGGGATAAAGAAGGCTACTTTCCAATCAATTTCAACATAAGCGCCACGCTGGAGGGCTTACCCACCGGTCCTTTCAATCTCGCCGGAACTGCCATTGGTGGCGTGCTGGTTCGGAATCCGTATTTCGACATGACCTTTACGGTGCCGGGCGTTGTCCGCAAAGGTGAGCTATTCAACGTCTACGCGACGGTGAGCAACATCAGCCAAGTTGCGGCTAACAATCTGACTGTAAATTTCGATCAGAGTTCGCTGAGCGGCGTCACTCTCGTCACTCCACCTGGCCCGGTGATTCCAACCTTGAACGCTGGCGACTCAACCACGCTGACGTTCCAATTCCAAAGTTTACAGACTGGCAAAGTCGTCGCCAGCTACCTGCATTTCGACACGTCGGACGGAACAACAGGGAATCTGAATTTCACTCTTGGTGTGTTCGCGAACGGCACGCCGATGTCTCCGGACACCCTGGTTCTTCCTTCCTCGGTTGACAATTTGCCCACCGATGTTGTCGACGCGGCAATGCGCGTTTTGGGTCAAGCATGGAGTGTCGCCTCTGCTCCAACTTTGCCGGCCGGTGTCATTCGGACAAGCAAGGCCCTGGTCACGCAGAAAGCCCTGGCGCTGGCAGAAGCGGGACTGCGACAGTCCCTCGACGAGACGCTACCCAATACGTTGCGCGATCTGGCGTCAGATTTCTTTGGCGGATCGCCAGTCGACCCAGGTTTCGATCAGGTTCTTCGTACCACGCCAGCCGGACAGAACTTCACCAGTGTCCTTGGGGCGAATCTCGCTCAGCCCATGATTCAAGCCGGCGGCCCGCTTCCTTACGAGTTCGGGCTCGCTCAGATTGAGGCTTCAGGCCCGAACTTTGTGACCTTCGCTATCGGCAGCGGCACAGGCGCTGCTCCGGTTTCCCTCACTTTGACGGACGGAGCAGGCAACCAGATCAGCAGCAGCTCACCTGGCGGGTCCATCCTCGGCAGCGTGCTCTTTCCGCTGGGCAATTCCCCGAGCGCACCTTACCTCGGCCTCCTCACCTCGCCGACGAACTCCCCCTATACCCTGCTGCTAACGGGTCAGTCCAGCGGGTCAGTGGACATCTCCATCTCAATCCCGCGTGGCGACGGCACCGTTCTTCGGGGTTCCGCCAACGGGGTCAATGCCGCTCAAGGTCAGCAGATGCGGATTGTTGTGGGTTTCGCAAACCCCAACAACCTTGTTCTACAGGTTGACACTGGTGGTAACGGAACTTTTGCGACCAGCATTCCTCTCACCACCGGGGTGATCTCGCCCGCTGGTCCATCCCTAATTTCTACTAAAGTGATTGGGCCTGAAACCGTGAGCCAGGCGGGACCATTTGGCTTGAATGCAGTCCTCCTCTTCGATCGTCCCGTGGACGGAACTACTGCGGGCCAAAGCGGCAACTATACGATTCCCAACAACACCGTCACTTCGGCCAGCAAGCAACTTTCCGGACGCCTCGTCTTTGCAAACCTTTCGCAACCAGAAGGTCCCTATGTTCCAACTACCGTCGCGGTGAACGGCGTGGCCGACCAACGCGGAGTTGCGGGTCCCGCAGGCACTGTGACTCTCCAGTCTCGCTTGCAAGATCCCGGGGCCGTTGTGACCGGTCGGGTCCTCGGACCGGACGGCGCTCCTGCAACAGCGGCAAAAGTGACGTATGAGAATTCCCCTTACGATCCCAACTGCCAAGGGTCCGCCCCGAGTTTGCTGGGATTAGCCGCGGTCCCAGTCAAAAGCACGGGAGCATATCAATTCCGCTACGTCCATCAGGACCAGTGCGGCGGCCCGTTTGTGATGGCCACCAAGGACCCAACTTCTGGCGGGCTGCGGCAGGTCACGACGTTTGTTAGAGCGCCCGGACAACAGATGGTCATTGACCTGGCGCTTCTTGGTCAAGGTTCCGTGGTTGGAAGAGTGAGCGACTTGTCCGGAAATCCCGTCTACAACGCCCAAGTTGTTGCGATCAGCGGGACTGATCCTCAAGTGGGCGGCGCCACGTATACAGACGCAAACGGCAATTACACGATTAACGGCATCACCGTCGGCCCTGTGACGGTCAAAGCTATCAAGGGGATCAGCCTTGGCAATTCCGCCGGAAACATTGAAAGAGCCGGCACCTCCGCCATTGTGAACGTGACCTTAAACGGCGGCGCCGTCAGTGTTTCCGGGACCGTTACTCAATTACAGGGGAGCACGGTGACGCCCGTGCCCGGAGTTCCGGTCGTCTACTACATTGTTCCGAACTCCATAACCGCCTTTGCTGTCGGTGTCGGAATCACCGCGGGCGATGGAACTTACTCCATCACCGGAATGCCAACCGGGCCTTACAGGATTACGGCCAACCCGAATTCGCAATTCGCCGCCAGCCAGACTGGCGTTGCTGTTGCCGGAGTAAACGTCTCCGCTTCGCTGGAAATTGTCATTCCCACGACAGGCGCCGTGAATGGGAAAGTGTCGTTTCCGAACGGCACCCCGGCAGCTGGCGCTATCGTTTCGCTCCAATCCAACGCTGCGGTCACCAATCCGGACGGAACTTTTTCTTTGACTGGCGTGCCGATTCTTCCGTCGCAATCCCAACAGGTTTCGGCTCACACGGCGGACTACTTGCGTTCCGGTTCCGCCAACGTCGTCATTAGTTCCAATACCCCCGTCAATGGGGCGAGCATAACTTTGTCCGGGTTGGGCTCCGCACAGTTTACGGTTCTGGATCCGTCCGGCAATCCGGTACCCGGACAATCTGTCCTTATCCCCAACGGGACTCCGAATTGTGGTGGACTGTCTCAAACCACAAATGCGAGCGGCATAGCGGTGCTTACCGGCTTGCCGGTCGGAGCTATCAAGGCCGTAGCGCTTTCGACCCGCGGGAATTTCCAGGATCTGGCTTCTGGTACGGCCATAATCACCCAGGACGGTGCGACCGGCTACGCCACTATGCACTTCAACGGCGCAGGCACGGTCACCGGCAACGTCGTGGACACCAGCAACAAACCTGTTCTCGGTGCAACCGTCCAGGTGTCCTACACCACGGTGGACACGACGGATTGCGCGTTGTTGCCGATTGGCTCGCAGTCCCTTCAGACTGATTCCAGCGGCAATTTCCAATTCACCCAGGTGAACGTTGGGAAAGTCGCCGTCCAGGCTTCGCAAGCCTTCTATCCAACCCCGGTCGGTGGGCAAGGCGTGCTATCGAAGAACGGCGCCACCATCAATTTCCCTCTGCAACTCGTCAACACGACCTCTGGTGTCCTCTCGGGGACCGTCTTCCTTCCTGACGGCGTCGCTGCCGCGGGGGCTGGCGTACAAGTCGTCGTGAACGGTCCTCTCCCGAATGTCACCGTCAATACCGACGCGAACGGAAACTACAAGTTCGCCAAAATCCTGCCCGCGGGACAGTACACATTAACGGCCACTGATCCGGTTTCCGGCGGCGTGAACTTGATGAAGATTTCCCTGCCCATCGGATTGGACATGACGCAAAACCTCCGTCTCCTGGGCACGGGGACCGTCAACGTGACAGTTGTCGACGGAGCTGGTGCGCCGGTGAGTTCCGCCTTTGTCACGCTCACTGAGACCGGTTTCCCCAACGCCAGCTTCAGCGGCTCTCTGGATGCGTCGAATCAAGGCGTTCTTCCTTTCCCGAATGTGTTTGAGGGTCAATTCAGCGTTCAGGTGCAGGATCAGTTTGGACGCGGAGGGCGCGTCTCCGGAACCCTGCCTCAAGGTGTGGCCTCGGTCAATGCGCAGGTTCAACTAACGACCACTGGAACGGTTCAAGGGCACTTCTTTATGCCGGATGGTGTGACTCCCATCTCCAACGGGAGCGTTCTGCTGACCTCGAACGGTTTAGCCATCGGTCAATTCACGTCCCTGAGCACAGGTGATGTCGGGTCCTACTCCTTCGAATACGTACCTGCTGGACCTGTCGAATTGAAAGCCCAAGATCCACTGACTGGGCGAACGGGCATTGCCGCCGGAACCATCGCCTCGCAAGGCCAAATTTTGACATTGGATGTAAAGGCCCAGGGCCTGAACACCATTCAAGGCCTTGTGACCGGCAATGGCGCACCGGAGCCCGGTGCATCCGTAATCGTTGTTTCCGGAAATTTCCAGGCAACGACGGTCGCGGACAATAACGGAATGTATTTGATGAGTGGCGTTCCCGAAGGCGTAATCGTTGCGACTGCAAGTTTGGGCAACTACTTCTTAAGCGGCACGGCCTCCTCGACCATAAGCGGCGATGGCAATACATTGACCCTGAACGTGGCGCTTCGCAGCTCCGGCACCGTTGCTGGCCAACTCTTCCAGGCGGACGGCGTCACTCCCGCCCTTCCTTCTACCATAACCATTAATGTCGGCGGAGTAGGCGGCGGCAGCGAAACCGTCACCAGCGACGCCCAAGGAAAATTCTCGTTCCAGAATGTTCCTGCGGGAAGCGGAACCATTTCGGCGAATGTCCTCGGAGGCATCGATCAAGCCTACGCACCCATCAGTGTCGCGGCGGGAACCACGACCACGGTCCGGGTCACACTCAACGGAATCGGCGGGATATCTGGCGTCGCACTGGATTCGAATGGGAATCCCACGGCCGGCAGCGTCGCACTGATTGGAACGGGCAACTTCCCCTATTACTTACTTCTGACCGCGGCCGCAGATGGCACCTTCTCTGTGCCACAAGTTTTGGCCGGGCCGTTCACCGCGAAACTCAGCGCTGATATTGGCGGTTTCACTTTGTACGGCACCGCCACGGGGAGTGTAATCCCAGGTCAAACCGCAAAGTTCACGGTTCAGGTTCAATCGAGCGGAACGATCACTGGACTGGTGTTGCGTCCCGACGGGGTTACGCCCGCCGTCGGCGCCGCTGTCAGCATCCGTTTGCCAGGCACGGGCTCCATCACCCTCCAAGCACAGAACGACGGGACCTTCACTGCTGTCGGCGTTCCCCTTGGCGCCTTCACCGTGTTCATCAACGATCCATCGACAAACGGGATCGCCGCCATTGAAGGCCAATTGCTCACTTCTAACGGCCAGACTGTAAGCCTCGGCACTATTACTCTCGACGGCAACGCGCTGTCCCTCGTCTCGAGCAATCCTGCCGATGGAACTACCGGCGTCGCAGTCAATCAGGCTCTCGTGCTCACGTTCAGCGAAGCGTTGGCCGGCACAGGCGGAATCACCGTCCTGAACGGCACGACTGCCTTGACCATGACTTCGTCTCTCTCCTCCGATGGCAAGACCGTGACGCTGCAAGGCCAAATGCCCGATGGCGCTCCGCTCGTACTCAACGTGACCAGTCAAGTCACCGACGTGTTCGGTCGCCAATTGCTGCAACCCCGGCAGGTTCACTTTACGACGGTCGATCTGACTCCGCCCCAGATTGTAAGCATTAGTCCCGCCAGCGGCGCAATCCAGGTGCCCAGCAATGCATCCGTCGTTGTCACGTTTAACAAAGCGCTTTCCACAACCGCTTCCGCTGCGAATGTTATTACCGTCAGTGGGAACTCGGGAGTTGTCCCAGGCACTACCACCCTGACCGGTCCGAATGTCTTGACGTTCACGCCGTCCACGGCCCTGGTGAACAACACGCTTTACACCGTCACGGTCAATGGTGCCGTTTCCTTCGGCGGCAACGCCCAGACCGCCGCGTTCATGACTTCGTTCGCGTCCACGGAGACCACCCCGCCACTTTTGCATTTGAATTCACCCGCGAACGGCGGATACGTCAGTACGGCGACGCCCACGATTTCGATTGGATTGAGCGATCCACTTTCCGGAATCAACACAGCCACAGCTGCCTTGTCTATCGACAGCCAGCCTGTCACACCCAACACAAGCGGTAACTCTCTTTCGTTTGTTCCCACTGTGGCGTTGGCCAACGGATCACACACAATTTCAGCGTCGGTGCAAAACTATGCAGGCATCCTGGGCGCTCTTTCCGCTTCGTTCGTAGTCGATACAACTCCGCCGAGTGTTGGCACGCTGACCGGCGTCACAGCAGGACAGGTTCTGAAGGGCCAAATCTCAATCTCCGCGTCCGCCACTGACACCATTTCCGGGATTGCGAAGATCAATTTTCTCGTCGATGGCTCGGTGCAAGCCTCTCTGACCGGCCCGAATTTCTCGTCCACTTTCAACACCGCTTCGTTGCCGGACGGGTCGCATAATTTCTCGGTCCAGGCGGTGAACAATGCCGGCACCACTGGACCCGCAAGCACGCCTGTCCAGGCTTACATCGAGAACATTCCGCTTACCGTCACCATCACTTGGCCTCAGAACGGGGCTCCTTTTGGCACTCAGGTGCAAGTCACCGCGACCACCTCAAAGCCTGTTACTCAGGTTGCCTTTACGCTGCTGACGCAAACGATCACCGTGACGTCAACGCCCTACCAGGCGACGTTCAACTTGACAGCTGTCTCCGCCGGGCAGCAGACCGTAACCGCAACAGCGACGTACGTCGACGGTGCGACGGTATCAACCTCCGTAACCATCATCGTCGATCACACTCCGCCGTCTGTGAATCCTGTTCTGATCGCCGCGAATCCGCCGGTGAGCGGCGTCTCGCTCGTTCGCGGACTCCCTGGCGCGACCGAGGCGGGTGCTCAAGTTTCAATCGCGAATACGACCCACGTTGCTTCGGCCCTCACCTCGGCCGGCTCCGACGGTTCCTTTAGCATGAGTATCCCAGGTTCGATTGGTGACGTTTTGTCTCTCATAGCCACCGACGCGGCTGGCAACAGCAGCCCTGCAATCACATTCGCAATTCCGCAGACCGCTCCACTGCCGCAAGTCGCGCAAGTGCAGCCCGCAAATGGCACTACGAGTGTGCCCTTGAACACGCACGTGGTCGTGCGATTCACGCAACCCATCTCGGCCACTTCTGTTGTCACGGGTACCCTTCGCTTGCTGCAAGGGGGCACCAGCGTATCGGGAAGCGTGACGTTATCGAACGACTCCTTGTCTCTGACGTTTACGCCAACACAGAACTTGGCTGCCTCAACAACGTTCACTGTCTCCGTGCAAGACGTGGCCGATAATCAATCCGCGCCGTTGTTCCAGAGTACGTTCACAACGGGAACGACCACGGATATTGTCGCTCCCCAAATCGTGCAGGCAAGCCCGCAGAACGGAGCCACGGCAGTTCCCATCAACGCGTCAGTCCACGTCCTCTTCACAGAGGCCATGGATCCCGCGACTCTGATACCGCAGAACTTCATCGTGACCGACCAGACGACTGGGCAGGCAGTGCCGGGCATGATTCAGGTCGACGCGACCGGAGCCACGGCATCGTTCGTTCCGCAACCCTTCTACGGCATCAGCCGGACCATTAACGTCAGGCTCACGTCGAGTATCAAAGACACGTTTGGGAATGGCCTCACGGGCAGCGGCACGAATTTTAATTTCACGACAGGCTTTGGCACCGACACCCAAGGTCCGGGCCTTCTGGGCACAAGTCCGGCGACGGGTGCAACCGCAGTACCGTTGAATTCACTGATTGTCGCGGAGTTTGATTCACCGCTCGATGTCGTAAGCGCTTCGAAGGGCTTCCAAGTGCAGCTGAACGGCACGGCGATCAGCGGCGGTATCGCGCTTTCCGACAGCAATATGCGCATTACCTTCACTCCGCTTGGCGGGGTCACCGCGAATTCTACGTATACGATCTCGATTACATCCCAGATCACGGATGTCGCGGGAAATCCGCTCGCCAATTTGGGAGCATTCACTTTCACCACTGCTGGAACGACCGATACCTCGCGCCCACAGGCAAACAATGTGAGTCCGGCGAACGGAGCGAGCGGGGTGCCGACGAACGCGGTGGTGCAGTTGCAGTTCAGCAAGCGGATGGATCCGTTCACGGTGAACGGGTCGACGTTCTACATCTATCCGCAGGATACGCAGATGCCGGTAGCGGGGAGCATCGCGGTGAGTGCGGATGGGTTGACGGCGACGCTCACTCCGGCGGGTGCGTTACAGACGGAGACGACGTATCAGGTGATCGCGACGAATGGGATCACGGATCTGGAAGGGCAGGCGATCGGGTTCTTCGAGCCGACGTTCACGACGGGATTAGGAGCGGTGACAACAACGCCGCAAGTCGTGAGTGTGAGTCCGGTGAACGGAGCCACCGGCGTGCCGGTGAACGGACGGGTGGATGTGCTGCTGAGCGCGCCAGTAAGCGTGGCGAGCGTGGTGAGTGGGACGGTGACGGTTTCGGTGGGTGGGAACCCGGTGAGTGGTGCGCTGAGCGTGAGCGGTGACCGGATGACGGTGACCTTCACACCGAGCAGCCTGCTGGGGGTAAGCACGACGTACACGGTCAACGTATCCGGGATCACGGATCAAGCCGGGAACATAGTGGTGCGGTTTACGAGCAGCTTCACGACGGGTACGTCGGGAGTGGCAGACACGACGCGACCAAGTGTGAGCAGCGTGAGTCCGGCGAATGGGGCGAGCGGAGTGGCGGTGACGAGCAGCATCGCGCTGACGTTCAACGAAGCGGTGGATCCGACGACGGTGAACAACGGGACGATTCTGATTTCGGTGAGCGGATACAGCGGAGTGCTGGCAGGGAGCTACACGGTGAATGGAGCGGTGGTGACGTTCACACCGGCTTCGCCGTTGCCTGGGAGCGCGACGATTCAGGTGCAGGTGAACTTCAACGGAGTGGCGGACCTTTCGGGGAACCTGAGCAACTCGTATTCCAGCCAGTTCACGACAGCGGCGGTGACGGACACGGTGGCGCCGCAGGTGGTGATGGTAACGCCAGGGAACGGAGCGACGGGAGTGGGGTTGAACGCGACGGTAACGTTGACGTTCTCGAAGTCGCTGAACCCGAACACGATTACGACGAACAACTTTGGGCTGCTGGTGAACGGAAGCAAGTTGGGCGTTTCGATGGGGCATTCCGCGGACAACCGGGTAGTGACACTGAGCACGGGGACGTTGCCGGGAACGAGTGTCGTGACGGTGGTGGCGACGAGCGGAGTGACGGACCTGTCGGGGAACGCACTGAGTAATTTTGAGAGTTCGTTCACGACGGGGACAGCGGATACGACGCATCCGGTAGTGGTGAGCCAGCGGCCGGGGAACAGTGCGACGGGAGCGCCGCTGACGACGAGCGTGGTGTTGTACCTGAGCGAGGCGATGAACACGGCGACGCTGCCGGGAGCGGTGCATGTATCGCAGAACGGCGTGCTGGTCAGCGGGACGGTGCAGGTAACGGACAACGGGCAGGTGGTGGTGTTCACGCCCACGGCGCCATGGGCGAACGGAGCGCTGATCCAGGTGTTCATGGATTCGACGGCGTTGGATGTCGATGGCAACTCGTTAAGCGCTTATCAGGGGTCGTTCACGACGATGGCGGATATGAGCACAGTAGCGCCGTCGGCAGTGAGCATGAGCCCGGCTTACACAGCGAGCGGGATACCGACGAACGTGGTGATCGATATTGGGTTCAACGAAGCGCTGAGTGCGGCGACGGTGAACGGGACGAATGTGTATCTGACGCAAGGGTTCTCGACGGTGGTGCCGAGCACGGTGAGTCTGGTGGGTGGCGGGACGGTCATTCAGATCGTGCCGAGTGCGCCGCTGGTGGCGAACACGCTGCACTACTTCCACGTCACGAATGGGGTGTTGGGGACGAACGGGCAGGCGTTCTCTTCGAATTACTGGTACTTCACAACCGGGAGCGTTACGGACACGGTGGCGCCGACGATCATATCGGTATCACCGCCGAACGGATCGACGAATGTCGGGGACAACATCAATGTGCATGTGGTGTTCAGCAAGCCGGTGAACCCGCTGACGGTGAGCGCGAGCACGATTCAGCTAACGGGTGGAGGGACGACGCAGGTCGCGGATGCGATCAACTTCAGCAACAACAACCAGAGCGTGGTGCTGATGCCGCATGGGCCGTTGCCGGACAACACGGTGATGACGGTGACGATCAGCGGAGTGACGGACATCGCAGGAAATGCGGTGGCATCACAGACGACGACCTTTACGACGGGAGTAGGGCCGGATCTATCCGCACCGGCAGTGGTGAACGAGAACCCGTTCAATGGGGAAGGGAATGTGCCGTTGAATGCGGTGATTCAGTTACAGGTGAATGAGCCGGTGGATCCGGGGAGCGTGAACAGCAGCACGTTGCAGGTGCAGGACCAGACGACGGGTCAGCAGGTAGCGGGGAATTATTCGGTGAGCGCGGACGGGCGGACGGTGAGTTTCGTGCCGGGTGCGGCGCTTGGGGTGAGCCGTAGTTACTCCGTGAACTTCGCAAACCGAGGGATGGCAGATCTGGCGGGGAATGGGTTGGGATGTGCGGTGTTGTGCAACTACAGCTTCACGACAGGGACGGCAGGGAACACGAATGGGCCGCAAGTGGTGGGTGTAAGTCCGGCGAACGGGTTGACGGGAGTGCCGATCAACGCGCAGGTGGTGGTGCAGTTCAGTGAACCGGTGGACGCAGCGAGCTTAGGGCAAGTGGTGCTGAGTGGCGGAAGCGGAAACGTCACGGTGAGTGAGCGGCTGGCGAATGGGAATCAGACGCTGACGTTGGTTCCGGTGCTGCCGCTGGCGACCAGCACGACCTACACGGTGACCGTTACTGGAGTCCAGGACGTCAGCGGGAATCCTCTCACAGCACCATCAAGCACCACGTTCACGACCAGCAGTGGAGCGGACCTGACGGCTCCGGTGGTTGTGAGTGTGAGTCCGGCGAACGGAGCGAGCGGAGTACCGACGAACGCGGTGGTGCAGTTGCAGTTCAGCAAGCGGATGGATCCACTTACAGTCATGCCATCAACCTTTATCGTATATCCCACGAACACGGGAATTCCTATCTCCGGAACAATTATGGTATCGGCCGATGGCCGCACGGCAACATTCGCGCCAAGCGCTCCACTTTCTACAACGGCAACGTACCAGGTGCAGGCGACGAATGGGATTGTCGACCTTGAGGGTCAAAGCCTTTCGACCTTCAATTCTACTTTTCAATGATTGAGGAAATGCCCTCCGATGCACAAGAGTGGAAAGGCAAAGATTTTGGCGACGAAAGCTGAGGAACCAGGCGAAAGACAGGCTGCAATAGGGAGACGGGTCAAGTGAGAGAGTTGGAACGCGAGAGAGATTGTTGGTTCACCTGCGGAGTATCCTTCAGCCGCCGAACGAGGCTGGTGTTGCCTTCGTTTTGGCTAAGACTGCTCCGGCCCGCGGTGATCCTTATAGCTACGCTGCTGACCCTGGGCTGCATAGCAGAAGCAGACACAACCAGCAGCATCAGCGCAAATTTCAACGGAACGCCGATCGCGGGCAGAGACACTGTCTGGTTTACAAGCGTTCTGAAGGCTTCCGGCCTTGGCAGCACTCCCGTTACGATCTTCGTTCGCAAATCTACGATCACCTTTTCATCCAACGGCACGAATTACACCGTGCCTGCGCCCGACGTGAACATTATCTTCAGTCCCGGTGCAACGACGGGAACAATCACATTCAGCGCAGCAAAGAATCAGTGGCAGCTCACGGTGCCGTCCACCGGTTTGGCTGGCAACGTACTCTTGAATGCCGCCGAGTACCTTGTGCCACAGGGCGGCCTGCCCGGCGGCATCAAGAACGTGACGTGGCAAGCGAACTTCTCGACAGACACGGCCGGCATTAGCATGCAATGGCAGTGGGCCGCAGCAGCGTACTCTTCTTTCAGCACAGACTATAACGCGATCGGCGTGAAGCCAGTTGATGATAACAAGGCGAGCCAATATCAAAACTCCGATCATGCCGGCACACCCGAAAACTTCGAATCGAACGTCACAGGTGGCGCGACGGGTGGAGGCGGTTCGAACTACACGGGTTCCTATAGTGGCACCGTCAGCTTGGCCCTGCCTGTCGTTCAGCCTCCGACAGCCCAGATTGCCGGGCCTTCCAGCGGCTTTGTAGCGCAGGCCATTTCGTTCAATGGACTAGCTTCGAGCGACCCGAGTGGCTACCCTCTGAACTATTCGTGGAACTTTGGCGACGGCGCAACTGCCACTGGTGTTTCTGCGAGCCACACGTATTCTTCCGCCGGGACGTTCACAGTTACTCTGACGGTCGATGATGGCCGCAATGTTACGGGCAGCACCACCAGCACCGCGAATATTACTCTTCCACCGCCGCCCATAATAATAGCCACGTTGAGCCCGCCGCCGAACGCCAATGGATGGAACAACACCAATGTAACCGTCACATTTACGTGCAGCGATACAAATGTTGGCATTCTAAGCTGTCCATCTCCTGTGACGCTGACGGCAGAGGGGACGAATCAGGTTGCCCAAGGCACTGCGGTAAACAACGCTGGAGTCGCGGGAACGGCCAGCCCAAAAATCAATATCGACAAAACACCGCCGACAATTTCGGCAAGCGCCTCGCCGATCGCCAATTCCGCAGGCTGGAACAATACGAATGTGACGGTGACGTTCAGCTGCTCGGATTCGCGATCGGGTGTTGCGCGGTGTCCACAACCCATCTTGATTTCCTCGAGTGGCGCAAATCAGACCGTATCGGGCACTGCAACGGACGTCGCGGGAAACACATCGCTGCCGGCGACGGTAACCCTGAACGTCGAGCTCACGCTACCAAACATTGTTGGTTCCGCCTCACCGTTGCCGAATGCCCAAGGCTGGAATAACACGAACGTTACGGTCAGTTTTGCCTGCACGCAATCTTCCTCACCCATCACCAGTTGCCCTGCGCCTCATACAATTAGCACCGAGGGCGCAGGCCAAAGCGTTTCAGGAACAGTAACCGACGCTGCGGGCAATTTGAATACGGGACAGGTCAATCTGAACATCGCAAAAACGCCGCCTGCGATCGCGGCAGCTATTTCGCCGCAGCCAAATGGAAACGGATGGAATAACTCGCCAGCCACAGTCAGCTTCACGTGTACGAAAACGACGGCGCCTCTCGCAACCTGCCCTCAGCCACAAACAGTGAGTGCCGAGGGCGCGAACCAGGCAATTGCTGGGACCGTGACCGATGTAGCGGGGAATTCCGCGTCAACCACCGCCCACGTATTCATTGCGACCACACCGCCGACCATCACCGCTTTGGTTTCCCCGCAACCAAACTCGAACAACTGGAACAATTCAGCCGTCACTGTAACTTTCAATTGCGTGGCGACAACGGCGCCGATTGCCGACTGTCCACAACCTCAGACGATAAGTACGGAAGGAGCGGGTCAGGTCATAGCAGGAACTGCCACGGATGTTGCCGGGAATTCGGCAACCGCAAAGGTCATGTTGAATATCGCCTTGACGCCTCCCAAGATCGTTGCCACGGCGTCACCCGCCCCTGATCCGAGTGGGTGGAATAACTCAAGCGTTACTGTAACATTCTTTTGTACAAATACGACGGCTCCGATTGCGACTTGCCCGCCACCGCAGACAATCAGCACGGAAGGTGCGGGACAAACTGTCTCTGGAACCGCGACTGATGTCGCCGGGAATATGGCCAGCGCCAGCCTGACTTTGAATATCGGGACGAAGCCGCCCACGATTGTGCCCAGCCCCGCTCCCCCGCCGAACGCTGCCGGTTGGAATAATTCTAACGTCACGGTTAGCTTCGCCTGCGCCCTGGGAACTGCGCCAATCGCAACCTGTCCGCCGCCCGTAGCGCTAACTGCGGAGGGCGCGAATCAGACCGTTTCTGGCACAGCGACTGATGCTGCGGGAAATGCGGCCGCAGCCAGCATCGTTCTCAACATCGACAAAACTCCGCCTACGATCTCGTACAGCATTTCGCCTGCTCCGAACGCCAACGGCATTAATACGACCACTCCAGTCGCAATAACGTTTACATGCTCGGATGCGTTGTCGGGTGTAGCCAACTGTTCCGCGCCCATTAGCGTCACCACGCCGGGCATGAATCAGGTGTTTACTGGCGCGGCTTCAGACATCGCCGGAAATACCGCCTCGGCGACTGCGACAGTCAGCATTCAGACAGCGCCTCCCGCCGCGCCGTCCATCACTGCCGCCATCACTCCGGCCCCGAATTCCAAGGGTTGGAACAATTCCGATGTGACGGTGAGCTTCACTTGTGCTCCTGGTTCCAATCCGCTAGCCAGTTGTTCGTCGCCGGTCGCTGTGGGCGCCGAAGGAGCCAACCAATCCATTTGCGGCAAGGCTGTGGATAGTACAGGTCTGTCCTCAACCGCGTGCGCTACCGTGAGCCTGGATAAAACACCGCCCAGCATCACCGCCACCCAGTCTCCAGCCGTAAACGGAAGTGGTTGGAACAATACTCCCGTCACAGTGACGTTCGCCTGCTCAGATAATCTTTCCGGTGTTGCTACTTGCCCTCCGCCCCAGACCGTGTCAACGGATGGTGTGCACCAGGTCATCAATGGCACTGCAGTGGATGCCGCGGGGAACAGTGCGGCAGGTCAAATCACGCTTAACATTCAGCAGACCCCGCCATCCATTTTGCAATTTTCGGCGCCTACGCAGATCTCGCCAGGTCAAAGCGGCACCGCCGCAGTCACGGCGATCGACAACCTGAGCGGAATAACCGCAGTTGTCTTCCAACTGAACGGCGCGACACTGGCCACCCTTACCTCGCCGCCATATACCGTGAGCTTCACCGCCCCAACAACCGCCAATGCCGGGGACACACTCACGTTGACCGTCTCGGTCGCCGACGCCGCTGGCAACACCAACAGTTCTTCTCGTGGTATTCAGGTCGTGCTCGCCGGCGTAGTGACGGGACAAGTCCTTTCCGATGCCACCGGCTTACCTTTCGCGGGAGCGTCTGTACAGATCATCGGCGGCAGTACGCCAGACACTTCGGATAACACCGGCCGGTACTCGCTTCCTTCAAATAGCTCGCACCTGTTCTTAAGCATCAGTACCGCGCCGAACGCATCAGCCGGAATTCCGGCGACCGTCACCGTTGAACGCGAGATGTTCCTGCAGAGCGGAGTCGGCACTGTCCCGGTTGATGCGCGCTTAACATCGGTTAGTGCGCCGAGTTCCATCGGTACGTCCGGAGGATCACTCACGGCGGGAGCGCTTACGATCGCGGTGGCTCCGGGCGCTGTGGCCTCCGCGATAAATTTCCATCTCACTTTGTTGTCGCCGCAAGGTCTTCCAGGGCTCTTGCCGCTTGGTTGGTCACCTACTACGGCGTTTGACCTGCGTGCTGATACTTCCACTTCGGCGTCCTTCAACTCCACCGTCACACAGCTTCCATCCTCGTTGACCCTGCATCTGGTTCGTTACGATTACGGCACGCATGCGTGGCTGATGTTCACGCCAAATCTTGGCGCGGTGAACGGCACGCTTACGATTCCAATTCCTTCTGTAGGAGACTTCGCGCTCGTAACACCCGACGTGGGAAATTCAGCTATTGTCGTTCCGTCATCGGGGCAGGCCCTTGCAGGCGTGAACATGGTTGCTCTGACTGCTGGTTCCGCGGCTACAGGCTCGTTAAATCCTCTCTCCGTCTCCCCCACAGGAGGAACTTCCGTTGCCACTCTTGCCGTGCAATCCTCCGTTCCGCTCCCTTCGGGCACGGTTATCCAAGCCAACGTCCAGGAAACGTACTCCCTGACTTCAGGAAAGCAGCTCTCCGATGCAAAGCGTACAGAAGACATCCTGCTCTATCAGTACTCGGCGCCGAGCGGCGCAGCGGCAGTGGCCAGCTTCCCGGTCACGCCTTCGCAGACGTTCCCGCTTGAACAGCTTTCCTCTGGGAATGTTCACCTGGATATTCTTTCCGGGCGCGAATCGGTTCGTGGGCAAATTGGTGGCAGCGACGCTGCGACAGTGACCGGCGGTGATGCGACACTCTCGATCGCAGCGGGATCTTCGCCGCAAGATACCGCCATTGCGGTTACCCCGGAACCCGTTGATGGATTCCTTCCGGCTACCACGTCGCTCATCCCGCTGGCGGAATACAATCTTGATTTCTCCGGGCAAACCTTGAATGTCCCCGCGCAACTCTCAGTCGGGGCGGGCAGCGCACAGCCAGGCGATAACGTCCTTCTCGCCCAGATCCAACGGCTCAATGGCGTTCCCTATTTGGTGGTTGTGAGCCTTGCCCAAGTCAACGGCGCCACGCTTGTCACTCGGGGCGCCCCAGGTCTCTCTGGTCTGACGCAGGGAGGCGATTATATCTTTTACAAACTCACCTCACCCACGGGCTACGTGTCAGGCACCGTGACCGCTTCCGGTAGTCCTGTGCCTGCCATGGTTCAAACCGATGGCTTGCCTTTCGTGACCTTCACCGGGGGTTCTGGTTCGTATCTGATTCCTGCCCTTGCGGGCACGGTCAATCTGTCTGCCTCTGTTCCCAAAACCGCAGTCGCGGGCTCCGGAACGGTTCAAGTGACCGCAGGGCAGACCGCGACTGCTAACCTCGTGGTAACTGGTCAGACCGAATCGGCCACGATCACCCCGCCGAATGGCTCGGTTGGTGTCCCGCTGACCCCGGAAATCGATATCACTGTGTCGGATGCTTTCGATCAGACTTCCGTGCTCTCCGCGAACGTCACGCTTAGCCAAAATGCGCAGGGAACGAACACTCTGATTCCGGTACGTTTTGTTTTCTCTCAGGGTGGCTCGCGCTTGGCCGTGTTTCCGCAATCCGCCTTACAGCCGTCCACCACATACACCTTTGCTGCCTCCGGTGTCGCGAATCTCCTCGGCGGCCTCATCGTGGTTCCCACGGTCACATTCACCACTCAAGCGAACACCCCGCCCAATTTCAATACCAACGCTCTCGTCTTCGGCATGCCCGACCAGAACGGGAATACTCAGATCTCTGCACCTGCCAATTCCTTCCCGCCGGGCACGACCATTCTGATTGTCGATCAAACTAACGGCGTCGTCCTCTCTCTAACGGTTGCGAACGATGGTTCCGTTACGGGCCAGATGCCCGCCACGATCGACGACGTTCTCGCCGTCACCATCACCGCGCCGGATAAGACCACCGCCACGTTCACTCGCAGTCAATTTGTCGCCCCCGATGGCGCGACTGCCGTCGGCCCGGGCGGTGGCACTGTCACAGGGCCAGGAAATACGGCCATCATCATTCCCCAAGGGGCGTTGACGAAGGGCGCCACGTTCAAGCTCGATCTTCTGGATCAGACCGCCTTCCCGCAGCTTCCAAGCTGGCCGGGCGCGAACTTTGGCAGCGGCATCCAGATCACCGCTCCTGCCATGCCGTCCTTTAATAAGGAGGCAAAGCTTGCTTTCCCGGTGCCCGCGAACGCGCCCCCAGGCGCCTTCTACTATGTCTATCGAAGGCTGGTGGACCCGAACGACAGCACTAAGGTGCTGTTCGAAACGATCGATCACGCCTTTGTCCAGGGCACCGGCAGCAGCGCTCAGGTCGTCACGGCTTCGCCGCCCTTCTGCGGCTACATGAATAGCTTCGGCAATTTCCTGGCAGCCGCGAACGCAGGCTATCAGCCATTGCAGACCGCGATCACCTTCACATTCATGATGTGGGACTACGATCCGAACCAGGCCGGTGTCGCCTCGCAAGGCCTGCTCGCCGGCAGGGTGTTCCAGAACGACGCGAACGGCAATCCTGGCCCGTTGTCGAATGGCGCGATCGCAACCATTACGCTGACGAATAACCCGCAATACATGACGACCACCACACCTGCCTGCGGCACTTATTCACTGTTTGATCCGCAGCGTGGCGGGGGGACCCGCAGCCTTACGGCAACAGCAACGCTTCCCACTTTCGATCCGTCCACAGGCAACACCGTCACTCAAAAGCAGACGATTGTCGCGACCTCAGCCGAAGTGAACGGCATCCAGCCCGACGATTCCATCTTTTCGGTCACCGCAGGCCTCGAGGCGCAGTACCGCAACATCGGCCGCTTCAATTTCACCTTCGCCCCAGCGACTCCTCCGCCCCCACCACCGCAGATTAGCATTCAATTATTCACTCTAGATGCGGGTAACAACAATCTTCGCCTGCACGTTTCGGGTATTCTGCAGACTGGCACTCAGGTAGTTATCGCGTTCAAATCGAATTTGACGATTCTGGGTGTCTCAATCAGCGGGACACAGTTGTCCGTGGTTACGCCTGATGCTGGTGATACGACCAATGGCGTTCCAGAGCCACGGCTACTGAACGCCCGAGTCCAGGAGCTCTTTCCGCTCATTAACCCGGGGACGTATATCATTACGGCTACTGGCGAAAATCCAGTGACCCAAGCCCCTGTGTCAGCCTCGATCAGCATCTTGGTTGCCGCGCAGGGTGGCAGCAACAGTGCAGTTATCTCGTGCGCTCCCACTCCTCCCGCGACCGCAGTCTCGTGCGCTGCACCGCAGGTCGTCGGTGTGAGTCCTCAAAACGGTCTAACGAGCGTTCCGCCAAGCGTCTTCCCGGAGGTCACCTTCAGTGAGCCTGTCACTCAGGTGAGCACGGCAAATGTCGTCCTGACTGATCCCAGCGGCACACCTATTCCAGTTCAATTCCTCGGCATCCGGCCGGATGGTTCAGTTGCTAATCCTGTGCAGCCCTCGGATATTGTCACGTCGATTACCATTCAGCCCACACTGGGTTTGAAGTTCAATCAGACATACTCGCTCTCCCTGAACGCAAAGAACACCTTGGGTTGTCTTGATAGCACAGGCCGCCCCTCAACGACCAGCGCACCCGACGGCTCACCGCTCATTATCGACAAGAATGTCGCTCCAAACGGTCCTTTGTGCATGCCGCCGTTCCCGGCGCCCGTTGGTGGTTCGTCCGCTGCTCTGCCGTACACGTTCACGACGTTTGGGCCCCAGGACTTGGGCGGAACTTCTAGCCAGTATGAGGTTCTCACGCGACCGGTGATGATTGGCCAGCGCGCTTATGCAGGAGAGTTTGTCGGCGTGATCATGAGCGGGGTGGGGATTTTCGATATCAGCGACCCCTCGATGCCGCATGACCTTGGCATAAGGGCATCGTTCATTGGCCGCGTGATTGACGCCACTGGGCAGCAAAACTCTCCGATCACAGGGAGAGGGCTGATAGCGCTTTCGGCCGGTGCCGCCGAGGACCTCGCGATTCCAGGCAACGTGTGGCTGTATGACGTTCCGAGTAATTGTGCCAACACACAAGCGCCGCCGACCTGTCCCGCTCCGAACCGCGTTGGTGCGGTGAGCGTTTCATCCAGTGCGACGCAAGCGGGCATTGCCACGCGCCTGGCCATGAAGGACAATTATTTGTATACCTTCACGTTCCTGCAGGGTCTACAGGTGATTGATCTCCAACAGGCCGTCTCCGAATATCAGCAGGTTTATAGTACCAATCCCACGCAGTTTGGCCAGGCGGTAAGCACCGAAGGCGACGGGTTCGCGATGGACTCCGTTGTGAACACGATTCCGCTGCCGAGCCCTTCGGGAGGGACGTATATGATGTTCGGCCTGGCAGCTGACGATTTTTCGACCAGCGGATCAAGCAGCGCGACATCGACTCAAACCCTCTTGCTGGCAACGGGGCAAATTCCGTTGGTCATTGCGGACCCGAGCTTGGGCGGCTCCAGCGCAGTCGTTTATCCCACTGGCAGCCTCAGCACGGCGCCGTTGCAGACGACGACCGCTGATGGAAAGACGACCTACCAACTGTTATATGGACGCGCGGTGGCGTTAGGCACCATTCCTCTGACGGACAGCAGCGGCAACGCCGCGAACAGGCACGTCGCTGTGGTGGCGGGCACGGGCAGGATTGGGCCGGCGACAAGTATTGGTACCGCTCCGACGGTGCCCGTGCTCGCGGTGGTTGACGTGAGCCAGGTGTACGCGCCGGGCCAGGGGTTCACACCGAGCCTAATCGGCATGCTCTTCCTCGTCGATCAGAACGGCAATCCGGTCAGCGGCACGGATGTGAAGTTGAGCGGCACCGTGGCGCTCGTTGCTACGGGTTCGAACATTATTCTCGTCAACCTGGAAAATCCTTCTCAGCCTGCTCTCGCCGGCCAAATCACCGGCAGTTTTGGCAATTGGCTCGGTCTGAGCGACGCTGGCTTGCTCGTTTCCTCCACGTCCAGTCCCACCACCGCTGGCGGGAGTATCCAAACGACCGCTTTAGGAGGCACGGCTCTCATTGATGCAGTGTCACCCCTTATTGTCACGACGGACGATAACAGCAATTCGCTTCAGGATGTTCAGGTCGACCTGGACCTATTGCAGCCGCCACCCAATCTGCAAAAGGGAACCGTTCAGCTTGTCCGCACAATCACAGTGGACGGAAACACCACCAGTGCTGTAATTGCCCAGGCGCCTTTGAAGGACCTTTCTCCAGGAAAACACACGGTAACCTTTCCTGCCGGCGTTCCTCTCAACACTCCGCCTGAATCGCTTGATATGCAGGTTTTCGATTCAAGCGGAAATCCGATGCCTCTATTCCACACCGGTATTCTGAATCCTGCCGAATACCAGGGACTCGTCGCGTTGCAGAATCCCTCGCTTACGATCACTTCGATCTCTCCAGGATCCGTTGCCGCGGGTTCAGGTGACACGGTCTTCACACTCACGGGTAGCGGCCTAAATACACTTAGCACACTCTATGTGAGTACACCGGACGGCACGTGGAATCCCGTCGGAGTGTCGGGCAAAACTCAGCTCTCGCAGAACAGCAGCACCCTTCAATTTGTTCTTCCGGCGAACCTCCTGCAATCAGCAGGCCCATTACGGATATCTCCGGTGGCGGAGCTATGCACAGTCAATTGTGTCCTGTTGCTCGCGGGGGACACGAGTTATCCGACGCCGTCGGCGGCCCCTCCCGCGATTTCTGCACTGTCGCCTTCCGACCTGATTCAGAATTCGGATACTATTTTGGTGATCGGCTCCAATTTCGAGGAGGGCGCCACCGTTTTGCTGGGGAGGAGGTCAGGCGGACCGGCGCTTGCCTTGGATACAACCTTCGATTCGGAAAATTCGTTGGAAGCTTCCCTGGAGAATGGGTTCCTGGGGACCGCTTCAGATCTTCAAATTTCGGTCCTGAGCGCCGACGGCTCTTCCGTATCCGCGCCGGTCCCCATTGCCAATACGGTTCCACAAAATTTCGATCTACTGGATTATTCGACGCTGGATGACGACTTCCCTGAGGGATCTCAAGGTGTAGCATCGGTAATCGGAAGCGTTACCTGGAATTCGCCGAACACGCTCACTCTGGTGGGAGTAGGTTTAGTGCCTGGCATGAACGTTCAATTCTCGAGCGCTCGTGGGACGGGCGACCCGACTGGACAGAATCCGACGAAACCGTCCAGTAAGCCCAAGCCGGCTAATAGTTCAAAGGCGGTCACGATCGTTGACGTGGACGTGCCCAGTAATCTCACCGCGTATCCCCTCTACACCATAAGATTCAGCGGCAAGGATGCTTCTGGAAAAGAGATTGTAACCAGTGGCACGGGCACACTGGTTCCTAGTGAACCGTTCGAGGTTCCCTTCGGTGCGAAGGCACAGTTCAAGGTCTACCAGGATAAGCAGAGCCAGGATCTTTATCTGCTCAGAGTGGCTTACGGCGACGTCACGCGAATCAATACAAGACCGACGGCAAAGAACGTCTCAGGGCAGCTGACTTCCGTTGATGGAGCAACGTATACGATCGATGCAGGCAAGAACGCCCCCAATCCCAGCCGGGGCCCTATCTTCGAACAAGAGGCCGGCGCCGACCAACATGCGCTTTATCTCCGGGGCCTGAGTCTTACGCCTGGTCTGGTCCCCATCAATTTCCAACTCGGGACGCTCTCGGCCTCGGTCAATGCAAGGGTTGTTAAGCGAGCGCTCGGCAATTCCAAATCTCAATGGGACGACGACATTTTTGCCCTCGCCGATCTATATCTGCTTCCTCCGCAGGTGTTGAAGGGCCAAGCTCAACAAGAAGGCGGCTTGCGAGATAATCAATATCGATATGAGCCAATGACAGTCGATTTCAAGTATTTGACGGGAGATGCCACGGTGAAGGAGACCACAAAATCGAAACAAGTCATCTATGACGTCTTTGCGAACAATCGCATAGGAGGGCCCCGCTGGATATATTCGTATCCGTTTGAGAATTATGCCCTCCAGACAAACATACTCTCAAGTTCAACACCGGATAATGTACAAGTGAGTTTTACTGCCGCACCATTCAGCTTGGGTTCCATGGTGCGAGGACGGAACGACCTGCCCGTAAATAACTCCTCTGAAGCGCCGAGCGCAATGATTGGAAACACCCTGTTGAGTTTCCGGGAAAACTTTAGCATTTACAGCTTGGCCAAAGGCTCAGTTCCCGCTGTCACGTTAGGTCCAAACGACTTCTCGGTTGACTATTTGACCGGGGCGATCACGTTGGGCTCTCCGCTGCCGCAGGGGCAGACGTTGACTGTTACCTAGCAACCAGCGCGCATCGAACCTGGGAATCCAGTGCCAATCTCCGGTCCATTCACGGGCGGCCTGTGGGGCGCGGGGAAAGACTTTGAGGACTATAAATTATTGTGGGACCAACCCGGCATAGACACGATTGCGTCTTGGATAAATCGAAATGAACCGAATAGTAAGTTCTTTACGTGGATTGCCGTGAGCGCGTCGAATCGGGCTCTTGAGTACAAAATAAA
>WNFO01000814.1_pt1 | contig 23475 bp, 19 predicted proteins | sample 5400251 | NCBI WGS metagenome assembly WNFO01 (sample SAMN13153354, study PRJNA577476) | soil metagenome | isolation source: 100 cm saprolite under Madrone tree | place: USA:California | collected 2016-06-14
TTTGCCGACCTCCTGGTCGTGCGCTGGATGATGCGCCGACGTCTGCGGTATTTGATCGTCGAGCAAGACTCCGTCGCCGCCGGCCTGATGCGACGTCAGCCGCCGACGCCGAGGTAGGTTGTTGCGATCTGGGGGTCGGCCCGGAGGGCGTCCGGGGTGCCCTCGAAAACGATCGTCCCGTGGTCGATAACGTAGACGCGGTCCGCGAGCCGAAGCGCCAGCTCGGCGTTCTGCTCGACCAGCAGCATGCTGACACGCTCGCGCTTGAGCTCCAGGACGGTCCCCATCACCGCTTCCACGACCAGAGGCGCCAGTCCCTGAGACGGCTCGTCCAGCAGGAGCAGCTTCGGCCCCGTCAGCAGGGCGCGGGCGATGGCGAGCATCTGCTGCTCGCCACCCGAGAGGAAGCGGCCCCTGCGGTCGAGCACCTCGCGGAGCTTCGGGAAGCGCTCGAGCATGCTCTCCATCGACCAGCGCGAGCCCGGCCGGCGCGCGATCTCCAGATTCTCGCGCGCGGTGAGGTAGGAGAAGACGCCGCGCGTCTCTGGCACGAGCGCGATCCCGAGCTTCGAGATCCGGTGGGGTGGGAGGCCGGCGATGCTTCCTCCCTTGTAGGTGATCTCGCCGCGGCGGGGCGGCGTGAGGCCCGTGATGGAGCGCAGCGTGGTGGTCTTGCCCGCGCCGTTCCGGCCGAGGAGCGCCACCACCTCCCCTTCCCCGACGTGCAGCGAGAGGCCGTTCAGGATGTGGCCGAGCCCGTAGTAAGTATCGATGCTGCGGACGTCGAGGATCATGGCGGCGCGATCCCCCCGAGGTAGGCGCGCCGCACCTCGGCGTTTCGCTGAATCTCCGCCGGCACGCCTTCCGCGATCACGCTCCCGAAGTGCATCACCGAGATGCGGTCGGACATGCTCATCACGACGTCGATCTTGTGCTCGATGAGGATGATGGTGTAGCGCCCCTTGAGCTTGCGCACGAGCGCCACCATCTTCTTCGTTTCATCCGGTGACAACCCCGCCGCCGGCTCGTCCAACAGGAGGAGGCGCGGGGTGGCGGCCAGCGCGATGGCCAGCTCGAGCTGGCGCTGCTCTCCGTGCGAGATCGCGCGGGCCGGCTCGCCGTGCTTCCCGGCGAGCCCCACTTCCTCCAGCATCGCCATCGCGCGCTCGGCGAGCTTGGGGTAGCCGTCGGTCCGGCGCCACGCCAGGCCCCGCCAGGACTCCTGCCGGGCGAAGGCCGCCAGCCAGACGTTGTCCAGCAGGGAGAGCGTGGGAAAGATGCTCGTGCGCTGGAACGAGCGCGCGATGCCCAGGTGCGCGATGCCGTGCGGGGGCGTGCCGGCGATGTCCCGCCCGTCGAAGACGATCCGGCCCGATGTGGGCGCGAGCTGCCCGGTCAGCAGGTTGAAGAACGTGGTCTTGCCCGCCCCGTTGGGCCCGATAACGGAGTGCAGCGAACCCTCGTCGACGGCGAGCGTGACCGCGTTGACGGCGACCAGAGCCCCGAAGGACTTTGTGAGCCGATCGGTTCTAACGAGAGGCATCGGCCCGTGTCGCGGGGTGCGCGGCGCGCCACGTCCAGAAGCGCGCCCACGCCTCGACCACCCCGCCCCGGAAGAACAGCACCACGACGACGAAGGCGACGCCCAGCAGAAGCGGCCAGCGCGCCCAGATCGCGCTCACCGACTCCGACAGCCAGATGAAGACGAACGAGCCGATGACGGGACCGTAGAGGGAGCCAGAGCCCCCGATCAAAGTGGCGAAGACGACGTTGCCGGAGAAGACGAACCCGATGGACTCGAGCGGCACGATGCCGAAGAGCATGGCGTAGAGCACGCCGGCGAGCCCCGAGAAGGCGCCGCCCACCACGAAGGCGGCGAGCTTCATCCGGGGGACGTTGTAACCGAGGGCTTCGGCCCGCAGCTCGTTGTCGCGGATGGATTGTAAGATCTTGCCGAGCGGCGACTCGACGATGCGTCGCATGACCCAGAGCGACAGGAGGAAGAGCAGCGCCACCGCCGCGTAGTACGCGAGCGGCGGGTGAATGTCGAGGCCGAGGACGCTCGGGCGCGGGACGCCGGGCATGCCGTCCTCGCCCCCTGTCACCGTCGTCCACTGGTAGGCCGTGAAGTAGAACATCTGGTTCAGGGCGAAGGTCAGCATGATGAAGTAGAGGCCGGACCGCTGGACGCAGAGGTAGCCTACCAGAGCCGCGGAGACGGCGCCGACGGCGATGCCGGTGGCGAGCGCGAGGAAGATGTTGATGCCGTAGTACTTCAGCAGATAGCCGGCGGCGTAGGCGGCCGAGCCGAAAAAAGTCGCCTGGCCGAAGGAGAGCAGCCCCGTGTAGCCCATCAACAAATTCAGGCCGAGCCCGAAGATCGCGAAGATCCAGATCTCGGTGGCAATGCTGTGGCGGACGAAGATCGGCAGCAGGACGACCGCCGCCAGGATGGCGAGCCACGCTCGACTCATCGGATGCCGAAGAGACCCTGCGGACGCACCAGCAGCACGGCCGCCATGACGGCGAAGATGACCGCCACCGAGGCCTCGGGCCAGATCAGCGCCACCAGGCTCTGGGCGACGCCGACCAGCAGCCCGGCCACGATGGAGCCCAGCAGGTTGCCGAGCCCCGCCAGCGCGACGACGACGAAGGCGATGCCGAGCATGTCCACGCCCATCCACGGGTTCAGCCCGCGGATCGGCGCGGTCAGCGCCCCGGCGATCCCGGCGAGCACGCAGCCCAGCGCGAAGGCGGCGGTGAAGAGGCGGTGGATGTCGATGCCGAGCAGCGACACCATCTCCTTGTCCTCGATGCCCGCCCGCATGATGGCGCCGTAGCGCGTCCTCTCGAGGAAGAGCCAGGCCCCCAGCACGAGCAGCGCCGCCGCGACCATCACGAAGAGCCGGTACTTCGGATAGAACGTGATACCGAGGTCGACACCGCCGCGCAGGAGGGGCGGCGGGAGCTGGCTCATGCCGACCGGGCTCCAGACCACGATGATGCCCTCGGTCACGATGAGCGAGAGGCCGAAGGTGAGCAGGAGTTGGTAATCGTGTCCGGCGCGGTACAGCGGCCGGATCCCTCCGTATTCGATCAGCACTCCGATCAGTCCCACGCCCAGCGGGGCCAGCAGCAGCGCCAGCCAGAAGTTTCCGAGGAGCTGAATCAGCGTGAAGAGGAAATACGCGCCGAGCGCGAAGAGGGCGCCGTGGGCGAAGTTGGGAATGTTGAGCACCCCCGTGATGATGCTGAGCCCGATGCCCATCAGGGCGTAGAGCATGCCCGTGGCGAGACCGTTCAGGAGCTGGCTGAAGAGGAGCGCGGAGCTCAGGTCGGTCCTAGAGCGACCCGATGTCCTTGCAGGCCGCGTACTCCACCGGCAGCGGCGTCGAGCCCGTGGCGATGATGTCGGCGAAGTCCATGGGGCCCTTCATCGCGTCCTTCTTCTTGCACCGCATGAAGAAGTACGGCCGCAGCGTCTGGTGCGTTTTGGGCTCTACGCGCATGCGGCCCACCAGGTCGTCCACCTCGAGGCCCTCGCAGGCCTTCACGACGTCCGCGACCTCGGTGGACCTGGCCTTGTCCATGGCCGCGAGCGTCATGCGCGTCATGCCGTAAGCGGCGGCGGGCGCATAGCCCGGAGGGCCGCCGAACCTGGTCTGGTAGCTCTTCACGAACTCGCGCGCGACCGGCGTGTCCGCCGTGTAGTAGAAATTCGAGCCGACCCAGAGATTCTCCCGAATCTCCGGGGCCAGCTGCACCAGCTCCTCGACGCCCGAGGACCACGTCATGATGAGCGGGAGTTTCGGCGTGAGCCCGAAGTTGAAGATCTCGCGCGCCCCGGTGACGGCGTCGAGCCCGAAGTTGATCATGACCACCACGTCGGGCTTGGTGCCCGCCGCCTTGGTGACGTAGTTCGAGAACTCGCGCTCGCCGAGCGGATGCCGGTCGGCGCCCACGAACTCGATCCCATGCCCCTTGCCCACTTCCTTCACGTACTTCTCGACGGACCAACCGAAGGCGTAGTCAGCGACCAGCAGGTGCCAGCGCTTGGCTTTGGGGTTAGCCTGCATGAAGGTGTCCACCACGGTCTTGGCGGCCGTGTACGGGCTCGCCGCCCACTGGAACGAGTAGCGGTGGCAGCGCGCGCCCGCGATGTCCTCGGTGCCTCCGCTGAAGTAGTGGAACACCTTCTTCCGCTTCGCGACCTCCGAGACGGCCAGGGCGACGCCCGACGACCACGGGCCGATGATGAACTTGGCCCCGTCGGAGTCGACCGCTTCCTCGGCCCGGCGCGTGGCGCTGCCCGCTTTGGTTTCATCGTCCCGGGTGATGTACTTGATGGACTTGCCCTGCACCTTCATCCCCCGCTCGTCGAGGGCCAGCTTCATGCCCCGGTCGAGGACGGGGCCCACGTCGGAAAAAGCGCCGGTGAACGACCAGAGGCCCAGCATGACGACTTCTTTCTGCTGGGCCCTGAGTACGGCCGGAAACCCGAGCCCCGCCCCGGCGGCCACGCCCCCCAGTTTCAGCACGTCCCGTCGGGTATATCCGCGCATGTCGGTCCTCCGCGCTCGTGTAGGTTCGATCGTTCCCGGATGGCTTGGTGGGGCGAGAATCAGACTAAGTGGGCCCGGTGTCAAGCCGCGGGGGGCGCAATCGGAAGGAGAACCGTTAGCAGGCTGCCGCGGCCCTTGACGCCGTCGCTCTCCACGCTGATCGTTCCGCCATGGAGCTCGACGAGCTTCCGCGTCAAGGCGAGGCCTAACCCGGTCCCGCCGTGCTCGCGGGCATACGAAGAGTCGACCTGCTCGAACGCGTCAAAAATCCGGGCCTGATCCTCGGGCTTGATACCAATCCCGGTGTCCGCGACCATGATCCGCAGCGCGCGGTTCGCGCTCTCGCCGGCCGCCAGCGCTGCGCTGACCGTGTCGGCCGTCACCTTGACGTACCCGCCGGGGCCGGTGAACTTGATCGCGTTGCTCAACAAGTTGTAGATCACTTGCTGCAGCCGGTGCCGGTCGGCCGTGATCGTGGGCAAGGCATCGTCCACGTCCGCGCTCACCGTGATGTTCTTCTCGCGCGCCAGCGCCTGGACGACGCCGACGACCTCCCGGAGGTCGTCGGCGACGGCCACGCGCGTGAGGTCGAGGGTCAAGCGCCCAGCATCAACCTTGGCCAGATCGAGCACATCATCGACCAATTTTCGAAGGTGCCGGCCCCCGGCGAGGATCGTCGTCAGATATTCGAGCTGGCGCTCGTTCAACTCTCCGTACGTCTTGTTCGCGAGCACCTGGGAGAATCCGATCACGGCGTTGAGTGGGGTGCGGAGCTCGTGGCTCATCGAAGCGAGAAACTCGCCCTTGGCCCGACTCGCCCCTTCCGCGGCGACCTTGGCGTCGAGGAGCTGCCGCGATTGCTCCAGCAGCTGCCGAATGTAACGCTGCGCTTCCCCGTGGAGACGGGCGTTCTCGAGCGCGACGAGGAACGCCAGGCCGACCGCCGCACTCAGTGCGGTCAACACTCCGGTCCACGTGCGCGCCTCGAGGCGCGCGGCCTCGGCCTGCGCCGCGAGAACCCGCGTGTGGATCGCCGCCATCAGCCCGTCCAGGCTCTCCTGGACCTCCTCGGCGAGCGGCCGCGCCTCGGCGTCGGTCAAGCGCAGGGCCCGGGCGCGGTCGCCGCTTCGGACGAGCGCCTGCCCCTGGGTGACGATGCGGCGGTACCCCTCGAACGCGGCGCGCGCCGCGCCGAGCTTCACGGCCTCCTGCTCGCTCTGCACGTACCCCGCGAGACTCTCGAGATCCTCGTCGATCCGCGCCGCCCGCTCGGTCCACGCCGTCGCGTAACGCGCGTCACCCAGCACCACCGCGCGCATCTCGAGCCGCACGAGCGGCGCAATCGACTCGCGGGTGGACGCGGTGAGGCGGATCGCGGGGACGGTGCGGGTCGCGATCTCCCGGTTGACGGACACGAGATTGCCAACTGCGTGGAAGCTGAGGAACCCGACGACCGCGAGTATAACGATGACGAGTACCGAGGTCAGGAAAGGTTTCGCGGCAAACCGCATGTCAGGAAAGACCGCAAGACGCGGACCATTTCCGGACAATCACGACAACTGCTGATGTCGTGGGCACTTACCCCGTCGCAGGGTCTTGATCAATCGGCTCGGTCGGGTGATTTCTGACCAGCCGACCCCTTACGATGGCTCGACAGTGACCAGCTCCGGAGTCAAATGAAAACTCGCTTCCGGAGGGGACGGCTTTGGGGCAGCGCGCGGCGCTGCCCCATGCCGTCAGCTTTCATTGCGATCAGCGTGCGAGCGGATCGGGGCGCAGCTGAAAGTGTACGACCACGGGCTTCTTTCCTTTGCCGCCTTCCATGAGCCAAGGCGCCCGGTCTCCGCTGGTCGTCCACAACCCCCGGCCCTTCCAGCCGGCGCTCGCGTCGTCGATGCGCCCGTCGAACCCCTTGGCGTAGAAGCCCAGCGGGTACGGGACGCGCAGCAGGATCATCTTGCCGTCCTTGAGTGCGACCAGGCCGTCGTTGAGGTTGGCGGTCGACATCGGCACGTCCTCGCCGAGCCCGAACGTGTTGTGCTGGTCGACCCAGGTGTAGTAGCTCGACTCGGCGCTGTTCTCGCCGATGCCCTGGAAGCCGGGGCCGGGGTACTGGTAGAACGTCCAGCCCTCCGGGCAGTGATCACCGGTGGCGTTTGGCCCGTTGAGCGGCCCCTTGCACTTGCGCCGGTCGAAGCTGCCGATGTGGCCGCTTCCCATTGACGCCCACACCACGCCCTGCTTGTCGATGTCGGCGCCACGGATGCCGAAATAGGGCTTTGGCACGTTGTAGATTTCCGCGAGCGCGGTCGCCGGCGGGTTCGGCCCCGGAACGAGCCGCACGACTGCCGCGGTACCGCCGAAGACTCCGACAGAGCCCCAAATGGACCCGTCGACGGGGCTCGGCATGACGGCATAGAAGCCTCCGCCGATGCGCTTGTCCTTGGTCGGATCGACTGGTTGATCGGGCTCGACGTAGTCGTCGCGCTTGCCGTTGCCGTTGGTGTCCAGCACGAACGCCGTCCACCCCTGTGCCTTGGCCGCGTCACCCGTCTCGTCGAACAATCTGGTGTTGACCCAGCCGATCACCGGGCCGCCACCGCTGGTCCAAAGCGTATCGTTGGCGTCGTAGCCGAACTGCAGATGATGCGTCTGGAAGCAGGTATCGACGAACGTGTACTTCATCGTCTTCGGGTCGAGGAACGTGAGGTGGCGGTTCGCGTTCTCAACCGGGAACAGCTTGGCCGAGGGATGGTCGGAGCCCTTCGTGCAGAAGCCCGGGTTCTTCGGGCCGCGCACCGTCGCCGCGAACCAGACCCTACCTTTCTTGTCGAACATGCCGTTGTGGTTGTTGGCCTTGGTGTCCCAGATCTTCTCCTCGCCCCAGTAGGGCGAGGGCGCCATTGGCCTGGGGATCGCGGCGTGCCCGGGCCCGAACGCCTCCGGCGTGTCGGCGTCGCGCACCGGAGCCGTGAAGCTCGTGACGGTGTGCGTCTTGGGATCGAGGATCGGGTAGACGTCCGTCGCGTATTCGGGCGAGCCGTAGACCGGGCCGTAGGCATTGACCGTCGGATAGCGCCGATCCGAGGCGATGAGGTCGTGGAGATACTTCTTCGGGTCCCCCCACTCCCACGTCGTGACGACGATGTTGCGCTCGACGCCTTGTGGCCGCGTCGGCTTGCTGTGCGGCAGCTCACCCTTGGCGATGCGGTCGGTCCAATCGCCGAAGTACTTGAACGGCGCGCCGCCCAGAACCCCGGTGAGCGGGTTCAGCATCAACGGTGCGGCCTGTCCCGACTGCACGCGGCGGATCCACGCCTTGTCCGATGACTCGAACTGGCCGAGCGCCGCGGGGATCGTGCGGGTGGACAGCTGGCCCAGCTGATGGCAGCCGACGCAGGACCTGTTCTTCACCACGGTGAGCCAGTCGCTCTGGGTGATCTTCGCGGGAATGTTGCTCGTGCCGCCGAATTGGCTCGCGTCCGGGATCTTGAGCATCGAGTACCAGTAGAGCGCCGGATAGTACTGCGCGGCCGCGGCCGCACTCGGCGCCGGTATCGCACGGAGATTCAATAGCTTGCCGGGCTCGCCGTCGACCTTCGCCGAGTCGACGAGGCCGTAGCCGCGCGCCCACACCTTGTATTTGGCTTTGGGAAGGTCGGGCACCACGTACCGGCCCCGGTCGTCGGTGACCACGATCTTGGCGAACTTGGTGGGAAGATCGCTCGTCTCCGCGATCACCCACACGCCGGCCTCCGGCCCGTTCGGCCCCGCGACCACGCCGCCGATATCGTCGCTGTCGATGCGCACCGCTTCGCTTGCGGCTGGCTGGGCGCTGAGCGTGACCGCCGAGCCGGCCGAGACCATGGCGAGCGCGCCCGCTGCTATGGTCAAATACCACGCCCTTTTCATCCTCATGACCCCGCTCCTTTCATCGCTTTCCGCTGCCCCGTGCAGGCGCGTTGCGCCTCGACCACCGAATTCGACCGCCTATTGCGCTTCCTGCGGGCTTTCGCCGCAATGGGCTGCCGCCCCCGCTACAGCGCTCGTGCTGGGACCTCGAGCCGCGTTGGTCGTTTGGGGTGAGGGACCAGCCACAAGACCAGCCCAGCCGCGCCGTAGCAGATGATGAACGCGATCAGCGCATGCGTGTAGCTCTGCGTCTGGTCGTAGATCCAGCCGGTGAACACCGCGGCGGGCATCGAGGCGAAGCTTTGGAACATGCTGATCCAGCCACGGATCGTGGCGAAATGTGTGCGACCGAAGCAGTCGCCGACGAGAGCCCACGTCACGGAGTTGATGCCATCACCAAACGAAAACAAGATGGCGAAGAAGACCATCGGCCAGAGCGCACCGTGGCTGTACGTCAGCACGAGGAGGCCCAGGGCACCCAGTAATACACCCACGGCGCCGATCCTCTGTTTCGACTGCCGGTCACCGAGCCATCCGGTCAGCGGCCGCACGATGACGGTACTGAGGGCCGTCAGCCCCACAAAAAACGCCGCCGTCGCCTCGTCCAGCCCCTTCCAAACCAGCAGCGGCACCAGGTGGACGGATACTCCGCTATAGGGAATATTGCGCAGGCCATGGAAGGCGGCGAGCAGCCAGAAGGCCGGCGTCCGTAACGCCTCCCTGGCCGTAAACTCCTGTGTGTCCCTGAGCCGATGCACGGGCCTGCTCGCACCTTCTGAGGGGTCGTGAGAGGCCCGACGCTCGCCGTCTGGAAGCAACCCCATGCTCTCCGGAGAGCGACGGATGAACAGGACCAGGGGAAGCAACATGAGCACGACGAGACCGGAGAGGAACGCGGCTGGTCGCCAGCCCAGCTTCAAGACGGCGAGCGCCACCAGGGGAAAGATCAAGACCCCACCGATGGCCTGGCCGGTTTGGACGATGGACATGGCGAGCCCACGCTTCCTGCGAAACCAGTGGTTGACCGCGGCCATGGTGGCCTGGTTGAAGCCGGCTTGAAAGCCAACGCTCAGGGGGCCAATGAACACCAGGACAAAGAGGACATAGCTAGGAGTGAAGGAGAGCAGCACGAACCCCAGCCCGGCGAGCGTCGTCCCGACGACCAACATGACCCGGACATCGAACCGGTCGATGAGGTAGCCCACGAGCGGACCTTCCAGGGCGGACTCCAGTTTGGCGAGCGAGAAGGGCAGAGAGGTTGCGGCCCGACTGAGGTGCAGCTCGGTGAGAACGGGGAGAAAATACAGAGTGAACCCGGTGTTGAACGTCCCGCCCTTCACGGCGTCCTGGACGCAGCCGATGATCACGATCCACCAGCCATAGAAAAGGCGGCCCGGGCTTTGCGAGAGTGATCGCGTCATGACTTGGGGTTGAGAATCCTGAGCGGCGTTCCTCGCAGGTAGGCCGCGATGTCTTCGACGCTATCTCGATAGCGGACCCGATACTGCGCCTCTGTCACATAACCGGCGTGGGGCATGAGCAACGTATTGTCGAGCTGCGTGAAGGGATGGTCGGGCGGTAAAGGTTCCTGGTCGAAGACGTCCAGCCCGGCGCCGGCGATGGCGCGCGCCTGGAGCGCACGTACGAGAGCCGTTTCGTCCACAATGGGGCCCCGCGCCGTATTGATGAGATAGGCCGTGGGTCGCATCAAGCTCAGCTCACGGACTCCCACCAGTCCCCGGGTTCGTTCACTCAGCTGGACGTGGATCGTGAGGATATCCGAGCGGGCAAACAGTTCGTCCCTGGTGACCAACGTCGCCCCGCACTGGGCGGCTCGCTCGGCTGTCAGGTTCTGGCTCCACGCGATGACCGACATCTCGAAGGCTACGCCCACCCTGGCAACCTTGGCACCCAGCCGCCCCAGGCCCAGAACTCCCAACACCCTGTTCTCGAGACTCATGCCGACCGTCGTGCCCCAGTGTCCGCGGCGCGTCGCGGCGTCCTCGCGCGGGATGTGGCGGACCAGGGCCAAGATCAGCCCCCAGGCCAACTCGGCGGGCGGACTTTCTGGACCGCCGGCCGTGCCGCATACCAGAACCCCAAGGTCTGTCGCAGCCTCCACGTCGATCGCCGCGTTGCGCATACCCGTCGTCACGAGCAGACGCAAGTTCGGCAAACGCTCCATGAGGTCGCGACGGAAAGGTGTGCGCTCCCGCATGCAGGTCACGATATCGAAATCCCGCAATCGATCCGCCAGGGCGTCACGATCGGTCAGATGATTCCGGAAGACCTGAACGCGACAATCAGGAGCCAGCGCGCTCCAGTCGGCCATCTCCAGCGCCACGCCCTGGTAGTCGTCGAGAACCGCAACCCGAGCCATCGCACACCTCCCTTGCTTTGCTTACTGTCGCCGGCCGAGGCCGAGAAACAGATCTCGCGTAACCAACTCGGCAACTTCCGCGACCGGCTTGTCGAGCACCCCGTCGACGAGGAGGGCTGAAAGGCCGTGGACGCTGGACCACGCAGTGAGTGCGAGATCTGCCGGCGGCTCCTCCGAGCGCACGAGTCCCGCGCGCTGACAGTCCGATATTGCGTCGACGACCACGTTGAACGTCTCCGTCGCGATCTGTCGCAGAGCGGGAAAGACTAACCGATCGGCTATCTCGCGGCCGAACATGACGCGGAAGTGTGAGGGGTGCGCCGTGGCGAATGTCACGTAGCCGAGCCCCACTCCCCGAAGCCGCTCCAACGGGCCGTCACCGCCGGCGCCTGCTGCACGACGCATGGCGGCCATCAGCGAACGGAAGCCGTCCTCGGCGACGGCGGCCAGGATCGCCTCCTTATTCGCGAAATGTCTGTACGGAGCGGCCTGTGAGACGCCGGCCAAGCGAGCGGCTGCCCGCAGCGTCAACGCCGCTGTCCCTTGCGTCTCCACAATGTGCAGTGCCGCATCCAGCAGCGCCCGCGGCAAGTCGCCGTGGTGATATCCCTTGGCGTGCCCGGGCCGCCGCGACCCGCGCCGGTTGCTAGGACGTTCTTGCCGCTCGCGCTGTCGCACGTTGCTCTCAGAGTAGCCGTTCAGTGTTGACACCGTCAACATTTCTATGTTAACAGTGTTCTCATCGAGCCGTGACCGGGACCTGACTCCATCAGGCCCCCTTGGAGGGTGAGCATGCGCACACGACGCTGGGTCCGGAAGTGGAGCCACGACCTCGAGGCCGATGGATTTTCGCCGCTCCTCCGCCTTCCTCGCGCTGAGCCCGGTTTTCGGACGATTCTTCGAGGTTGATGCCGTCGAAGCGCTGGAATCCGCCGCGGCCGACGCGCGGAAGCCGCCTGAGCGACCTGGACGAGATGCGGCGTCAGGCGGACGAGCTCACGATCAGCGCGTGGAAGGGCTACACAGGCCTGCCGTTCGGCAACCCGCCGAGACCGTGGCGCGTCGACGACGAGACGGTCGCGTATCCGATGCTGGAGGCGTCGCGGCGCCTCGGAATCAAGAACATCTGCCTGCACAAGGGGCTGCCGCTACAGAGCGGCGTCGAAGAGTACTGGCATCCCAGGGATCTCGAGCGCGCCGCGAAGGACTTCTCTCGTCCAATCGCTCGGCGCCGATCACGTGCTCTGGGGCACCGACTCCATCTGGTGGGGCTCCCCTCATTGGCAGATCGAGGCGCTTCGACGATTCACGATGCCCGAGTCGCTCATGAAGCGGTTCGGGTACCGTCCGCTCACGCCGGACGTGAAGGCACTGATCTTCGGCCTCAACGCCGCCCGCGTCTACGGAATCGATCCGAACGCGCATCGCAACCCGGTACCCCCCGACTACGTGTCGAAGCTGAGAGCGGCCTACTTGGACGAAGGGCCGACGCCGAGCCTCACCCAGTACGGATGGGTGCTCGGGAGCTGAGGGGAGAGGACGAACGGAGATCTCGCCATGAAGATCCGCAAGAGCCGTGAGCTCGTGATCGTCGGATCGGTTGCCATCACGCTGCTCTGGTCGTCGACAACCCCGACGCTCGCTCAGTCTCCCCAGGGGGGCTTCGCCCACGTGATCAACGCGGCCCGGGCGCATCCGGGGTGTCTCGGCGTGGAAACGGGACAGACCTCGAGTGGCAAGCGAATCATCTTCGCGTGGTTCGAGAACAAGAAAGCGCTGGTCGGGTGGTATCACTCGGACGTCCATCAGAAGGCGATGAAGACGGCGCTCCCGAACCAGACGTGGGACCGCGAGCCGCTCCCCGATCTGCCTGAAGACAGCGGGCCTATTCTCGCCATTGTCTCCTTGAAACTCCTCGACACGCCGAGCCCGGACGCGACATCCATGCCCATTGCGTCGATCGGGATCGAGCTCTACACCCCCCTGCCGGGCGGGGTGGCGGTGGGCGGACGGTTCGCTCCCGACGCGATCAAAGTGCGTGGACTGCGAGAGATCCCGCTAGGAACGGCGCAAGGTCAACCGCGCTGACGGCCTAATCCAGCCAATCCTTCTCTTTGAGCTTGCGGGGAAGATACTTCTTCGTGAGGAACTGGAAGTCCTTGTTGGCGAGGGCGTCCAGCTCGTATTTGAGCCCGCTCGAGAGCATCCGCTTGATCTCCTCCTGCCAGCTCTTCTTCTGGAACCACGTATAAGCGAGGAGCTCGCGGGCGCGGGCGATGTCCTTGTCGTTGAGCTTGATGCCCACGTTGCGCGGCAGCCCGTAGGATTCGGGATCTCCGCTCGAGAGCCCGATGAACTTGGCCTTCGGAATGGCCATGCGCTGGCTTTCGAAGGCGAGATTGATCGAGCCCTGCTTGACGACCGAGTAGATGTAGTAGCCCCACGGGTCGTTGTCCACGAGGACATAGACGGGGAGGCGCTTCTCCTCGTGCAGCCGCCGCGCCAGGCGCCTGACGCCGCGGGGCGGCTGCCCGTTTCCCGTCAGGAGAATGCAATTGTACGTGCGCCAGAACTTGTCTTCGGAGAGCCGGTTCCACTGGGTGCCTTTCTCGACCAGGAGAACGAAATCGGCCGTGCATCTCGTGATCTGTAGATATTCCGGCTCGACGATGGAGGGCACGGAATAGCCGCCTTTCCCGAGCTTGGCGCAGTCCACCCGGTCGCCGTCATCCACCAGCACCAGGGGCCCGACGACGGAGCCGGCGTTCTCGGCACGCACGTGCAGCTCCTCCCGGAGGGCCGCCAGCGTCACCTCCAGATCCTCGATGAGCGGATCGGACTCGTCCTGGGTGTCGAGGGTGTTCTCGTGCGAGTTCTTGATCGTGTGCTTGGTGCGGTAGTAGATCTCCCGGAGCGAGGTCGTGAGGTTCGCCCGCTGGAGCTCGCAGAGGGCATCGGCCACGAGGACCGTCTGCATGAACTTCTTGGCCATCCCGACGTTGAAGAACGACCGGGCCTGCTTCCGCTTGCCCATCTCGATCAGCCCATTGCGCTGGTTGAAGGTGACGTTCGAAAGGGAGCGGACCGGGATCGCAAGGGTGGGATCCTTGCGCCGCTGGGCGGCGGCGATCACCACGTCGGCCACCCCGACGAGTTTCTTCTCGACCGCGCTCGTTCTTCGCGGCTTCTGGGCCATGGGTGTGTCCTAGGCCTTCCTGCGCATAGCGCGGGTCGTGGGTTTCCCGGCCGTCCCCCGTTGGCCCCTCCGCCGCCGCCTCGTCTTTCCTGTAAGCCGCGACGGCTTGGCGGTCTTTTCTTCTTCTGCGGGAGCTCCGTTCGACGACACGGCCCCTCCCGGCGCTTCGCCGATCAGCACCGGGACCGCTCCTTCAACACCCTCCGGCGTGACGATGATCGAATGCGGGAGGCCTTCCGGGCCGCTTCCGTTCTTCCCCAGGAGCTCGTCTGTCTTTTCGCCGCCCGTCCGTGCCAAGGCCATCTTCTGGAGCTGCTCTTTCAGCTTGGCCGTGGGCAATCGGCCCCCCTTGAGGCGGTTGCACGACTCGACGACCTCCTCGATGTAGAGCTCGAAGATGTTACGCCGGCGGTGCTCGCTGTCGGCCCGCTCGCGTCGTCTGAGGAAGGCGCCCAGCCGTCGGCCGCACTCGCGCAACGCCAGCGTGATCTCTTTGCGGATCTCGTCGTAGTCGGCGATCGCTTCTTTGGACTCGCTGGTGAACGGAACCCAGACCGAGGCCATATGAACGAAGATCACCATGGGGCCGGACGGGAGTGCGCCTCGGGACTGAGACACTCCGTAGTTGCGCCAGCTCGTGTCGAGCACCGCCTTGAAGATCGCGCAGGCGGACTGCTGATAGAGGAGGGGCACCCGGTTGGCGTAGCGGATGACGCGGGCGAGCTCGTTATCGTCCTGCTGCTGCTCCCCTTCAGCCAGTGGTATGGCCTGCTTTTCCTGGCTCTCCTGCCCTTGCTCCGATCCCCGACCGTAGGCCAGACCCGCTTCGATCACGAAGGGGTTGCCGCGGTACACGGCTGGCGGCCGGCTCGCCGCTGTATAGAAGTCCCCTTTGATTTGCTGATACAGGCCCGAGAGGATCGCCGTTTCGCCGATCGGCGAGAGACAGTTGGTCGGCGGGGCCATGATCTTGGTCGACTGGATGGTCTTATAAAGAGTCTCGGCGGCCTGCCCGTGGACGTCGCGGGGACGCGCGCGGGGCGAGAGCCCCGCGGCCTTGCAGATGTCCTCCGCCAGACGCGGCGAAACCCGGCTGAAATCACCGGCCAGGAACCCTGAGAGCCAGTGGCTCTTCGTGTCCTGGAGCATCTTGAGCAGCATCCCGAGCTCGATGCCATAAGGGTGCGGCTTGATCTCGCGCGGCGACGGGGGGAGCTGGGGGTACGTCCTCGGATGCTCTTTCGTTTCTCCTTCTGGGGTGAGGTACGTCAGCCTAGCGTGCGGATTAGCGATGATGGTCTGCTCGATGTACTCGTCGACCGAGGCTCGCCCCTTCTGGTAGCGGCCCTCGACTTCCATCGTCACCTGGGTGCCACGCTGAGATTCCCAGTCGATCTGCTTCTTCTCGAGAATCTGCGGCTCGTTCTTCTTGGTATCGATCTGGACTTCGAAGTAGTGGGCGGGCGCCCGCGCACTCGTGCGGGAGATGATCTGCACGGGCTTGCCGGTCGTGAGCTGTCCATACATGCCGGCCGCCGAGATCCCCATGCCCTGCTGGCCTCGGCTCATGCGCAGCCGATGGAACTTGGACCCATACAGGAGCTTCGCGAATATCGGGGGAATCTGCTGGCGGATGATTCCGGGGCCGTTGTCGGTGACGGTGATCCGAAAGCGGCTCGCCTGGCTCGGAGGGAGCGGAGGTTCGCCGTTGGCGACGGCCTCCACCTTGACGACCACGTCTGGGAGGATCCCGGCTTCCTCGCAGGCGTCGAGGGCGTTGTCGACGGCCTCCTTGACGCAGGTGAGCAGCGCCTTGCGCGGATTGTCGAACCCCAGGAGATGCCGGTTCTTGGTGAAGAACTCGGAGACGGAGATCTCCCGCTGGCGAGCCCCCATCTCGACGGCGGATACCGCCGGCGTCGGCGGCGTGGCGGGCGGACTGGTCTTCGAGGGGTTCAGCTTCCGCATGTCCCCATACAAACAGAGTCCCATGCAGGGACTCAAGTTTTCCCTTCGCCATCCTCTGTGGTTGGCGTGCATTTGGGTTCGGCGTGTCGTGAAACATGCGGGCCGCCCGCGGCGCTAAGCTGTGGGCGGCGAACCGCCATGTGCCTGGCGCTGGCGGGCGGCAAGGCTCGGCCGGCCGGCGAGCTGGCCGCGCGCGCCGGCGTCTCGGCCCAGACGGCAAGCAACCACCTCGCCAAGCTCATCGCCGGCCGCATCCTGCGCGTCGAGCAGCAGGGGCGCTGGCGCTACTACCGCCTCGCGGACGCGGAGGTGGGGCACGCGGTGGAGGCGCTGGCCGTGGTGGCGCCGCCGCTGCCGCGCCGGGTCGAGACCGACGGGATCGACGGCGCCGCCAAGCGCCTCAAGGAGGCGCGAACGTGCTACAGCCACCTCGCCGGGCGGCTGGGCGTGGCGCTCGCTGACGCGCTTGTCGCCGAGCGCTGGCTCGAGGACGACGGCCGCGGCTATTTCGTCACGACGAAGGGCGAGCGCTCCCTGCGCGCGCTGGGCATCGAGGCGAACGGCCGGCGCGCGCAGGTGCCGGCGCGGCGGTGTCTCGACTGGACCGAGCGCCGGCCCCACGTGGCCGGCCCGGTGGGCACCGCGTTGGCGGAGCTCGCGCTGCGCCGCGGCTGGGTGCGGCGGCTGCGCGGTACGCGCGCGGTGCTCGTGACGCCGTCCGGGCGAACGCAGCTCCAACGTGTCTTCAACGTCCGCTACCAGGGAGGCGCGAAAGCGGTCATACATCCTCGTCGAGGACCGCGCGTTCCTCGAGCAGGTCTAACCGGGTGCTGACCAGCCACCAGGTCTCCTGCCTCCCCCCACCTGCAGGAGAAGGAGGAAGACAGGAGAAACCAGGTGTCCGGTCACCCTTTACAGGTTCGCCTGGAAATCGGTGTAGTCGCGAACCTTGCGGTAAATCTGCAAACGATTCCGTTGGCTGTCGGCTACGATGATGCGGTCGGTTTCCGGATCGAAGTCCACCGCCGTCGGGAAGCAGAAACGAAATTCTGGCTCCAGGCTCTTTGTCCGACGTCGGGCTTTCATCATATCGGGGTTGGCGTCGATGCTCTGCTGGCCCCACTTGGACATGACCTGGGCATCGCCGATGAGAGTTGCAAGCGGGCTTCCTTCAGAGTCGAAGATGCAAACCCGATGGTTCCCCCAATCGGCGACATAGATATCGCCGTCGGTATCCACGGCGACGTCGGTCGGATGATTGAGCAGGCCTGCCTTCGCATAGCCAGGCGTGCCTGAGGTTGACAGGTACGGTCCCAGGTAGGTGATGGCGTAAGCACCCTGAGGCACAGGCACCGTTCCGTACTGGCCGATCTTCATCAAGAACTTGCCCTGGGGAGACAGTTTTTGCACGCGGTGATTCTTCCAGTCCGCGACGTAGATATTGCCCGCCTGATCGAGGGTGATCCCCCACGGCTGGTTGAACTCGCCATCTCCGCTCCCGCCCTTGCCGCATTTGGCCACGAACTTTCCATCGGGGGTGAAGACTTGGAGGCGATTGTTCCCGCTATCGACGACGATGATGTTGCCGCTTTTCTCGCACACGAGACCGGCAGGGCGCACGAGCTCGCCATCACCACTGCCTGTCTTTCCCCACTTCCGGAGAAACTTGCCTTCACTATCGAACACGGAGATAGTGTTGTGCCATTCATCCGAGGCGTACACCTGGCCCTGGCCGTCGACAGCGACGCCGAACGGCCAGGTCGAACGTCCGTCCCCTTCGCCCCACTTGAAAAACTCGGCGAGCAGTTCCTCCTCGCCGGGAGCACCGATCCTCACGGTGTTGACCCGCATCCCGAAGTTATTTTCGTTGCCTCGGTTGGCGACGATGACGGTACCACCTTTCCCGAGGCACATCGTTTGGGGGTAGTTGAACCCTGTGCCCGCCGCCGCGCCACGCCCGACGGCATGGCTCCAGTCATAGACTCTTCCGCGCGCCACCGTTGTCAGCGCCATAGCCACTCTCCCATCTGATAAGTCGCCTTCCGGTATCCGGACGGCGTTCGTTCGCTGTGCGCCCTTCGGTCGAGCTGGCAGCCCCTCCGCTAGTTCAGGAAGGCTAGCTGCTCAAAGGCGCGACCGACGATTGGTTTCGAACTCACCTTCAGCCATTTCTCCAGAATCGTCGAGTAGATACTGCGGAAGTCCATACTGGGATTCAGGTCGCCCTGAACCAGGTGTTCCGCCTTGAGGGACGGATAATCGCCGTAGTGACCACCTTTGACCTTCTCACCGAGCACGAAGGCTGGCCCCGCGGCACCGTGATCCGTCCCTGAGCCGTTGTCGTGGACGCGGCGACCGAACTCCGAGAACATCAGGACGAGGACGTTGTCAGCATGATCGTGCTGTCGAAGATCTGTCATGAAGGCATCGAGACCCTCGGTCACAGCGCTCCACAGGCCGCCGTGGCCGGGATTCTGTCCGGCATGGGTATCGAAGCTGCCGTGATCGCAGTAGAAGATCCGGCTACCCAGATCCGCCAGATGCACCTGGGCGATACCCCGCAGCTTGCGGGCGATCGGGGTTTCCGGATATTTCACCGTGGACGCGTATCGCTGCGGCGCCACCTTCAGGACATCCGCGCCTTTCAAAGAATCCAGGCCCGTGGTGCCGAGGTATTCCATCACGCCACTACCCACCACCGGCGCGTACATGCGCGCGAACCGATCCAGCACCTTCAGGCGTAGCTCCCGCTCCTGGACGCTCGGCAGGAAGCCATACTTTTCCAGTGGGCCAGCCACGCACGCCACGGGAACGCCTGGCACCGCCAGCGCCCGGAACAGGCTCGGCCCGAAGCTCACGACCGTGATCACGTTCTCTTTGTTGGGGTCGTATTCGCGCGCCACCCGGCCCAACCAGCCCTCGGTCCCCACCTTGTCCGGCTCGCAGGTATGCCAGATGTCCATGGAACGGAAGTGCGAGCGCGGCGAGTTGGTATAGCCGGTGCCATGCAGGATGGCGAGTTTGCCCTCATCCCAGACCTTCTTCAGCGGGGCCATCGCCGGATGGAAGGCATAGTTCTTGTCGATGGGCAGGACCTGGGCGTCGGGGATCCCGACCGCTGGCCGGTTGTCCCGGTACAGCGGGTTGTTGTACGGAATCACCGTGTTCAGATAGTCGTTCCCACCCGAGAGCTGTACTACGACCAGTACGGGGTCTTTCTGCGTTGCGGCCATGCGTATTCCTCCTTACGCGCTGAGGCGCGTGATGTTAGGCGAATTGATACTCTCTCGTCGCCACGATCAGTTGCAGCATCTCGCCAACACGCTTGTCAGCGGTCTGGGCACTCACCTCACGATCCCAGCTGATCTGGCCCCACTCTTTGGCCTGATCGACGAGCTCCCGCCGCGTGTCGGCGCCGACTTCGACGGGGCCCAGCAGATCCAGACACCCATCGACCAGTTGCGCGACGAAGTTGATACGTGCCATCAAGGAGCCACTGTTGATCCACTCCTGACCCGTATGCCATCCTTCCACGCTCGGTGGATTGAGCAGATCCTGACCCATGTAGGAGGGCTGCATCGACAGATCGCCATAGCCGGGTCTGGGCATCTCGTAGCCACCCACCAGACGCAGACTGCCCACCACCACCTCAGCCGGGGATTTCATGTGCTGGAAGCGGGCGTTCTTGAAGAAGCTCGAGTTGAACAGCACACGGAGGACGGAGCGGATGTCATAGTGCGATTCGCGGAACGTGGTCGTCAGGGTGTCGATCGCCTTCGGATCGCGCGGCGGGTCGATCGACCAGGCGGGCACCTGGGGCTCGTCGGCGACGAAGAAGTTGTACAGATGTCGGCACACGAAGCCGGCACAGGCCGGTTGTTCCACAACGATGTTGATGATGTCTTCGCCGTTCAAGCGCCCACGATGGCCGAGAAACTCCTTCTCGCCGTCATCGTGATCCTCGGCGCGGTACTCGAACTTCCACGGGAACCGCCCATAGGGCAGGCGGGGGATCTTGGTCTCGAAGGTCCAGCCGGTGAAGGCGCGGGATGCTTCACGAACATCCTTCTCCGTGTAGCTGCCGACGCCCATGCTGAAAAGTTCGAGCAGCTCGCGTCCCCAGTTCTCGTTGACGGCCGTCCCATGGTTCTCGTTGTTGTCCAGCCAGAACAGCATCGTGGGGTTTCTGGCGAGCTCGACGAGCAGGTCGCGGTAGTTGCCCAGGCCGCGCTCACGGAACAGATTGATCTGCAGCAGCAGCTGATCGTAGTTGTCCACCTTCGAGTTGCCGGTGGCAAACAGATGGTGCCAGAACAAGGCGACTTTCTCTTCCAGAGGACGCTTCGTGTTCACGAGGTGATACATGTAGTTCACGTTGCCCATGGGGGGCTGCCCACCGGGAAGCAGTGCCGCCGGATGATAGCGCAGCAGCGTATAGACATCGACCGGCGGCTGTGTCTCGGGGTGCACCAACTCCTCGACCGTGGCCTCGTACCCCTTGGCCACGCGCGCTTCAAGTTCGTCGCGGCGTGCTCCGAAACCGGCACGTCGCATCAGGTGAGCCATCAGAGCGATGTCGTCTTGATATGCCATGCTCAGGCCTCCTTACTTCTAGGTATGAACCACCACCGTACGTCCACCAGGGCCTTCGTGTCGTCGCGCGCGCAGGCTCGGAGGTCTCACGTCGCGCGCCACAGACCTGACACCGGGCCGCCGCGGCGCCGACAGTTGCGGCAGCGGCCATAGAGCTCGACGCGCCTGTCGAGGACCTCCAAGCCAAACCGCGCGGCCGTGCGCACGTGCTCGCCGCGGGAGAGGGCCGCCCGGCCGCGCCGAGCTCCCTCGCGACACGGGAGGTCGAGGATCCGCCCACAGGCCACGCAGATGAAGTGATCGTGGGGCCCGACGTTGGGATCGAAGCGCAGCCCCGTCGCCTCGACCCGCTCCCGCAGCAAGCCCTCCGCCGCCAGCCTCCGGAGGTTGCGGTACACCGTCGCGAGGCTCACCCGTGGGAGCCGCCGACGGACGCGCTCGAAGACGATGGCCGCCGTCGGGTGGGTGTCGGTGGCGCGAACCACGTCGAGGATGACCCGGCGCGGCATCGTCGAGCGCAGGCCGCGCGTGCGGAGCGCGCCCTCCGCCGAAAGCGCGGCACCTGAGGGACGGGCACTTCTAGGAATCATTCGCGTCAGCTCCTAGCGAACGAGCCGGAGTCTAGACGGAGACCGCGACGATGTCAACGGCCCACCGTAGGTCATGTCGGGAGTACATGATTTGGCCGCTCCCGAGTGCAACGTGAAATGACCGCTCCAAGCGGGCGCCGGGGGAGAACTGGTCACCGAGGAGGTGACCATGGCCTACCCCGTCGGCGCCGTGGAGCGCGCCATGCAGGTCCAGGAGGTCATCTTGCGAGCGCTCAGTGGGCAGCTGACGTGGCTCCAAGCTGCCGACGTCCTCGGCCGGAGCCCGCGGAGTATTCGACGGCTGAGGTGGCGCTACGAGCACTACGGCTATGACGGGCTGGTGGATCGGCGCCGTCAGACGCCGTCGCCCAAGCGCGCGCCGGTCGCCGAGGTCGAGCGGATGCTGCACCTCTATCGGGCGCACTACCAGGGCTTCAACGTCCGGCACTTCCTGCGCAAGGCCCGCCGCGACCACGGCATCCCCTTCTGCTACGCGTTTGTGAAGCAGGCGCTGCAGGGCGCGGGCCTGGTGCCCAAGCATCGGGCCCGGGGCCGCCACCGCCGCCGGCGCGCGCCCCGCCCCTGCTTCGGCGAGTTGCTCCACCTCGATGGCAGTCGGCATCAGTGGCTCGCCCTGGTGCCCGAGCAGTGGCTGACCCTCCTCGCCGTGGTCGACGACGCCACCACGCAGGTGCTCTACGCCCAGCTCAGTGAGCGGGGCGAGAGTACGGTCACCGTCATGACCGCGTTGCGCACCGTGCTGACGACCTGGGGCCTGCCCGGCGCCCTCTACACCGACCGCGCCCACTGGGCCGCGCACACCCCCGTGGCCGGCGGTGCGGTCGATCGCACGAAGCTCAGCCAGGTCGGCCGCGCCCTTGCCCAGCTCGGCATCGAGCACATCCTCGGCTACTCGCCCCAGGCCCGCGGCCGCAGCGAGCGGATGAACGGCACCCTCCCGGGCCGGCTCGTCAACGAGCTGCGCGTCGCGCGCATCACCACCGTCGCCGCGGCCAATCGCTATCTGCGGGAGCGCTTCCTGCCCGACTTCAATGCCGAGTTCGGCCGCGCCCCCGCGGAGCCCGCCCCGGCCTTCGTCCCGCTCGGCGGCGTCGATCTCGAGCAGATCCTCTGTCATCAGGACGAGCGCGTAGTCGCCCGCGATAACACCGTCGTGCTCGATGGAATCGTCTTGCAGCTGGCCAAACAGCCCGGCCGGCGCTCGTGTGCGGAGCTCCGCGTGCTGGTGCGCCGCCACCTCGACGGCCATCACTCCGTCTGGCATGGCGCCCGGCGCCTCGGCCTCTTCGATGCGCGCGGCCGCGTCGTCACACCGGCGGCCGCGTGAATCTGAAAATCGAGCGTTCTGGGCAAGGGGCAGATAGCGGCCCCCTCCCTCAACGCACTGCTACGGGTCTGCAAATTGGCACGTGGACTAGCGAGCGCGGTCAAATCACGGTGTCAAACAGATGCGGTCATTTCACTTGTCAACGACACTCCCTGTCACTCCCTGTCACTCGCTAGTTCGGTCACGAAGTTCTAATCGGTCGCTCGCCTGCTCGTCGCGTATCTCTCCTGTCACGGCACCGTCGTCACGCGCCTCTCACACCGGAGGCTGACGCCGCGTGGCCGAGGGAGTGTGTCATTTCTGCTCAACTTTTTCCCTACGAAAGGAGCCTGGAACGCATGAAGCCGAAGAAACTGAAGTCGACGCGCTGGCGAGCCCGGCTCCGCAAGCGGCCCATGACCCTCCGCCATGAGGCGCTGCGCGAGGTACTCTGCCGGTTGGTCCTGCTCGGCCTATCGGCGGGGGAGATCGCGAGAAAGCTCCACCGGACCTCGCGGGCGATCCGCTACGCGATCAGCACCCCAGAGTTTGCGGCGCGCTTCGAGGCGTATCGGCACGAACAGTTCAGGACCCTGGATCGGAAGATCCACGCTCTCCTGCCCGCCGCGGTAGACGCGCTCGCCCGGTTGCTGCGACACAAGGACTGGAGGGCACGGGACGCCGCCATCGAGAAAGTGATGAAGGCGCATACTCCGCTCCTCGAACGGATCGCCGGGCAGCGCCCGCTCGATCCTCCTGGTTCGGTGAGCCTGATCCCGGCGGAGGCCATGACCGACGAGATGCGAGCCAAGGCTCGCGAGCTGTACGTAGGGGGGCGGTGGGGACGGAGAGGCAGGAGCCACCGGTTGCCGCATCCCGGTAACGCCCTGGAGGGGCGGGGGCTTCCGAGATTTGGGCGTTTATGTCGCTCACGCTCCGACGGCACT
>WNFO01002336.1_pt1 | contig 23453 bp, 22 predicted proteins | sample 5400251 | NCBI WGS metagenome assembly WNFO01 (sample SAMN13153354, study PRJNA577476) | soil metagenome | isolation source: 100 cm saprolite under Madrone tree | place: USA:California | collected 2016-06-14
CGAAGACACTGCCGGCGAGCAGCCGATTCGTGGCGCGAACCATGCCGTCGAGGGTGCTCTGGCCGGTGCCAGAGCGGTTGTCGAACATGTGCTTGGTGAGCGCGTCGTTGACGCTGATCACCGGGAACGCGAGCTCGCCCTTCGCCTGCATCGCCCGCAGCCGCTGTACGCCGGTGGTGGTCTCCTCGGTCCCGCCGATCACGTTCTCGAGCAGCTCGCGGCGATCGCTGACCAGGCTGGAGACCAGGTCGCACCCGTCGTCCATCGTCAGGTTCGGCGCATGGTCGAGCGCGGCCTTGATGTGGTCGAAGTAGGTGTCGCGATCCTCGCCCTTGATCGCGTAGACGCTGATGCCGTCGTCGACCAGCGCCGCCGCCACGTCGTCCTGCGTGCTCAACGGATTCGAGGCGCAGAGCACCAGCTCGGCGCCGCCCGCGTGCAGGGTGTGCATGAGATGAGCCGTCTCGCTGGTCACGTGCAGGCAGGCGCTGATCCGGATGCCCTTGAGCGGCTTCTGCTTCGCGAACCGCTCCCGGATGCTGGCGAGCACCGGCATGGACCGTCCCGCCCACTCGATGCGCCCGTGGCCCTTGGGGGCGAGGTTCAGGTCCTTCACGTGGTGCGCGGTCTTGAGGTGCTTCTTCGATACTGCCATGTCGTCTCCCAACGCAGCGCTAGGGGACACCATTCCATGGTGTCCCCGACTCGATCACGCGGCGCCCTTGAGCCCGGCGGCTTGCCGCAGCGCGTCCGCGCGGTCGGTGCGCTCCCAGGTGAACTCCGGCTCGCTCCGGCCGAAGTGCCCGTAGGCGGCGGTCCTCTCGTAGATGGGCCGGAGCAGGTCCAGCTCGCGGATGATCGACGCCGGCTTGAGCGAGAACGTGGCCCGCACCGCTTTCTCGATCTTCTCCTCGGGCACGACATGGGTCCCAAAGGTCTCCACCATGATGGAGACCGGTTCCGGCACCCCGATGGCAAAGGCGACCTGCAACTCGCAGCGGCGCGCCAGCCCGGCAGCGACCACGTTCTTCGCCACCCAGCGCGCGGCGTAGGCGGCGCTGCGGTCCACCTTCGAGGGATCCTTTCCGGAGAAGGCGCCGCCCCCGTGGTGTCCCATGCCTCCGTACGTGTCGACGATGATCTTGCGGCCGGTGACGCCCGAGTCGCCCATCGGTCCGCCGATGATGAACCGGCCCGTAGCGTTGATCATCCGCTTCATGTCCGGCGCGCGCAGCTCGACGGGAACCACCTTGTCGATCACTTCCAGATTGACGGCCTCGCGCAGGTTCTCCGTGGTAACCGACTCGTCGTGCTGGGCGGCGATGACCACCGCCTGCACCTTGTGCGGGCGCCCGCCGCGGTACTCCACCGTCACCTGGCTCTTCCCGTCCGGCCGCAGGAACTTCAGGTCGCCGCGGCGCGCCTTGGCGAGCTGCCGCGTGAGCCGGTGCGCCAGCGCGATCGGCAGCGGCATCAGCTCCGGCGTCTCGTCGCAGGCGTAGCCGAACATCATTCCCTGGTCGCCCGCGCCCTGCTCCTTGGTGGAGCTGGAATCGACGCCCATGGCGATCTCCGGAGACTGCTGCTCGACCGCGACCATCACGGCGCAACTGCGTGCGTCGAACCCCATGGAGCCGTCGTTGAATCCGATGCGCTCCACCGTGCGGCGGACGATGCTCGGGTAGTCGAGGCGCGCCCGGGTGGTGATCTCTCCGATGAGCAGGACGAGACCGGTCTTCACCGCCGTCTCCAGCGCTACGCGGCTCGACTTGTCCTGACGCAGCGATTCGTCGAGCACCGCGTCCGAGATCTGATCGCAGATCTTGTCGGGGTGGCCTTCGGTGACGGATTCGGAAGAGAAGAGCGCGTCGCGCAGCTGCATCGTTTGTCCTCAGACCCGGCGCATGCCGGCGTGGAACGAAAGGCCGCGCAGAATCGCCCTGATGCCGCGGCCTGTCAACGTCAAACGGAACGTTCCGAAGCCGTCCGGCCGGCGTCGGAAAACAGGGTCGGGAACCGCCTCTGCATCTGGTCCAGCACGTATCGTTCGATCTCGTCGTGCGAGGAGAACGCCATCGCTTCGTCGAGCATCTTCCTGGCGTCCCGGACGTCCGCGGCCCGGATCACTCTCTTCACCTTGGGGATGTCGGCCGGATTCATGGAGAGCGTGTCGAGCCCGAGCGCGAGGAGGACGAGGACGTAGGCGGGATCGCCCGCCATCTCTCCGCACATCGCGCACTCGATCCCGGCCGCTTGCGCGCCTTCCACCGACGACTGGATCAGCCGCAGCACGCCGAGATGCAGCGGACGGTACAGGTACGCCACGTCCCGGTTGGAGCGATCGATCGCGAGCGAGTACTGGATGAGGTCGTTGGTGCCGATGGAGAAGAAGTCGCACTCCTGCGCCAGCCGGTCGGCGGCGAGCGCGGCGGCGGGCGTCTCGATCATGATCCCGATGGGGATCTTCTCCGCCACCGGCTTGCCCTCGCGGAGCAGTTCCTGCCGGACGGCCTCGATCTGGGCCTTGGCATCTCTCAGCTCGCCGACGGCGGCGATCATGGGCAGCATGATCTGCAGCTTGCCGTGCATCGACGCGCGCAACAGGGCCCGGCATTGCGTGCGGAAGAGCTGGGGATGCCTGAGCGTGAACCGGATGGCGCGCAGCCCCAGCGCCGGATTCGGCTCATGCGAGCGCTGCCCGATGGGCAGCTTGTCGCCCCCGAGGTCCAGGGTGCGGATGGTGACCGGAAGGTCCTTCATCCGTTCCAGGATGGTGCTGTACGCGCGGTAGTGCTCCTCCTCGGTCGGCAGCTCTTCCCGGTTCAGGTAGAGGAACTCGGTCCGGTAGAGCCCGACCCCCTCCCCGCCATGGGCGAGGACGCTAGGCACCTCCTCCGGGAACTCGATGTTCGCGAGCAGGTAAACGCGGCGTCCGTCGAGCGTCTGCGCCGGCAGATCGCGATCTTCGAGCAGTGCCGCCTCGCGAGACTTGGCCGCGGCGCGCGCCGCCTCGAAACGCTTCACTTCCTCCGGGTCGGGCGAGACGAGCACCTCGCCGGTGCTGCCGTCCAGCGCGATCAGGTCGCCGGCCCGGGCAATCTCGCTCGCCTGTCCGGCTCCCACGACGCACGGCACCTCCAGAGCGCGCGCGAGGATGGCGGTGTGCGAGGTCTTGCTGCCGAAATCGGTGACGAGCCCCTTGACCCTCCCTGAGGCGAGCAGGATCGCGGCCTCGGCGGTGGGCAGGTCATAGGCCACGATGACCACGTCCGCGTCCGGCAGCGACACCGTGATCGGGTTCTCGCCGATCAGGTTGTGCACGACGCGGTCGCCGACCTCGTCCAGATCGGCGCGACGCTCGGCAAGGTAGCCGTCGGCGCCCAGTTTCTCGCTCATGTCGCGCACCAGCCGCCGCACCGCCCATTCGGCGTTGAGCAGCTCGTCCCGAATCAGGCCTTTGGCGCCCTCGAGGAGCGTCGGATCGTCGGCCATCATCCGGTGCGCATCGAGAATGTCGCCCTGCTCTCCGTCGCCCAGACTCCGGCGGATCTGCTTCAGCTGGTCGACCGACTCCTTCACCGCCGCGTCGAGCCGTGCAATCTCGTCCTCTACCTGGTCTGGCTGGACGTGGTAGCGCGGCACGCGGGCGCGCCGCCGGTCCACGGGGAACACGCGCCCGATCGCGACGCCGGGAGAAGCGGGGATTCCGGTCAGCTTCGCCAAGGCTCCCGCAGGTCTATCACAGGCGGGAAAGCTTCACTTGGAGCCGGCGCAAGTCCTCGTTGGCCTTCAAGTACTGGCCTTTTCCCTGCTCCTGGGCCAGTTGGGACGCCAGCTGGGGCGCGACGCCCTTGAGGGCAGGGCGGGCGGCGGGGACGGACGCCAGCCAGTCGAGCGCGCGGGTGGCGGCCGTGCGAACCAGGAGCTCCTCTTCGCCGGCGGCCTTGGCGAGCGCGGCAATCGCCTCCGCGGCGCCGGCCCGGCCGAGTTCGTAAGCGGCGCGGGCGCGGACGACTGGATCGGGGTCCTGCAACTTGGGAAGCCAGCAAGACGCATCGCTGGCGCAGACCCGGGCGGCTTCCAGGGGCTTCGAGAGCTCGCCGAACTGCGTCGCGAGCAGGTCGCAGGCTTGCCGGGGATCGGCGACCGGCATCGTCAGGTCGCTGAGCTGACGCGCGCAGGCCTGCTGCGATCCCTTCGCTTCGCGCATCGCCAGCGTGAGCACGTCCTTGCCCAGCACCGGCTCCCCGAACAGCGCCGCCGACTGCGCCACGGTGAGGCGCAGCTTGAGCAGGCCGGTCTGGGCTTTCCTCATTAATTCGCGTGCTTGCGCGCGATCGCCGATCCAGACCAGCGCTTCGGCCGCGAACGTGGTCACCTCCTCGTCCTGCGCGTTGGCCGTGGAGACCACGGCCTGAACGGCGGGCGCGGCCTGGGTCGCGCGCATGCGCCCGAGCGCATTGGCGGCGAACATGCGGACGAGATTCGACAAGAGGCGCGACGTTCCCGGCACCGGGTCGGGGTCGACGTACTTCAGCTTCGCCACCAGCACCGGCACAGCGCGTTGGTCCTCGAGATCGCCGAGCACCAGCGCCGCCTTCGCGTACGTCCCCGCCGGCGCCCGGTTGTTCTCCTTGGCCCAGGCCAGATAGGCAGGGTCCTGATCCTGCGCGATCTTCATCAGTGGCTCGACGGCCGCCTCGCCGAGCAAGAACAGCGCGAACGAGCTCTCGGGCAGGAAGGAGACGCCTTGCCGCTCGATCACGAGTCCGTGCGCGAGCGCCGGGATCGCCGAGGGATCTCCGATGTCCCCGAGGGCGACGATGGCCCGCTTGATCAGCAGCGGCGGAGCGGTCGGGTCGTCCACGATGTGCGACAATTCGAAGATGGCGTCCTTCGCCTTGACGTTCCCGAGCGCTTCGACCGCCGCGATCCTGACGTTGTCGTCGCTCGAGCGCGCGAGCCGCAGCAGCGCCGGCCCGGCGCGAGCGTCGCCGATGTTCCCCAGCGCTTCCGCGATCCTGAAGTTCGTGCGGTTCGCCGCGCGCGCCGCGGTATCGCTGCCGGCGCCCACGGTCGTATCCACGGCAGCGAGCAGCGCATCGACCTGCTCGGGGCCTCCCAGGTCCTCGAGCGCAAGCGCCGCATCCTCCTTCAGCAGCGGGTCCTTGAGCAGCAAGGCGATCTGCGGGGCAGCCTGCTTCGCCTTCAGCTTGCGAAGCTGCTGGACCGCCTGGACGCGGACCTTGGGATCGTTGTCGTCCAGCCGCCCGATCCACGTCTTTGGATCGTTCGCGTCGCGGGGCTTGCAGGCGATCAGCGACAGCGCAAGGGCGAGCGCGAGAGGTCGCATCGATCCTCGCGTACCCGCCCTGGCCGGTTCCGTCAATTCTTAAGACAGCCTCCGGCCTTCATCGCTTCGCGACCGCCGGCATGCCGGTCGCTTTGCTAAGTTGCGGCCGCCATGCGCATCGCCTTCCTCGGAACGCCGGAATTCGCGCTCCCCATCGTCGAGGCATGTGCGCGGGCTGGGGAGCTGGTGCTGGTGGTCGCACAGCCGGACAAACCGGTCGGACGCCACCAGGAGTTGCAGGCGCCGGCGACGAAGCGGTGGGCCCAGCAGCACGGCGTCCGCGTCGAGCAGCCCGACAAGGTCAAGCAGGGCAGGCTCGCAGCAGTGTTCGCCTCGGCCAGACCCGACGTCGCGGTCGTGGCGGCGTACGGCCGGATCCTGCCGCCCGACGCGCTGGGCGTGCTCCTGCACGGGTCCCTGAACGTCCACGCCTCGCTTTTGCCCGAGCTGAGGGGCGCGGCGCCCGCGCAATGGGCGGTCGCGCGCCGGTACCGTGAGACCGGCGTCACGATCATGCAGATGGACGAGGGCCTAGATACAGGGGACATCCGCCTGCAGCGCAAGATCGCCATCGCTCCCGACGAGACCGGTGAATCGCTCCTGGTCAAGCTCGGTCATCTCGGCGCAGACACGCTGACGGAAGCGCTCGACCTGCTCGCGCAGGGACGGCTTCCGCGCATCCCGCAAGATCACGAGAAAGCGACGCTCGCGCCGCTGCTCTCCCGCGAGGATGGCCGCGTGGATTGGAGTCGCACGGCGGCGGAGCTCGACGCGCGCCGGCGGGGGTTCACACCCTGGCCGGGCGCCTGGACCACGGTCGATGGCGCCGTGCTGAAAATCCAGTCCGCGAGGCCCGTTGCAGGTTCCGGCGCCCCCGGAGAGCTGCTCCAAGGGACGACGGTCGCGTGCGGCGAGGGCACGGCATGGGAGCTGCTGGAAGTGCAGCCCGAAGGAAAGAAACGCATGCCGGCGCCTGCATGGCTGCAGGGCGCCCGCCTGAAACCCGGCCACCGCCTCGGAACCTGAGGTAGATTCGCCCGATGCTCATCGTCCTGCATCCCGACGTGTCCAGAGAGGCGCAGGCGGTCATCGAAGGCCGCGTACGCGAGCTCGGATTCACCCCGCACGCCATCTCGGGCGCCGGCCGCACCGCCATCGGCATCACCGGCAACAAGGGGCCCATCGATCCCGGACACTTCCGCGAGCTGCCAGGCGTGGCGGACTGCATCCCGGTCACCGCGCCTTACAAGCTCGTCTCCCGCGAAGTGAAGCACGAGGACACGGTGGTGGACGTCGCCGGCGTGCCGGTGGGCGGACCGGACCTGGTGGTCATGGCGGGGCCCTGCGCGGTGGAGAGCGAGCAGCAGATCCTGGCCGCGGCGCGAGGCGTTGCGGCGAGCGGGGCGTCGCTGCTGCGCGGCGGCGCGTTCAAGCCGCGCACCAGTCCTTACGACTTCCAGGGACTCAAGCAGAAGGGACTCGAGCTGCTCGCCAAGGCGCGCGCCGAGACCGGGCTGAAGATCGTCACCGAAGTGAAGGATACCGAGACGCTCGGGACGGTGGCGGAGAGCGCCGACCTCCTGCAGATCGGCGCGCGGAACATGCAGAACTTCTCCCTGCTCGAGGCGGTCGGCGACATGCGCAAGCCGGTGCTGCTCAAGCGCGGGATGTCCTCCACCATCAAGGAGCTGTTGATGGCCGCCGAGTACATCGTCTCGCGCGGGAACAAGCAGGTGATCCTCTGCGAGCGCGGCATCCGCACGTTCGAGACCATGACGCGCAACACGCTCGATTTGAACGCCGTGCCGATCCTCAAGCGCGAGTCGCATCTGCCGGTGATCGTCGACCCCTCGCACGGAATCGGGATCCGCAGCGCGGTGCTCCCCATGGCCCGGGCGGCGGTCGCCTGCGGGGCGGACGGCTTGATCATCGAAGTGCATCCCGATCCGGACCGCGCCTTGAGCGACGGGATGCAGTCGCTGAACCTCGCCGGGTTCGAGAAGCTGATGCGCGAGGTGGAGAGGATCGCCGCCGCGATGGACCGCGCGATGCATCGGGTGGCGCGCGCGTGAGGGCACGGGTCTCGCCGCTGCGAAAGCCGGTGCGAGCCGACGGCGTCCGCGTGCCCGGCGACAAGAGCATCTCCCACCGCGCGCTGCTGTTCGCCGCGCTCGCCGATGGGGAGAGCCGGGTCGCCGGCCTCTCCGGCGGCGACGACGTTCGCTCCACGGCCAGGTGCCTGGCGCAGCTCGGCGTCCCACTGCTGCGCGGCGATGGCACGCCCTGGGGACCGAAGCCGCGCTCCCAGGAATTCCCGGAAGAGGGGCGGGCGACGTTCCTGCCCCCGGAGCGGCCGCCGTGCAGTGCGCCGCTTCCGGAGCGCGATCATGACATGCAGGAGGACGACGCCATCATCCTCGGACGAGGGCTCGGCGGGCTTCGCGATCCCGTCGGCCGGCTCGACTGCGGCAACTCCGGCACCACGATCCGCCTGCTTCTGGGGATTCTCGCGGGGGCGGGGGTCGAGGCGACGCTGACCGGAGACGAGTCGCTGTCGCGGCGTCCGATGGAGCGCGTGGCAAAGCCGCTGCGCCAGCTCGGGGCGGAGATCGACACCACTCACGGCAAGCCACCGGTGATCGTCCGCCGCGGCCATCCGCTTCGTGGGAGCGCCATTGCCTCGGACGTCGCCAGCGCTCAGGTAAAGAGCTCCGTGCTGCTCGCGGGCCTCTTCGCGCAGGGCGAGACCAGCTTCACTGAACCGGCGAAGAGCCGCGACCACACCGAGCGGCTGCTGCGCACGATGGGCGCGGAGATCGTCCAGCGCGGCAATACCGTCGCGGTCCGGGGTCGAGCGAAGCTGCGCGGATTCGCGCTCGACCTCCCCGGCGATCTCAGCTCAGCCGCCTTCCTGATCGCCGCCGCGCTGCTGGCGCCCGAGGGAAGTACGCTGTCGCTGCAGCACGTCGGCGTGAACCCGACCCGCGCCGGCTTCCTCGACGCCGTGGCGATGTTCGGGGCGCGACTGCAGCTCGAGCTCGGTGAATCCGGCGGACCGGAGCCGGTGGCCAGGCTGACTGTCCAGGCACAGAAGCTGCGCGGAGCGGAGCTCCAGGGGGACCTCGTCCTCCGCGCCATCGACGAGGTGCCCATCCTCGCGGTGCTGGGCGCCTGCGCGGAGGGCGAGACCGTCATTCGCGGCGCGCAGGAGCTTCGCGTCAAGGAGTCGGATCGCCTGGCGCAGATGGCGGCGGGGCTTCGCGCGATGGGCGCGCACGTGGACGAGCTGCCGGATGGCCTGCGCATCCAGGGCGGTGCCCTGCGGGGAGCAGCAGCGATCGATTCCGCGATGGACCACCGCATCGCGCTCGCCTTTTCGGTGGCGGCGCTCGCCGCGCGCGAGCCGTGCACGATCTCCGGAGCGGAGTGGGCCGACGTCTCGTTCCCCGGCTTCTACGCCCTCTTGCGCACGATGGGCGCGGAGGTGGAGATCTTCTCCTGATGCGCGCCCTTTACGTCCTGCTCGGCGATCCGGTCGCCCATTCCCGCTCGCCGGCGATCCACGCGCGCGCGTTCCAGATCCTCGGCGTCGACGCGGTGTATGCACCCTGCCGGGTGACCGACGTTCCCGCCGCGGTGCGTTCGTTGCGCGCGCTGGGCGTCGCGGGCGCCAACGTGACCGTCCCCCACAAACAGGCCGTGATCGCTTCGTTGGATCGGCTCGATCCGGCAGCCGAGCGGATCGGCGCGGTGAGCTGCATCGCGAATCGGGACGGCGCTCTGCACGGGCACAACACGGACCGCGAAGGCGTGCTGCGCGCGCTGGGCACCTTTTCCGGGCACGCGGTCGTCCTCGGGGCCGGCGGCTCGGCCAGGGCGGTGGTGGATGCATTCCGGCCGGACGTGACCGTGGTGAACCGGACGCGCGCGCGAGGCGAGCAGCTCGCCCGGGAGATGGGCGTGAAGGCCGGCGGCCTGGAGGCGCTGGCGCGCGCGGACCTGGTTGTGAACTGCACGACGGTCGGCATGAACGGCGACGAGGTGCCCCTCGACCCCGCCTCGCTCCGCGGCACGGTCGTCGATCTCGCGTATTCGGCGCGCGGAGATACCGCGCTCGTTCGTGCGGCGCGCGCCCGCGGATTGCGCGCCGTCGACGGGATCGAAGTCCTGGTGCAGCAAGCCATCGCATCGCTGGAGATCTGGCTGGGGCGGCCGCGCCTGGGCGAGTTGGCGCCGGAGTTGCGCAAGGCGGCGCTCGCGTGACGCGCCTGCGCTTCCTCACCGCCGGCGAATCACACGGCCCGGCGCTGGTCGGCATCCTCGACGGGCTGCCGGCGGGGCTCGAGCTCCTCGCCGAGCACATCGAGCGCGATCTGCAGCGGCGCAAGCTCGGCTACGGCCGTGGCGGGCGCATGGCCATCGAGCCCGAGAAGCCCCGCATCCTCGCGGGCGTGCGGCACGGGAAGACGCTCGGATCGCCACTCGCGCTCCTGATCGAGAACGCCGATCACGCGAAAGCGTGGTCGGAGCGGATGGCGGTCGAGCCCGTGCAGGACCCGGGCAAGCTGGTCTCGCTTCCGCGCCCCGGGCATGCGGACCTCACGGGGGCGATGAAGTTCGGCCACCGGGACCTGCGCAACTCCCTCGAGCGCGCCAGCGCGCGCGAGACCGCGATGCGCGTCGGCCTGGCCGCTGCCGCCCGCCGGCTCCTCGACGCGTTCGACGTCCGGATCGGTTCGTGGGTGACTTCCATCGGCTCGGCGCGGGCGCGCGACGTCTCCGGTCTGGAGGGCATCGAGGACGCGGAGGCGCTCGCGCTCAAGGCGGACGCATCGCCGGTGCGCTGCATCGATCGCGAGGCGGAGGAGACCTTCCGCGAGCAGATCGAGGAAGCGCGCACCCGGCGCGATACGGTGGGCGGCACCTTCGAGGTGCGCGTGACGGGGCTCGTGCCGGGACTGGGCAGCTATACGCAGGCCGATCTCCGTCTCGACGGCCTCCTCGCGCGCGCGCTGGCTTCCATCCCGGCGATCAAGGCGGTCGAGCTCGGCGACGGATGGCGTGCGGCAGAGCTGTTCGGCTCGCAGGTCCACGATCCGATGGGACGCGCCGGCGCCGGAATCACGCGCGACACGAACCACGCCGGCGGTCTGGAAGGCGGCGTAACGAACGGCGAGCCGCTGGTCGCGCGCGCCGCGATGAAACCGATCGCTACGGTGCCGGCCGCGCTGAGAAGCGTCGATCTGCTCACCGGCGAGGCGGACGCAGCGCACGTGGAGCGCAGCGACACCTGCGCGGTCCCGGCGGCTGCGGTGGTCGGCGAGGCGGTGGTCGCGCTCTGCGTCGCCGACGCGCTGCTCACGAAGCTTGGCGGCGACTCGATGGACGAGCTCCACGCAGCGCTGCGGCTCGCCTGGCGGCGCGCGCGCCCGCTCGCAGGACACGTCTGGCTCTGCGGCCTTCCCGGAGCGGGGAAGACCACGCTCGCGCCGCTGCTCGCCTCCGCGCTCGGGCTGCCGTTCGTCGAGATCGATTCCATGGTGGAGCGCGAGGCCGGCAAGAGCGTGTCGGAAGTCTTCTCGTCGGAGGGGGAGGCCGGCTTCCGCCATCGAGAGGTGGAGGCCGTCCGCGCCGCGGCGCGCGGTCCGCGCAGCGTCATCTCCGTCGGCGGGGGCGCGCTCGGCTCCCGCGCAGTCCGGCTCGCGGTGCGGAAGACGGGACATCTTCTCTGGCTGCGCACTCCGGTCTCGCTCTGCGCGGAACGCGCGGCGACCGGGCGGCCGCTGCTCGCCGGCAATCCCCACGCGCGGCTCGCGGACCTGGCGATCGCGCGGGAGCCGCTGTACGCGCGGCTCGCGGACGCCGTCCTCGACGTGGTGCCGGGCGCGTCACCCCAATTGATTTCCGCGCAGGCGGCCTCGGTCGTCTCGGCGTTGGAGGAGCAGCGTGCCCACCATTGAGGTGCGCTTCGCGTCCGGCACCCGCACCGATTGCGTGATCGAGCCGGGTGCGCTGCAGCGGCTCCCGGCCCTCTGCGCCGGGGCCGGACTTGGCGGGACTCCGGGGCTGCTCTGCGACGCTCGCGTGCTCTCGCTCCATCCCGACGCCCTGCTCTCGCTCGGGGAGCACTTCGGCGATCCGATCGGCCGGGCCGTCAGCGAAGCGCGCAAGACGTTGCCCGAGGTCGAGGCGATGTGCGAGGCGCTGACCGCGCACGGCGTTGGTCGCGACGGGTACGTGGTTGCGATCGGCGGCGGCGTTCTCACCGATCTCGCCGGCCTGGCGGCGGCGCTCTACTTGCGCGGCGTTCCCTGGGTGAGCGTGCCTTCCACCCTGCTGGCCCAGGTGGACGCCGGCCTTGGCGGGAAGACCGGAGCCAACCTGAGCGCTGGCAAGAACCTGATCGGGGCGTTCCACCAGCCGCGGCTGGTCATCTGCGATCCACTGCTGCTCGCCACCCTTCCTTCGCGCGAGCGGTGGAGCGGCCTCGCCGAAGTGGTCAAGTGCGCGCTGCTGGAGGGCGGCGATCTGTTGCAGCGATGCGAGCGCGATCTCGAGCAGGCCGCGGCGGGGGAGGCCGAAGCGCTCGCTCCGCTGGTCGAGGGCGCGGTGCGGCTCAAGGCGCGCATCGTCGCCGCGGACGAGCGCGAGGGTGGTCAGCGCGCGTTCCTCAACCTGGGCCACACCGTCGGCCACGCGCTGGAGGCCGCCACGGGCTACACCCATTTCTCCCACGGCGAGGCGGTGGCGCTCGGCCTGCGCGGCATGCTCGCGCTCTGCGACGGCATGCCCGAGCGGGATCGCGCCCTGCGCCTCGTCGAGCGGATCCGCATCGCCGCCGGCAGCGGCTTGGACTCCGGCCAGCGGGAAGCCGCGCTGCAGGCGATGAGGCGAGACAAGAAAGTCCGCCGCGGCGGCGTCCGGTTCGTGCTTCTGGAACGCATCGGAACGCCGGTGCTGCGCGAGGCCAGCGCCGAGGACTGCGCCCGCGCGCTCGCGGCCGCTCTCGCGTAGACTCAGCCAGGATGAACATCCTCCTCCTCAACGGCCCGAACCTGAACCTGCTCGGCGAGCGGGAACCGGAGATCTATGGAAAGACGACTCTCGCGGAGTTGGAGCAGATGGTGGTCTCGCGAGCGCGGGAGCTCGGGCACACGGTGCGCGCAGTGCAGTCCAATCATGAAGGCGCGCTGATCGACGAGCTGCACCAGTCGCGGCGCTGGGCCAACGGAGTCATCTTCAACCCGGGCGCGTTCACGCATTCTTCGTACGCGCTGCGCGACGCGATCGTTGCCACCAGGCTCCGGGTCGTCGAAGTGCATCTCTCCGACATCACCAAGCGCGAGCCATGGCGGCGCGTGAGCCTGCTGGAAGAGGTCTGCGCCCATCGCATCCTTGGCAAGGGCGCCGCCGGCTACCTCGAAGCGCTGGAGTGGCTCGTCCGGTGAGGATCGCCTATCACTGCGAGGACGTGGTCGGCCGGCGAATGGCCGGCCCGGGAATCCGAGCGGTCGAGCTGTCGCGCAGGCTGGCCGCCCGGCACCGGGTGACGCTGGTTGCCGAGGGAGCCGACGAGCTCGAGGACGAGCCGTTCGGCACTTCGCGGGACCTCGGTGCGGTCCTCCGGGATTCAGACGCGTTCATCGCGCAGGGATTCGGCTTCCCCTTGCCACACCTGCTCCGTTTCGGCGGGCGGCTGCTGCTCGATCTCTACGATCCGGTCCAGCTCGAGCAGCTCGCCCGGATGGACCCGCATCCCACGGCGGAGCAGATCGTGCAGGTCGGATACGTCCGGCGCCGTCTGCAGTATTTGATCCGCCGGGCCGACCACGTGCTCTGCGCCTCGCGTCCCCAGCGCGCGCATTGGCTTGGCTGGATGGGCGCCTGCGGAAGGCTTTCGCCACAGGCGCTCGCCGGCGACCCGGAGGCGTCGCGGCTCCTCGCGGTGGTGCCGTTCGGGCTCCCCGAGGCGCCGCCGCGGAAGGGCGACTCGCCCTTGCGCCGCGCCATCGAGGCTGCGCCCGAGGACCGGATCGCATTCTGGAGCGGAGGCCTCTGGGACTGGATGGATCCGGCGCTCGCGGTCCGGGCTGCGGCGATCGCGCGAAAGCGGGTGCCGCGCCTCGAGCTCGCGCTGCTCGCCGGACAGCGGCCCGGGAACGCCGCTCCTCCGATGCGCGCGGCCGCTCAGGAAGCGCGCGCGGCGGCGGGGCCCGGTGTGCACTTCGTGGACGCGTGGGTGCCGTACGAGGATCGCGGCGCATGGCTGCTCGATGCCGACCTCGCCGTCTCCGCGCACAGGCCGTCGCTGGAGGCGGAGCTCGCCTACCGTACCCGGCTGCTCGATTGCCTCTGGGCGGGCCTCCCCGCCGCGTGCACTGCCGGAGATGTGCTCGCCATGGATGGCGAGCGGGAGGGATGGGCCCGCGCTGCTCCTGCCGGCGACGCCGAGGCGCTCGCCGATGCCATGGTCGCCCTCTGCGAGCCCACCGCCAACGAGAAGGCGCGCTCCGCCGCTTCACGCGCCGCCGGCGAGCATACCTGGCAACGGTCCGCCGACACCGTTCTCGCGCTGCTCGCGGAACCAGCGCCGCAACGACCGCGGATCATCGATCGGCAGACACCGGCCATCGCGGCGGTCTTCGCGCGCAAGGCATTGAAGAAGCTGTTCAGGTAGCTCCCATTACAGCGCTGAGCGCAGTGAGCGGACCAGCGCGGCGACAGCGGCGACGCCCTGTTCGTGATGCAGCGCGACCAGCGCCGACCCCACGACCACGCCGTCGGCCTTCCCCTTGAGCGCCGCCGCCTGCTCCGGGCGCGAGATGCCGAAGCCGACCGCGACCGGGACGGACGAGACCGCGCGCAACTCGGCCAGCCGCCTCTCCAGATCGTCCGGCAGCGCCGCGCGGACGCCGGTCACGCCCGTGACGGAGACGTAGTAGACGAAACCGCGCGCGGTGCGGGCGATCCGAGCTGCGCGCTCCTTCGGAGTCGTGGGAGCGACCAACGGCACGAGGTCCAATCCTTCCGCGGCGAGGTCGTCGCGCACGGGCTGGGCCTCCTCGAGCGGCAGATCGGGGACGATGGCGCCGCACAGACCCGCTTCGCGCAGGGCGCGGGCGAAGGCGCGCGAACCCATCGACTCGATCGGGTTCATGTAGCCCATCGCCACCATCGGGGCGCGCAAGCGCAGCCGGGAAGCCATGGAGAGCAGATCGCGCAGCGTCGTCTTCGCGGCGATGGCGCGCGTCGCCGCCGCCTGCATCACCGGGCCGTCGGCGATCGGGTCGGAGAACGGCACGCCTAGCTCGATCACGTCGGCGCCGGCCGCATCGATGCCCTCGAGCAGGGCCGCCGTATCTCCGTCGCCACCCATCGCGTAGCAGACCAGCGCGGTGCGGCCTTGGGCCCCGGCTGCCGCGAACGCGTCGGACAGGCGGCTCACTTCAGCGCCTCGATGACGGTGCCGAGGTCCTTGTCGCCGCGACCGGAAAGGTTCACGACGATGAGGCCGCCGCGCACCCGGGGCAATGCGGCGATGGCGTGCGCCGACTCCAGCGCGCAGAGGATTCCCTCGCTGCGGGCGAGCGTCTGAAATGCCTGCAGCGCTTCGGTATCGGTCGCCGAGAGAACCGTGAGACGTCCCTGGTCGCGCAGGTGCGACAGCTCGGGGCCGACCCCTGGGTAGTCGAGGCCCGCGCTGATCGAGTGCGCCTCGGCGATCTGGCCATCTTCCGTCTGCAGCACGTACGAGCGCGACCCGTGCAGCACGCCGGGTCGGCCCTTCGCGAGCGAGGCGCCGTGCTTGCCGCTCTCCAGCCCGTGGCCGGCCGCCTCGACTCCGTACAACGTGACCGAGGGCTCGCGCACGAAGCGGTGCAGCGCGCCGATCGCGTTCGATCCGCCCCCGACGCAGGCGACGACGGCGTCGGGAAGCCGGCCCTCCGCGCCGGCGATCTGCCCGGCCACCTCCTCGCCGATGATCTTCTGCAGCTCACGCACCATCACCGGGTACGGGTGCGGCCCCGCCGCGCTGCCGATGCAGTAATAGGTGGTGCGCACGTTCGTGACCCAATCGCGGATCGCCTCGTTCATTGCGTCCTTGAGCGTGCGCGAGCCGGCGTCCACGCTGCGCACCTCCGCGCCGAGCAGCTTCATGCGCACGACGTTCGGGCTCTGCCGCCGGACGTCCTCCGTGCCCATGTAGACGATGCATTCGAGGCCGAGCAGGGCGCACACGGTCGCGGTGGCGACAAGCTCCGTCAGCTCTTCCCGATACCGCGGGTCGGCCCGCGCTTCCTTCCAGGAACGCTCCAACTCGTCCAGCGCGGGAATCAACGTCTCCGGAACGAAGCGGCCGCCGTATGCGCCGAAACGCCCGCGCGCATCCGGAGGCGAAACCGTCGCATCCGAGAGGATCGGCGGCATCTCCTTCATCTCGACACCTCGCGGGCCGCGCGAACGAACGCGCGGACCCGCTCCCGATCCTTGAACCCGTCCGGTCCCTCGATTCCACCCGCAACGTCCACACCTGAAGGACATGCCTGCGCGATCGCCTGCGCCACGTTCTCGGCCGTGAGCCCCCCGCCGACGAACAGCTCACCGCCGTGCAGCGAGCGCGCCCGCTCGGTAAGAGACCACGCGAAACTCCTTCCCGACCCTCCGGCCGGTCCGTCGAGCAGCAGGCGCGCGGCGCCCGGGCGCGGCTGCAGCGATTCCGCCGAGACCATTTGTAGTACGGCATGGAGGGGGAGCGGCGCGCACCCCGTCGGCCATTCGCCGTGGAGCTGCGCGGCCTGCAGCCCGACTTCCCCGGCGATCCGGATCACTTCCTCGAGCGGCGCGTCGAGAAACACGCCCACCAGCGGGACCCGCGCGGGAAGCGCGTCGCGGATCGCTTTCGCCTCCGCGATGGTGACGCGCCGCCGGCTGGTCGGGGCGAAGATCACCCCGATCTCGTCGGCGCCTTCGTTCGCGCAGAGGAGCGCATCGGCCACGGTGCGCACGCCGCAGAGCTTGATCTTCATGCCTGCACCAGCCTCCGCGTCGCGCTCTGCGGATCCGCGGCGGACGAGAGCGCCTCGCCAACCAGCAGCATCGACGCTCCCAGCGCCCGCAAGCGGCGCGCATCGTCCGGCGTACGGACGCCGCTCTCCGCGACCAGCGGCGCGATCTCCCGGGCGAGCGGCGCGATGCGCGCGAACGCGTCCGGGTGCACCTCCAGCGTCTTGAGGTTGCGCGCGTTCACACCGAGCAGATCCGGCTCGCACGCTCTCGCGGCGTCCAGCTCGCTCTCCTCGTGCACTTCGAACAGGACGGCCATCCCCAGCTCGCGCGCGAGCTGTCGCAGCGGCCGCAGCGTCGCGAGCGGTGCCGCTGCCGCGATGAGCAGGATGGCGTCCGCTCCGTACGCGCGCGCTTCGCGCACCTGGAACTCCGTCACGATGAAGTCCTTGCGCAGCACCGGCAGCGGTGCGGCTGCCCTCGCCACCTGGAGATCGTCGAGCGAGCCGCCGAAGTGCACCCGGTCGGTGAGCACGGAGATCGCGCTTGCCCCACCCAGCGCGTACGCCTGCGCGAGCTGCGCCGGATCGAGGCCCGGGTTGATCGCGCCCCTGGAAGGACTGGCCCGCTTCACCTCGGCGATCAAGCCGGCCCGCGGAAACGACCGCAGCGGCGGCGCCTCCAGGGGAAGAGGCTGCTTCTCGCGCTCTCGCGCGTCCGCGACGGCCTGCGCCACCAGCTTCGCGAGATGGCTCACGGAGCCGCCTTCCGGGCCTGCGACGCCTTCACCAGCTTCTCCAGCCGCTCCATCGCGGCGCCGCTGTCGATCGCCCGCTCCGCCATCCGCACGCCTTCGCGGATGCTCTCGCAGACGCCCGACGCCGCCAGCGCTGCCCCGGCATTGAGCACGGTCGCGATCCGCCGGGCGCCGTTCTCGCCGCGCAGGATTCCGCGGAGCGTCTCGGCGTTCTGCTGGGGCTCGCCACCCCGGAGGTCCTCGAGTGGCGCGCGCTTCACGCCCGCGTCCTCGGGCGACAGCTCGAACTGCCGCACTACGCCTGAGCGGACCTCGCACACGATGGTAGGGCCGGCCGTCGAGATCTCGTCGAGCCCGCCGTACCCATGCACCACGAATGCCCGATCGCACCCGAGTTCCACCAGGGTCTGCGCCAGCACCGGAACGAGCTGCGGCGAGTACACGCCGAGCAGCTGCCGCCGCGCGCCGGCGGGATTCGCCAGCGGCCCGAGCAGGTTGAACAGCGTGCGCAGCCCGAGCTCCTTGCGCACGGGCGCGACGTGGCGCATGGCCGCGTGATGGCGCGGCGCGAAGAGGAACCCGATCCCGCACTCGTCGATGCAGGCAGCCACCGCTTCCGGCGCAAGCTCGACCTCGACGCCCAGCGCCGCGAGCACGTCGGCGCTGCCGCACTTCGAGGAGACCGCGCGGTTGCCGTGCTTGGCGACGCGCGCGCCACCCGCCGCCGCGACGAACGCGGAGGTCGTCGAGATGTTGAACGTGTGCGAGGCGTCGCCGCCCGTGCCGCAGGTGTCGATCAGGCGATCCCCCGAGACCTCTACCCGCGCGGCGCGCGATCTCAGCGCCTGGGCTGCGCCGGCGATCTCGTCGGGCGTCTCGCCTTTCATGCGCAGCGCCACCAGGAGCGCCGACATCTGCGCCACCGGGGCATTGCCATCGAGCATCGCGTCCATCGCCGCCGCGGCTTGCGCACGCGAGAGATGGATGCCGTCGACCGCCAACCGGATCTGCTCGCGCAAGGGCATCGGCTACATCCGCAGGAAATTGCCGAGCAGCGTCTGGCCGTCGGGAGTGAGGATCGATTCGGGGTGGAACTGGACGCCGATCACCGGCAGCTTCACGTGGCGGAGCGCCATGACGATCCCGTCCCTCGTGCGCGCGGAAACCTTGAGGTCCTTGGGGAGCGTACGCCCGTCCACGACCAGCGAGTGATACCGGCCGGCGTGCAGCGGCCTTGGCGCGCCGCGAAAGAGGGTGCTGCCGTCGTGGACGATCTCCTCCGCCTTCCCGTGCACCGGCTGTCGTGCGCGCACCACCTTCCCCCCGAACGCCTGCCCGATGCTCTGGTGCCCGAGGCAGACGCCGAGGATGGGCACCACGCGCTGCGGGCGGGGAAACCCGTTCAGCCCGCAAGCGCGGGAGATCAACTCCAGGCAGACCCCGGCCTCGTTCGGCGTGCAGGGGCCCGGCGAGAGCACCAGCCGCTCCGGCCGGCCGGCGAGGATGCTCGCGGCGCTCTCGGCATCGTTGCGCAGCACGTCGACGGAAGCGCCGAGCTCGCCGAGGCGCTGCACCAGGTTGAAGGTGAACGAGTCGTAGTTGTCGATGACGAGGACGCGCGGCTTCATGCGACCGCCTTCCCGGCCACCGCGCCATACGCGGCGCCGACGGATGCGCGAACTTTCGCGAGCACCTCGCGCCACTCGGCCGCGGGATCGCTGTCCGCCACGATCCCAGCGCCCGCCTGCGCGAACAGCCGTCCCTGGCTGCGGAACAGGGTCCGGATGGCGATGGCGAGCTGCATGTCCCCCGCGCCGGAGAACCATCCGACGGCGCCGCCGTAAGGGCCGCGCTGGACCCGCTCCAGCTCGTCGATGATCTCGAGCGCCCGGATCTTCGGCGCTCCGGAGAGCGTGCCCGCCGGGAACGCCGCCGCGAACGCGTCCACCGCTTCCAGACCTGGCTTGAGGACGCCGCTCACCTCGCTGGTCATGTGCATCACGTGGCTGAAGCGCTCGGTTTCCATGAGCCGCTCGACCTTCACCGAGCCGATGCGCGAGACCCGGCCCACGTCGTTGCGGCCCAGGTCCACGAGCATGGTGTGCTCCGCGCGCTCTTTCGGATCCGCGCGCAGCTCCTGCTCGAGGCGCAGATCCTCCTCCTGCGTCGCGCCGCGACGGCGCGTTCCCGCGATCGGACGCACGGTCATCTTGCCCGCCTCCACCTGGACCAGAAGCTCCGGAGAGGCGCCGAACAGCTCGCGGCCGCCGAGGCGCAGGTAGAAGTGGTAAGGGGCCGGGCTCGCGGCCCGCAGCGTGCGATACAGCGAGAACCCATCGCAGTCCGGCAGCTCGAAGCGCTGCGAGAGCACCACCTGGAAGATGTCGCCGGCATGGATGTACTCGAGGGCCCGCCGGACGGCAGCCTTGAACTGCTTTTCTCCGCCGGCGACCGGCACCGGCTCGGGCAGCCCGCCTTTGAGGAAGCGGGCGCCGTTGCGGCGGTCGCTGAAGAGCCGCGCGCCGAGCGACTGCGCAGCCGGCGTGCGCAAGGCATGCGGGAAGCGCCCCAGCGCAAATCCCTCCAGGACTCGTCGCGCCAGCGCCTCGGCGCGCCGCTCCGCATCTTCGCCGATGGCCAGCGCCCAGGTGCGACCTTGCCGGTGGTCGAACGCGATCAGCTCCCGGACCAGCAGCAGCTCCGCCTCGGGAAAGAGCGTATCGGGGCCGAGCCGCTGTGGGAGCCGCTCGCTCCAGCCCGCGCTTCCCCAACCGAGATAGCCGACGTAACCGCCGGTAAAGGGCGGCAGGCCTTCGATGCGCTCGGCGCGCGCCGCCTCCAGCGCGCGACGAAGGCTGTCCAACGGCTGCGCTTCCCGCCTGAGCGAGAGCCGCGTCTCCCCGGTCCCCACCCCGACATAGCTGTAGCGGCCAAGCGCTCCCTCGAAGAGGAAGGCGTCTCGCTCTTGCTGCTGATCGAGGAGGCAGAAGACGCCGAAAGGCGTCAGCAGATCACCGGGAAGTTCGACGGCCGAGGGAGAAGCGCCTCCAAAGCCGGCTCCGGGAAAGGGTCCGCATGGACCGGGAGAGTAGAGCGCATCACGACTCGTTGCAAGCACATGATAGAAGCGCGCGCATGGCGACGCCCGCGCGGCGCATCGCGGCCGAGGTGTTGATGCGCGTCGCGCAGGGAGGAGCGTTCGCCAATCTTGCCCTCGATTCCGGCCTCCGCCAGGCCGGGATCCTGGAGCCGCGCGAGGTGGCGCTCGCGACCGAGCTGACCTATGGGACCCTGCGCTGGCAGCTCCAGCTCGACCGGGCGCTGGCTGCGCACAGCGACCGTGCCCTGGAGGATCTCGACGAGGCCGTGCGCGTGGCGCTGCGGCTCGGCGCCTTCGAGCTGCTCCACCACGAAAAGGTGCCCGCGAGGGCAGCGGTGAACGAGGCGGTGGAGCTCGCCAAGGAGCTGAAGGCGGCGCGCGCCTCAGGTTTCGTCAACGCGGTGCTGCGCAGGCTTTCGGAGACGCGCAGCGCGCCCCCGCCCCCGTCGCGCGAGGTGGACCCGGTCGGGCACGTGGCCGCGCTCACGGCCCACCCCCGCTGGATGGTGGAGCGATGGATGCGGTGGCTCGGGAACGCCGAGGGAGAGCAGCTCTGCGCGGCAAACCAGCAGCAAGCGCCGGCGACCGTCCGCGTCGCGCGGCGAAAAGCTACGGTAGCGCGCGCACAGGAAGCGCTGCGAGCGTCGGGCATCGATTCGAGTCCAGGGCGGTACAGCCCGGATGCGCTGATCCTCGCCTCGGGAGCGCCACCGGCGCTGGACATCGAGGGATACGAGCAAGGCCTGTTCCAGGCCCAGGACGAGGCCGCCCAGCTCGTATCGCTTTTTGCCGCGCCGGACCGCTCGGCGCGGATCCTGGACGCATGCGCCGCACCTGGGGGCAAGGCTTGCCACCTGGCGGAGATCGCCGAGCGCGGCTCGGTGCTGGCGATCGACCTGCACGCCCGCAAGGCGGCCGCCGTCGGGGAAGCGGCGCGGCGGCTGGGGCTGGAGAATGTGGAGGCGCGCGCAGCCGATGCGACGCTCCCCATTCCCGACGTGGCCTTCGAGAGCTTCGATCTGGTCCTGCTCGATGCCCCGTGCACGGGGCTGGGAACGTTGCGCCGCCACCCCGAGGTGAAGCTGCGCCGCACGCCGGAAGACGTGGACCGGCTGGCGCAGCTTCAGACGCGGCTGCTCGCGGCCGTGCAGCGCTACGTCCGCCCCGGCGGGCTGCTCGTCCACGCGCTCTGCACGCTGACGCCGGAAGAGTGCGACGAGCAGGTGCAGCGCTTCCTCGCCGCCTTCACGCAGTTCCGGATCGACCCTCCGCCGCCATCGTTTCCCCCGGACTGTCTCGAGCGCGAATTCCTTCGCACCCTTCCGCATCGAACCGGCACCGACGGTTTCTTCGCCGCGCGCCTGAGGAGGACCGCATGACCGACGTGCTGATCGCACCGTCCCTGCTCTCGTGCGACCTCGCCCGCATCGGCGAGGAGATCCGCGCCGTGGAACAGGCCGGCGCCGACCTCATCCACGTCGACGTGATGGACGGACGATTCGTCCCCAACATCACCTGGGGCCCTCCCGTAGTCGCGGCGATGAAGAGGCACGCGAAGACCCCGCTCGACTGCCACCTGATGATCGTCGAGCCGGAGAAGTACGTGGACGAGTTCGCCAAGTCGGGCGCTGCGAACATCACCGTGCACGTGGAAGCGACGATCCACCTGCATCGCACCCTGCAGCAGATCAAGGCGGCGGGGGCCACCGCGGGCGTGGCCCTCAATCCGCACACGCCGCCTGACCATCTGGAATACGTGCTCGACTCCATCGACATGGTGCTGGTGATGACGGTGAACCCCGGATTCGGGGGGCAGAGCTTCATCGAGGGCTGTCTGCCGAAGATCGAGAGGCTCGCCGGATGGATCCAGAAGCGTGGTCTGAAGACGCGGATCGAGGTGGACGGCGGCATCGCGCCGGACACCGCGAAGCGGGTGGTGAGCGCCGGGGCGACCGTCCTGGTGGCGGGCACGGCCGTGTTCGGCCGCCCGGATTACAGGCAAGCAATTCGGGCACTTCGTGACGCAGTGCGCTAATTCATGGTGCGCCGACAGCAAAACCGTGTTAACGCTGTGCGGCATATGGAGAACAACGTCACAAGGCTACCGCAGGCGGAAACCCTCCGGCCAATCGTCGCGCTGGTCGCCCACGACCGGCGCAAGGACGAGATGGTCGAGTGGGCCACGTTCAACCGCGGCACCCTATCCCGCTGCACCATCTACGCTACCCGGACGACCGGGCTGACGCTCCAGACAGCGCTCGAAACGCCCATCCAGCTGATGCTCTCGGGACCGATGGGTGGAGACGCCCAGCTCGGCTCGATGATCGCCGAAGGGCGCATCGACGCCGTGTTCTTCTTCTGGGACCCCCTCACCCCTCAGCCGCACGACGTCGACGTGAAAGCCCTGCTTCGGCTGGCGGTCCTGTATGACGTGCCGATCGCCTGCAACCGCAGCTCGGCAGACCACATGATCAGCTCGCCCCTCTTCGCGACGCCGGTGAAGTACCGGCAGGATCGTGGCCCGCACTTCGCCCCGTGGGCCCGTTAATGGACGGTGCGCGGGGACTTCGTGGCGACCAGCGCCCAGAACTCCTTCGGCGACAACCCCAGCGCGCGCTCTGACAGCGGCGCCCACTGCAGACCGTGGACGGTGGAGAGATCCAGCTTGCCCTGGGCGAGCTGCTCGATCTCGCTCCGGAGCCAGGCGCGGTGGGTGAGCGCGAGGCCGTTTGCCGCGAACATGGCCTGCAGCGCCGGGAACGACGCGCGGGTGGTCGAGAGGGCCTGCGCGTTTCACGTCGAGGTCGAGGACTTCCCAGAGCGGGACCACGCGGCCTCGAAGTCCGCTCTGCGCGGCCTGGGTCATCAGATCTGCGAAGCTGACGCTGTCCGGCCGGGCGGCGGCCTTTGGATGGCCGTAATCGGCAACAATCAGCACGCCGCCCGGCGCCAGCGCCTCAGCGGCGTCCGCAACCAACCGCAGCAGCCCGCTGTTCTTGCCGTCGGAAAACCCGAGCTGCGCTCCGATCTCGTTGAGGATCACTGCGCGATACGATTCAGCCTGCTGCACGCGCGCGATGTTCGTTTCCACCCGCGCCTCCGGGAGCTCCATCGCGAGCCCCAGCGAGAGCACCTGGAATGGAGACGGCGCGCCGTCGAAAGCGCCGCGCCGCCGGAGCTCATCGGCCATGGCCTGCACGTACATGCGCCCGCCGAGGCTCGGGTGCGGTGCGGAGAAC